>Ga0180436_10006134_pt1 | contig 10485 bp, 7 predicted proteins | sample SS_ome_2_FD_132434 | JGI IMG/M metagenome (GOLD analysis project Ga0180436, IMG submission 132434) | Hypersaline lake sediment archaeal communities from the Salton Sea, California, USA - SS_3_S_2 metaG | ecosystem: Environmental > Aquatic > Non-marine Saline and Alkaline > Hypersaline > Sediment...
AGGTAAAAAATCCCCGGCGGAATTTACCCCTTGGGATGTTCTATTCATGGGGGGGTGTTTCCATTTTATATGTTTTAGTGGTTTTTGTTACGGTGGGGGTTGTTCCTGCGGATAAGCTGATTGCATCATTTACTCCGCTTTCCCTTGGAGGTGGAATAATAATGGGTAATTTTGGATTGGTGATGATGAGTTTTGCCGCGCTGCTGGCATTTGTTTCTACCGGAAATGCAGGGCTTCTTGCAGCATCCCGAAATCCTTTGGCCATGGGGAAAGAGGAACTCATCCCGGATATTTTTGGACGGATTTCGAAACGTTTTGGAACCCCATGGATTTCCATTGTTTTTACAGGAGTGTTTATGATTGCAGCTATTCTTTTTCTTGATTTGGAGACTTTCGTAAAGACCGCTTCTGCTCTGGTTCTTTTATTATTTGTTTTAGCAAATATCGCGCTGATCTTTATGCGCGAAAGCAACATAAAACACTATCGGCCGTCATATAAATCGCCTTTATATCCATGGGTGCAAATTGTAGGGATCGTTGGGTATTCTTTTTTGTTATTGGAAATGGGATTAGTTCCACTTATGATTGTAGGTCTCTTTGGTTTGGGAGCGATGATCTGGTATTTTATGTATGCCAGGGGAAAGATAAAGCGGGAATATGCTTTGCTTCATATTGTGGAACGGGTAACGGGAATAAAACAAACTGACCAGCTGTTAGATGAGGAGTTAAGAGAAATTCTGATTGAAAGAGACAATGTTACTGAAAAAAGGTTTTATGAGTTAATGAAGAATTGTCCGGTTCTTGAATTTGATACGGTTCAGTCTGGGAATGATCTGGCTGATCTGGTTGCAAAATCACTGGCGGAGCATCTGGAGTTGAGGCCCAAAAAGTTACTTAAATTAATCCGTAAACGGGAAAAGGAACCTGAAGTAATCATCCAATCCGGTATTGCCTGCCTTTCTATACCTATTCGTGGTCATAATAAGTTTGAAATCATGATGGTTCGCGACCGGCAAGGGGTAATATTTTCAGATTCATTATCTCCTGTATATACCGCATTTATTATTGTTTTTTCTCCGGATGAATGGAATTTTCAATTTCATGCTGTTTCATGGATTGTTGAAATTGCTGAAGTAGAAGATTTTAAAAAGAGATGGTTGAAAGCAGAGGGGAGTGAAAATTTAAGAAAGATTATGCTTTCCATGTGGAGACGAAGAACCCCTATACATCCCTTAAGGAAATTTTTATCCAATTCTTTTCCTTATTTTAAACATTGGAAATAAGAAATCTCACCAGCAGTAATCCTAATTTTTAATTTACTTGCGAGTTTCATCTGGCAACTGCAAACAAAATTATAAACAGAGGAAATGTCCATGATTTTAGAATCCTTAAATCAATAGCTTGTCCTGAGCTTTCGGGAGTAAGTTCCATCCCGCCAATACGGGACAAGTTATGGCCAATAAAATAACTTAATTATAATCACATGAAATAGTTATGGCAGGTGTAAGTTCATGATTAATAGCAGGATTGTCTGTTTTTATTAGTGGAAATCCATCTTACCCGATTTAACCGCGCAAGGTTACAGTATTTTTGAAGTTTATTCCTGGAAAAATTAAGACATTAGTGCTTAATAACAGTTTTTTTCGCTTTTATATAAAAAATATTTTACTGTATGACTTAGAGAATCAAACTAATTTTTGTTTATTTGTCGGTCAAATCTTTTAAGGGTGCTGGCAGAAAAATGAAATCTGATTAAAAAAGAATGAGGTTTAACGTCATGAAATGCCTTTTTAAAATATCAAAAAGAAATAATTTTAAGATATAACAAACTTTTTGATTTTGATAAAAAATATTATATTTAATAGTTTGTGGTTATGTAAAAATATATAGACTTATGATATAATAAATAAACAAAAGGTATTCCCGGGAAATAAAATAGTTAGTTAGATCATAGATCTGAAAAAAGACCAGAAAATAGAGAATTAGATGAAAATTAATGAATTATCAAAAGCAGTTCAATTACCAGTCGAGGTTGCTGATTTGCTGACACAAAATCCGAATTTTACTTTGTACAACACTTCCGATGAGCTGGTTGAAGCATCAATGGGAGGTAGCACAACAAATGAGTACCGGGTTGGGTATGATGTGCACGGAAAAGGTTACATTGAAGAAGTTGTGGTGCACAAGGTGGAAAACGGGATCTCTGCAAATTACATTGAGCCTTATATGAGGCGACGTGATCCAAATACGATGGTTATCGGGGACGATAAACCATCCGATAAAATTCGTTACAAAGAGAAGTATGGTTGCGAATTTAATAAGGTTCGTGAAGAGAGTTTTGATTGGTTGAAGAAACAGGATATCGCAATTTTCTTTTACAATGCCGGGACTCAAAATATTGGCGTTGGCGGTATGGCTATTGTACCTGCAAATGCCGGGTTCTTTGCCTTGGGATTGTCTATGTTGCAAGAAATCATTCCCGTAAATGAGTTACCCGAAGATTTCAAAGTAGAGTCTGTAATCTATGTGGTTCCTCCATTCCGTCATACTCATTTTGAAGGGAAACAGGTGGTTGTACACAACCGTAAAGATGAGGTGTATGAGCTTTTCTGTTACAACTTATATCCGGGTCCAAGTGCTAAAAAAGGGCTTTACGGGGTATTGCTAAACAGGGGAGAAAAAGAAAATTGGATTACTGCTCACTGTTCTGCTGTTCAAACTACCAGTTCTTACGATAACATTACAACTTTTATGCACGAAGGTGCCAGTGGCGGGGGTAAAAGTGAGATGCTTCAGCATATTTTAAGGGAACCAAACGGGCAGGTTTCCATCGGAACGAATTTGATAACCGGAGAGAAGCGTTTGATTACGATTCCGATTTTTAGTGAAATTAATCCGGTTTGCGATGATATGGCTTTTTGCCACCCCTCGATTCAAAAGTCGAAAAAGAAACTTTGGATCCAGGATGCAGAGAACGGTTGGTTTATCCGTACAGACAGTATATATAGTTACGGTGATGATCCAAACCTTGAAAAAACAACGATTAGCAACAAGAAGCCTTTATTGTTCCTGAATATTGAAACAAATCCGGGTGGAATCGCATTGATCTGGAAACATATTGAAGATGCTCCCGGGAAAAAATGTCCTAATCCGCGTGTAGTTGTTCCTCGTGATATTATTCCGGGAAAAGTTGATGGTGCGATTGGTGTTGATGTTAGAAGTTTTGGCGTGCGTACTCCGCCTTGTTCTGAAAAAGAACCTTCATACGGGATTCTTGGTCTTTTCCACGTTCTTCCCCCGGCATTGGGCTGGTTATGGAGACTTGTTTCTCCAAGGGGATTTGGTAATCCAAGTATTGTCGGAAATGATGCTTCAATGGGAAGTGAAGGAGTTGGTTCTTATTGGCCGTTTGCAACAGGTAAAATGGTTCATCATGCAAATATGTTGCTCGATCAGATGGTAAACACTCCTAAAACGAATTACGTCCTTACTCCGAACCAGCATATTGGCGTTTGGAAAGTAGGATTTAAACCCCAGCTGTTAATGCGTGAATACCTGACGCGCAGGGGAAATGTTAAGTTTAGTAGCGAACAAGTTAAACCTGCTAAATGTCCTTTATTAGGGTATGAGTTTAATTATCTATCGATTGAAGGAGCAAAAATCCCATCTCGTTTTCTTAGGGTTTATCGCCAGGATGAAGTGGGAGAAAAAGGGTACGATGAAGGTGCAAAAATATTAACTGAATTCTTCAAAACGGAAATAAAAAAATATCTGCAACCCGAATTATCTGATTTAGGCAGACAAATTATTGAAACCTGCCTGAATGATGGCACAATGGAAGATTATCTGAATTTGATTCCTATGAAATAAGAATCTGTAATACTTAAAAAGATAGAGAGTTAATTTCTTTTTAATTGATGTCTTAAACCGCCGTTTCTCAAATGCAAATAATCGATCTTTTATTCGCATTTGGGTCATGGCGGTTTTCGTTTTTTATCACTCCCGGATTGCTGGGAGACTCTTTTCCAAATCGGCATACCTGCTAAAGATCCCGGAAGATTACCAATGCAAATCAAACGACAGTTAAGAACCGAATTGATTGTCACCTGATTAACCTTGCAGCTTCAACAGCCGGCATTGATTTGTTGCGCGGTAAAAAAGGAAATGCAGGCCTTAAACAAAAAAATTACGCGTTTTTTCTTAATTTTGTAAGTTCTGGATGAGTTACGAGCATTCCAAATTAAACCTTCGGCAGTCGATTTTGTTAGCTTCATTTAATGGAAAATTTGTGTGAGAAGAGTTAACAGAAGGTGAAATATAAATAATAAGTAGAAGAGATGCCAATTAATATCCCCGATAAATTACCTGCGAGAGAGATTCTGGAGAATGAGAATATCTTTGTAATGACTCATGAGCGAGCCATTCACCAGGATATTCGGCCTTTAAAAATTGTGATTCTTAATCTGATGCCGATCAAAGAGACGACGGAGGTACATCTTTTGCGCTTGTTGTCCAATACACCCTTGCAGATTGAAATCGAATTATTAAGAATTAAAAACCATGTATCCAAAAATACTTCGTCCAGCCATTTGGATGCGTTTTATAAAACCTGGGAGGATATCAACCATCATGATTACGATGGAATGATCATCACCGGGGCACCCATTGAAAAGTTGGATTTTGAAGAAGTTAGTTACTGGGATGAGATAAAAGAAATTATGGATTGGAGTCGCGAACATGTAACTTCAACCTTATTTATATGCTGGGCTTCCCAGGCTGCATTGTTTCATTTCTACGGCGTGCCAAAATATCCTTTGGATAAAAAGATGTTTGGCGTTTTCAGTCACTATCGGCTCGATCCGCATATTCCGATTTTAAGAGGGTTTGATGATCGTTTTATGGCGCCACATTCGCGTCATACGGAAGTTAGGCGGACTGATATTGAAAAGATTAAGGAATTGGAAATTCTCGCCGAATCAGAAGAGGCCGGTATATATATGGTGGGAACCAAAGATGGGAAACAGATTTTTGTTACGGGTCATTCCGAATACGATCCGGATACCCTTAAAGAGGAGTTTTTAAGAGACCTCAGCAAAGGAGAAGAAATTCATCTTCCTAAAAATTATTTTCTTGATAATGATCCTGAAAAGGGACCAGTTGTGAAATGGAGAAGCCATGCTAATTTATTATTCTCTAATTGGTTGAACTATTATGTATATCAATTGACCCCATTTGAATTAAAATAATTGGATCAGAGGAAAATTGAGATTTGATCTTTAACGGATATTCTGCTATTTTGGTAACAAAAAGAATTAATCTTTACGGATTATTTTTGGAGTTTTGCTTCAAGGGAAAGTCTTCTTTTGTATTGGTCATAAAAGAAGACTTTTTTTATTTAATAACCAGCACTTTTGCTCCTTTGATTCTCCGCAGTTTTAATTCAATAAGTGCTTGATTGGCTTCTGATAAGCTATAGGATTGAAATTCCGGACGAATATTAATTTCGGCTGCCAGTTTTAAAAAGTTGAGAACGTCGGCACGGCAGACATTTGCCACTGTTTTCATTTCTTTTTCCATCCAAAGGTGTTTTGAGTAGCGCAGGTTTAGCAGGTACTCCTTATCTGCATCCTCTTTGCGAATGGCATTGATGACCAGGCGGCCACCGGGTTTCAGAATTTTCAGGGCTTCAACGATTGGTTTCCACACAGGAGTCGTATCAATTATGGCGTCCGGGAGGAGGGGAGGGGTGTCGAGGGTGTCGCCAGCCCAGGCAGCGCCTAATTCGAGGGCAAACTCCCGTTCAACGGGCGAACGGGCAAATACGATCACATTGATATCCGGATATTTCCCTTTCACTAATTTCAACACTAAATGGGCAGATGCACCAAAACCGGTAAGTCCTAATGTTTGACCATTGATAATTCCGGTGAGGCTTAAAGAGCGATAACCTATTGCTCCGGCACAAAGAAGAGGTGCAATCTCCAAATCCGGAATATTTTCAGGAAGTTTATATGCAGAAGTTTCCGGTACTTTCATGTATTCGGCATATCCGCCGTGAGCATCCCGGCCGGTTGCCATAAATTCAGCACACAGATTTTCCTTTCCCGACAAACAAAAATCACATTTTCCGCATGATGAATAAATCCAGGCGACTCCTACCCGGTCACCAATTTTGTGCAACGTCACTTTTTTACCGGTATCCATGACTTTTCCAACCACCTGGTGTCCGGGAATCATAGGTAAAATGGGAGGAGGAGTGCGTCCTTCAATTTCATCTATTTCTGTGTGACAAACACCGCAGGTGGAGACTTCGATCAATAATTCATTTTCATCCGGAACAGGAACCGGAAACTCTACGGAACATAATGGAACTGACTTCTTGTTAATCGAACCAAGCTCATTGATAATCATTGCTTTCATCGTCATCAACTATATGTAACAGGAAGGTTGATTATTGTTTGTTAAACGAAACGAACGGTTAAAAAGTTTGATCGCCTGTTGTAATTGCAAAATGAAACCTCTGAATTTGTTTTTTTATCGCAAGCAAATTCATTTTGTGAAATTGGCAAAACGATTAGGTGAGGGAAGAACAGTAAGATAATGAAACCTGAACCATCCTAAAACCAGCCTATTCGTTAACAATAAGTACAAAATTTTCAATCCCTCAAATAATATTATCCAAAAAGGGTAATTTTTTTGATTATTCAGTTGGTTGATAATCTGCGTTATATCTGATATTTAGAAAAAATATTAAAAAAATATAGTAATATGTATTGCATGGTACTATTTAAAAGCTTTATATTTGTAATGCATGCAACAATGTATGTAAAAGTACAATTCTGAGAATGGATCTGTATGGAGTGAAACGAAGACAAAAAACAAAGCGTCTAAAGATTGAAAACTACTTTCCATCAAGATATACTTACTTAAAAAATGAAAATAGAAAATACGAAAGCACAAATGCGAAAAGGGGTTTTGGAATACTGCATCCTTTTGGTCCTTGATGGCAAGCCCCTTTATGCAAATAACATCATTGATGAGTTAAAGCAATCAAAGATGATCGTTGTGGAAGGAACTCTTTACCCTCTTCTTACCCGCTTAAAAAACGCCGGGTTGTTAGCTTACCGCTGGAAAGAAAGCACCCAGGGGCCGCCAAGGAAATACTACGAGTTGACCGGCATTGGAAAAGAATTTCTGAAAGAACTGGGCAGGTCGTGGGATGAACTTACCGGAGCTGTTGAATTGATTAAAAGCCATAAATAAAACTCTTTGAAATTAAGGAGAATACAACAGGATAAACCTTAAAAAAATGAAAAAGACAATTACAATAAACATCAGTGGCAGTATTTTCCACATCGATGAAGATGCTTACGAAAAGCTGCAATCCTATCTTCAAATGTTGAACCGGCATTTTGGAGATTCAGAAGATGGACGGGAAATTCTACAGGATATTGAATCCCGGATAGCAGAACTGTTCAGCGAAAAAATGGAAGATGGCAAAGATGTCATTAGCGATGCCTGGGTTGAAGAGGTGATGAAACGAATGGGAAAACCGGAAGACTTCATGGAAGCTGAAGAAGAGGAAACCAAAATTCCTTCCGGAACGGCATCCCCAAAATCCCGGCGAAGAATGTACCGCGATCCGGATCGCCGGGTGATAGGGGGCGTTTGTGCCGGTATGGGCGCTTATTTTAATATCGATCCGGTGGTTCTTCGCGTCATCTTCTTTGTACTGTTCTGGATAACCGGCGGTGCTGCTTTGTTTATTTATGTTTTGCTGTGGATAGCGGTCCCAAAAGCAAGAACAACTGCTCAAAAATTAGAGATGAGAGGAGAAGAAGCGACGGTGTCGAATATTGAGAAATCAATAAGAGAAGAAGTCCGGGAAGTTAAGGCCAGTTACCAGCGCTTAAAAAAATCAGACACCTACGAAAAAGGGAAAGATGTTCTGTCTCAATTGGGCGATCTGGTTTATAATGTTCTTAAAGTAACCCTAAAAGTATTTGTAATTTTGGTTGGCGCCTTATTAATCCTGGCCGGCTTCTTCGGATTGCTTGGATTTTTAAGCTCTGTAATCATTGGACATTCTTTTTTAAATAATGCTCCATTTATTGCCGCATGGGGACCTGATTTCCCCATTCCCGGGCTGTTTACTCATCTGGTCAGCCAGGGTTCATTCACCATCTCAATGATCTTAATTGTGCTATTGGTTGCAATTCCAATACTTGCAATCCTCTTCATTGGCACAAAATTGATCTTCCGCTATAAAACCAATAACAAGATAATTGGTTTGGCATCGGTTGGGATTTGGTTCGCGGCATTGTTTGCATTTATTTTGGTTGTAGTCGGGCAGGTCAATAATTTCAGCAAGCGGACTTCAACAACCAGCAGTACCACAATTGAAGGATTGCAATATGAAACCCTGATGCTTGAATTGGGCGAAGACAAATATGTGGATACCGATTATGAAATCGCTCTGGACAACATGAAAATGATTATGGTGAATGACGAAGAAGTATTGCTTGGCGTGCCCCGGCTGGATATTGAAAAAAGCAGTGGCGATCACTATGCAGTTGTAGTGAAGAAACAAGCAAGGGGGAAAAACCAGGATGATGCCCGGGAAAATGCGGAAGAAATCGTTTACAATTTCCTGCTAACGGACTCTGTTCTTCAATTTGATCCCTATTTCACATTGGAAGAAGGGGGCAAATGGCGCGATCAGGAAGTGGATATTGACTTAAAAGTTCCGGTTGGAAAATCAGTCTATCTGGGTGAAAAACTGAACCGAATCCTATATGGTATTGATAACGTAAACAACATCTGGGAGGGGGATATGACCGGCAAATCCTGGATCATGACCCCGGATGGGCTTGAATTGAAAGAATAGTAAAGAAAAATTACAAACAGGGTTTGTGCCCTGTTGTTTCTTAGCTTTCCGGGGGTTGGTCGCTACGATCAATCTCCGGCAGGGCACAAATTCAATAAAACAGCTTTAAAATGAAAACGATTAAAATTAGCCTCGTTGCAGTAATGCTGATTGTTTCACAACTGGTTTCTGCTCAAAGTAAATCATACAAACTATATGATACCTTTTCCAATAAAGCCGGATTCACGCATTTTTCATTTAGCAGGTCGATGCTCGATGTGGTGAATATTGATTTGGATGAAGAAGAAAAAACCATTACCGGCGACCTGAATGAAATTCGTTTCCTTTCGTACAATCCGCATAAAGGGGATTTAAACGGGCCAATTTTCATTAAAAAAGCCATCGCCCTTTTACCTCAGGCTTACGACCAACTAAAATTGAAAGATAACGAGGAGGAAGATATTGAAATCTGGATGCTGGGCAATAAACGAAAAGCATCGGAGTTTCACTTGTTTATCCAAAGCGAAGATCCAAATGGCATGCACTTTTTAATTTCCTTCTACGGAGAATTTAATCTAGAGGATGTAGATTGCATAACAAAAATTGGAATTAACCTTTCAAACGAAAATTGACTGGAAACGTTTAAGAATATCAACTGACAGGGTATTGTCCGGTGTTTGTGCCGGAATATCAGAATATTTGGATCCGGTATTATTCTCAATATATTTTTACTTCCCGGGTTTAAGAAGCTTCCTATTAACAAATCGCTTACATTGCATCCGGTTTAAAAAAAGATATGAGCCCGGCGGATCTACTTTCCACATCATCTGTGTACTCAAAGAATTTTTAATAATATCATTTATTCTACAATAAAGATAAGAGCCCAAGGTGTTTAAATCGAGCGCAGGTTATTAGCGGGCAGCATTATCGGTGTTGCAGAATTTAAACCAGTCGAAATCCGCATGAAGGCGCCTGCCGCTCAAATCCTGGGCGCAAAAGCCTGTAAATGTTCCCGTGAAACCGTTACAGTGCTCATCGGATAAAACAGTTGCATCAAGATTGGGGCCGATAGCGGACCAGCTTTCCCCGTCGGAAGAATAAAAAAACTGCAAAGTCGCCCCGGAGAATTTCACCCGGAGATATACCAATCCGTTGTTTTGCAGAGCAATGCCGCTGCCGGCGGGTTCTGAATACTCCCCCTTGTCCATGGCAATCAGCTTAATGCACCGGCCGAGCTCCTCATGCCGGGTGACACACAAATAGTAATGGGTCGTTACATCATAAATGGCAATCAGGCCGGCCATCTGCTGAAAGGATTCCGGATGATAATCGAGACACGTGGATGCCTCGCAATACACCGACTCGATCCGGCGGGCCAACAGGCTTTGCCGGTGACGCGAAACGGTCGATTCCCTTCCGTACAACCTCAACCATCCGGGACGCTCCGTAAGCGATGCCCGGGAGGGATCAGCGGGCACCCTCAGAGACTGAAAGGCAGGAGGGATTGCATCCGTATCAAAATCCTCCGTCTCCGGCTCTTTTTCGAAAACAAAGGGCGGCAGCTCCGGGGCCGGAACCTGATCTGCAGGGGTATTCCCGCCGGCGGCCAGGCGCAGCCA
>Ga0180436_10006137_pt1 | contig 10483 bp, 10 predicted proteins | sample SS_ome_2_FD_132434 | JGI IMG/M metagenome (GOLD analysis project Ga0180436, IMG submission 132434) | Hypersaline lake sediment archaeal communities from the Salton Sea, California, USA - SS_3_S_2 metaG | ecosystem: Environmental > Aquatic > Non-marine Saline and Alkaline > Hypersaline >...
GGGGCGAAGGTTTACATGAAGGTCCTGGAAACATTTACGGCTGCTGAGTTGGGACCGCCGGAATAAAACAACGACATCATCTTAAAACATACTATGCGGTGCAGCAGAGGGACGAATGCGGTTTGCCCTCTGCTGCCCGTCAATTCACGCGAGACCATCAGTGCCACCCATGCCGTACGCTGGTTGGAAGCCTGGGGCACGGGTCCAATTGCAAAAATTCTTACTGATGGCATCATCTTATTCAACACCGTTAAAACGCAAATGAGATCAATATGACTGGCATTGGTACTGCTGTTGATATCGCACTGAACAGTCTGGTTCTGGGCGGCGTCTTTTTAATCGTGGCCATCGGTCTGAATATCGTTTATGGACTGAGCCGGATAATGAACCTGGCCCACGGTTCCCTTTATGCCATCGGGGCGTATGCCGGTTATACCTTGGTGGCGACGGGCCTGAACTTTTTTGTGGCCCTGCTGATTACCCCTATCATAGTGGGCTTTCTGGGATTGATCCTGGAGCGTACCGTTATTGCCCCCATGCGCAAGCGCTCCATGCTCTACACACTCATTCTGACGTATGGATTGATGTATTTTCTGGACGGCGTAATCAAACAAACCTGGGGGAACGAGCCGCGGTTTATCGAGCTGCCCAATTTCATGCGTGACACACTCTCCATTCTGGGCACGCACTACCCGGTATTTCGTCTGGTCACACTGGGGATTACGGCCGCGGTCATGATTGCCCTGATGCTGTTTCTCAACAAAACGCGCCTGGGCATCATCCTTAGGGCTTCCAGTACGATCCCCGAAATGGTGTCCTGCCTGGGTTTTAACATGAACTATGTTCACATCGGTGCCTTTGTTTTCGGCTGCGCCCTTGCAGGGGTGGCCGGGATCATTGCCGGCCCCTTGACGACGATCGATCCGCTTATGGGCCATGAGATGCTGATCAGTTCTTTTGTGGTCATTGTCATAGGTGGTTTGGGGAGTTTAAGGGGCGCCGTTTTTGCTGCGATCCTGATCGGTGTGGTGCAAACCCTGGCTGAATTTTTTATTACCGATCTGGCCATGGTCATCGTCTACATGATGATGGCAATCATTCTTGCCTTTAAGCCCCGGGGACTTCTGGGAGAAGGAAAATTTGAATAATGAATGCGCTTACCACTGTATCGGTTGACCATCCATCCACATCGCCAATCAAAATTATCGGATTTGTGACCTTGATTTTGGCACTGGCGCTGCTGCCCTTTGTGTGGGACAATCGCTTTTACATCAGCCTGATTACCCAAATCATGATATACGGGCTCTTGGCCATGAGCCTTGACGTACTTTTGGGATATACCGGACTGCTCTCTTTTATGCACAATGCTTACCTTGGCATCGGGGCCTATATCGTGGGTTTGTTTCTTATCCATGTGTCGCAAAGCTCCTTATGGCTGGCATGCCTGGTCGGGGTGATCGCTACCGCTGCTGTGGCCCTTCCGGTGGGCTGGGTCCAGGTGCGCACGGGAGGGCTGGCATTTGCATTGCTGACGCTCGCTTTCGGGATGATGTTTCACACTATCGTATGGAAATGGTACAGTGTTACCGGCGGTGATGACGGGCTTATGGGTGTTCCCAGCCCGGATATTCACGTGTTCGGTTGGACGATTGGCAACACGGGGGATCCGACCCATATTTATCTATTGACCCTATTTGTCGTGAGTTTTTGCTTTATTCTCACCCGACGAATTATTCGATCCCCATTTGGCGCCGTGCTGGAGGCCATTCGAGAAAATGAGGAACGCGCAGCCTTTGTGGGTATTAATGTCCGTCGCTTTAAACTCTACGGCTGGATGCTGGCCTGTATCTTGGCTGCGATCTCCGGCGCCCTCTTCATTTTGTACAAGGGCTATATCGGTCCCAGCACCATGACCGCTTTTGCCGGAGCCGGCGTATTGATGATGGTGCTTCTAGGCGGCATGGGGACCCTGCGTGGGCCGTTGATCGGTGCTGGCATTTTTATCTATATCCAAGATTACATTACCACCATGACCGAGCATTGGGAAATTTACCTGGGGCTGGTGGTTATCTTTCTGGTGTTGTTTATGCCGACCGGTTTCGTCGGCCTTGGTTCATATCTCAAAAGACTGCGAGGGAATTGATTCTGCCTTATGGAAGCCTTTTTATGTACCGAAGACCTCTGCCGCCAATTTGGCGGTGTTTCGGCCACGGATTGTGTCTGCATCGATATTGAGGAAAGCGGGTTGAGATCGATTATCGGCCCAAACGGAGCCGGTAAAACCACTTTTATCAATATCATTACCGGTCGCATTCCAGCCAGCTCCGGAAAGGTCCTGTTCCAGGGTGCCGACATAACCAACAAACCGACGCATGAACTCGTCAAGATGGGCATTTGCCGTACGTTTCAAATTACCAGCATTTTCCAAAACCTGACGGTGTTTGAAAATGTGCGCATCGCCAAACAGGCTCGTGATGGTGGGTCCTTGAAGATTTTTTCAACAAAAAAAAGCTTGAAAAAAGTGACCGCCGAAACCGAACACATCCTGGAACGGCTCGGTCTTCAGGATCTGGCCCAACAGGAGGCCAAGAATTTAGCCTACGGCGACCAACGCGTTCTTGAGGTGGCCATTGCCATGGCTGGCAGCCCGCAGATCCTCTTTCTGGACGAACCCACGGCCGGCATGTCACCGGCGGAAACCAATCACATTTCCGATCTGATCAGGGGGCTGGCCGAAGAGATTTCCATTGTGCTGGTGGAGCATGACATGGATATGGTTATGCGTATATCGGATAAAGTCACGGTACTGCACTATGGCAGCATTATCGCCGAGGGGGTTCCCGAAGAGATCAAAACCAATCAAGAGGTAAGGGAGGCCTATCTTGGAAAAGACACCTAATATTCTGCAAGTAGACGATCTGCACACATATTACGGTGAAAGCCATGTTATTCAAGGACTTTCCTTGACTGTTAAAGCCCACGAGGCCGTTTCCATTTTAGGGCGCAACGGCGTGGGCAAGACCACCACATTGCGGTCAGTGATGGGACTGACACCACCGCGTTCCGGCACCGTCAACATTTTGGGTAAGGACACCACCGGCTGGCCCGCAGACCGTGTATCCAAACTGGGTGTCGCTTATGTACCGGCCGAAAGGCATATTTTCCCAGGTCTTAGCGTGGAAGAGAATCTCAAACTCGCGGCCCGTCCGGGCAAAGGTTCAGATCCGTGGACCCTGGAGCGCGTATACGCGCATTTCCCGGTACTGGCGGATCGCACCAAACAGGATGGTGCGACCCTCAGTGGCGGTGAGCAGCAGATGCTGGCTATTGGAAGGGCACTCATCAGCAATCCTGAATTCATTATCTTGGATGAACCTTCCCAGGGTCTCTCTCCGTTGCTGGTGGAGAATGTAACCGAAATCGTTCAAAATTTCTGCGTACAATCAGGTATGACCTTGCTGGTGGTGGAACAGAACTACCGCATGGCCCTGAAGGTCGCTAGCCGCCATTATCTGATGAGCACCAAAGGTAAAATCGCAAGAATCGCTAGGACCCAGGAACTGATAGAAGATCAACAGATCATTCTTGATCACCTGGCCGTTTAGAAAATGGCTTGGTGTCGATGGTACCGAAAATTGGATTCATCCGGAAGAAATAAAAAAAGGAGATATGGCAAATGAACCTGAAAGAACGCTTCATGCGACGATTTGAAGGCAAGGATGTGGACAAGGTGCCGGTGGGCTGCACCACGACCTACGGTATTGTGGATGTGATGAAAAAATGCGGTGCCGAGAGACCGGCTGCCGACAGAGACCCCAAACTTATGGCCGACCTGGCCATTGCCGGGCATCAAGTGGCCGGATTTGAATGGGTCAAGGCCATGGGTTGGGACATCACCCCGGTGAGCGAAGTATTGGGGTGTGTGTTGGGGGAGCCCCAAATCGATCTGCAATACTTCATCAAGGAGCATCCCTTTGCAGAAAGTCTGGACAACTTGGAATACCCTGACAACTTTTTTGAACAGGGACGATTTCCCGCTTATAAGGAGCAATTCCGTATTCTTAAAGAAAAAGTGGGGGACGATATGGTCGTATTTGGCGAATCCGAAGGTCCCTGGACGGCGGCCTGCAACCTGGTGGGCACCGAAATATTTATGAAGTGGTCCATGAAGGCAAGAGATAAAGTCGATCAGGTCCTAGACGTCACCAAGGCGGTCATGGTCGATGTCATCAACTGGGCCTTTGATCAGGGAGCGGATTACTATTGCATCGCGGAGCCATCTTCCGGACCAGCGCTGATGAGCCCCAAGCTCTGGCAAAAAATCGTGCAGCCGGTGATCACGGAGGTCGTGGCCAAAGTTAAGGGACCGGTGGTCCTGCACATCTGTGCCAACACCGATAAAATCATTCCCTTTATGTGCGAAACAGGAGTCGCCGGCATCAGCATCGAGGAAAAAGCCGACTTGAAAAAGGCCGTGGAAGTGGCCCATGAAAAAAACGTGCGCGTATTTGGAAACGTGGCGGCGGCCACAACGCTTTTTATGGGTTCGGTGGATGACTGCTATCAGGAATCTTTGCAGTGTCTGAAAAACGGTACGGATTTCTTGACCCCCGGCTGTGGTGTGGCACCGCTCTCACCACTTGAAAATATACTTCAGCTGGCTAAAGCACGCGATGCCTTCTGTAAAACGGCATAAGTGATTTGCCCTACTGAAAAAAAGGTGGTTTTTTTTGGCTGCCCGCTAGATTGTGATGAAAAGCATGAGGCCATCCAGGAAAAGCGCGCCGTCGTGCGCACGACCGACACCATCGACGACCCCTTGCTGCCTTTCCTGGAAGCCCTGCACACGATTGTTCCTGATGATCAATGGCATCTCGGCGGTTCTTTGCCGGTGCCGGGTTGGCTTCGACCGATTCCTCCGGAAACCGACAAGGGGCGCATTGGGACAGCGGCCATGGTCGATTTTATCGACGGTGGCGGTTGCCGCGAATATGCCGATAAGGTCGAAGCCTTCGTCGAAGCGACCATATTACCGAATTTGCCCTGCCTGGTTACCGTTGACCACTCCTTAAGCGGCGGCGCCTATACGGCCCTGGCCAAGCATTACGGCCCAAAAAACCTCTCTTTGATCGTCCTGGACAGCCATACCGATGCCGTGTCCATATCGCGCATGGCCGGGGCCATCGCTTATGATATGGACACCAACCCGAATTCCCTTTATGACCCACAAGATCCTTTCATTCAGAATCGCAGCGATAGCTACAATGCCAGCACCTTTATTCATCACCTGATTGAAGCGGGCATGCTCGCCCCCCGAGATCTCTTCATCATCGGGGTCAGCGACCTGCCAAACAAAAAGGCCTTTCGCATCAAGGACCGTCGCATCGTTGATTATGTGTCGTCCTGGACCAGCCTCAAACAAAAGGGGGCCACCATCATTCCCAAGCAGGAATGCCAACTGCAATCGGCCAAACTAAAAAACCTTCCCAAAAAAATTCGAACGCCCTATGCGTATGTGTCCATCGATATGGATATCGGAGCACGTAATGCGCTGGAAGGGGTACGGTTTAAAAACTGGCAGGGACTTGCCGAAACGCAGATCTATCGGTTGATCGACAGCATTGCCCAAACCGGCGGCAGAGATCTTCGGCTGGCCGGCATGGATATTTCCGAGATCAATCCCCGGACCGCGGGGAAACCATTTGGAAACACCACCGATCGCACCTACCCCATTGCAGCGGCCCTGGTCCAGCGACTTGCCTTTTCTACCGGAAACTGAATCGGTTTCAAACTTAGCTTGATTTGCTGCAAGAACCCGGCACCCGTGCGTTTGACATTGCGGGTGTTTGCTATTTTTGTTATAGGGTGTGCAAGAGAGCTTATGAAAAAAATCATTGCTGAAATACAAAGCCTGGGGGTTCGCGTACCGCAAACCATTATGGGCCGTAGCGGTGGTGCCGGACCTGCGGAAGGCAGGGCATTTTTACTGGGCGACACGCCGGTGAATGTGCCCATACGGGCAGCCTACACAGCCCGTTCGCCTTATACATTGACCGACGGGCATAAGGGTCGATACACACTGCTGAAAGATGGCCAATTCGTGACGGACATCCGCGTTGTGGCCGCGCCCCATTTTTATGAACATACGGACCAAAACGGCATTCCTTTTCAAAAAGTCGCCCTGCTGCACGGCAAGGACTGCCTTGCCACCACTGTATTGCAGCGTTGCGCCAATTGGAAAGCCAATCGACGGTGCACTTTTTGCGCGACTCAAATCTCACTAGATAAAGGCAGCACCATTGCCCGTAAAACACCACAGCAATTGGCAGAAGTCGCCCGTCTTGCTGTCGACAAGGATGGTGTGCGCCACATGGTGATGACCTCCGGAACGGGGGATCCGGCTCGATCGGAAATCGAATACCTGGCCAAATGTGCGGCAGCCGTCAAGGCCCGGGTTGATTTGCCAATCCATGTCCAGTTTATTCCGCCGGGTGATCTGGTTTTAATGGAAAAGTTAAAACAGGCCGGAATCGATACGGTGGGTATTCATATCGAAAGCTTTCACGGTCCCACGTTGAAAAAAGTGGCGCCGATAAAAAGCGAGATCGGGATTGCCCGATATGAGCAGGCCTGGCAGCGAGCGGTTGCGCTTTTCGGCCCCAACCAGGTGAGCAGCTTTTTAATTGCCGGATTGGGCGAACCGCCGGAATCATTGGTCTGGGGCAGCGAGATTTTGGCTGACCTGGGTGTCTATCCTTTTGTAGTCCCGCTCCGACCCATACCAGGATCATGGATGGAGGCCCAGCGGCCGCCTGCACCGGAGCTGATGCAGCACATTTATTCGTCGGTGGCAACGATCCTGCGCCGAAAGGGGCTTAGGGCCCAGAACAGCCGTGCTGGTTGCGTTCGCTGCGGTGCCTGTTCGGCCCTTGCAGCCTATGAAAAGCCGGTGGCGGATATCACCTGCCACAGTGCCAGGACCGACCGGGAACGCACCAAAGCCTTCGAGATCCGCCACAATGTATTCGTGAAGGAACAAGGTCTGTTTACCGCAACAGACCAGGATGAGCATGACCGTTCAAGCATCCATCTGGTTGCCAAGCAAGGGGATAAGACGGTGGGCACCGTCAGGGTGTTTCAAGATCCAAAAAACAGTAATGTTCACTGGATCGGCGGGCGTTTGGCGGTTCACCCGGAACACCGCGATGATCGGGTAGGCGCAGCCCTGGTAAAAGAGGCCATGAAACGGGTCAAGAAGAAAGGGTGTAAATTGTTTACTGCGCATATCCAGGACGAAAACGTTCCATTTTTCAAAAAATTGGGCTGGACCCCCATCGGCGCACGGGAAAACCTTTTTGGTCGCCCGCATCAGCAAATGCAGGCCAAATTAGATCAGGTGCCGGAGGATTTTTGACCGCTGCAAAGAGCCGATTTCATGCAAAATCAATTAAACAATATCATCAAAAATGTCCGCAACTACGGCGGAGTGACGCGAAAGCAGCCGATTCAGGAGGTGTTCGAGCGGCTCAAGACCACCCATCAATTCGGTGAGATGCTTGCCAACTACGGCGATGATGCCGCCGCCATACCCTGGCATGACGAGTATTTGCTGATTGCAGCTGACGGGATCATGACGGGTCTGCTGGTCAACGAACCCTACGCTGCAGGTAAGGCATCGGTAATGGTCACGGTGAATGATATTTATGCCATGGGCGGACGCCCCCTGGGTATGGTCAACGTGCTTGCCAGCGGCGATGATGCCCAACGGCGCCAGATCGTGGATGGGATTGTAAAAGGATGCAATAAACTTCAGGTTCCCATGCTGGGTGGTCATTTGCACCCGGATGCACCAACCGATCAGCCGGCGTTGAGCGTCACCATCATCGGCCGAGCTAAAAATTTGCTGCGCAGCCACTTGGCGGCAGAAGGCGATCGGCTCATATTGGCTGTTGACCTGGATGGACGGGCGGGCTGTAAGTCCGTGACCAGCTGGGATGCCAATTCGGGCAAAACACCAGAGGCTCTGCGCCACCGGCTGGAGGCCTTGCCGGTGATCGCCGATGCCCATTTGGCCTCTGCCGTCAAGGATATCAGCAATGCCGGCATCCTCGGTACCGCGGCCATTATGATGGAAAACTCCGCAAGAGGGGCCGTCATTGACCTGGATGCCATTCCCAAACCCAATGCCGTGAGCCTGGAGCAGTGGGCTCTGTGTTTCCAAAGCTTCGGTTTTATCCTTGCAGTACCGGATGCCAATGTGGCGTCAGTCAAGAAAATATTCTCCGATCGAACCATTATGGCTGCCGTAATCGGAACGGTGAATGCAACACCGGTGGTAGAGGTGAAGGCCAAGGGCGTCGCGGCAAAATTATTTGATTTTACCCAGGATACGATCACCGGAATTCGCCGTCCAAAATGATCCTACCCATCGTAACGTAACATTTTTATATACACAGCCTGCGATTTTCCGAACTGACAGATTAGCAGCCAAATGTAAAAGCAAACAGCGACTGCAATTCAATGATCGAGGATGGATGTATCAGATGAAAGACACATTTATCATAGAGCCCGAACGACGAATTCCAGTAAACTATAATGTGGATGTTGCCGTCGTTGGAGGCGGTACGGCGGGAAGTATTGCCGCGATTGCTGCCGCCAGAACAGGCGCTGATACTGTCCTTATAGAGAGATACGCCAGCCTGGGTGGGTGTCCAACTACTGGTCGATGCACCCATCTTGGTAATGGATTTATCGATAATAAAATGCGCCAGATAATTGGCGGTATTGCTGAGGAAGTTGTTAGCAAGGTAGCCAAAAATGGAGGTGCGAACAGTCCGGATTTTAAAAAAGTGATATTCGGGGAAAAATACTTTCCCGTTCATTTTCTTATAGATCCTGAAATATTGGCCCAGATACTCATGGAGATGGCGGAAGAAGCCGGTGTAAAAATGCTTCTGCATACCAATTTTTGTGACCCTATAATGGAAAAACGCAGTCTTAAGGGTATCGTGGTGCAGAACAAGAGTGGACGCTTCGCAATATTGAGTAAAATTATTATTGACGCCAGCGGGGAAGCCGATGTGGCCAGTAAAGCAGGAACCCCTTTTGTAGATAAACCGATAGATCCCGTCTGGGCGACTACCCATGGATTGATTTTTCGTATGAGCAATGTGGACCATGATAAATTCATGGACTTTTTATTGAACCTACCTGCTGGCGAGATCAGAACAGATTATGCACAATGGTTATCCGAACAAACAGGCCGCTCGATTGCGGATCTAAAAAAAGACTGGTATTGGCGTCACTTTCTTGATCCGCAGTCTACGGGATGGGGTATTCCAAGAAAGCATCCGGGTAAGAAGCGATTTAGCCAGCAGACACTGGATTGGTTTAAACAAAGGTGGGCATCCGAAAAGGACTTTACCTATGTCGGAATTCACTATTTCCGAGATCAAATTAAACGAGCCGTTGAAAACGGCGATTTTGAATTAACACCTGTTGTCGAAGGTTTCGGTGAAATTATTTTTAATTTTGACGGTATCTCCGGGGCATCATGGCGTAAAGGGGAAGTCATCGTAAATATTGTGGCCGCTTCTGGCGGATTTAATGCTTTCGATTCGGATCACATCAGCAAACTGGAAATAGCGTCAAGAAAACGAGCCAGAGCAATTGCCGAATTCTTAGGCAACTATATTTCCGGATTTGAGGAATCATACCTAGTTGATATGGGGGTCCAGGTCATGACCCGACATTATCGCGTGGTTGAAACAGAATTCACCCCAACAGAGGAAAAACTGGCCAGTATTCATCATCATTCCGACGCTGTATACATGTTCCCCATCGGCATCGTTCCAGGTTTTGCAAGACAGATTCCTTACAGGACAATCATTCCTCGAAAAATTAAAAATCTGTTGGTGGTCGGTAAATGTATCAAAGGATCACATCTTATTCGAGCTATCCCGGGCATGATGGCTATGGGGCATGCTGCCGGAGCAGCCGCCGCGATATCTGTAAAAAATGGCGTAAACCCCAAGCACATCAATGTGAAGGATTTACAAGAAACTCTCAGAGTTCAGGGCATGATATTTGATCTGCCAATGGAAACTTACAATCCATCTCAATAAAGTGGCAAAGATAAAAGGCAGAACCAGCGTTTTTTTTCGCCTGGATGAATGGGATTAAGTTTTTTATCCATTCAATAAACAGCGTTCCCGACGCCCAGTCCCAATGGGGTATCAGCTACAGCTGCTAAAAGCTTACTGCTGATAACTGAAAGCCGCCTTGAAATGTTCTACGGTAGTCATCCTCGAGGAATCGGGGATCCAGAAATGGCTTCTAGCTGATAGCAGACTGCTTTTACTGGATCCCGGATCAAGCCCGGGATGACGGGAAGGGTAAAAGGTGGTTCCGGTGATATTCAACTCTGCTCATAATATCTTCACAAGTTTGATCGTATTTCATAGCAGCTGGAAACAATCAAAAA
>Ga0180436_10006139_pt1 | contig 10482 bp, 8 predicted proteins | sample SS_ome_2_FD_132434 | JGI IMG/M metagenome (GOLD analysis project Ga0180436, IMG submission 132434) | Hypersaline lake sediment archaeal communities from the Salton Sea, California, USA - SS_3_S_2 metaG | ecosystem: Environmental > Aquatic > Non-marine Saline and Alkaline > Hypersaline > Sediment...
GACCGGCGCATGGGCCGCGACCATCTCTCCGGGCGAATACCGGCTCTGGGTGCTGGTCAGTCCGTGGGCGCCCTTGAACGAGATGCCGCCGAAGTAGACCGAGGGAGCGTTGTTCCGGTCGACCGATACGGTTCGGGTCTTGAGTTCCTTTTGAAGCGCCTCTACGTATGCGTTTATCCGCTTGGCCTGTTCCTGGCGCCCGAGGAGATTGCCCAGCAGCGTCAAGGATTGCTGGGCTTCTTCGCGCCATTCGCCCAACGCACCGTAGGACAGACAAACAACCGGCACACCGGTCTTCGCCTGCACGTTGTCCACCTGCGCGGCGTCTATGCCGACGGCGACAAGGATGTCCGGCCTGACCATCATGACCCGCTCGAAATCCGGGAGTTTGCCCGGCCCCCCCGGGGCGACAACCGGCAGGTCGAAAAAGCGCTCGTCAAGGGTGCTGGCGTACGGTCGGACCCAGGGATCTCGAACCATACGCCGTTCCGTGTCCTCGATGCCCGCCACGCGGTCCGTGGCGCCGAGGTAGACCACAAGCCGCAGGGCGCCCGGACCGATGGCAACCAGTCGTCGGACCTCCGCGGGAATGGACTCCTCGCGCCCCATTATGTCCCGTACGACACGGGACTCCGGCGCCGCCGGCGATGGCGCGGCCATACAGAGCGCCACCGCTACCAAGCCCAGAGCATGCCGTATCATGCTTCTTTCCGCTTCCATGTCATCGTCAGAACTCCGCCTGCATGCCTCCCATGGCCGTGATGCCCGGCAGGGGGTAGCCGAACTCCTCGACGATGTCGTCGTCCAACAGGTTGTCGACGATCAGCGTCGCGCGGATGCTCGGCCCTGCGTCCCGTTGGTAGAGCGGGTAGCTGGCCTGGAGATCGACATCGACGAATGCGTCGAGTGTCTCGAAGTTGGCGTCGCCGGTGGTTCCCACGGGCGCCCAGCCGGTCCGCTCTTCGCGCGTGTCGACGTAGCGCGCGCTCAGGCGCAGGTTCAGGCCGTCTTCGGCGACGTAGTCGATGCCGGCCTTGAGTTTGTGCTCGGGCAGTTCCGTCAGCTCGTCGGTCACGGCGCTGCCGGCATCCAGCACATCGCCTTTCTTCCGGGTCTTCTGCCACGTGTAGCTGCCCCATACGCGGAATCCACGGCCGAAGGCGTAGCTCACCTCCAGCTCGCTGCCCCGGAACCGCACCTGGTCGATGTTGTACACCACGCGGCTGGGCATATAGCCGAAGATGGTCCGAATGTAGTGATCGACATCGTACTGGTATCCGCGCAGGTTTGCCGTCAGGCGCCGACCGAGCTTCTGGTCGACCTCGAGTTCGTACTGGAAGGCCTCTTCCGAACGCAGGTCGTCGCGCTCGGCGGGTTGGTATCCGCTGTGCCACCAATAGTACTCGGGCAGTGTCGGGTAGCGGCGCGCGATTCCGAAGCGGGCGGAAAGTTCACCGCCCATCCACGCGTCGCCGGTAACGGCCAGGCGCGGGCTCAGCCTGGTTTCCTCGACGGTCGGCGCGCCCTCTTCCGGGCCGTCCGCCTCGTACGCGTCCAGGCGCAGGCCCAGGCGCGCGTCGAGCCGCTCGGTGATGCGCCAGTAGTCGTCCACGTATGCCCCCTGCAGCGTCTGGATCTTGCCGTCCCCGGCGTACGAGTCCATCGGGGCGCGCAGGAAATAGGCCGGCTCGACCGCCTGGACGAGCGCGTCCCCATATCCCAGGTAGCGGCCTTCGGCGCCGTACTCCAACCGGTGGGCCTCCGCGCGGCGCGGCGACCACGACCCGGCCGCGTACCAGCCGTAGTTGTTGTCTTCGGGGGCGGTCTCCCGCTGCAGGATGAGCCGGTTGGGGTCGTCGATCGCATAGAAATATTCCGTGCGATCCTGGTCCATGAGATAGGCGCCCAGCTTGAGCGAAGCGCGCTCTCCCGTCCAGGCAAGGTCCGCGTCGAGACGGAAGCGTTGGTCTTCCCAATACGTGCCGTCGCCCCAGTAGTACGGTCCCGTGCCGGGACGGCTCTGGAAGGCCAGACCCGGCCCGCCGAGCTGGGTGCCCAGCGATTCCGGTTCGTCCGCGTCGTAGTTCACGGCGTCGGGCATGTTGTACACCGGCATGCCCGACTCGTTGACGGAGTAGTTGAACGCGGTTCCGAAGCGCCACCGCGAAGCCGGCATGTAGTCGATGCCGGCGCCGAAACTGTCGCGCTCGAACCGCCCGTTGCGCAGGTAGCCATCGGTTTCGTAATGCTCGTAGGTCAGGTTGTAGGCAAGCGGGCCAACCGGTGCGGCGTGACTGCCCCGTGCGGTCCATGTGCCCAGGCTCCCGCCCGCCGCGCTCAGCCGCGTCTGCCGTTCATCCACGGGGGCGGCCGTCCGGATATTCACCACCCCGCCCAGCGTGTTGCCGTACTTCGCCGGGGCTACGCCGCGGATCAGCTCCACCGACTCCACGTTCTCGAGCGAAAGCGACGCCCAGTCGATGTAATAGCCGCCGTACACACCGGCGCCATGCAGCGACCGTCCGTTCAGCAGCACCAGGGAGCGCGATTCTCCGAACCCGCGTATCCTCAGCCGGTTGTTCTCGTTGCCCGCGAACGAACGCCGCGCCAGGTCGATGCCCGCGGTGTTCTCCAGCAGGCCGTCGACCGTGCCGGAGAGCGCGGGACGCTCGACCTCCATCCTGCCCAGGACATCCTGCACGACAAGACCGTCTTTGCCGGCGGTCACGACAACGTCCGGGATGTCGATGACCTGGTTTGTGTCCGCGCCGGCTCCAGCCGCCCCCAACGCGCCTGCCAGGAACGCCGCCCGCACGATTCGATGGCTGCCGTTTCGCATCCTTCCGCCTTTCTGTGTAAGTATTACGTTTGCAAGAATTGTCACACCCTGGCATCTTGCGGGGACGAGCGCAAGCAGAATTGCGCGGGTATCTCCGCACGCGCCACCGCGCAGCGGCCGCATGACCAAAGCCGACGGACGATGGGCCCGTGGTCATTCGGCTTCGTGGGTGGCTGATTGACTGAACCAGTAGTTCAGCGGTCGTCCCGCAGGTCCCGACTCCGATCGGGACCGCTTTCTCGCTGCGCACAGACGGTCCCGATCGGAGTCGGGACCTGCGACAGGCGATCAGGTTGAGTCAATCAGCCAGCCACGTTCGGCTTTGACGCAGGGAGCAGGGCTGGCATACGCTAGCCGGGCCGAAGCGTTGTCGCGCAACAACGCTGGCGGGGCAAGATGCCGAAGAAAGGACGCTTCATGAGATTTGTAAGCCGGTGCGCTGCCGTTGTCGCCGTTGGGCTTGGTATGGCGCACTCGGCTGCGGCGCAACGTCAGGACGCCCTGGGTGAGCTCGACGCGTTGGTCGAGCGCTGGATGGCGCTCCGCACAACCATGGCGGAGGAGAAGCGCGACTGGGAGGCCCGCCGTGAGCAATGGGCAGAGGAGATCGCGCTGCTCGAACGGGAAGCCGCGACGCTGAAGAAGGAGATCGACGCAGGCCACACGTTCGCCTCGTCGGTCGAAACGAAGCGCGCCGCGGTGCTCGCCCTCAAGGAGCGGATGGAGGCGGAACGACGGAAGCTCCGCGCCGTGCTGGACCGGGCGGAGGCGGATCTGCGCCGATGGCGTGAGAGGATCCCGCCGGGGTTGAGGGCGTCTTCCGCCACCGCGTTCGATGCGCTGCCCGCGACGCAGAAGGAAGCGGAGAAACGGCCGCTCCCGAAGCGGGCGCAGACCGTGGCGGCGCTTTACACGCAGATCGAGACACTCCAGAACCGATTTCACGCGACGCGTGAAACGCTGGCCGTAGAGGGCGCACGCCGCCAGGTGGATGTGCTGTATGTGGGGCTGGCGCGAGCGTTTGCGGTCTCTCCGGGAAACGATTGGGCGGCGGTGGGAGTGCCGTCCAATACCGCCTGGACCTGGACACCGGCCATTCCGGATGCCGCGGCCGTTCGTCGCGCGATCGACGTGCTGAACCGGCGGGAGACGGCGCAGCTTGTGGCGCTGCCCATGCGGGTCGCCGCAGAGGTGGCGCCATGAGGTGGGGCATGGGTCACGGGGCAGGGGTTCTGCGTGGGCTTCCTGCTCTGCTCATCCTTTCGGCGCCGGTTCCGGCGGACGATGCGGCTTCATCCGAACCCGGCGCCGTCGAGTCCGCCGTCCTGCAAGTGAAGGCGGACATCGAGAGGGATACCGGGGAATTGAACGCGCTTCGCGCGCGAATCGCCGAGCAGCGACGGCCGTTGGCGGCGCGACTGGAAGCGCTGCAAACTACGGTCCAACAGCGCCGCGCCGAGGTGGAACGGATTCGTCGCCTCCGGAACCAGGGTGAGAAGGAACAAGCCGCTCTGGAAGCAGACGCTGCCGCGGTGGAGGAGGAATGTCGCTTCCTGACCGCGCTGTTCGCCGAGTATGCCCGCGCCATGGAGACCCGCGTGGGCGCGGCGGAGGCGACGCGATGGATCAAGCCGTTGCGGCCGGTGCAATCCGCATTGAGCGAGCAGGACTCGTTCGAAGGGTTTGCGGATGCCGTGGCCCGGTTGCTGGCGCTGTCGGCCGCGTCCAATGCGGACCGACTGGGCGGCTCGCTGTTTGAGGGCGTTGCCCTGGATCATGCCGGCATCGAACGCCCCGGGCGATTCGCGGTGTTCGGTCCCATTGCCTATTTCGCGGCCGACGGCGACGGACCGGCGGGGTTGGCCGTGACGCAGTTCGGCGCGGTCCAGCCGGCAATCTACGATCGCTTCCCGGAAGGAACCGCGCCGCTGGTCCGGGATGTCGTGAACGGTCGCGCGGCCCGCGTTCCCGTCGACGTGACGGAGGGCGATGCCCTCAAGGTCGCGGACGCCGCGCCGACCTTCTTCGAGCACATCAGGAAGGGCGGCTTCGTCATGTACCCGCTGTTTGCCGTGGCTGTGGCTGCCGTCCTGCTGGCCCTCTGGAAGACGATCGAGCTCGGCGGGGTGCGTGTCCAACCCGGCAAGAACGTTGATGTTGTGATCGCGGCCGCGCGACAAGGCGATATCGAGGCGGCCCGCCAGGCGGCGGCTCGTCTGCGGCAACCGTTGCGGTCGTTGCTTGAGGAGGCCGTCGAGCACCGCGACGCTCCGCGCGACCACCTTGAAGAAATCATGCACGAGCACGTACTGACGTCGCTGCCCTGGCTCGAGCGGAACCTCGGGACACTGGCCGTCCTCGGCGGCATTGCGCCCTTGCTGGGGCTGCTCGGGACGGTGACGGGGATGATTCACACCTTCCAGCTTGTCACGGTCTTTGGATCGGGTGACGCGAAGCTCCTGTCCGGCGGCATCTCGGAAGCGCTGGTCACGACCGAGACGGGCCTGGCCATAGCGATTCCGGTCTTGCTTGTGCATGCGTTCCTGGCGCGCAGGGCCCGCGGCATCATCGGCGCGCTGGAACGTATGGCGGTTGCCATCGTGAACGACCTGAAAGTCAGGAGTGAGTAGGGGCCAATGACCAATGACCTGTCCCCTTTCTTCGCGCCGCGCTGGACGTGGCGCTCGGTCCTCCTCGCCGGCACGGTGTCGCTGGGGGTGTACCTGCTGCTGCCGTATCTCGAAATCCTCTCCGCCCCGCCCGGGAACTCGACCGCCTTGAGGGCCGTGACCACGGCCCATCTGCCGCCCCCGCCGCCCCCGCCGCCCCCGCGCGTCAGAAGCAAGACCGCCGCGGCGCAACCTGAGACACCCCGGCCGGAGATGCAGCAACTCCGCCGCCGGCTCGCTCCCCTCCAGGCCGCGATGGATCTGCGTATGGCCATGGGGGATGTGGGCGGGGACTTCAGCGTCGATTTCGGGATATCCGCGGATTCGCTCGGCGAGCAGGTCCGGCAACTTGTGTTCGACATCAGCGATCTGGACGAACCGCCACGACCGCTCGCACGTCTCAAGCCCATCTACCCGCCTCCGGCCAGGATGCGCCGGATCGAGGGGGAGGTCATCGTGGAATTCATCGTTGATGCGGACGGCACGCCGCGGGATATTGTGGTGGTTGCATCGCGGCCGGGCGACATGTTTGCGTCGGCGGCCGTTCGCGCCATCGAGCGCTGGCGATTCACGCCCGGCGCCAAAGGCGGGGAGGCGGTGGCCACGCGCGTGCGGCAGAAGGTCGCATTCAAACTGGAGTGACGGTGGGCATGGGGCCGGAAAAGTGAGGGATATGTGAGAGCCGGAAGAGCGTGTGCGCTTGGCGCCATGCTGGTGCTGATGAGCGGAGGCCTGTGGGCGGCTGCCCGTGACGGTCACGGGCGTCACCACGGAAGCGATCCGTTCGAGCCGACCGTCACGCGAGAAGAAAGCGCCTTGCTCAATGCGGCAATGCGTGTCGCCGAAACCAACGTTGCGGCGGCGGTCCGCATGCTGGCGACCGAGGATCGGTCCGGGGCCAGTGCGGCGATGGATTTCGCGATCGGCAATCTTCATTTCCAGAACGAGCGACTTGACGAGGCCGCTGCTGCCTACGAGGCGGCGCTCAAGAAGCTTCCGAAGTTCCGCGCCGCCATCCTGAACCTCGGGCGGGTCTACCTGCTGCAGGAGCGGACCGAAGACGCGATCCAGCTCTATCAGCAACTCGTCGCGGACGGCCAGGCGGACGCCGACATCCTGCTGCTTCTCGGGCATGCGCTCCTGATGGAAGACGCGCCGGTATCGGCCGAATCGGCGTACCGGCAGTCGCTCTTGCTTCGTCCGAAGCGTTCCGAGGCGATGCTGGGCTTGGCCAAGGCCCTGATGCAGCAGGAGCGCTACGCGGAAGGGTTGGCTCTGGTCGGCGAGATTCTGCAGCGCGATCCGCGGAACCGGGAGCTGTGGTCGCTGCGCGCACATGCCTGCCTCTCGATGGGCAGGCATAGCGCAGCCATGTGCACCATCGAGCAAGCGCGACGTCTCGGCTGTGCCGACGCGGAGATGCTGGCGACGCTGGGCGATCTGCTGTTGAATCGGGATCAACCCGAAGACGCCCTGCGCGTCTACGAGGCTGCGTTTGCCGGCGAGGCGCCTTCGATCGCGCGCATGCTCCGCGCTATCGAAGGGTTTCTCATGGTCGGCGATGCGCAAAGCGCCGCCAGGATGATTGCACGCACCGAAGCCGGCGCGTCGAAGACCGGCGTGCGGTTCACCGAGGAGCAACGGATGGTGCTCCTCCGTCTCAAGGCCGAGCTTGCTCAGCAGACGGAGCGATCCGCCGACGCGATGGCGCTTTGCAAAGAAGTTCTGAAGATCGATCCCCTTGACGGACGCACGATGCTCGTCCTCGCCGCGCTTCAGCAAGATGCCGGGCAGTTGGAGGATGCCGCCCTGACGTGTGAACGCGCTGCCCGTGTGCAAGGCTATGAGGCGGACGCCCTTGTCCGCCACGCCCAGATTGAGGTGCAGCGGGAGCGCTATGGCCGCGCGGCCTCGCTGCTGGAAGCGGCGCAGACCTTCGAAGACCGGGTCCATGTCGCCCGGTATCTTGAGCAAGTCAGGCGGATGGCGGACTGAGGATCCGCGGCAGGGCGTGCCCGCACGGCCAATCGCCGGACGAAGCCGCGCGTGCATCGGAGGATGCTGTGTCGGACGGATGCGGAAGCAAAGGGGACGTGGATGTTTGCAGAGAATGTGCTGGAGAAGATTCAAAGGAATCCGGTTGTCGTTACGGTGGTGATCGACGATGCGGCGGATGCGGCGCCGCTGGGCCGCGCGTTGCGGGACGGTGGGATATCGAGCGTTGAACTGACGCTGCGCACGCCGCCGGCGATGGAGGCGCTGGGCATTCTGCGCGAGCAGTTTCCGGAGATGACCGTCGGGGCGGGGACGGTGCTGACCCGTGAGCAGGTGCGCGGCCTGAAGGATCGCGGGGTGGAGTTCGGCGTAGCGCCCGGGTTGAATCCGAATGTCCTCGATGAAGCGAAGCGGACGGGCTTGTCTTTTGCGCCGGGGGTGGCCACGCCCTCGGATGTGGAACGTGCGTTGGAACTCGGTTGCCGGGTGCTGAAGTTCTTTCCGGCGGAACCGATCGGCGGTCTGCCCTACCTGACCAGTATGGCGGCGCCGTACCGTCATCTGGGGCTCCGCTTCATGCCGCTGGGGGGCATTTCGCGGAGCAACATGCGTGCTTACCTCGACAGTCCGTTGATCGCCGCCGTGGGCGGATCGTGGATCGCCCCGCGCAAGCTGATCCAGGCCGGGGATTGGACGGCCATTCGGCAGCTTGCCGGGGAGGCCACGGAAGCGGCACGGAAGAGTGCATCGAAGGAGGAGACCGCACGCGCATGAAGACGGTGATTGGTTTGGGGGAGATCATGGGGCGGCCGGCCGCGGAAGCGGGCCGGGCCGCGTTGTCGTTTGCCGCGGCGGCATCCTGCCTCGCGCATTCGATCAAGGGGGACGGGAACGTCTCGTCGCGCGCCGAAGCGGAAGCCCCGAGGAAGGGCGCCGGTTCCGGCCGCGTGGTGCGGTCAGGATCGCGATGAAGCGCCGCCCCAGCATCGTATTTGTGCTGACCGACGACCAGGGATACCCGCCGCTGGGGCGCCACGGGCACCCGTATGTCCAGACCCCGCATCTGGATGCCTTCCACGCCGCGTCGGTGCGGTTCTCATCGTTTCACACGGGCACGACCTGCGCACCGACACGGGCGGGGCTGATGACGGGGCACTACTGCAATTCCACCGGCGTGTGGCACACCATCGGCGGGCGTTCGCTGCTGCGCCGCGACGAGTGGTCGCTCGCCACCGCGCTGGCCGAGGCGGGCTACCGCACCGGGATCTTCGGCAAGTGGCACCTGGGCGACACGTATCCCTACCGGCCGCAGGATCGCGGCTTCCAGCGCGTGGTCTGCCACGGCGGCGGCGGCATCAGCCAGCAGCCCGACTGGTGGGGCAACGACTATTTCGATGACACGTACATGGCCGACGGCGAACCGAAGGCGTACGACGGTTACTGCACCGACGTGTTCTTCCGCGAGGCCCTGGCCTTTATCGAAGAGCACAAGGATCAGCCCTTCTTCGCGTACATCTCCACCAACGCTCCGCACGGCCCGTTCAACGTGCATCCCCGGTATCGCGATCTGTACGGGGACCACACCGACAGTGAGTTGTACGCGCGCTTCCTGGGGATGGTGACGAACATCGACGAGAACTTCGGCACGCTGCGCCGGAAGCTGCGCGAGTGGGAGATCGAAGACAACACCATTTTGGTCTTCATGAGCGACAACGGTCAGACCGGCGTGGGAGACCCTGTCGCCGACATGTACAACGCCGGGATGCGCGGGCTGAAGGGCAGCCCCTACGAGGGCGGGCATCGCGTGCCGTGCATGGTGCGGTGGCCGGACGGCGGCATATCCACCGCCCGCACGGTCGAGGAGCTGGCCAGTTACGTCGACGTCATGCCCACGTTGCTGGACCTGTGCGGCGTTGCCGTGCCGGCGGGCCGTACGTTTCATGGCGAAAGCCTGCGGCCGTTGCTGGAAGGCAACGCGGACGGTCATTGGGCCGAAAGGATCGTCACCACCGATACGCAGCGCGTGGCGCATCCGCTGAAGTGGCGCTTGAGCTGTGTGATGAAGGATACCTGGCGCCTCGTGAATCGCACCGAGCTGTACAACCTGGCCGACGACCCCGGGCAGGAGCGGGACATCGCGGCTCAGCGGCCCGATCTGGTGAAGGAACTCCGGGCGGCCTATGAGGAGTGGTGGGCGGTCTGCTCCGCGCGGGACGACGAGGAAATCCCCATCTCGATCGGAGCGGATGCCGAGGAGGTGACCACGCTGCGCACACACGACCTGCGCAACGAGCAGGACCACCTCGCGGTGTGGGATCAGTGCCAGGTTCGTCGGGGAATGCAAGCCCATGGATGGTGGGAGATCATGGTCGAACGGGACGGCGAGTACGAGTTCGACGCGCGCCGCTGGCCCGAGGAGGCAGGGCACTTCGTGCGGAGCGGCATCGAGGGGGCGGATGTCCCGTATGACGCGGCCGGTATAGAGCCCGGCCGCGAGGATCGCTACGCCGGCGGCGTCGCGCTCGATATCGAAACAGCCGGCCTGTTCATTTCCGGTTTCCCCGAACAGTGGACGGACGTCAGGTCCGGGGACCGCGGTGCGGTGTTCCGCATGACGCTTCCCGCCGGCCCGCGGCGCCTCCGAGTTCAGTTTTCGTCCGCGGCATCCGGTTTCTATTCCTCGGCTTACTACGTCTACGCCAGAAGAACAAGATGACAAGCGTGGGACACTCAGGTCTGTTCGGGTGCGTGTTGCTGGCGTGCGTCCTGCGCCCGGTTTTGCCTGCCGCGGCGCAGACGCCAGGGGACGGGGCGGCGTACACCACGGCGGTCGCCAGGGTGCTGGCAGTCCTCCCACCCGGGACCCGGCACGAATTCGTGATGCTGCCGCTTCGCGACGGAGTCAGGCTTGCCACGGACGTTTTCATTCCCGAGGGCACGGGACCATGGGCGGCCATGCTGCTGCGTACGCCCTACTCC
>Ga0180436_10006142_pt1 | contig 10480 bp, 8 predicted proteins | sample SS_ome_2_FD_132434 | JGI IMG/M metagenome (GOLD analysis project Ga0180436, IMG submission 132434) | Hypersaline lake sediment archaeal communities from the Salton Sea, California, USA - SS_3_S_2 metaG | ecosystem: Environmental > Aquatic > Non-marine Saline and Alkaline > Hypersaline > Sediment...
ATCGAGCGCTAAAGGCAACCAGAGTAATACTTATCAGGCCCTGTGGGTAGGTATAGCCAGTTTTAATTCGTTTGCGCTTGCCATCGTGAGTGCGGCCATTCTTTCCAGGTTTCTGGACAAAACGGAATACGGGACCTACCGGCAGATAATATACGTCTATAACACCCTTTTGATCATCTTTGCTGCCGGACTACCCAGTGTCTTTAATTACTTCCTTCCCCGCTACAGCCGGGCTCAGGGAAAAGAAATCGTATTCAATATTTCCAAGGTACTTTTTTATGCCGGTCTTGTTTTTTCTGTATTCCTGTTTGCAAGTTCGGGGCTTATTGCCAACCTTCTGAAAAATCCTGAGCTCTCAAAAGGATTGAAGTATTTTTCCCCTGTACCCATGCTGCTGCTTCCTACCCTGGGTGTTGACGGGATCTTCACCACCTACCGAAAGACTGTGTATGTGGCCATATACAGCACACTCACCCGTGTATTGATGCTGGTATTTATTGTACTTCCGGTGATTTTATTCACCCGGAATTACATTTATGCCATTTACGGCTGGATAGTCAGTTCCTTTCTCATCCTAATCCTGGCCTACTATTTCAAGGGGCTTCCCTTCAAAGGTGTGAAAGGAGAAAAATCGAATCTGAAATTCAAGGAAATCCTTAATTACAGTATACCGCTGGTGTTTGCATCTTTCGGGGGAATACTGTTCAGAGCGTCCAACCAATTTTATATCAGCCGCTACTATGGCTCCGAAGTCTTTGCAGAATTTAGCAACGGTTTTATCGAAATACCTTTTGTGCATATGATTACAGGTGCCACTGCAGCAGTCCTTATGCCCATTTTTTCCAAGGCAGTTCACGATAAGGCTGAGATTTCCAAGATCACAACACTTTTTCGAAGTGCACTGAGTAAATCGGTGGTTTTAATTTATCCCATAGTGATTTATATGCTGTTTTTCTCTCCGGAAATCATCACCATTGTGTTTTCAGAGTCCTATTCGGTCTCGGCAAAATATTTTTCAGCAGCCATTGTCATAAACTTTTTTAACGTAATTGTTTTTGCCCCCCTTTTACTGTCCATGGGGAAAACCAGATTCTATGCGTGGTTGCAATACGGAAAGGCCATTGCCATCTGGGGAGTACAATATGCAGCCATTGTGATTTTTGATTCACCCATGTCCATTGCCATTAGTTATGTGGTGATTTCCGTGGTGGCCATCTTTGTTCCCCTGGCCTACGTGGCAAAACTATTTAAGATCTCGCTTCTGGAACTCTTTCCCCTGGGACGGATTGCTGCCATCTCCCTGCACGCCTTTCTATCCATGTTCCTGGTAAACCTATTGATCAGGTATGTAATCCCTGATACACACAGGCTCTTGATGGTTGTGCTGGCAGGATTGACCTACGGGGGTGTTTTGCTGCTCTCGGCGCGTTTGTTTAAAATAAACTACTGGGAAATTATCAGTCCCCTGCTTAATCGAAAAAAAACTCAGTCAAACTCAAATGGATAAGAAGAAAATACTCATTGTTTCTGCGGTTTTCTATCCCAGCATTTCACCCCGATCCATGCGGGCCACTGAGCTGGCCAAAGAATTGGTCAGGCAGGGACATGAGGTGCATGTGTACTTGCCGGAAACCGATCATGACTACTCAGAATTTCTCAAGGAGCATCCCATTCAAATCAAATCTCTTGGAAAGCTTAGATACAGGGAAATCGAGCTCAGGGGTAACAAAATCAGTCTTCTGATCAGGCGAAGCCTGAGAAGGATCCTGGGACTATTGTTTGAGTATCCGGGCATAGAGCTGATGTTCAAGGTAGCCAGGCAGCTGAAAAAGGAAAGGGATTTTGATTTACTCATTTCCATCGCTGTGCCCTTTACAAATCATTGGGGCGTAGCCCGGGCACGATCCAGGAAAAATCCCATTGCAACAAGCTGGGTAGCCGATTGCGGGGATCCTTACATGGGAGATACCACCGATTCTTTTCGCAAACCCTTTTATTTCAAATCCATTGAGAAATGGTTTTGCCGGAAGGCAGATCATATTACCATACCCATTGAAGGTGCCAGATCCGCTTATTACAAAGAGTTTCATCACAAAATAAGTGTTATACCCCAGGGCTTTCGCCTCGATAAGGTGGAACTTCCCCCCTATAAGAAAGAGGAAAGCTATCCCAGGTTCGCCTATGCAGGTGGATTTATTCCGGGCAAACGAGATCCTCGCCCCTTGCTTGAGTTCCTCTCAGCAAGTCAACAAGAATTTCGCTTTGTGGTATATACATCCATGGCAGATTTATTGCTACCTTTTAAAGAAGTTTTGGGAGAGAAGCTGGACATACGAGAATACATCCCCCGGGAAGAATTGTTAAAGGTCCTTTCCGGGATGGACTTCCTCATAAATATTGACAACAACACTTCTACCCAGCTCCCAAGTAAATTAATAGATTATGCTATTACCGGCAGACCGGTTTTTAATATAACTTCAAGTACAGATATTTCTGTGCTCAATGAATTCTTCCGGGGCAATTACGAAGGCAGGATGGAGCTGGCTCCCCCGGACGATTATGATATAAGGACCATATGCAAGAATTTCCTTTCGTTGCAAACGAAATAAAACATGGTGAATCAGGAAAGTTGGGATAAAGCTTACCTTGCCAAATTTAGTCAGAACGAAAGGCTGTACTATTTTATAGGCTACCTGATCTGGCCCTTTGGCCTGACCATTGAAGCATTTCGGCAATGGCAGAAACCCTGGTCGAAAAATGCTTTCTGGCTTTTCTGCATTTTCTTTGGCTTCACCTTTGTAATTGCTGATGAGGGAGGAGCCGACTCGGGCAGATATGCACTGGAATTTGTGGAAATGGCACATTCCAACTTAAGCTTCAGAAGTTTTCTGGGTTGGTTTTATGTGGTGGGTTCCGACTATACCGATGTGGTAGCTCCCATGATCATGTTCTTTCTGTCGCGTTTTACCGATAACCCCACGATCCTTTTTCTGGTTTTTGGGGTAATATCGGGATTTTTCTACTCCCGGAATACATGGTATGTATTGGAGAAAATGGAAGGAAAACTATCCGGGATTGTCCTGCTGTATTTTCTCACCTTTTTGTTCATCAATCCCATCTGGAACATCAACGGCATCAGGTTTTCTCTGGCAGCTCAATTGTTTCTATACGGAACGCTGCCCTATCTCCTGGAGGGGAAGAAGAAAGCTCTGATCTGGTCAGCTGTATCTGTGCTATCGCACTTTACCTTCATTTTTCCGATGGCTGTAGTGGGTCTATTTCATTTACTGAGGAACAGAACCAATTTGTACCTGATCTTTTTTATTATTACTTCATTCATCCGGGAGATTGACCTGGAATGGTTTCAAAATGTGCTTTCCTTTCTTCCCCAGGTGATATTTGTGGAGATTTCCAATTATTTGAATGAAGGATATGCTGAGTACCGTAGAGCAAGCGATGAAGAACTCCCGTGGTTTATAACCTATGCAAGTATTGGCTTACGATGGGCAGTATATTTACTGGTTTTTTCCACCCTTAGCTTTGGAAAACATATCCTTAGAGAACGACCTGATTTAAAAACTTTACTGAGTTTTTCTCTTCTCTTTTATGGATTTGCCAACATTCTGAGCCTGGTTCCTTCCGGCGACCGCTTCATTATTGTGGCTAACACCTTTATGATCCCATATTTTATTTTGTTCCTGGTTGAATTCCCAAAAATTGGGGATACCATTATCACCAAGCTATTGTCCGTACCGCTGTTGCTGCTGTTTTGTTTGGTACAGCTGAGGATAGGCATGGCCTTTTTCAGTATAATAACTCTGATTGGCAATCCGGTAAGTGCTGCCTTTTACACCGACCCCGTCCCATTGATCGATCAACTTAAAAATCTCTTTTGAGCATCATGCCAGTTCCGCGAATTAAACCCTACGTGTCGAGGGCAATATTTAATATACCCGGCTGGAGAACCCGGCGAAAAATTCTGGTGATTGAATCGGATGACTGGGGTGCCATCAGGATGCCTTCCAGGGAAGTATATAATAAATGCCTTCGTGAAGGATATCCCGTGGATAAGATCTCCTATGAAAGGTATGATTCCCTGCTAAGCGAGGATGATCTGGGAATGTTATTTGATTTGCTTTCTTCGTTCAAGGACCAGCATGGTAAGCCCCCGGCGATTACAGCCAATTGCCTGGTGGCCAATCCGGATTTTGAACGTATCGAAGCTGAGGGTTTCCTTTCCTACCATTACGAATTAATTACCGAAACCTTTAAAAAATATCCCCGCCATCAAAATAATTTTGAATTGTGGAAGCAAGGAATGAAAGCCGGGGTATTTCATCCTCAGTATCACGGCCGGGAACATGTAAATGTGAGCCTTTTTATGGAGGCTCTTCAGAGAGGAGATGAAGCCAGCAGATTTGGATTCGAGAACAGAATGCCCGGTTGCATATCCAAAGGCGCTAACGGTGTGGGCAATTACTTCGTTGAGGCTTTGCGCTATCACTCCAAAGAGGACAAAGACGAGAAGCTGAAGATCTTTATGGAGGGATTGGTATTGTTTGAGAAATTATTCGGTTACAGGTCGGAAAGTATTATCCCACCCAATTATACCTGGAGCCCAGATTTTGATGCTTCCGTGTGGGCACAGGGTGTTAGGTACTTACAGGGTCTGCGATTGATGAACGAGCCCGTGCCTGATGAGACCAGCAAGCAACATCGAATTTATCTGGGAAAACAAAACGCTCTTGGTCAGACCTACCTGGTTAGGAATTCCATATTTGAGCCATCCATGTTCGGCCTGGGGATTAAAGATCCGGTGGATCGTTGTCTGAAAGAAATGCAGATTGCTTTCACATTGAATAAACCGGCAATCATCACCAGTCACCGGCTCAATTATGTGGGCCATCTCGATCCTGCCAACCGGGATCAGACTCTGAACATGCTGGGTCAGATATTATCCAGGGCACTAAAACGTTGGCCCGATATGGAGTTCATGACCTCTGACCGCTTGGGCAGGTTAATCGAGGCAGACAGGAAAATCAGTTCTTGACTCACAACAGAAGCAGAATGTATAGAAACATCGCATTAAGTAAGAAGCTATCCTGGAAGGAAAAGATAAAGAATACGCTGGCCTATTTTTTTCGCAGAAGGGGTGCCAGGATATTGTGGAATGCGGAATGGGGACGGGTTCATAAAATTACTCCGGCCTACAACACCGCTGCCGACAAGCAGGTAGAAAAGGAGCATGTGCAGTATTGGCAGGCATTCCGAAAAAAGGTGAATCCTTCCTCCATGCGAATGGGTTATAACATAGCCGGGATTGCCGATCCAAAGATTATTCCCGAAGAAGTATTTATGTCGGATATAGAGCCGACCCTGAACCGAACGGCGTCTTCCGTTTACCTGTCCTATAAAAGCATCTACAACTCTTGGTTTGGAGAAGGGGTATTTCCGAAAGACTATATTCATAACGTGGATGGGGACTGGCTTGACCACAGGCTGAAATCCATTCCCTTCGATCAGGTCAGATCCATCGCCCGGGGATTGAACTATCCCGTAGTAATGAAACCCAACAGAGATTCCTTTGGCGGCAGCGATGTATTTTTTCCAAAGAGCAGCCAGGAATTGGAGAAACTCATGGAAGGGAGATCCGATTTCCTGGTCCAGGAAAAACTCAGTCAGCACGAGTTCTTCACTAAGTTTAATACCCATGGAATAAACTCCATGCGTGTGAATATTTATCGTTCGGTCGCTGACAACCAGTTACATGTCATCAACATGGCATTCAGGATGGGAGTAGGAGGTTCCCTGGATAACCTGACATCCGGAGGGATAGGGGTAATGGTCAGAAAGGATGGGACCATGGATGGCTTTGCCCTGGATGGAAAGGGAAGGAAATTTCCCGAACATCCGGATACCGGAATGACCTTTGATCATAAAATACCAGACTTTAAGCAGCTGAAAGACACAGCCTTAAAGGTCGCTGAGAAAATCCTGTATGCAAGAATCATCTGTCTGGACATGTGCTACGATGCGGAAGGCAAATGGCGCATGATTGAAGTGAATCTCAGCGGTACCACCCTTATGTTTGCCCACTACCATGGCATACCCTTCTTTGAACAGTACACGGATGAAGTTCGTGATTATTGCATTAAAGAGCACTGGACACTAACAAAGTAAGACATGCTGAGACGTTTATTTGGAAAAGCTGTTATTCGCAGCAGGATGGCATTGGAGAAGATTTTCGAATCCATACTTATGCGCTTGATTATTTTGCATATCCGGAACGAATCGCATCGTCACCGCAGGAAGATTGTTAAGCTGAACGGACGAAAGATAGTTAATAGGGAGGTAAAAAGAACCATCAAGGAATACAGCAAAAGAAGGTTCGGCAAAAAAAGCTACTGGCCCTATCTGGCTTATTATTCAGAAATTCGGGGAGAATTTGTGGAAGGCTGGATCCCCTACGATTACTTCAGGTTCAAGTTTATCCCCAGGATGAACCCATTGCCCGCCGGGGAAATGGACTTTAAAACTTACGATTATCAGCTTTTTGAGGATTTTGCACTCAGGCCGCTCTTTATTTATATCAACAACATGTATTACGATGCTGATTTGAAATGGGTAAAGGAGGAGGATGTTTTAAGTTTCTTTTCGGGATATGACGATGACATTGTGATCAAGGAAGATACAAGCTACGGAGGACTGCAGGTTAAGGTTTTACCTGCCTCAGAATTTACAAAGGACTCGTTGAAACGAGAGAAACATTATGTGATTCAACCCTGCCTCAAACAGCACGAAAACCTGAGCAAGGTATATCCCCACAGTGTTAATTCCATCCGGGTTAACACCTTCCTGACCAGGGAAGGCAAAGCGGTAGTAAAATGTATTTGGTTGCGCTTTGGAGCAGATGGGAGCAGGGTAGATAATGTGACCTCGGGTGGAGACTATTTGTATGTTCATCTGGATGGAACTCCCGAGAAAATGACCTATGATCCCTATTACGGTCAACCCATAGCCGACCGGCATAAAAATACGGGATTCATATTCTCAGAAATTGAAATTCCCAGCTTTGAAGAAATACTGGAAAAGTGCAAGCAATCCCATGTAAAATTCCCTTACGCGCGGGTGATTGCATGGGATGTGGGAGTTGACACCGAAGGAGTGCCCAGGATGCTGGAGTGGAACCTGCAGAATCCGGATTTTACCACCGCAGCCTCCAAATGGGGTCCCTTCTGGCCCGACGACAGCGAAATCTAATCTTTCAGACCCAGCATGAGAATAGCCATACAACCCAGGAAAGGTTCCTACAGTGAGCGTTGGATTGAGTATTGTGAATCCAAGGGGATCGATTATAAGATCGTTGATTGTCACAGGCATGACATCATGGAACAACTGGCTGATTGCGATGCATTGATGTGGCATTATTATCACGAGTGTGTAAAGGATATCCAGGTGGCAAAACAGCTTTTATATGCCCTGGAGGGTTCAGGGAAAGTGGTATTTCCGGATTTCCCATCCAACTGGCACTTCGACGACAAAGTCGGACAGAAATACCTGTTCGAGACCATGGATGCCCCCATGGTTCCCACCTATGTTTTTTACGATAAGAAAGAGGCCATGCAATGGGCGAAGAGTACCACTTATCCAAAGGTATTTAAACTGCGGGGCGGAGCAGCCTCAGATAATGTGAAGCTGGTGAAGACGAAGGCTCAGGCCAAGCGATTGATAAAGCAGGCATTTGGCAGGGGTTTCGTACGTTACAATCCCTGGGTGAGTCTGAAAGAAAGATGGAGGCTATACAGGTTGGGTCGTACGGATCTCAACGATTGTGTCAAAGGTCTCATCCGCTTTTTCTTACCTACCTATTATTGCCGTGTCCTGGGACGGGATAAGGGATACGTATATTTCCAGGATTTTGTGCCAGACAACGGATACGATATTCGCGTATTATATGTGTTTAACAGGTGTCTGGCCTTTAAAAGGGTTGTTCGACCAGGCGATTTCAGGGCATCGGGCAGCAGAGTATTTGATTACAAACAGTCCCGCTTACCGAAAAAAGCATTGACGGTAGCTTTTGATGTGGCCAAAAAACTAGACTTACAGGCAGCGGCTTTTGATTTTGTGATGAAAGGAAAAGAACCCCTGCTGGTGGAACTCAGTTATGCTTCGGGCCCCTCACCGGAGCAAAACGACCACGGTTATTATGAGGAGGATTTAAGCCATCACCCTGAGACTTTTAATCCCAACGATTGGATGGTGGAAGGTGTTATCAGTAAGATCAGATCTAAAACGGCTTAATTTAAAAAGATGAAAATAGGCATACACCACAGAGAAGGATCCTATAGTACGGAATGGATCAGCTATTGCGATCAGAATGATATAGCTTATAAGCTTGTCGATTGCTATAAAAATGATATTATCGAACAGCTTGCTGATTGTGATGCACTGATGTGGCATTACTATCACGAAAGCGCCAAGGATATACAATTTGCCAAGCAGTTGTTATTTGCGCTGGAAGGTTCAGGGAAGGTGGTTTATCCCAACAGAGCTTCCAACTGGCATTTCGATGATAAGGTTGGACAGAAATATCTGTTTGAATCCATCGGTGCACCGCTGGTACCAAGCTATGCATTCTATACCAAAAGAGAGGCCCTGGAATGGGTCAATAGCACCTCCTTCCCAAAGGTTTTCAAACTCAGAGGGGGGGCTGGCTCTTCCAATGTAAGGCTCGTTCGTTCACGCGCACAGGCTGTTAGCTTTGTTCGTAAAGCCTTCGGACGTGGATTCAAGCGTTACCATCCCCTGAAGAACCTGAATGAACGCTGGAGATTGTATAAAATGGGAAAGATGAGTTTTGTCGATCTGCTTAAGGGATGGATTAGATTATTACGGCCGACGAAATTTGCACGGGTCATGGGACGGGATCGGGGCTATATCTATTTCCAGGATTTTATTCCCAACAATACACACGATATCAGAGTAACCTATGTAAATAATCGCTGTTTTGCTTCCAGAAGGGCTGTCAGGCCGGGCGATTTCAGGGCTTCGGGAAGCGGGATCCCGGACATGGACCAGGCCAATGTCCCTCTTAGCGCTTTGGAGATTTCCTTTGATGTGGCTGAAAAGCTGGGACTACAATCTGCAGCCATCGACTTTGTCGTGCTGGATGATAAGCCTTTGATTGTGGAAATCTGCTATGCTTACGGCCATTACGATGGTCACTACAAACACGGCTATTACGACCGGGATCTGAATTATTACAAGGAAGAATTTAACGCCTACCATTGGATGGTCGACTGGGTGCTCGAAGAAGTCCAAAATGGCAAAAACTAGCTGACCCCCAAACTTATCATGGAATCCAAAAAGAATACGATCTGTCTGGTCATCCCTTCTCTGATAGCAGGCGGGATGGAACGCGTGATGTCGGGACTTGCCAATTATCTGGTCAAAAGGGATGTGAATGTAATTCTGATTTTAATGTTCAAGGACGAGGTGTTCTATAAATTAGATCCCTCCATTCAGGTGATAGAACCTACTTTTGAAAAGAAATCCAATTTTAGCTACGCCTTTTTCCTTTTTCCCTTTCTGAGAAGAACTATTAAGCAGATAGATCCCCAGGCAATATTGTCCTTTGGAGAGCGCTACAATTCCTACCTTTTGCTTGCTACCCTTGGCCTGCGCCTTCCCATTTTCATCTCCGACCGAAGCAGCCCTCACAAATCACTGAGTGGCTTTAACCTGTGGATGAGCCGGGTTTTGTATAAGAAGGCCACGGGCATTGTGGCTCAGACCTCAAAAGCCGCAGAGCTTTTGTCCAATCGCCTGAAGGGGGCTCACGACAACATCCGGGTTATTCCAAATCCCCTTAGAGAAATTCAAAGGGCAGAGTATCCCAAAAAGGATCAGATTGTGGCCCTGGGCAGGATTGTCAGGGAGAAACGCTATGACAGGCTTCTGGAGGCAATATCCCTGTTACGGGATCAAAAATGGAAACTTGTAATTGTGGGAGATGGCTATATGAGAGCGGAAGTTGAAGAATGGATCAGGGAGTTTGGAGTGCAGGACCGTATCATTCTCGCCGGACAGCAAAAGGAAGTTGATAAATACCTGGGAGAAAGTAAAATATACGCGCTTAGCTCCGACATTGAGGGCTATCCCAATGCGCTTTGCGAGGCCATGGCTCACGGATTGGCCTGCATCAGTTTTGACTGTGTGGCCGGCCCCAGCGATATTATCGAACACAAGAAAAATGGAATCCTGATCGAAGACGGACACATCGAACTATTTGCCGAGGAACTCGATCGCCTGATTGAAAGTGAGGAAGAACGCCTTAGGCTGGGAACGGAGGCAACAAATATTCGTTCGAAACTGCAGGGCGATAAGATTTTCGAGCAGTATCTGCAATTTATGCTTTCCGCTTCACCATCCTCAAAAAATTAAGAACAACATGAAAATCCTGATAAACTGTTCAACACTA
>Ga0180436_10006145_pt1 | contig 10478 bp, 10 predicted proteins | sample SS_ome_2_FD_132434 | JGI IMG/M metagenome (GOLD analysis project Ga0180436, IMG submission 132434) | Hypersaline lake sediment archaeal communities from the Salton Sea, California, USA - SS_3_S_2 metaG | ecosystem: Environmental > Aquatic > Non-marine Saline and Alkaline > Hypersaline >...
CCCGGCCTTCTGCCTGGAGATTCCGAGGAATGGGAAGGGACTGAATTGTCAGCCGCTCTTGCGCCTGGTGCGCGAGGCGCGGCCTTGCGAGGCCGCCGGCTTCTTCGGCGTCTTGCGCTTGCGCAGGAGTTTCCGAACGCCGCGGACCATGTGGGTCACCTCGTTGGCGCTCTTCTGGATCACGATATCGGCTCCGGTGTTCTTCTCGTCGAGGCCAAGCGCTTCGGCAAACCCGGATAAGAGGATGATCGGAATCGCCGGAGCTTCCTTGCGGATCTTCTCAATGAGTTGGATCCCGCTCATGCGGGGCATCTTGTAATCCGTGATGACCAACTCGAAGCTGGTTTCGACGAACCGCTTCATCCCTTCGGACGCGCTTCCGGCGGTAGTGACGACGTAACCCAATTCCTCCAGGACGGCTCTTCGCGCAACAAGACCCATCTTGTTGTCGTCGATCAACAGGATTTTGGCTGGACTAGGAGATGAAGACGACACGCTCATTCAACTCCGCGAAGGTAACAAAGCGGTGACGGTCGTGTCAATTCATTTCTATCGGCTTGGAATATCGAGAGATTGAGAGCTTGACATCGAGTACAAGCAGTGATCTCAGCTCAGAATGAACGCCGCTTCGCCCGTTATTCGACGGGGCGCGGAGCGGTGTATCCGGACTTCGCGATGACCTGGTACTTGATGGATTTTCCCTTCTCGTTCACGATCCGGAGCTTCTCATCGTTGGCCGGGTTGACCAGTTCCACCTTGATCTTCCGGTAGCTGCCATCCTTGGCCTGATTGCTGGGTTGGTAGGCGAGGGCGTACTGATTGCGAAGGGCGTGAGCGATGTTCGCGAAGATGGTTGGAAACTCGCCGTAGAACCTCGGGAAGAAGGACATTCCGCCGGTTTCGCGGGCGAAGGTCCGCATCTGGTTGTCGGCCTGAAGGAAGTCCAGCCGCTGCGGCCCGCTCAAGTAGCCCCTGGCATCGGCTATGTTCCTGATGGACTGCATCAACCCGATCGCATAGATCGGAACGCCGGCCATCTGAATCCTGCGTCTCGCCTGGCCGAAGTTCATCCTGCTGAACGTGTCCACGCCGGACGAGATGAGCACGATCGCCTTGCGCCCCTCAATCTCGGACATCCGTTCGGCCGTGTCGACTACAGCATCGTAGAGATTCGACTCCGAGAAAGCGGCGAATTGAAGGCGGGACATGGCCTGGTGCGCCGCTCTCTTATCTGTCGAGAAATCCGACAGAATCTCGGGACGCATATCGTAAGCGACGACGGCGACATAGTCCTCCGGCTTCAACGTCTCGAGGAACCCGTAGGAGGCGGTTAGGGTCTGATACCAAGTCTCGGACCAGTAGTCCTGGTACAGGCCGCTCCACTCGATAACCAGGCAGACAGTCATCGGGGCGGTGCCCATTTCAAAGCTCGTCAACTTCTGGGGAACGTTGTCTTCGAGGATGCGAAAATTGCCGGCCGGAATATTCGGGATGAACCGGCCCTTGTTGTCGATGACCGCCGCATCCACAGTGACCGTTACGACGTCGCTGCGGAACGTGGGGGCGCCCATCGGGATGTCGGGCCTCTCCCGCTTGGCCTTATTGATCTCGGACTCGACCGGCGGCAAATCCGCTTCGTTGACAGTCTTCGGCGCTTTGCGCGGCTTCGCCACGGTCTCGGAACTCCGGCTCCGCGGGCCTTGCTGGGCCGGTGCCGCATCGATGAAGGCAAGCACGCCCGCGATGGCGAGCACGGCGAATCTTCTTGAAATCTTCATGACGGTTCCCTTTGAGACCCTGTGACATATAGACGCTGGCAGGGTGATGATCGTTTCTCCTTGACGCGCTGGCGCTCTAATGCGTCCAGCGATCCCGATCCGAGTTGTGCTTCTTCATGTATACCTGGAACTTCCGCTTGGCGCGCTGCGTCTTCCATTCCCGGTGTTTCTGGCGCAGTTCACCCAGGATGTCAACCCGCGTGTAGCGGGACCGCAGATACAAGTAACCTATCAACATGCCGCCCAGATGCGCCACGTGGCTGACGCCGCTGCCCGGAGATTTCACCAGGTAGAGGAAGTTGATAACGCCCAGGCCCAACACAAACCATTTTGCCTTTACCGGGAACAGGAACCAGACCCAGATCGGATTGTCCGGGAAGAGCATTCCATAGGCGAGCAGGACGCCAAAAATCGCTCCCGAGGCTCCAATCGTCGGGATGTTGGGCGAACCGGTAAGAAGGTCCACCAGAACCACGCACACTCCGGCCCCGGCGCCGCACAAGAAATAGAACTGGAGGAACTTACGCGTTCCCCACGTACGCTCCAGTTCGGCCCCGAACATCCAGAGGCCGATCATGTTGAAAAACAGATGGGCCAGGCCGGCATGAAGGAACATGTACGATACGAGTTGCCAGACGGCCAGGTAGCTGACAACCATGCGCGGATACAGCTTGAAATAGCCCAGCAGGCCGCCAATCCAGGTGTCGTAAGAGAGGAAATAGACGACGAAGGCGATCGCGTTGACGATCAGCAGCCACTTCACTCCGGGCGGGAAGAAGCCGGAGTAGCTAACGCCGCTCGGCCGGTATCGGACGTTATACCTCATCCAGAAGGTTCTCTCGGGGCCGCCTGAGCGCTTCCGGCGTTCCGGCCGCGGGATCAACAAGCCCGGCCCCTCTCTGCCAGAATATCAGAAGAGGCGGCAATCGCGGCTGAGAGGCGCCGGCGCCGGGCATTTCGCTCCGTCGGCCGGAACGCCGGCCAGCCCGTTGCGGCCAGCGCGGTTGTGAACGGATTCATCAATTGAAGCTCAGGCGTCCATCCCGCCGGCATCGTCACCGGGTAGTCCATCCGCCAACCACTTGGCAGCGGCTCGTGGAGCGGGTGCGCGGGCGTGAGCAGTTGCTCGTCCGGCCAGGTGAGGGCTTCCCGCTTTTCCTGCTCGCCTATCCAAAGGGGGAAGAGGACGCCATCGAAGAGATCGAGACGATCCTGGCCCACCGGCTCCCCATGCTTCCCCACCGCATCATCGAACCGTACGCTCCGACGCTGGCCGCTCTCCACGGTATTGTGGTGGTCGTCCTGCGGCCCCGGAACACCTGCGAGTGTTTGGGCCATTGCCATCCTCGCGGCACGGAATCGCGTCTCGCGCGCCGCCTGGCGTCCGACCTCAACAGCCCGGTGGGTGAGATTGACCTGGCCTACGAGGCTATCCGGAAGTGGGAACCTCATCCGATTTCTTCGCTCGCGGCCGGGGAGCTTGGCGGCCAGCTCCAGGCCCTGCATTTCCAGGCGGCCTTCCTGGGCGTCTTTCTTCACGAACTGGAGCACCTTGTCTTTCCCAACAAGGTCGAGCGGGATATTCGCGCCACCAGCAACGACTTCTACATGAATCTCATGCAGGAGTTGGTCTCGCAGGCAGGCGGCGCCGGCTACGGGATGAATGCGAGCGCTCCGCCGGACGGCTAGCCCGTCTTCGCCCGCAGAGGCGATCCGGTGGCCCGGATTCCGGGAGTGCGATAGAGTGTTCTCAGGCATCACTGCCGCAGAAATCAAACTAGTCTGAGGAGAGGAACGCAATGCGCAGAATCAAGACCGCGGTCATCGGGGCCGGTTTCATGGGCAAGGTGCATACCGAGGGAATCCGGCGTCTGGGCAACGTCGAAATCGTGGGCGCCGCCGCCGTCTCGAAAGAGGAAGCCGAATCGTTCGGCAAGGCAATGGGCATTGAGCGCACAACCGGCAACTACATGGATCTGATTTCGGATCCGGAGGTGGAAGCGGTCCACGTCTGTACGCCGAACGCGTTGCATGCGCCGGTATCGAAGGCCGCCATGGAGGTTGGCAAAGCGGTGCTTTGCGAGAAGCCCCTGGCGATGTCGGCCGCCGAGGCGCGGGAGATGGCCGCCATGGCCAAGGAGAAGAACATCGTCAACTGCGTGAACCACAATCTCCGCTACTACCCGGTGCTCCAGCATGTCCGCCAGATGATCGCCGCCGGCCAGCTCGGGGAGATCCTCGTCGTCCAGGGCACCTATTCCCAGGACTGGCTGCTTTATGACACCGACTACAACTGGCGGCTGGACAGCAAAGACAATGGCCCGATGCGCGTTGTCGCCGACATCGGATCGCACTGGATGGACCTGGCCCAGCATCTGACGGGCATGAAGATCACGGCTCTCTGCGCGGACATGCAGACGTTCCACATGACGCGCAAGAAGCCGAAGGTGGCGATTGAGACGTTCTCGGGCAAGACGCTGAAGCCGGAGGACTACGACGAAGTGCCGATCGACACGGAGGACTTCGGATCGTGCCTGGTGCAGCTTGGCGACAGGGCGCGGGGCGCCTACACCGTGAGCCAGATGTCGGCCGGCTGCAAGAACCGGTTCCAGATGGAGATCTTCGGAACCGAATCCGGCGTGATCTGGAACCAGGAGAGTCCGGACCAGCTCTGGATCGGCCACCGCAATGAGCCGAACGAGCTCGTCGTCAAGGATCCGGCGATGCTCATGGGCGACGCGGCCGGCTTCGCGGATCTGCCGGGCGGGCACAGCGAGGGCTACGACGACACGCACAAGCAGGTCTACCGGCGGTTCTACCAGCGCGTGGCGGACCCGTCCGCGCCGATTGACTATCCCACTTTCGAGGACGGCCTCTGGGGCATGGAGCTGCTCGAGAAGTGCATGGAAAGCCACCAGTCCAGAAGCTGGGTGACGACGGTCTAATTGGGGACCGGAACTGCTTTCTGGCCGGTGATCCGCGGCCATCTCCTGATGTACGGACGCCTGCTTTGCGGGCTGAGGCGATTTCTGAATGAGCCCTTGACGGCGGCGGACGCACGGGAGTCGATATCCGCGCGGCTCGCGAATCGCGAAAAGCTGCTGATAGGCCTGGTTCGCAAGACAATCTACGACAACCCAACCAGCCCGTACCTGCCGCTCCTGCGGTGGGCCGGGTGCGAGTTCGGCGATTTCGAGCGCTTGGTGGCATCGACAGGCGTTGATGCGGCGCTGGCCGGGTTGGCGGGTCAGGGCGTCTATGTAAGCGCCGGAGAGTTCAAAGCCCGAACGCCGATGGTGCGCGGCGGTCTCACGGTCGACGTCAGAGAGAGGGACTTCGATAATCCTTGCCTGTCGCCGCAAGTCGAGACGAAGACCGGAGGGAGCCGTTCGGCCGGAACCCGCACCGCCTACGATCTCGAATTCCTGGCTGATAGTTGGAGCGCTCACCTGGTGGTTGCGCTCGAAGCTCTGGGAGTCCGTAAAGACGCGCCCTACGGGATTTGGCTGCCTATAATGCCCGGCGCCGGACCAATCGTGCTGTTGGCGTACACGAAGTGCGGGTTCGCCCCGACGAAATGGTTCAGCCCGCTGACTCTTCAGGACATGCGGCCATCCGTGAAGAGCCGGGTAGGGACGCGAGGGCTGCTCGCCGCCGGCCGGTTGTTTGGCGCAAGATGGCCGCCGCCGGAGTATGTCGCTCCTGACGACGCGGAACGAGTTGCGCGGTGGATTCATGATCAGCTCCGGAAACACGGGGCGTGTTGTTTCAACTCCTACACCAGCACCGCTGTCCGCGTCTGCCAGGCCGCGGCCAAGGCATCGTTGGACCTTACTGGAGCCGTATTCCTGTTTGGCGGGGAACCTTTGACCCGAGCCAAGCACGAGGCGATTGTCCGCGCGGGGGTCTCACGCTACCTTGTGATGTACGGCTCGATGGATTCCGGATACCTCGGGCTTAGCTGCTTTTCTCCTCAAGAGTGTGACGAGGTCCATCTATTTGACGATTCCTTCGCATTCGGCGAACTGACGCGGCAGACTGGGCCAGGCGGCGGATCGATTGACGCGCTGCTCGTGTCGTCACTGCTGCCGACGACACCGAAGGTGCTGTTGAATGTCGAAACCGGCGACTGGGGCTCACTTGGAAAGCGATCATGCGGCTGCGCGTGGGATCAACTCGGGCTGTCCCAGCACATGCACACGATTCGCAGCTTCGACAAGCTCACCAGCGAAGGGATGTCCTTCGTCGGCGGCAACCTGGCTCGGGTGCTGGACGAAATCCTCCCGCGGCGGTTCGGAGGGGGCATCGGGGACTATCAGGTGGTTGAGGAAGAGGAAGAAACGGGCCAGTCCCGGCTGAGCATTCTTGTCAGTCCCGACGTTGGAACAGTTGACGAGGAAGAACTGGTGCGAACGTTCCTCGATGCCCTTTCCATAGGGAAGGACCACCATCGCATGATGGCCAGGATGTGGCTTGAAGCCAAGACCCTCCGGGTTCGCCGTGAACCCCCGTCCGCAACGGACGCCGGGAAGATCCTCCCCCTACACATCAAGAGAGCCCCTCGTCCCGGTTGAGCCCGTCACGCTTGCAGGCAGCGTCAGCAGACCATTTCCGATGCCCTATGCTTCAGCTCGAAGTGCATCTCTGGAACACGATCTGGACCAACTCCTCCATTCGATCCACGAGGATGTCGGGCGGGGGGGCATTGAGGGTTTCGGGCTTGAATCCGTAGGTGACGCCGGCCGCCGCTATCGCGGCATTTCGAGCGGTGAGGATGTCAACTGAGCTGTCGCCGATCATGAGGGCGTTCTCTTTCGCCACGGCGCTTTCCTCCAGCAACCGTTCGACAGCCAAGGGATGGGGTTTCTTCTCCGGTAGACTATCGCCGCCATAGACCCGGAAGAAATAGTCCTGGAGGTCTAGTCCGTTGACTAGAGAGAGTGAGAGGCTCGTGGGCTTGTTGGTCAGGACGGCCATCTTCTTCCCCGCGGCGCGAAAGCGGTCCAGGGATTCCCGGATCCCTGGATAGACATCGGTGTTGTCAAGCAGGTGTTCGGCGTAGTGCTCCATGAAGAGCTTGAGAACACTCTTCACCTCGGCCCCGGAGGCCTCCGGCCCAACCGCCCGGCGGATGAGAATCGGGGCGCCATTGCCGACATAGGACTGAATCAGTTCGTCGTCCAGAGTTGGCCGTCCGCTGGCGGCAAGGGCCGCATTAACGGAAATCGCGAGGTCCAGTTTGGAATCAACCAGTGTGCCGTCGAGGTCGAAAATAAGGAGATCCATAGGTTCCGGGGAGTCTGTCGAAGATGGGGAAACTCCGAGACTGCAATGACCATTTTATCGTCTGGAGCCGGAGGCTGACAGAAGCGGCTCTTCGGACGTAGTATGATGCCTGGATTATGCGCCTCGCCTTTCTGCTGATCGTTCTTTCCGCTACTGTGTTTGGCGGGAATGTCACCATCGTTGTCGACAGCCCCATGAAGCCGCCGGCCTGGGCTCTGCTGGAACAGGAGTTGCTGAGAGCCAACTCGGCCGCCTGCGAGCGGTTCTATGAGAAGTACGTCGACGACCGCGGCTATCTCCTGCACACGCCGCGCTGGGGGACGCTCGATGGGCCGGACGACGCCATCGAGACGTTCTACAACTGGACGCTGCTGCACGCGTTGGGCGGAAGCGACTCCCTCCTCCCCATGTTCCGGAAGGCCTACGACGGGCACATTCTCCAGTACAACGAGCTGCGGACGGTGAAGACCGGGTTGGCCAAGAACGGAGCCTACTTCAACGAGTTCATCACCATGTCCGACTGGTTCCACACCGGTGAGGGTCTGCGCGCCTTCTTCCTGCAAGGGTTGTCGGACCCCTATGATGAAAAGCTCGTGACCAGGATGAAGCGCTTCGCCGGGCTCTACATGAACGAGGACCCGGAGGCGCCGAACTACGATCCGGAGCACAAGATCATCAAGAGCATCTGGAACGGGAGCAAGGGGCCGATGATGCGCAAGGCCACGGTGTATGACTGGGTGGGGGACCCCGTGCCCGGCCGCTTCCACCTGCTGCACAACCCGGCGCGGACAACCGAGATGCTCGATCTGGAAAAGTGGTATCCCCGGATGCTGGCGCACTGCACCGAATACCTGGATAGCGTCGGAGACAACTGGCTCAACCTCGCGGCGACGCTGCTCCACACCAATGCCTACATGCTCACCGGCGAGGAGAAGTACAAGGACTGGGTGGAGGAGTACGCCGGGGCCTGGAAGGACCGGACGGTTGCCAACGGCGGTATGGTCCCCAGCAACATCGGGCTCGACGGAACGCTCGGCGGCGAGCACGACGGCCAGTGGTGGAAAGGCACCTACGGCTGGAACTTCACGATTTTCGACGGCGAGTTGCAGGAGATCGCTCACCGGAACTACTGGAGCGCCGGAACGTGGCCCGGATTCTCGAATGCGCTGCTGCTGACAGGCGACCAGTCCTACGTCGACGTGCTGCGGAAGCAGATGGACAACTTCTATGCGAACAAGAAGATTGAGGATGGCAAGACGTTGTTGCCCCAGATGTACGGCGATCCCAACGGATACAAGCACAGCGGAGAGCCGGAATGGTATCACTACACGGAAAACCTGCACACGGACCGGCTAACCGAGATCTACCTCTGGTCGATGGACAGGAAGGACCTGGTGCGGGTCCCGGCCGAGGGCTGGATCGGGTTTCTCGAGGGCGAGAATCCGGGGTATCCCGTGGAGGCGCTTCAAGACGATTTCGAGAGGCTGCGCCAGCGGGTCGAACTGATGCGAACCGACCCGACCTCTCCGGGGACGCGGTTGGCTGATCTGCCGTTGCGGCTGACGCCGGCGCAGACAAACGCGCTGACAAACCTGATGCTCGGCGGCTACTTCGCGGGCGGCCGGATCTGGATGCTGCACAGCCGGCTGCGGTATTTCGATCCGGAGCGGCGCCGGGCGGGAATCCCGCCGGACGTGGGCGCCCTGGTGGAGGAACTCACGGGCGATTCGGTAACCGTGACGCTGGTGAATACGAATCCGGTGGAGTCCCGCCGGGTCATCGTGCAGGCTGGCGGGTACGCCGAGCACGAGTTCGTGTCGGCGAAGATAGACGGAAGCAGAATGCCCGTTGGAGATACCTGGATGCAGGTGTGGCTCAAGCCCGGATGCGGAGCGCGGCTGGAGATCGGCATGGATCGGTATGCGAACCAACCGACGTTGGTGTTCCCGTGGGATAGATCAGAATGAGGCGGCAGTGGATGCGAACCGGCTCGCGGGGCGCTTCGGTGTTCCTCGCGGCCATATGCTCGCTGGCCCTGGCGCGGGACATCCCCTTCACTGCCGTTTCCGCGGACGCCGGAACCGGGGGAGAGGGCGTGGCGTGGGCCGATGTGAATGGCGATGACCTGCCGGATCTCTATGTTGGTTCGCTCTACGGGAATCCGGGCTGGGATGACACCGGGATCGGGGGGAAGTCCGCAGTCGCTGTCTTCGCCGACCTGGACAACGACGGAGACTATGACCTCATCGGCGACGGAGTTCGCCGGAACGACGGCAGCGGCGCTCTCGAACGGATCGGCGCGGAACAGCCTCTGAAAAGCGCTATCGCGTTCGACGCGGACGGAGACGGCGACCTGGATCTGTTCGGCGCCGGCGGTTTTTTTCGCAACGACGGCGCGTTCTCGTTCATTGCCGCGGAAGTAGGCGGCCTTGCTGAGGCGGAGTGCTCGCGGGGCCTGACTGGCACGGACTACGATGGCGATGGCGACATCGATGTGATCTGCGCGAGCCGAACCAGCGGGATCGTTGTCCTGACCAACGAACGGGATAGGTTCGTCAAGACCGAACCTGGGGAGATCGGTATCGAGCACCGGGCGACCGGCGGCATCGCAACCGGCGACGTGGACAACGACGGCGACCTGGATCTGTTGCTCACCGGGGATTCAAACGGCTACCTGTATGCGAACCGGGGCGGCGGGAGATTCGAGTTGCGCCAGGAGTTTGTGATCGCCGGCGGCTACATGGGAGCCTTCGCGGACCTGGACCAGGACAGCTTCCTGGACATCGTCTTCGCCGGTGATTCGAAGATCTACCGCAACGACGGCAATGGAGACTTCCTGCCCGGCTCGGCGGTTCCGGCCGAAGGGCTCGACGGCCCGCGGGGGATTGCGTTCGCGATTTCGACCGGGACGGCGATCTCGATCTTGCCGTGGGATGCGCGCAGTCACCGGTCCGGCTGATTCGGAATGGCTGGGACCAGGGAAACTGGCTGAAGGTGAAGCTGATCTCGCCGGTTGGGCAGGCGGGCGCGTTCGGGGCCAAGGTCTGGGCCTATCCGGCCGGCGCGGAGGAATCGGACCTGCTCGGAATGCGGGAAGCGAAGAGTTCGACGGGCTATTTCTCCCAGGACGATCCCGTACTCCATTTCGGTCTCGGGGAGCATTTCCTCGTCGAGTTGAAAGTCAAGTTCGCAACTGGTGAGACGGTCACGCTTCGCAACCTCTTCGCCAAACAGACGGTGTTGGTTGACGGGGCCGGCAGGCAGGCAACGGGCGTCACGCAAGAGGACGAACCGGAACCCGGAGAGCCGGCGCCGGACGGCGTCAAATAGGCCTCAGTTCGTCCTCCCAATGGCGGCTACTGTTTGATAACCGTCCCGTCGCGCTTACGGATAATGCCCCAGCCGCCGTTGAGG
>Ga0180436_10006146_pt1 | contig 10477 bp, 11 predicted proteins | sample SS_ome_2_FD_132434 | JGI IMG/M metagenome (GOLD analysis project Ga0180436, IMG submission 132434) | Hypersaline lake sediment archaeal communities from the Salton Sea, California, USA - SS_3_S_2 metaG | ecosystem: Environmental > Aquatic > Non-marine Saline and Alkaline > Hypersaline >...
AGGAGCGGCCGCACCTGACGCCCGGACCCGACCTCGAGCGCCTGAGCCTCAACACGGCCACCGTCCGCGGGCGCCCGCTGCTGGAGGCCGTCGACGCCTGCGCGCGCGCCGGGGTGCCGTGGATCGCTCCCTGGCGCGACCAGCTCGAGGCGCTGCCGCCCGAGGTCGCCGGCCGCGCGATCGCCGACGCCGGCCTGCGCGTCTCCAGCCTCTGCCGCGGCGGCTTCTTCCCCGCCGCGACCGCCCCTGAGCGGCGAGAACGCATCGAGGACAACCTGCGGGCGATCGACGAGGCCGCCGCCCTCGGCGCCGACGTGCTCGTGCTCGTGTGCGGCGGCCTGCCGGACCGCGACCTCGCCGGCGCCCGAGCGATGGTCGCCGACGGCATCGCCACCATCGAACCGCACGCGCGGGCGCGCGGCGTGCGGCTCGGCATCGAGCCGCTGCACCCGATGTTCGCCGCCGAACGCTCCGTCATCACCACGCTGGGCGAGGCCCGCGCCCTCGCCGCGCGCCTCGACGCCCCCGCCGTCGGCGTGATCGTCGACGCCTACCACGTGTGGTGGGACCCCGGGCTGCGCGAGGAGATCGCGGCCGCCGCCCGCCACACCCTCGGCTTCCACGTCAGCGACTGGATCGTGCCGCTCCCGGACGTGCTCGACGGCCGCGGCATGATGGGCGACGGCGTCATCGACCTGCGCGGCATGCGCCGGCAGGTCGACGCAGCGGGCTACCGCGGCCCCATCGAGGTGGAGATCTTCAACCAGGCGCTGCGCGCCCGCCCCCTGGACGAGGTGCTGGCCACCATGGCGGCGCGCTACCGCGAGACCGTGATCGACGAGGCGGGCCCCGCTGCGCGCCGCGGCTGACGCCACCCCGCGTCACGACGCCGAAGCATCGACGGTCCTCCGCGCCACGACCTCGTCGCCCTCCGTCTCCCCCGTCTCCTCGAAGCCGAGCGCCAGGTAGAGGCGCCGCGCCGGGTTGTCGGGCTGGTACGAGAGGGCGAAGGACCGGTGGCCGCCCTCCGCGGACAGCATGGCCAGCGCGGCCTCGATCGCCCGCCGCCCATGACCCCGACGCTGGTGCCGCCGGTCGATGAGGATCCCGCCCAGCCAGCAGCTCCCGTCGTCCGGGTCGACGGCCCACATGAGGAAGCCGATGACCTCGCCGCCCAGGCGCACCACCAGCGGGTGCCACAGGCCGCCGTAGGCACAGAGCGCCAGGTAGTGGACGGGTTCGGCGACGTACGCGCGCTGGGCCTCGGTCACCTCGAGCGCGGCGACGGCGCGCCAGCTGTCGGCGTCGACGGGCATGACGGTCAGGCGGCCGGCGTCGTCGGCGGGCATCGACGTGGTCATGCGGTCGTCCTCCGATCGTCTGGTGCAGCCACCAGCCGTCAATCCGTCCGCGCGCGGTGCACACGCAGGTGCGCGGCGAGGTCGACGCCCGTCTTGAGCAGCACGAACAGCGCCAGCGCCGCCGTCGCCCCGCCCGTCCCGAGCACCAGGAAGCCGCCCAGCACCAGCGTCACGTGCAGCACGACCACGCGCCCGTACGGCTGGGCCATGAGGTCGCGGGCCGTGCGCTCGAGGTCCTCGCCCTTCACCACGACGTTGCCCACGAACGACACGGCGTGGCTTGCGAGCAGGCCCATGGCGGCCAGGAGCAGGCCGCCCTGCAGCGCGATGCCGGCAATCCCGACACCACCGAAGAAGAACCCGAAGGGCAGGTCCATGGCGCCGAGGGCGCGGTTGGCCGGTCCGCCGAAGAGCGTCATCACGAACAGCCCGTGCACCGACCAGAACGCGCCGTAGTGCAGCGTGAAGAACCCCGCGGTGAACAGCCGCCCGAGGAAGGCGCCGGGGCCGTCGCCGTCGCCGCGGGAGAGCAGGATCTTGAGCACCGCGAAGAGCCCGACGATGCCGTTCTCGAACCAGTACAGCGCCATGAGGTCGAAGGTCGACCAGCCGAACCCGAGCACGCCCACCAGCGGCATGAGGTTGACGGCCACCAGCGACGCGACGGCCCAGGGCGTCGAGCCGCCAGCGGCGACGTCGGCGGCACCGACCGCGGCAGGTAGCCGGCGCCCGGCGCGGCCGATCGTCGGGCGCGCGCCGGGCGCGGGTGCGTCGTCTGCGGGCATGCCGAAGTGTAGCGCCGCGGGCGGCGCCCCCGGCACGCTCGAGGCCACCGCACGGCGCGGCACGAACCCCCGCGTCTCAGTGCCCGTGCGCCTCCTCGTAGGCATCGGCCTCGGCCTTGTTGGCGTGGACGGTGCCGTCCGGGTGCTCGGGCGGGGTGTAGATCGTGTACACCTTCAGCGCCTCGCTGCTGGAGGTGTTGACGATGTCGTGCTCGGTGCCCGCCGGGATGACGACCACGACGCCGTCGGACAGCGGGTGGTGCTCGCCGTCGAGGATCGCCTCGCCCTCGCCTGCCTCGACTCGGAAGAACTGGTCGCCGTGCTCGTGGGTCTCCATGCCGATGTTCTCGCCGGGCTGCAGCGTCATCAGCACGAGCTGGAGGATCTCCGCCGTGTAGAGCACGCGGCGGAAGTCGTCGTTCTGCAGGGTGTCGGTCTCGATGTTCGTGGTGTAGCCGGCCATGGTCGCCTCCTGGGCCTTCGCGGGCTTACCCGCGCGGGACGCACGTCCAGGGTCGACGATCGGCCACGTTGCGACGCCCGAGCGGGCCGTTCGGGCGGATCTGACGTTGACAGCATAGCGCCGCGCGCCCGCGGCGGCGCAGCGGTAGGCCCGTGCGCGCCGGCGCCGGCCCTCAGCGCCCGGGCGGCCGGTAGATCGGACTCATCTTGACGGCGCCGTCGAGCTCCTCCCCCGTCAGCAGCGCCACGGACTCGAACTCCGCGACCGCACCCGACGCGCAGATCGTGGCGGCCACCGCGGCCGCGGCGGTGTGGCTCGGCAGCTCCGCGATGATGTAGAAGTCGTTCCTGCCGAGGGCGAAGTGGTGCGACTCGACCTTCCCCTTCACCCGCTCGACGATCGCCGCCACCGCCGCGCGGCGGGCCGTGCCGCCCTCCTTCAGGATGCCGTTCTGGCCCTGCGTGCTGTACGCGCCCGTGAACATGAATTTCGGCATGTCTGCTCCTCGTCGTCAACGTGATCACCGGTCGTCCCGGCCTCGGCCGGATCGGCGCATGTGACGAGGATACGCGACGGCGCGGTGGGCTGCCGCGGGTTGACCGCGGTCAGGACCCGGACGCTTCCATCTCCGGCTCGTACGCCCCCATGCGCGCGGCGGCGACCATGCGGGCGCGGTGCAGGAAGGCCCGCTGGGCGGCGGCCAGGTTCTCGGGCTTCCCGCCCCAGGTCTTCAGCGGGGCGGCCTGCAGGCCACGGCCGTACGAGAACGTCAGCTCCCAGGGGGCGCCGACGTCGGTGGCGAGCCGGTTGATCGCGTCGAGGTTGTGGGTGGACTCGTCGTCGCCTTGGCCGCCCGAAAGGAACGCGATGCCGGGGACCGCCGCCGGCACGGTCTGCAGGAAGCAGGCCAGCGTCATCTCGGCCACCTCCTCGGGCGTCGCGCGGTCGCTCGCCGCCTTGCCGGAGAGCACCATGTTCGGCTTGAGCACCATGCCCTCGAGGGCGACGCCCTGGTGCCCGAGCTGGTAGAAGACCTCGCGCAACGTCGCCTCGGTGGCGTCGAAGCAGGCCTCGATGTCGTGGTCGCCGTCCATCAGGACCTCGGGCTCCACGATCGGCACCAGACCCGCCTCTTGGCACAGCGCCGCGTAGCGCGCCAGCGCGTGCGCGTTGACGTCGATGGCGTAACCCGTGGGGCGTCCTTCGCCGATGTGCAGGACCGCGCGCCACTTGGCGAAGCGCGCGCCCAACTCGCGGTACTCCGCCAGCCGCCCACGGAGGCCATCCAGCCCCTCGGTCACGGTCTCGTCGGTGGCGCCCGCGAGCGGCTTGGCGCCCTCGTCGACCTTGATGCCGGGGATCACGCCGGCGGTGGTCAGCAACTCGACCAGCGGCGTGCCGTCTGCCGCCCGCTGCCTCAGGGTCTCGTCGAACAGAATGACGCCGCTGATGGTGCGCTCGAACCCCTCGCTGCGGAACAGCAGCTCGCGGTAGTCGCGGCGGTTCTCCTCGGTGTTGTCGGCGCCGATGGAGGCGAGCCGCTTGGCAATCGTGCCCGTGCTCTCGTCCGCGGCGAGGATCCCCTTCCCCTCGGCCACCATGGCCTGGGCGGTGCTCCAGAGGTCGTCGGTGCGCGGGTCGTCGCGTTCCATGGCTCGCTCCTCCCGGGGCGCGAAACTGGGGCCGCGCCCCAATCGCTCATGATAGCGGCCCGGCGGCGGCCTTGGCGGGCGCGAACACCACGACCGACCAGCCCGGGCCTGGCGCGACGGGCTGCTCGACCGCGTGGAGCGAGAACGTGCCGTCCGGCGCCACGCCACCGAGCAGCAGCCAATCGCGGCCGCGCTCGCCGAGGCGGGTCTCGAGATCCTTGAGGCTGTTGCGCTCGCCGAGACGCTTCGTCTGCACCGTCCAGCCACCGTCGAGACGGGCCTCGAGTGTCTCGAAATCCGCATCCGCGTCGAAGGCGAGGTAGCCCCGCTGCTGCAGGGTCATGCGCCGCTCGCTGCGGTCGGACTCCTGGTGCGTGGCCAGCTGGAAGGCCCGGTGACGCCCGAAGCCCGGGCCCAAGGCGCGGCAGACGAGCGCGTTGTAGAAGTCGTTCGACGTCGCGCACAGCAGGTGCCCCAGGTGGTGGGTCTCGAGTTCGTCCTCCGCGTGCTCGGAGAGCACCTCACCGTAGTAGGTCGGGATCTCGGCCATGCGGAAGGCGCCGAGCCGGGCGTACGCGCCGTCGGCGATCAGGACCTGGACGCCCAGGCGCTTCAGGGCCTCCGCCAGCGCCAGCGTCCAGCGTGACGCGCCCACGACGAGCACGCCCTCGCTGTCCTCGGCGGCCAGGCCCAGGCGGCGGGTGAGCGGGCCGATCGTGAGGCCGTGCGCGAGCACCGTCGCGACGATGATGACGAACACGAGCGGCAGGAGCCGCTCGGCATCCGAGTAGCCGGCGTCCAGCAGGGCCGGCCCGAAGATGCTCGCCGTCGCCGCCGCCACGATGCCGCGGGGGGCGATCCAGCCGAGGAGCTGCTTGTCCTCCCGGCGCACCGGCGCGCCCACCGTGGCGAGGGCGATGGCGAGCGGCCGGACGAGGAGCAGGACCGCCGCGACGAACGCGATGGCATGAACGTCGAGCAGGGCGAACTGCTCGAGCTCGAGCTGCGCCGGGATGACGATGAACAGGACCGACAGCAGCACGACGGTGAGGTTCTCCTTGAAGTGCCGCAGGGAATCGCGCTCGACCAGCCGCATGTTGCCGATCACGAGACCCATGGCGGTGACGCTGAGGAGGCCGGCCTCGTGCTGGAAGAGGTTGCTCAGCCAGTAGACGGCCAGCACCAACACCGTCAGCAGCGGCGGCTTGAGGTGCTCGGGCACGAGGCCACGGCGGAACGCCCAGCCGGTCGCCCACCCGCCGACGCCACCGAGCAGGGCCGCCGCGAGGAGCGCCCGCCCCAAGCTGACGGCGGTGTCGACCCATCCGGCGCCGGCCGACGTGAAGAACTGGAAGGTCAGCACCGCGAGCAGGACGCCGATCGGGTCGTTGACGATGCCCTCCCACTTGAGCAGGGCCGCCGAGCGCTTGTTGAGCCGGGCCTGGCGAATGAGCGGCAGGATGACCGTGGGCCCGGTCACCACCAGGATGGCGCCGAGCACCAAGGAGACGGGCCAGGAGAGCCCGCCCACGTAGTGGGCTGCGAGGGCGCCGAAGAGCCAGGCCAGCGGTGGACCGAGGACCGTCAAGCGACCGACGCCGTGTCCCACGCGCCGCAGTTCGCCGAGCCGCAGGTCCATGCCGCCCTCGAAAAGGATGATCGCCACGCCGAGGCCGATCCACTCGGCCAGCGCAGCCCGGTCGGTCCCGAGATCGATGACCCCGGTCAGCGGCCCCAACACGAAGCCCGACGCGATCAGAACGACGATCGCCGGCAGCCGCACGCGCCAGGCGAGCCACTGGCTCGCCAGCCCCACGCCCAAGATCGTCAGCATCATCGTCGCCCCGTGCACGAGATCAGCCTACGTCAGGGGCGACGAGATCGGCGACCGCGAGAGGACGGCACGGGCCCGGTAGACTCCGGGGATGCACCTCTACCTCGACTCCGCGGACGCAACCGAGCTCGGGCGCGTCCTCCCGAGCCCGCTCGTGGCGGGCGTCACGACCAACCCGACGCTGATGCGCCGAGCGGGCCTCGGGTGGGACGACCTCCCGCACCTGCTGCGGCGGCTGCGCGACCTCGGCGTGGCCACCGTCCACGTTCAGGTCCGCCACGAGGACGCCGAGGGCATGCTGCGCGACGCCCGCGGGTACCTGACGCTGGGCGGCGGCACGACGGTGATCACCAAGCTGCCGGCGACCCGGGCGGGATTCGCCGCGGCCAGGGCGCTGACGAGCGAGGGCGCGCCCGTCACCATGACGGCCGTCGTCGAGCCCGAGCAGGTCCTCTGGTCGGCGCTCGTGGGCGCTCGCTATGCCGCGCCGTATCTGGGACGGATGGACGAGTCCGGTCGCGACGGTCTCGCCGTCGTCGGCGCCATGCAGGCCGTCGCGCGCGCCTACGGGACCGCCCACGACCCCGCCCTCCGCCTGCTGGTGGCGAGCATCCGCTCGCGCGAGGCCTTCCGCGACCTCCTGCGGCTGGGCGTGGGGGCGGTCACCGTGCCCGTGCCCCTGTTCGAGGCGTTGACCGAGCACGAGGCGACCCTCGCCGCCGAGCGGGCGTTCCTCGCGGATGCCTCCTGAGCGGCGGATCTCAGCGGGTGTCAGCGGCAGCGGGTCGCGGCTGGTGGGGGGCCGACGCGAAGTCGTGGTGCGACGCTAGGCACGCACGGCATGGCCTTATCGTGGGGGTACGGCCGGACGCGGCGCCTGCCGCGAAGGAGCGGGCACCGTCGTTCACCCGCGCACGTACGAAGGACGGTGAGCATGGACGATCGCCTCGAACGCCCCGTCGAGATCCGGACGGAGACCGCGACGCTGCACGGTGACATCGTGGTGCCCGCTGGGGCACGCGGCGTCGTGCTCTTCGCGCACGGTAGCGGCAGCGGGCGACGCAGCCCGCGCAACCGCTTCGTGGCACGCGGGCTGCAGCAGGCGGGCTTCGCGACGCTGCTGATGGACCTCCTGACTCTGGAGGAGGAGCGCATCGACGACGTCACCCATCACCTGCGTTTCGACGTCGCGTGGCTCGCGGGTCGATTGACGGGGGCGATGGCGTGGCTGGCGGGAGACGAAGAGACCGGCCCGCTCCCGCTGGGGCTGTTCGGCGCCAGCACCGGCGCGGCGGCCGCGCTGATCGCGGCGGCCCGGCGACCGGATGCGGTGGCCGCGGTGGTGTCCCGTGGCGGTCGACCCGACCTCGCCGGCGGCCTGCTCGCCGCCGTCCGCGCGCCGACCCTGCTGATCGTCGGCGGCAACGACACGACGGTGATCGAACTCAACGAGCAGGCGCAGCGCGCGATGACGGCCCACAGCCGCCTGGCCATCGTGCCCGGCGCGGGTCACCTCTTCGAGGAGCCGGGAACGCTGGAGTCGGTGGTGGACCTGGCCAGCGGGTGGTTCGACGAGCACATGCGCGCGGCCTCGCGGCGGCGCACCGACGCCTGAGACGATTCGCCAGCCGCCGGGGCCCCGCGCACCAGACCGGGCCGGGGCCCGCATGCCCCGGAAGGGAGCAAGATGTGGTCGGAGGTCTCTCCATGCCCCACGACACCGGCCCCACCACCATCCCGCTCGACACGCTGCGCCTCGCCCTCGAGCGCCAATACCGCGCCGCCCTGATGATGCTGCGCGGCGCCGTCGAACGCTGCCCCGAGGCGCTCTGGACCGACACCGCGGCGACCAACGCGTTCTGGCAGATCGCGTACCACACGCTGTACTTCACCCACCTGTACCTGCAGGCCGACGAGGCAGCGTTCCGGGCCTGGTCCGGCCACCAGGCCGACGTTCAGCACCCCGACGGCATCGCCGGGCCCGACGACCCCGCCAGCCCGCTGCCGCTCCTGCCCGTGCCGTACACCCGGGAGCAGGTGCTCGCCTACGCGACGCAGCTCGAGGCGGGCCTGCCCGACGCGTTGCGGGCGCTCGACCTGCTCGCTCCGGACAGCGGCTTCTGGTGGTACCGCCCCATGACCAAGCTGGAGCACCAACTCGTCAACCTGCGCCACCTCCAGCACCACGCGGCCCAACTCGCGGATCGGCTGCGGAACCACGCGGGCGTCGGCGTCGACTGGCTGAGCTCGCGGGCGGCGGGCGCCACGAGCTGACGGGTCGGGGCACGCTCGCGGGCAATCCGTACCCGCTCGCCCAAGCCATGATGGGGCCACGAGTCATCGCGACCTCACCAGGGAGGCCGCCTTTCGGAGGCGAAGCGTGCACATCATCGTCCCCATCAAGCAGGTGCCCGAGACGAGCAACGTGAAGATGGACCCGGTGACGGGCACCATGATCCGCGCCGGCGTCGGCACCGTCGTCAACCCCCTCGACCTGTTCGCCATCGAGACGGCGGTGCGCCTCAAGGAGGCGCACGGCGGTCGCATCACCACGCTCACCATGGGGCCGCGCGGGGCCGACAAGGCGCTGCGCGAGGCCATGGCGATGGGCTGCGACGACGGCGTGCTGGTCTCGGACCGCGCGTTCGCGGGCTCCGACAGCTGGTCGACCTCGTACACGCTGGCGCAGGCGATCCGCAAGCTCGGCGACTTCGACCTCATCGTCGCCGGCGAGCGCGCCACCGACGGCGACACCGGCCAGGTGGGCCCCGGCATCGCCGCGTGGCTCGATCTGCCGCTCGCGACCTACGTCGCCGCCATCCGGCGCGTCGAACCCGGGCGTGGCCTCACCATCGAGCGACTCGTCGAGGAGGGCTACCAGGTGCTCGATCTGCCCATGCCCGCGCTGCTCACCGTCGTCAAGGAGGTCGCCGCCCCGCGGCTCCCGACCCTGCGCGGCAAGAAGCGCGCCAAGGCGGCCGAGATCCCCCTGCTCACAGCCGCGGACCTCGACCTCGAGTCGAGCTACCTGGGGCTCAAGGGCTCCCCCACCAAGGTGGTGAAGGTCGCGACGCCGAAGGTGACCCGCGGCGGCACGCTGGTCCGGGCGCCCGACGAGGACGCCGTGGCCGACGCCGTCGACCAACTGCTCGCGTTCCTGGACGCACGCGACCTGCTGCCGACGGGGGGCCGCGCATGAGCTTCGTCTGGACGCTGGCCGAGCAGCACGAGGGGCGCCTGAAGGGCGTGTCGTACGAGCTCCTGGGGCGCGGGCGCTCCCTGGCGGACAAGCTCGACACCAAGCTCGCGTCGCTGCTCATCGGCGACGGCGTGTCCGACGAGCAACTGGAGACACTCGTGCACCACGGCGCCGACGAGGTGTACGCCATCCAGGACCCGCGGCTCTCCGAGTTCACCTGCGAGACCTACAGCAACGTGCTCGTGCACCTCATCAAGACCTACCGGCCCAGCATCATCCTGGCGGCCGCGACCTCGACCGGCCGCACGCTGATGCCGCACGTCGCCGTGCGCAGCCACGCGGGCCTCACCGCCGACTGCACCGAGCTCGACATCGAGCCCGGCACGGGCCACCTGTTGCAGACGCGCCCAGCGATCGGCGGCAACATCATGGCCACGATCAAGACGCCCGACCACCGGCCGCAGATGGCCACGGTGCGGCCCAAGTCGAGCCGCCCGCTGCCCGCTGACCCGAGCCGCGCAGGACGCGGGATCGCGGTGCCGCTCGACGACGTGCTCGTGGACGAGCGCGTGAAGGCTCGGGGTTACCGCGGCGACGCCGTCGACTTCGTCAATCTCGAGGAGGCCGACGTCGTCATCGCCGGCGGCCGCGGCATGAAGAAGGCGGAGCACTTCGCGCTGCTGCAGGGGCTCGCCGACGCGCTCGGCGGCGCGGTGGGCGCCACGCGCGACGCGGTCGACCGCGGCTGGGTCGGGTACCCGCACCAGGTGGGGCTGTCGGGCAAGACGATCTCCCCGCGGCTGTACGTCGGCGCCGGCATCTCGGGCGCCATTCAGCACCTCGCGGGCATCAAGACCAGCGAGACGATCGTGTCGATCAACAGCGACCCGGACGCCAGCCTGCACCAGGTGGCCGACTTCGGCATCGTCGGCGACCTGTTCCAGGTGCTCGAGGAGTTGCAGCGGCGGCTCGACGAGCTCCGGCGCGACGGCAAGAAGGACGGCGCATGACCTACGGCACCGTCACCCCCGCGGTCCTCGCCGAACTCCGCGGCATCCTCGGCGACAAGAGCGTCTGGACCGACGAAGCACGCCTCGAGGCCTACGCCCACGACGAAACGAGCGTCGAGGAGTACGCGCACCCGCCCGAGGTTGTGGTGCTCCCCACGACCACCGACCACGTC
>Ga0180436_10006149_pt1 | contig 10474 bp, 9 predicted proteins | sample SS_ome_2_FD_132434 | JGI IMG/M metagenome (GOLD analysis project Ga0180436, IMG submission 132434) | Hypersaline lake sediment archaeal communities from the Salton Sea, California, USA - SS_3_S_2 metaG | ecosystem: Environmental > Aquatic > Non-marine Saline and Alkaline > Hypersaline > Sediment...
AAGAATCGCGCGCTCGGGGGCGGAGCCTCGTATTGTCCAGTCGCGCACTTTGGTGGGCAGCATCGCCCAGCCTTGTTCGGGGTCCTGGTCAAAGAGACGTCGGCGATGGAAGGACCAGTGCGCGTTGATAGAAACCTGTTCTACCCAGGATGGCGGCCGTCCCTTTCCCCAAACATGGACAATGGCATCGCCGCTGAGTGATAGGTAATGCGCAAGTCCCTGGCGATTGAGGGCGGTGACTCCGCCGATATGGAGTTGCAACTGGCCTAGCTTTTGTAGCCCAAGTATCACCCCTTCCCAGGTAACAGGTTCACCGGGTCGAGCATAAACGCGGCTTCCAAGAGCTTTGAGCCATCCGCTTTGCACATATTTGCGAACCAACTGGGGTGTGTAGCCATTCGCAGATAACCAAGTGCTGGGGACAGCAACCCCCTCAGGAATCAGCTGTTGCAACTGGTTCAATTTCTCGTCTTTTCGTATACCCATGGTTTATTTACAGGCTGATTCGTGAACCGATAGCAGCAAGTGGTTCATTAATATTAATAAAAATATACCACAAGTTTATTTATCTGCAATTTATCGAACCAATTGACCTCTCTTTTAGAAATCGCAGGAATCGCGTTTCTGTATTTTGCCGGCACAAGACACTTTCCAGCAGTTCGATCCTCGCACACCCCTCGCCAATATACAGGGGGTGAAACCCATCGCTATCTCGGGCGGCAATACCGTTTGAAGCTCTCCGAAGGAACAGATGAAGCCGTCAAGTTGGTCAGGGATACTTTCCGGGTAACGTCCCAGGATAAGTCGGACGCGGCTCGGCTAAAGAGTCTTTTATGGTCTTGGTACACGCAGCGAGCCCATGCAAAATTTACTGAGAGCTTTGAGCGCTGCTGGCCCAATTTCGAAAGGCAGGGCTTGCCTCGTGCTCAACTCAAGATACGGCGCATGAAGACTCGCTGGGGTAGTCTGTCACCGAGTGGGACGCTGACTATGAACATAAGCCTGATCCAGGAAGCGCGTGAGTGTATCGACTACGTGATCACCCACGAACTTTGCCATCTCAAACATCACGATCACAGTGCGGCTTTTTATCGGCTGCTGGAAAAGGTGATGCCGGACTGGGAGAGGCGCAAACACAAATTAGAGCTTGCGTTGATCTAGTCGAACACACCTGTTCGCAAATCTGCCCGTTTATCTTCCTGTTTCGTCTAGCTTCGTATCAGCTGGTACATATTCATCCAATTGATCTGGTCGGCAGCCAAAAAATTCACAAAGCCGATCAGGGATATCGGGTGTCGTTGAGCAAGAGCGGATGTTTTGCGATCCTGCTTAGTGTTGGTCTGCTGATTCCTGTCCTTGCGGTGATCCCGTCCATTGTCACCCGTCTATTCTCAGGAAACTCCATATTTTTTGGCTCCTCAAGAAAGGGGGTCGGTCAAGCTTGGCCCAGCCAGGTCAGATTTCAGTTCGTTCATGGCTCCCGGGCTCTCCTGCCCCGGCCCTACTCCGCCCTGAGCGCCTCGACAGGGTCCATGCCGGCTGCACGCCGTGCGGGTGCAACACCGGCGATGATGCCAATCACGACAGCAACGCCTTCGGCAAGCAGTGCAAAGTGCAAGGGGGTGTGAACCGGCAAGGCAGGAATCAGCAGTCCAAGCAGTGCCGCGCCCCCTCCCCCGATGACAAGGCCCGCCAGCCCGCCAATGGCCGAGAGCATGATGGCCTCGCCGAGAAAAAGGCCGAGAATCTGGCTCCTGCGGGTGCCGATAGCGCGCAAAAGACCAATCTCGTGGGTACGTTCGGTCACGGCAATCGTCATGATCGTGAGGATGCCGACACCACCGACAACGAGTGAAATGCCCCCGAGTGCACCAACGGCGAGCGTCAGGATATCCAGTATCGAGCCGAGCGTCTCGAGCATCTCCTCCTGGGTGATGATTGTGAAATCCTCGTAGCCATGACGGGCCTCGAGAATTCGCGAGATCTCTGCGGTGATCTGTTCGACATCGGTACCGGGCTTGTAGAGCAGGTCGACCTCCATGAGGCTTTCACGGTTGAACATCGCCAGCGCCCGGCCGGCGGGAATGAAGATGGTATCGTCGAGGTCAAAGCCGAGCATGACACCCTTGGACTCCATGACGCCGATGACGCGATAGCGCTCCCCGGCGATGCGCACCCGCTTGCCCAGCGGATTCTCGCTACCAAAGAGTTCCGACGCCATTTTGCTGCCAAGTACGGCAAGCGCGCGCGCGAAGCGGGGATCATCATCTGGCAGGAACCGCCCGACCTTGACATCCATCTGCCACACTTCGGGGACGGCATGACCTGCGCCGATCACCATGCTGCGACGGCTGTTGCCGGCATACTCGACTTCGGCATTGCCCTGCAGCACCGGCACAACGGATTCGACATTGCGGATGCGCTGCATCGCCTGCGCATCTTCCATGCTCAGCGGGCGCACCGTATTGATGACGGCACCCGACATGCCGAAGGTGCTGGTCTTGCCCGGCGTGATGGCAACGATGTTGGTGCCGAACTGGCTGAACTCTGCAAGCACGAAGCGATTCACACCCTCGCCGATCGAGGTCAGAAGGACGACGGCGGCGACACCGATAGCGATACCGAGCGCGGTCAGAAAACTGCGCATACGCAAGGTGACGATCGAGCCCAGCGTCAGATGTGCGAAGTCGCGCAGCAGCATCTCAGCGGCCCGTGAGTGCCGAGACCGGATCAAGCCTGGAAGCACGCCTTGCCGGCATGATGCCGAAGCCGACCCCTGTCAGCAGGGCAACGATCACAGCACTCAGGTATGCCCAGGCAGGAGTCCCGAGCGGAAAGGCGGGAAACATGCGATCGAGTCCGAACACCCCGAACCAGGCGATCAGGATGCCGCTCGCCGCCCCGATCAGCGACAGCAGCGCGGCCTCGGACAGAAACAGCGCCAGAATCTGCTCCCGCGATGCCCCGAGGGCCTTGAGCAGTCCAATCTCGGGCGTGCGTTGCGAAACCGAAACCAGCATCACATTCATGATGAGAATGCCGGCTACCGCGAGGCTGATTGCAGCAATGCCTGCAACCGTGTAGGTCAGCGCCTTGAGGATACGGTCGAAGGTCGCAAGGATCGCGTCCTGGGTGATGACCGTCACATCATCCTCCCCCTCGTGGCGCTCCTTGATGATTCGCGTGATGTCGCGTTTTGCGGACTCGATGGCGCTGCGCCCGGTAGCCTGGACGATAATGCGAAACAGGGACTCCGTATCGAACAGCGCCATGGCATGGGTCGTCGGAACGATCACGAGGTCACCCATATCCATACCGAACGACTGGCCTCTGTCTGCAAGGATACCAATCACGCGAAAACGACGGTCATTGATTTTCAGGCGTTCCCCGACAGCCCGCTTGTGACCGAAGAGCTCTCTCCTCAGGGTTTCACCAATGACGCAGACGGGTGCGGCACGGTCATAATCACTGGCCGGCAGGAATCTTCCCTGTGCTGTCTCAAGCTCGCGAATCGTCGCGTAGGAAGCTGACGTACCGATAACGGTCACCTCGCGCTCGAGACTGCCATGGGAGACAGGTGCTGAACCGACGACGATGGGTGCATAGTCCTTGACATAGGGACTGCGCAGCAGCGCATCGGCATCCTCGAGTGTCAGGTCGCGTGGCGTGGTTCCAAGCATTGGCGGTGCTCCGCCAGCAGTTTCCGAACGACCCGGCAAGACGATGAGCAGATGTGTTCCGAGAGCCGAGAACTGGTTGACGACATAGAGCCGGGCAGCTTCGCCAAGCGTACTCAACATGACCACAGATGCCACGCCGATGGACATTGCCAGCAGTAGCAGAAAGGTCCGAACCGGCGAGCCCTTGATGTTCCCTGCACCATAAAGAAGGGTATCGGCAAGCCGCATCTCAGCGCTCGTCCTCGCTGATAAAGCCGTCGACCATGCGGATGCGCCGCCTGGCGCGTCCGCCGATGTCCGGGTCATGCGTCACCACGAGCAGGATAATGCCATCATTATTGAGTGCTTCGAGGACCTCGATAACAGACTCCCCGGAAGACTGGTCGAGATTCCCTGTCGGCTCGTCGGCAAGCAGGATCGTCGGTCGCATGATGGTCGCGCGGGCAATCGCCACCCTCTGTCGCTGGCCACCGGAGAGCTGGTCAGGACGGTGTTCGGCACGCTCCGTCAACCCGACACTCTCGAGCACATCCATGACGCGCTTGTCGCGCTGTTTTGGCGGCATGCCGGCCAGCGTCAGAGGGAGGGCAATATTCTCGGCCGCCGTGAGCCGTGAAATCAGGTGGAAGGACTGGAAAACAAAACCGATCTTGTTACGCCGTACATCCGCCTGCTGGTTATCGCTCATGCTCGTGGTATCGATACCATCGAGCAGGTAGGAGCCAGAGGTCGGCTTGTCGAGCAAGCCAAGGATGTTGAGCAGAGTCGACTTGCCGGATCCCGACGGTCCCATGATGGAAACATACTCGCCGGGCTCGAAAGTGAGCCGGATATCCTGCAGCGCGTGAACCTTCTCGTCACCGACCTCGAAGATCCTGTTGATGTCCCTGAGTTCGATCATTCCAGCGTTTCACGTACTGCGGGGACACCATCTGCCACGCCCTCCTTGCCGACGGAGGTCACAACCAGGTCGCCTGCTTCGAGCCCCGAGAGAACCTCGGTGAAATCCCAGTTGGACATGCCCGGCTCGAATTCTGATTTGACGAGCTGTCCCTCGCTGGTATCGAGGAGGTAGACAAATTTCTCCTCGACCACGGCTTCGCTCGGGATGCGCAGGGTCTCCTCGCTGACCGCGAGAATGATCTCAACGTCAGCACTGTAGCCTGCGAGTACGCAACCGAGCGCTGCCGGGTTGTCGAACTCGACCTCGACATCGACTGTCCGCGCCTGTTTCTCGAGATCGAGCACATAGGCTCCGACCCGACGCACCTTGCCCGAAAATTTCATATCGCCATAGGCATCGAGCGTCAGTCGCGCCGGGAAGCCCACCTCGACGCGCGCCACATCCACCTCGTCGATCGGCGCTGTGACATAGAAACAGGTGTTATCGATAAGATCGATAACGGGTACGGTGGCGATGCCCGGTGGCGACGGCGTCACGTATTCGTTGAGTTCCCCCTGAATCTCGCCGACGGTACCGTCAAATGGCGCACGCAGGCGGGTCTTCTCGAGTTGTGCCCTTGCCAGCGCGATCTGTGATTTAGCCACCTCGACCGTCGCTTGCGCGGCAAGACAATCGGCCGCGAGGGCATCAGCCTGGGTGACGACCTTCTCGACCTGCTCATCCGAGGCTGCACCGCTCGCTTGCAGTGATGTCAGTCGCGTTGCTTCGCGCGCTGCATTGTCGGCCTGCAGGCAGGCCGCCCTGGCGCGCGACTGGCTTGCCTTGTACTCGCTCTCCGCGAACTGGACCTGCGCTTCGAGATCATCATTCCAGAGCTCGACGAGCAACTGGCCCTTCTTGACCATGTCACCCCTGCGCACTTCGAGCTTCGCGATCTGCCCGCCGACCCCCGGTGAGAGCTTGGCACGCAGGCAGGCCTTGACGGTCCCTGAACGCGTGTTGGAGACCGTGGTCTCGACCCTGCCCTGCTCGACAGCGGCCACAGAGACGGCGACAGGATCCGGCTGGCGCAGGTACCAGACGGCAATGGCTGCCGCGACAACCAGTGGAATCAGCAGATACTTATAACGCATGAATACATCCGTCGGGTAACTCTCTTCTCACAGGTTACATTACCAGCAGTGTTGGAATTCGCAATTGGCATGGATCATTTCATCCGCGGTGTCTGGAGAGGCCAGTACGGGAACCGGTGATCCGGATAGGGATTCAAGGCCAAAGCAATCCCTCTCCACAAAAAAACCGGGGCAGTGCCCCGGCTTCTGCATCACTTGAAGGGAAACCCTCCCCCCGGCGGCAGTCCACCGCCTCCCGGAGGCATGCCGCCCGGCGGAAAGCCGCCTTTCATGCCGCGCATCATGTTCATCATGCCCTTGCCCTTCATCTTCTTCATCATCTTCTGCATCTGGGCAAACTGTTTCAGCAGCTTGTTGACCTCCTGCACCTGGACACCGGAGCCTGCCGCGATGCGTTTCTTGCGCGACCCCTTGATGATCGCCGGGAACTCCCGCTCCTGTGGCGTCATGGAATTGATGATCGCGATCGTGCGGCCGATCTCCTTGTCATTGACCTGGTTCTTCACCGCATCCGGCACCTTGTTCATGCCAGGGAGCTTGTCGAGCATGCTCGTCAGGCCGCCCATCTTCGACATCTGCTCCATCTGCTCCCTGAAATCGGAGAGGGTGAAACCCTGCCCTTTTGCGACCTTCTTCGCCAGCTTCTCGGCTGCGTCATGATCGACCTTGCGCGTGACCTCCTCCACCAGCGAGAGCACATCGCCCATACCAAGAATGCGTGATGCAAGCCGGTCCGGATGGAAAGGCTCCAGCGCATCCACTTTCTCGCCGACGCCGAGAAACTTGATCGGCTTGCCGGTGATATGGCGGATCGAGAGCGCCGCGCCGCCACGGGAGTCACCGTCTGCCTTGGTCAGGATGACACCGGTCAGTGGCAGGGCCTCGCTGAAAGCCTTCGCCGTGTTGGCCGCATCCTGGCCTGTCATGCTGTCAACGACGAAAAGCGTCTCGACGGGGTTGAGCTCGGCATGCAGCTCCTGGATCTCCGACATCATGTCGGCATCGACATGCAGCCGGCCGGCGGTATCCACGATGAGCACGTCGGCAAATGACTTGCGTGCTTCGGCCAGTGCCGAACGGGCGATGGCAACGGGCTTCTGGTCCGGCGTGCTCGGGAAGAAACCGACACCGACCTCGCCTGCCAGTGTCCTGAGTTGATCGATTGCAGCTGGCCGGTAGACATCGCAGCTGACAACCATGACCTTCTTCTTTTCGCGTTCCTTGAGGTAGCGCGAGAGCTTGCCGACGCTGGTGGTCTTGCCTGATCCCTGCAGACCCGCCATGAGCACAACGGCCGGTGGCTGGGTCGAGAGGTCGAGGCGCTCGTTGGCATCGCCCATGACATGCACGAGCTCGTCATTGACAATTTTCACGAGCGTCTGACCAGGTGTCAGGCTCTTGAGGACGTTTTCGCCGGTCGCTTTCTCGCGAATGCGATCGATGAAATCACGCACGACCGGCAGGGCAACATCTGCCTCGAGCAGCGCCATGCGGATTTCGCGCAGGGTTTCCTTGATGTTGTCTTCGGTCAGTCGCCCCTGGCCGCGGATGCGGTCGAGCGTCTGGCCGAGTCGGTCACTGAGATTCTTGAACATGAAACGGGAAGGATCTGACTTGTTGCTGCACAGTATAAAGGAATCACCCGCGGGCTGCAGAATTGCAGGGGAATCGTTCCATGCACCGTATCGCGTGGCCTGGTTGTTGCCGCGAGTCAGAATTTCATGTCGATACTGTAGGTGGGATTGGTATTGCCGCTGACATTGCGAAATGCGCCGATTGCAAACTTGGCATCCTTCATGAAGGAAGGCAGCCAGGATTTCGGAAACGGTATCCGCAGGAAAATATCGTAGGTCGTACCCCGTCCGAAAGAGTCATCGAAGTTATAGACATAGACGATGCTGCCGCCGATATCGAACCTGTGGGGTAACTTGAACGTATAGAGCAGCTGTGGTGCGAAGAGATCTGTCTTGCTCTCGCGCTCGCGCAGGCCGACCGCAGTCGACAGATCCAGCCAGTCATTGCTGTAGAAGTTGTACATGAGTCCGGCATAGACCTGGTCTGTACCGATGGCCTCATGCGAGACATAGCCATGGAAGTCGAGCCTGTCCGTGATGCCGTAGCCCCAGACAAGGTAGGTCTGTCCATCCTCGAAGTAGTTCTCGGGATTGATCGTGATATCGATATCGAGATTGCCCCTGCCGGCAGGCGTACCGTGATCGAAGCCTCCGGCGCCGAAGGCCAGACCGGGCAGGAGAAAAAGAGGCAGATAGAAAAAACGTTTCATCGATGCAGTAATCAGTTCATTCGTTGCGGAATCATAGCAGTCAAATCAGGGCTCATGAGGCCTCGCCAGACTCGGCGACGCAATAGTTCTCATGACGAAATGCCGGGGTGCAGAGTGCAAGCAGGCGCAGATCGCCTCTCTTCGCACTGTTCGTGATGCGCTGGCGGGATCCGGCCGGTATCAGGACGACATCGCCATGTCGCACAGTTGTCGGCTGCAATCCCTGGACCTCGACGACCCCTTCTCCTTCGAGGATCAGATAGCGCTCATCGGTACCCGAGAGACGATGCCACTCTGTGGTAACGCCCGGCGGAACACGCGCCTGTGCAATGGAGAGAGCGGGGTCGGCATCCGAGTTCGACAGCTCGGTGATATAGCATCCCTCCCTGATCAGGACCTCTCCGACCTGTCGGCGCAGAATACGGGGGCGCTTCATGAACCGGAGAGCACTGCCCGTGCCGGGGAGAGTAAGCAGAAAGAACCGGGGTCAACACCCCGGTTTCGTCCATCACCCAAAGGACTTGAGATCCACGTCTAGACGGCTGCAGCTGATCTTGCGCGCGAAATCGGATTCACCGGGAAACTCCTGGGCGATGATCCAGACCTGCGGCAAGTGCGCCATGTCGTGCATGGTCTTCAGGGAGTGGGTCGTACGCTCCTCATCGAAGAATGCAAAAGGCTCATCCAGGAAGAGAAACTGGTCGCCCTTGACGACATCGCGCGCGAGCGCCTGGGACATGCTCAGGCGAACGGCAAGCAGGACCTGGCGCTGGGTGCCGCTGGAGATCTCGTCGAACTCCATGAAGTCACCTTTTTCGGCAGAGAAGACCTGCACATCGAGTTCGTTGTCGAGCTTGATGTGCTGGTAGCTGTTCTGTGTCAGGCGCGGCAGGATATCACCCGCGCCATCACGCAACTCGCGATTGAACCGCTTGGCGACGCGCTCCATCGACCCCTCGATGAGCTGGTTTGCAAGCGCCCTCACCTTCACGTTGCGGCTGTTCTCCTCGATGGTGTTGCGATAGCTGTCCTGCTCGTGCCGCATGCTCTCTGCGCGCTTGACGAGATCGCGTTCAGAACCAATCAGGCCACCCAGATGGTCGATCTTCTCCTGCAACAGGGAGGCCACGTTATCAAGCCATCCACACTCCTGGTTGGCGATCACCTCGACCTGCTGCCTGGTCGCGTCCCGCTGCGCGAGATGCGCAAGAATCGAGGCTGTCTGGCGTTCGTCCACGGTATTATCCAGTTCGTCGGAAGCGACGCCCGCGAGTGACAGGTCGTTGCCCTCCTCACGGCGCTTCACGACAGCCCCGGCTTTTTCAACATAGTCGCTGCTCTTCCCGGCGAAGGCGACGATCACCTCGCGCGTGCCCATGGAGCCGAACCAGGTCAGCAGGCCGAGCACACCGAGGCCTGCGGCGATGTAGACCAGCCACTTGAGCTCGAGGCTCATCGGGACAGAGTGCAACATATTATCGAGCGGCTGGCTGAGCGCATGCTGCGGGTAGTAGGTCAGCAGTATCCAGGCCACCGCTACAAGCGCACCAAAGAACAGGAACAGAAACTCCAGGGAACGGGAGCGGCTGCGCTTGCTGCTGGCCTTGCGATAGTCATCGATCGAGGCGATGTATTCCCCGGTGGCGTCGCGCAGTTCGTCAGCCTCGTGTCGGGCCGAGTCACATGCCTGCCGGACAAGGGCAAGCTCCTCCTCCATCGACTCGAGCTTGCCGGGTTCGAGCGCCAGTTCCTCGATATCTTCCTGTATGCGGATGTGGCGTGCATCGGCATTGACCATGCTGCTCTTGAAATTCTCGATTTCGCGATCGAAAGCCTCATGGGTCTTTTCCAGGGTCATGAGGCCCGCCATGCTCTTGATGGCATCACTGTGCGGATGCGGTGCTGTGAGTTCTCGCTGGGCGAGATAGAAGGATTCGATGAACTCGTCGTACTTGACGCCAAGGATCTGCTGCAGCGAGAGCTTGACAGCCTCGGCGCCGCGTGCAATCGCCTCTTCATCGCCCTTGAAGGAGAGGCGTGCACTGTGATTGCCATCGGAATCCAGGTGCCTGGAGACCTGGTACTCCCTGCCATCCGAGGCAAGGAAAGAGATCGCGGCAAGGCAACGGTCCTCGCCCCAGCGGATAATCTTCCGGCGATTGTTCTCATCGTGGGACCAGGTGCGGCCATAGAGGGCGAAACAGATGGTCTCGCCGATGGTACTCTTGCCCGATTCGTTCGGACCGCTGACGCCGATGATGCCCTCTTTCGGGAGGTCGTTCAGGTCGAGTTCGCGGTACTTCAGAACATTCCTGGCATGCAGACCGGTGATAATCATGCCCCACCCCCAAGCTGGTTCAGAATCTGGCGAATTGCGAGTTCCACGGCCTCGTCGAACAGCTCGACATCGAACTGCCCGCCTGCATTGAGGCGATGCTCGCGTTCCTCGGAGCAGTAGTTCTCGAATTCAGCA
>Ga0180436_10006150_pt1 | contig 10473 bp, 6 predicted proteins | sample SS_ome_2_FD_132434 | JGI IMG/M metagenome (GOLD analysis project Ga0180436, IMG submission 132434) | Hypersaline lake sediment archaeal communities from the Salton Sea, California, USA - SS_3_S_2 metaG | ecosystem: Environmental > Aquatic > Non-marine Saline and Alkaline > Hypersaline > Sediment...
AAATCAAGGGATGATGCCATTGACTATGCTCTTGAAAGAAATATACCTATTCCGGTTACCAAGAAAGATAATTACAGCAGGGACAGGAATTTGTGGCATCTCAGTCATGAAGGTTCTGACCTTGAATGTCCTTCATGTGCACCGGATTATGACAAGCTTCTGAAATTAACTGTTACGCCTTTCAAAGCGCCTGAAACTCCTGAGTATATTGAGCTTGGTTTTGAAAAAGGTCTTCCCGTTTCATTGAACGGAACCAAGATGGACGGAGTTTCGCTTCTTGAAGCGCTTAATAAAATAGGTGGGAAACATGGTATAGGTATAATAGACATAACAGAAAACAGGCTTGTGGGAATGAAATCCCGCGGAGTCTATGAGACCCCCGGAGGAACCCTTCTGTATTATGCTCACAATGAACTTGAGTACATTTGCCTTGATAAGGAAACCTATCATTACAAAGAAATCATTTCCCATAAGTTCAGTGAATTAGTCTATAATGGACAGTGGTTCACTCCTCTCAGGGAAGCTTTGTCAGCATTTGTTGACAAAACACAGGAAAAGGTAACCGGAAATGTAAAACTTCAGCTTTACAAAGGAAATATTATTCCTGCCGGAACAACTTCCTCCTACTCACTTCATGATGAAGAACTCTCTACTTTCGGAGAGGATGAAATTTATAACCAAGGTGATGCCGAGGGTTTTATAAACCTTTTCGGTCTTCCAATGAAAGTCAAGGCACTTATGGAAGAAAAATCAAAGGTGAAAAAATGAAACTATGGGCCGGTAGATTTTCCCGTGACACAGATAAAAAAGCAAATGATTTCAACTCATCTCTTTCCTTTGACAAAAGACTTTTTGCTCATGATATCAGAGGAAGCATAGCTCATGCCAAAATGCTTGGCAAGACAGGAATCATTGCTTCCAAAGAAGCGTCTGAAATTGTTGTGGGACTTCTTTCCATCAGAGATGATATTTCCTCCGGCAATATTGATCTTGATAATAATTATGAAGATATTCATATGGCAATTGAAGAAATTCTTACCGAAAGAATAGGCCGGTCCGGCAAAAAGCTTCATACCGCAAGGAGTCGTAATGATCAGGTAGCCCTGGATACAAGGCTGTATATCCGTGATGAATGTACTGGCATCATCTCTTTGCTGAACAAGCTGTGTCTCGTTTTGATTGAATCGTCAAAAAAACATCTTGACACCATAATGCCGGGATTTACCCATATGCAGCCCGCACAACCTGTTACCCTTGCACTTCATATCATGGCCTATTTTGAGATGTTCGCAAGAGACATGGAAAGGCTGGCCGATTCCTATAAAAGGATTAACTCACTGCCCCTTGGATCATGCGCACTTGCGGGAACAGGTTTCCCCATAGACCGGCAATATGTAGCTGATCTTCTTGGATTTGACAGAGTTTCCCGTAATTCAATGGATGCAGTATCAGACAGGGACTACGTAATTGAATTTGTCTCTGCTCTGGCAATCATCTCCATGCATCTGTCAAGGTTCTGTGAAGAGTTGATTGTCTGGAACAGTTTTCAATTCTCCTTTGTTGAACAGGATGATTCTTTCAGTACAGGCAGTTCCATAATGCCTCAGAAGAAGAATCCTGATATTGCCGAGCTTGTTCGTGGTAAGACAGGTAGGGTTTACGGAAACCTTATGACCCTACTTACTGTTATGAAAGGTCTCCCGCTCTCATATAACAAGGATATGCAGGAGGATAAACCTGCTCTATTTGATACAATAGATACTGTTTCAGAGTGTCTGGAGATATTTACTGATATGTTCAGGACTCTTTCTTTCAACAAAGATTCTATGTATGAGTCTGCAGGATACGGTTATATCAATGCTACGGATTTGGCGGATTATCTTGTCCTCAAGAATATTCCTTTCCGTTCTGCACATGAAATTACCGGTAGAATTGTTGCATACTGTGTTGCTTCTTCGCTGAAGATTGAGGATGTTGAAATTGACATATTGAAAACTTTTTCACCTTCAATAGAAAAGGATATATACGAATATATATCCCTTGAAAATTGCATAGATAGACGAAGTTCCCATGGCGGGCCATCTTTCAAGGCTGTTGAAGAAAGCATAGCCGCAGGACTCGATTTTATTTCTCAGTTTTCAGAATATACTGAATAGCTGCCCTTTTTGGACTCTTTTACCTTCTCCAGTTCCTTATCTGCAATCGCCATCAGTCCTGAGCAATTTCCTGCATGCTGCGGACATACCGAAACGCCCATGCTTGCAGAAACTTCATTGCCAAACTTGTCCTTGAAATTTACAGATCTCAGTATCCTCCTGCAGGAAGAATTCAATCTGGCCTCCGTAGTGTATTCAAAGCATACAAGAAATTCATCACCGGACAGTCTGCCTGCAACTGCTCCTTCAGGTAAGCTGGTACTTATCCTTGAAGCAACTTCCCTTATCATTGAATTACCATGATCATGTCCGCCCGATTCATTTATTCTTCTGAAATCATCCAGATCCATTATGCCCATGGCATAACTTTTCCATGAGCCTATTGCTTTTTCCAGTTCCTCATTGATTCCCTTGCGATTAAGCAATCCTGTTATTGCATCATGGTTCAGGCTGTAGTGTATCTCCTTTTCATATTCCTTGTATTTCTCGATACTTGAATTTACAGCTGTTCCGCTCTTTGGAACCTTGCCTTCGTATTCCTTGATACAGAAATTAGTTCTTATCCAACTCCATTTCTCTTTCCATGGCGCTCTTATCCTATATTCGGACTCAAACATGTTGTTGCGGTCATATTTGTGATTAGTACTATTCAGAATAAAGGAAAGGAATTCTTCCCTGAAATTTTTCCTGTCGTCAGGATGAATCATTTCAAAATAATCCTCTACTGCTATTTGACTTTCTGCCTTGGAATCCCTGTTGCCATGCCATCTGATTTGAACTGTGCGTTTTTCAATATCATATTCCCATACATCGGATTCACCCAGTGCAAGAACTGTTTCCATGGTATCATTTGATTCTTCAAATAAATTCTTATATTTTCTCAGATTATATAATGCTTCACTGTTTTCAGTTTCACCGAAATACGCGAAGGCAAAATTGTTACCCCCGAGGGGAATTACAGATAAGTCATGTACTTTCCCCAATTGCCTTGAATAATACATAGGAAATCTAATGTTTTTGTTTTCTCTTATTGCTTCTGCTATTCTTTCTTTCCTTATGTTGTTTAGGTTAGGATAAACTTTTTCAGATGTCTTACCTTCTACAAGTTCTCCGCTCACACAAAATTCTTCCTTATAGCTGTCATTTATTTTCTTGAGTACAATGTCATAATTAGAGTCACCGCTTTCAATCAACATGTTGATGGTAACAGGCAAAGGAAACTCCTTGAAAAACTGTTCAAAAACAATGTCAACGGTATTTTCCAAAGGCACAATTCCCATTGACTCATCACGTGATTTTTTAGATGAATCAAAATTTGCGGGTATTACCTCCTGTTTGTTTTCGATACTTTCATGAATTGTATTTATAAGGGACACTACATCAATTGCCTGCGAATAGTAGAACCCCTGTATTGTTTCACAACCGTATTCACGGAGCCTTTCTATCTGTGATGCGGAATCCACACCTTCTGCAACCAACTGTTTTCTGGTAATATTCGTAAGGGAAACAAGCATCTTGATTATCTCTATGCAAACCAGGTCATTTGGTATTCCCAGAATGAACTTTCTGTCAATCTTAACAACATCGAAATTAAGGTCATTCAACTTTGAAAGCGTAGAGTACTGAATACCGAAGTCATCAAAAGCAATCTTACATCCTATTTTCTTTATACTTCTCAGCAATTCGTTTACCCGTAGTGTTTCCTGGATATATACCTGCTCCGTTATTTCAAGCACTACATTTTCAGCCTTCATATTATATTTGACTATGTAGTTTCTGAGATTTTCAAGGAATTTACGGTCTTCCAACTGTATGGGGGATACATTTATTGAAAGTCTTAGATCATCTATCTCACCACTGCCGAAACTATTGAGTATCTTATTGAAATCCTTGAAGGCTCTTTCAATTACCCAATATCCGATGTCAACAATCATACTGTTTCTTTCAGCCTCAACTATGAAATAATCAGGCTTGAGAATACCTTTGTCCGGATGATGCCATCTTATCAATGCTTCGATACCGTATACAGAGCCATTGCCACTGTTGAATATGGGTTGATAATATAGTTCAAATTCATTATTATTAAGAGCTCTTGTAAGTTCTTTCTTTATTTCATCTTCCTTTATGAATTTTTCATCTATCTCAGTTGAGTATATCGAATATTCATTTTCACCTTGTCTTTTTGAATACCACATTGCTATTGTAGCTCTTCTGAAAAGTTCATTGTGGAATGGCCGGCTGCTTTCCATGGTAGCAATACCCATGCTGAAACTGGTATTAATACTTGAATCTTTTATTATGACCGGTGTCTTTAGATTATTCATTATTTCAAATGCATATTCAGCCACATCTTTCTTGCTTTTTTTCTCAGCTGTATACACGATGAAATCTCCGAGACTTATTCTGCCGTAATAATATCCGGGCCTCAGGTCATTTGATATTTTTTCAGAAATTTTGATTAAGAAGTCTTCAATCAGATTACTTCCATATAATTCAGACAAGAACTCAAAGTTATTTATTTTTATTAAGAAAAGAGTCCCGCTGCCGTTTGCACTTATAAGTTTTTGGTAATTGGATTTTATTTTCTTGAACTTGAAGAGCTTATTGTATCTCTCCTCCCCTACGATTTCCTTTATTTTCTTTGTTCTGTTCCTAAGAAAAATGTAAAGAAGTATTCCTATGCTCATAAGAAGTACAATGCTAAGTAGGAAAACCGAGTTGAGGGATTCAAGCAATTCATCGTATAAAGAAAACGATTGCCCGGAGTTATCAACTGCATTACTTAACACAGCATTCTCAGAAACATTGAGACATACACAGTACAACGAGGTAAATATTCTTGAAAACATCCCCATTCCCCTTTTATATTGCTATTTTTTCTAATATATTCTCTATATCTGTTTCTTGGCTTTTTTATCCAATGCTTTCCCAAAGCTTATCCAGGAATCCCTCAGTTTATATCTGAGGTTTACATCATATATACAATCAATGTGATTATTCAGGCTTCTTCTTTGTTCATAATACTCATGTATATCAAAATCTGTTTCGTCCTTTGAAAGAAGTTCATCCATTTCATCAAACCATTTGTCAAATTCATGAGCCTCTTCTCCGGCATCATCCAGTTTTTTTCGTATATGCAGGACTACAAGCTTAACTGCTTTTTTCTTAGCATATTCATCTGTTTGAGCTTTTTTTGTCATAAATATCACCTCTTGAGAAAAACCATATCAAAAAGTTACTTGTAATCTTAAAGAAATTTTATCATAAATTTAAGGATTATGTAAAGAAATTGCCGTAAGGGGTTCTCAACAAAAACAATTTGACATAATATACTTTTATATCGCAATGAGAATGTTTTCTATTGTAATGACCGGTATTGCAAGACTACCGAAAGGTTTGACATGACTGAAAATAATTGTAAGGAGCTTTATAATAAAGTTTATGAAATTATCGGCACGACCACTCCGATGCTGTTTGACTGTGGTGAATTATGTAATTTTGCATGCTGCCATGACAATGGGTTGGGTATGTATCTGTTCCCCGGAGAAAAAGAATATATAAATACTTTTGAACATGATTTCAATATAGTTGATTCGTCATTCAAAACAGGCGGAGTTCCTGTTTCATTATTGACATGCACCGGCTCATACAATCGATCGTTCCGACCCCTGTCATGCAGGATTTATCCGCTTTTCCCTTATCTTCGCGGAGATAGATTGACAATTGAATTCGACTCCAGGGCCATGGGAAACTGCCCCCTTCATTTTGATGATATCGAAGGTATATATATCAGAGGTCTTTTCAGACTAAAGGTCCTGATGGCTGCAAATATTTTAGTCAAGCATGAGCCAGCAAGGATCTTCCTTGAATCTCTTACAAGAGAACTGGATGAGATTTCCCGTTTCAGACTTTAGTACTCTTCGGATTTTTTCTTCTCTTTTTCTCTTTTATAATGGGACTGATATTTCCTTCAATCACAATACCCATTCCCAAAAGAATATAGAATACAGTGGTTACTCCTACTGAACTGTCTACGAACATTGAGGAAGCAAGGAACCCTGTTATTCCACATATAATTCCAGCTGCCGTAATTTCATAGAAGCTTTCTTTCCTTCTCAAACCAATCTTACGCAATGTTCTTACATAATACATTCCAATCAAAGTCATGAAAGCCAACAGGGAAAGTACTCCGGTCTGTGAAGCTATCTGAAGAAACAGATTGTGCGGTTTGTCAGCAAGAATCTGAGCCCTGTGGTTGAGATTTATTTTTCCAATCAAATCATGTTGTTCAAACCAATATAGGAAATTATCCGGACCTGCTCCTACGAAAATCACTTCATCCAATCGTGAAAGAGTCACAAACCAAAGGTAACCCCTTCTTGAAAAGGTTGTTTCAAGCCCCTGAAGTTTTTCAGGCATCTGATTATCCATGACATCATGTACAATTCGTCCCCCTGTTCCTCTTATTCCCAGGAATTTCTCATCATCAAAAACAACTTCAACCCTGGCTCTGTCACCGGCGCGCTTAAAGGATACAGTCATTGTATTCGTGGTATCAATGGTTATCCCAAGCATCTCATCATAAGGTTCATCCAGGAAAACTATTTCTGTATCCTTTTGCTCAAATCTAAGCGGATACCTCCTGTCATCCAGCATAGCCATACCTGTATCCATGTAAGCCAGGTTGAATATACCTACATTTGTTACAAATTGAATATTGTCTTCCTCTACTATTATATCGTGAAGATACATATCATCTTCATCCGGTTTGAAAGATTTTATTTCATTTCTTACAGTGGCGGAATTTATTACATATCTGTATATTTTACCGCTCATTGCAACAGATGCCACCAATAACAAAGCCATTGCAGCAATCACAATCAATTTGCCCTTTTTACTTTTTGGAATAAGATGCTTTATAAAAAGCAATGCAAACAGCAGAATTGCCGGTACTATTCCGAAAAGTGAGTTGGCTGATTTGCTTGTAATTACAATTACAAACATCAGTACGGTAGTAATTCCGGTGAATATCTTCCACTTGTTATCCCTTAGAGCAAAAAACAACCCAAGTAAAACCGGCGCAGTCATTGCTGCAAACTGACCCGCATTATTGGGATTGTAAAGAGTTGAGTAACTTGATGAACCGAAGTTTGTCACAACATCTATTTCTTTTGGAAGTCCTATCAGAATCTGGGCCAATCTTGTCTTGAGTGGATCCAGGTTCAAACCCTGCAGTACCCCTATTGCTGCAACAGCAAAACACATTACTATGAAAGCTTTCATAACATATTTCAAATCAGTTTCATTTCTTATGATTTCTATTGCATATATCATCATGACAATATAGCAAATCAGAGCAATACCACCTTCAAATCTTTCATAAACCCCAAACAGAGCAACCTTTGGATAAATTGAAAATATCATGGAAAGAATGATGAATAACGTATATATTACTGCCGGGATGTAGTACTTTACCTTATCCCTGCTTAGTTCCATGTCTCTTCTTTTTGTGTATAGAAAATAAAACAGAATTGCCATTGCTGTTACAATATACAAAGCAATGGACTTATAGAAATTGAAAAGATCCATATATGAATCCCTCAAAATAAGGTAAGGATTTGTAAATTTTGTATCATATACTACATTTTGGGCGAACATGAACAGGGGTACTATCATTATCAGCATCAATGGGAATAATTTCTTGTTGAAACTTTTACTTGATTTTTTGTTTATGCGCATCTGGTTTTCTCCCCTACATCAAGTTATTATGCGGTTTCATGATTTCATGAAATCCAATATCCTTTTCATAATATCATTTTTTCCCATGCCAATGCCAGAAAGTATTTCATCAACTGATCCACTTGCATTGAAATTATCCGGAATTGAAACACAATGTGTCAAAAATCTGGTTTCAATACTGCATCTTGTTTTAAAAAGACTTCCACAGCTTCCGTTATGAACCACATCTTCAATGAACATTAGATTTTCATATCCCCTAGCAAAATCTTCTATTGAATTAACGTCAAGTGGTTTTAGTCTTGAAATATCCAAAAGCGTGCACTCATTTAAAAGGTTGCCATCCATAAGAGCTTCTGTAATTAGCCCAAGCATACGGCCGTAAGACAATAAAAGCAGTTTTTTCCCTGTTCCCATCACTCTATATCCCTTTTCAAGGTTTGCATTATTGGAGAACTCAAAACACCCCTTTCCTTTTGGATATCGTATGGCCACAGGTCCTTTTTTTGTTCTTACTGCATATTCAAGCATTTCATACAAATTTTCATAGTCAGATGGAGCCAGTATTTCCATATTGGGCATATGTGACAGATATGCAAGGTCATATATACCCTGATGTGTTTCACCGTCATATCCGACTACTCCGGCTCTGTCAAGTATGAAAACCACATGGAGATTCATAAGACAGACATCATGGAGTATCTGGTCATATGCTCTTTGCATGAATGTTGAGTAGCTTGCCACAACAGGAACCAATCCTTTGTATGCCATGCCGGCAGCCATCGTTACAGCATGCTGCTCTGCTATTCCCACATCAAAGAATCTATCCGGAAACTTACTGCTGAACCCATTGACTCCACAACCGGGGGCTACGGCAGGACTTATAAGAACCAAGTCGCTTATATCATATGCAAGTTCTTCTATTTTGCAACCGAAAGCGTCAGAGAAGGAACCAGCATCAGCGCTGCATTCATGTTTGGTCCCATTACCCTTTATTCCATGATATTTTTCAGGCATTTCTTCTGCTTCAGGAAGCCCCTTGCCCTTTTTTGTAACTACATGCAGCAACACCGGTCCTTCTGTCTTTTTTGCATCAGACATTATCTTTTCCAGTTTTTTAATATCGTGCCCATCAACAGGACCAAGGTATTTCAAACCCATTTCTTCAAACATCATCCCCTGTGACATCAGGTATTTTAGGGCACTTTTGACACGATGTATGCTTCTTGATATGAATTTCCCGACAAGTGGTATTTTCTCTACCCTGTCCCTTATCCTTTCATTTGTTCCCGAATAAAATCTTTTTGTACGAAGTCTTGAGAAATACTCAGCTACACCACCGACATTCCTGGATATGGACATTTCATTGTCATTCAGAATCAAGATTACCCGGTCACCCGAAGCCCCCGCATCATTCAAAGCCTCAAAAGCCATTCCACCGGTCAGTGCTCCGTCACCTATTACAGCAATTGAATGAGATTCCTCACCCCTTATATTTGATGCCCGGGCAAATCCCAGAACCGCAGATATGGATGTACTGCTGTGCCCTGTGTTAAAATGGTCAAACCTGCTTTCTTCAATCTTGGGAAATCCGGATAATCCGTTCCTTTGTCTTATGGTATTGAATTTATCTTTACGTCCTGTAAGTATTTTATAAGAATAGCTCTGATGACCTACATCCCATACTATACCGTCTTTTTCAGGATCAAAAACCCTCAGTAAAGCTATGGTCAACTCAACTGTACCTAGGTTGGACGCAAGATGACCACCGTTTTCAGAAACATTTTTTATAAGAAAACTGCGTAATTCTGCGGCAAGACCCTTTAATTGGTCCATACTCATGTTTTTAAGCACTTCATGTGATTTTATTTTTTCGAGTAGTTTGTTTTCAGTTGACATTTATACTTTTTCGCTTGCCAAGGAAGAACCTTAGAAGCGCTCCGCTCTTCTGTACGATAATGTTGCCATGCCTCAATGCAATTACCTTGCCGATGGCTTTTCCACCTACGGTCAAGGCTGCAACGGCTCCGCTTACTATAAGGCTTGGCCAGGAATTTGGATTTTTCTGCATGTTTCCTACAATTGAGAAAATTATCAATGTACTTGCAGATCCACTTATTACACCGCATATATCACCGACAACATCATTGCATATACTTGAAACCTTATCTGCATTGTTTACAAGCCATATGGCTTGTTTGGCTCCATATATTTTCTTGGCGGCCATTGAGTGAAATACGGAAATTTTGGCAGCCGCAACAGATATTCCTACTGTGTCGAAAACAATGCCGACAATCACTATAACAAGAACTATTGCAATCGCAGCAAATATACTGGCACCGTCCAGTGCAGTCGATGATGCGTATAGAAGGCCTCCTGATAAAACAAAAGATGCTGCTGTAACACCTATTATCCAACCCGGTCTCCTGCCCCTTTTACTGGGCAAGGACTTCTTTCTGTAATTTTTTTTAGTCTGTTGTTCCAAACTCCCACCTTCAGTGAAATAATAAGGTGGCAATGCAACAAGTAAATTTTGCGGCTTAAGGTCAGGCTGGCTTTCCCCTGAAATTACCGTCCGTCG
>Ga0180436_10006152_pt1 | contig 10471 bp, 11 predicted proteins | sample SS_ome_2_FD_132434 | JGI IMG/M metagenome (GOLD analysis project Ga0180436, IMG submission 132434) | Hypersaline lake sediment archaeal communities from the Salton Sea, California, USA - SS_3_S_2 metaG | ecosystem: Environmental > Aquatic > Non-marine Saline and Alkaline > Hypersaline >...
ACGCGCTGGCAACAGTTCACAGGGGTTGCGCTCGTTGCTGGACTTAACCAAACATCTCACGACACGAGCTGACGACAGCCATGCAGCACCTGTGCATCGTCCGGCCGAACCGACTCCCGCATTTCTGCGGGATACGACGAGCATGTCAAGCCCAGGTAAGGTTCTTCGCGTTGCATCGAATTAAGCCACATACTCCACCGCTTGTGCGGGTCCCCGTCAATTTCTTTGAGTTTTAGCCTTGCGGCCGTACTCCCCAGGCGGCGCGCTTAACGCGTTAGCTCCGGCACGGAAGGGGTCGAGTCCTCCCACACCAAGCGCGCACCGTTTACTGCCAGGACTACAGGGGTATCTAATCCCTTTCGCTCCCCTGGCCTTCGTGCCTCAGCGTCAGTAAGTGTCCAGTGACTCGCCTTCGCCACGAGTGTTCCTCTCGATCTCTACGCATTTCACTGCTACACCGAGAATTCCAGTCACCCCTCCACTACTCTAGCGCGGGAGTATCGGATGCCGTTCCGAGGTTGAGCCCCGGGCTTTCACATCTGACTTTCCGCGCCGCCTACGCACGCTTTACGCCCAGTGATTCCGAACAACGCTTGGGACCTTCGTATTACCGCGGCTGCTGGCACGAAGTTAGCCGTCCCTTCCTCTTCTGGTACTATCAACCTTGCGCGCTATTAACGGGCAAGGCTTACTCCCAGATGACAGGAGTTTACAACCCGAGGGCCGTCATCCTCCACGCGGCGTTGCACCATCAGGGTTTCCCCCATTGTGAATGATTCTCGACTGCTGCCACCCGTAGGTGTCTGGACCGTGTCTCAGTTCCAGTGTGCCTGATCGTCCTCTCAGACCAGGTACCCGTCATCGCCTTGGTGAGCCGTTACCTCACCAACGAGCTGATGGGCCGCGAGCCTATCCTGAAGCGACAGCCGAAGCCGTCTTTGATCCGGAGACCGTATGCGGTATTAATCCTCCTTTCGGAGGGCTATCCCCCGCTTCAGGGCAAGTGACTCACGTGTTACGCACCCGTTCGCCACTAGGGAGCCGGTTAGCAAGCTATCCGGTCCCTCGTCCGACTTGCATGTCTTATCCACGCCGCCAGCGTTCGTTCTGAGCCAGAATCAAACTCTCCGTAGAAATTTGTCTGGCCAATCGCTGATCAAAGCAATTGCCAAAAGTGACCCAGCCGGGAGGCCCGAGAGCCAGCCGGCTTCTGCGCGTCGGCCATGGCCGGCACGCAGCGCACAATTTAGCCTATCTTCCCATCCCGCCGATTCCGATGGATCGGGTTTGGCGGGACCTGCACTGTCAAAGAGCTTCGCCGTGGAGACGGGATGTCCGCAGGGCCGGGCGAGGGCCGCTTGCCGGTCCTTGCCATGACCGTGGGGACGAAAAAGCCGACCGGACTTGCGTCGCGATCGACCTTTTTTTGTTGTCTCTCACGTGCCGCTTCGCGCGGCGAGGGGGAAAATACTCCGATGCCCCGGTTCGTCAACAGGATTTCGGAAAATTGGCGGCCTTTTTTTCTCCCGGAGGGGGAAAGCGGCTGTGTTTTGGGCATTCAGGGGGATACGGGGAGGGATGGCGAGGCGGTGACGAAATTTTGGGGTTCGGGACAATCAGGGCGTTTCGGTTTGCATGGGAGGGCGGGGTTTTCACCAGTGCACCGGGACGACCTGGGGGGTTCCGCTGCCGTCGTCGAATTTGACGTGTCCATGGGCGGCGCCGTATTCGTGGATGCATTTGGTGACCTTGACGTCGTATGCGCAATATCTGGCGATCTTGAGGAGCGGCTCGTGATTGCGGGTTGACTTGTATTCGCGCCACCACACCAGGGCATCGGCCCCGAGGGCGATTTTGCCGGTTCCGAGGGTGGCGGAAGCGACCTTGTCGAGCCCGAGGCGGCGTCCGGTGCGGTCCTTGAGATCGGCCATGAGGTCGAGGTTGATTGTCTGGGCGCCGAGGTCGAGGACGGTGTAGCCTTCGAGCACGGCGTAATCGAAGTGGAGGTGATTGAAGCCGACCACGAGGTCGGCGCGGGTGAGGAGGTCGACCAGTTCGTCGAGATCGTCTTCGGCATAGACGCGGTATTGGCCGGTGCGGGTGCTGAAGGAACACCCGACCGAAATACCCATCCGGCTCAGGTTCGAGGCGCCGCCGACGTCATTGAAGCTGCGCTGCGTTTCGAGATCGAAGTAGACGATGTTCTTCGGCATGAGGGCGGCAGTATCGGCCCCGAAGGGGCTTGGCGGCAAGACGGTTCAGGCGGTTGGCAGGCCGTCGGGATAGGCCTCGCGCATTTCGAGGGCGAGGGGGGCGAAGATTCCAAAGACAAGGAGGAGCAGCATGAGGGTGAAGAGGACGGTGAACACGAGGAGGGAAACGGGGGTGGGGCCGGCCGCGGAGACGTGGTGGTTCCCGACCGAGTCCCACGGGGTCTTTCCCTTGCGCAGCGTGAACCAGAGCGAGAAGCCGCCGCACAAGAAGATGAGGAGGGGATGGAGCAACCCGAGGCCGATGATGTAGACGCGGGCGGCGCGGAGCATCGAGGCCCCCGCTCCAAGGTTGCGGCCCGGTGAAGAACGCACCGCGATCCCAAGAAGGGCCTTGCCGGGAGTGGCCGCCCAAAGGTGGATCATGCCGGCTTCGATCACGAACAGCGGAACCATCGAGAGAAGATTGAAGAGCGGCGAGAGGGCTGCCTTCAGAAGATCCGCCCCGAAAAGCGTCATCCCTCCCCACAACACCAGGGAATACAGAACAAGGTCGAAGGAACGCGCCAGAAAACGGAGAAAGGGCCTCGGCTTCTGTGGGAGCGGCGGCGGCCCGCCCGTGGAATCTCCCGCCGGCGCGTTCTCGAATTCGGAATGGAAGACATCCAGCTCGCGGAGCGGCGCCCAGGAATCAAGAGCTTCGTGCCATGACAACTCGCCGCCGGTCAGCTCGCCGCGCTCGATGCGATCGCGGAGTTCATAAACCTCGAAGGGTCCCCGCCGTTCGCCATCTTCGACGATCCAGATTCGCATGACCGGCCTGCCCTCAGAAGTTCCGCAGGCACCGGGCGGCGTCCGCCCGGGCCGCCTTGACGGCGGGGAGGAAGGCCGCCAGCGCGCAAAGCAGGAAGGCCCCGCCCGCGATCCAGAAAACCTCCGCCGGATTCACATGCGCAGGGATGACATCGATGTCGTGAAAGTCGGAGGGAAAGAAGTCGAACCCGATCTCCTTGAACACGCCATGGATCTGCCGGCGGAACCGGATCACGAGCAGGCCCAACCCCACTCCCAGAAGAGAGCCGAACAGGCCGATCACCATGCCTTGGTAAAGAAAGACGCAGACCACCTGGGCCGGGACGGCCCCCAGCGCCTTCATCACCCCGATCTCCTGCTTCTTCTGGATGGTGACGGTGAACATGACCGCCGCGATGCAGAAGGCCGCCACGAGGATGATGAACGAAAGCGCGAAGTACATCATCTTGCGTTCCTTGCCGATGAGGTCGACCCAGGCGCGGTGCTGGTCCTTCCAGGTGGTGACGTACCATCCGGCGGGCAGGCGTTCCTCGAGGCGCTCCGCCACCGGCTCGACGTGATAGGGATCCTCCACCCGCACTCCGACCGCCTCGACCCCGCCATCGAGGTTCTTCAATTCCTGCCCGGTGGGCAGGGGGACGAACACATCGGGATGAACGACATGCTTCGAGGCAAGGAAGATGCCGATCACTTCCAGTTCCTTGGGGAGCACGACCTCCCGCAGTTCCTTGAGGACGCGGGCGTCCTCCTTTTCCATGTCGAGGTCTTCGAGGGAATCGAAGCGGCGCCCGGCCCGCTCGATCGAGCCGGCCGGCAGAAGGCGGCGGTTCCCGGTGGCGGATTTCTCGCCGCTGTTGAGAATGGCGCGGATCTCACTGAGGATCTCGCGCTCTCCGGGACGGGCGGGGCCCTCTTCGAGAGCTTGGATTTCGATGTAGATCGCGTTCAGATCGTCGAACGCGAACCCCTCCCGGCCCTCTTCCGGGGTCATCTTGTCCCGCAGGGCGGCGCGGATCTTGCTGATCCGGTCGGCGAACTCGACCGCCAGCGGCTCGCGGTCCGTGATGGCGTATGCCCTCGCCAATTCGTTGAGGTTGCGGGCGGAATAGAGAAGGATGCGTTCCCCGACCCGGAGGCCGAAGCGCTTCGCGGTGGGTTCGGCCACGATGGCGTTTTCGCCGAGTCCCATCTCGGCGTTCCCCCCGTATTTCTCCTTGGCCACCAGTTCGCCGAGAGCCTGCATCTGCTCCGCGTTGGCGGTGTCGATCGCCCGCACCTGCACCGGCAGGATCACATCCTCGTATTCGAGGAGCGTGAAGTCGTGCAGTTGGGCGTAGCCTTCCTCCACCCCCTCGACGTCTTCAATATGACGCACCACCGCCCCCCAGTCCTCGATCACCTGGCCGTGTCCAAACGGCGCAAATTGGAGCATTACGTGCGGAGTGAACCCCAACAACCGCGACTTCACCTCGCGCTCAAAACCCGCCATCACCGCCAGCACCACGATCAGGACCAGCACCCCCACCGCCACCCCGAGCAGCGAGGTGAGCGTGATCGATGAAATGTGGGTCCGCTTCGGATTCAGGTAGCGGAAAGCAAGGGTCAGGCTGAAGGAACGGCGCGGGATGCCGCTTCTCTACTGCCCGAACCCCCCCCAGGCAAGGGGCAATATGACCGCTACTTGCGGTGCGGGGCCGGCACGATGAGCGCCGGAATTTCCGATTTCCTGACGATCCCCTCCGCCACCGAGCCGAGCAGAACGCTGGCCAGCACGCCATGACCATGGGACCCGGCCACCACAAGGTCGATCCCCTCCTTCTCCGAGTAGTCCAGAAGAGCCTTGAGCGGATTCCCTTCAAGGAGGCTGACCTCGACCCTGTTCACCTGGCCCGCCAGCGATTGCTTCCGGTCTTCAAGGGCCTTCTCGGCCCGCGTGCGGGCCTCCTGCTGGAAGGTGTGAATGGCGGGGAATTCCTCCGGCGTGAATCCATAGGCGCTGTAGGTTGGCTCCGGTTCGACCACGTGCACGAGCTTCAGCTCCGCGTCGAAGGCCTTCGCCATCTTCGCCGCGGCGTCCAGCACCGCATCCGAAGCATCCGAAAAATCAAGAGCGGCGACGATCGTTTTCATGACACGTCCAACATAACACCCTCTCGAGACCGCTCAAGACCCGAAGTGGTTCCCGCCGGCGGCCGCCGGAGCGGGCCTTTGCGGATCGGCGGTCCGGCATTATCTTCCCGCGCCATGATCAAGTTCCTGCATACCCGGATCCGCGTCTCCGACCTCGACCGCACCATCGACTTCTACGAAAAGCTCGGATTTGAACTCAGCGAGCGGAAGGATTCCCCCCAAGGCAACAAGCTCGCCTTCCTGAAACTGGCCGGAAACGACCACTTCCTCGAACTCTGCCACTCGCCGGACTTCGAGGTGAAGTTCCCCGAAGACCTCGTGCACACCTGCGTCGGCGTGCCCGATATCGTCAAATACTGCGACCGCCTCGAAGGCGAGGGCATCGAAATCTGGCCCGACGGGTGGCGGAAGAAATTCACCTCCGGCGAACGCAAGATGGCCTTCGTCACCGACCCCGACGGATACGAGGTCGAGATCCTCGAACGGTGACGCCGGCCCGCCCCCGACACCGCAGAACACTCTCCGCCCGGCGGAGGGCGGGTTTCCAACCTGCATGGGCCCGTCAGGTTTGCAACCCGACGGATGATTCGTCTTGGCATCGCGCAGCCGCTGCGGGGGGGGCCGGGAAGAATTCCCGGCCGGCCCTCGCAGGCTGCAAACCTGCGCTCCCCTCCTCGTCACTCATTCTCCCCGTAGAGTGCCTGAACGTCGTCGAGGTACTCCGAGATCGGACCGGTCACGGGCTTGCGCCTCTGTCCGGCGCGAAGACTCTCCTGCAGCCCGATGTAGTCCTCGAAAGCGCCGCTCAACTCCTCGGCGGAGGTGATGCGATACCAGTCGAGAAAATCACGGGTGCGGACTCCGAGGGCACGGAGATCTTCCCGTTCCGCAGCCAGGGAAGCCAACCGCGCATCAAGGTCGCGATCCCGGCCGGCCGCCGCCTCCGACAGAATCCGCAGGTACGACATGATGATCGGCCGGTGCGCCGGAAAGGCCCGAAACCGAAAAACCCCAAGGGCATCAAACACCGGCTTGATCGCCTCCTCGCGCTCTCGCCGCGGAATCGCCAGAAGATCACGAAAGGAATCCGCGGGTATCCCGTGAACGGTCCCGGAACCATCCTTGAAACGCACCACCAGCAACCGCTCCAATTCCGCCTCCGTATCGAGGATGTCCATGGCACGCGTCACCTGAGGCTCGGACATCTTCGCCAGTTGCAACGCCCACCATTTTTCAAGGCTCTTCTCTCCAAGGTTCATTCCCGGGAAGTGCTTCAGCAGCAGGGCCTGTTCGTCGCCCACGAATGTCACCGCTTCCCCGAGAAGCCCCCGCATGGCCGCTCTGCCGCCCTCCTGGCCAAGCAACGCCATCACCAGCGCTCCCGCCGACGCCCGATACGCCGCCCGCGTCACGGAATCCATCTCCCCCGGCGCCTCGACCTCCAGCAGTCGCTCCACCGGAAAAAGCTGATCGTTGGCGAACAATGCGGCATGCAACTCCCGGTCCCGCTCCCCCTCCCGCCACGCCATGGCCTCCATCAGTCCGTCCAACAGCCACGGCGCGATCTGCAGTTCCCGATCGACCGCCTGCGGCTCGCGCTCCCTCAGCCCGCGCTCCACCAGCAGCATCTTCAGAAGGGCACGCTCCAGCCCGGGCGGCTTCCCCCGCGCCAAGTGCGCGTCGATCTGCAACCGGAAGCCCCCCCCGGCCTCGAACACCCTCGTCTTCAGCAAACGCGGCGGCGCCTCCCCGTGCACGGCCCCATACAACTGGATGACGATCGGATGTTCCCACTCGCCCGCCTCCCCAACCTCCCGATCCAATCGCTCCCGCTGCCTCTCGGCCAGCGATACGATCGCGCCGCGCATGACGAGATCCGCCCCGTACACCACGAACTGCTCCGTGGCACTCAGGGTCTTGTCCGAGCCCGCCCCCGGCTCTGCCCGCCGAGCGTCCTGGCCGCAGGCGAGCCCGGCCATCGCGAGGAACGTTGCAAGGCGCTGCATCATGAGGGCTCCATGCCGTGCGCGAGATCCCACGCCCTCGTCAGAGACGAGGCTGCGACAATTCCAATTCGCCGTCCGTGATCGAGATCTCCACCTTGTTCCGGAACATCTTCTGAAGCAGACCCAGTTCCTCCTTGTACGCCGCGGCCAGCGACTCGAACGAGTCCTTCGTCAGGTACAGGAAACCCCTGATGACCCGCACCCGCCCGTACCGTCCCGACGACCGCGAAACCGACGTCCTCATCGCCCCGTTCTCGTCGATTTCCTGAACCGGCGGCAGGATCATCGAGACGGTATGCCGGCGCCGACCTTGCAGTTCCCGTTCAATGATGACCTCCGCATGCCCCTCGCCCAGTCGCACCCACACTCCCACGATGTCCACGTAATCCCCGAAAACCCCCTCCTGCCGGGCTTTCAGCGTCCGCACGAGGTAGCGGTTGATCTCCTTCTCGGTGATGCGGACCCTCTCCCCGTTCCGGAAAGCCTCCTCGAGAACCTCCCCAAGGTCCCGCCCCCCGAATCCCAACAGCGGGTTCGATGTGTCGCCATACCCGTCGATGTCGCTCAAATCCTGGGGTTCGAACGTGAACCACGTCAGCACCCCCAGAAGCAACAATGACAACAGCGCCAGCATGAAGAGGTTCTTCATGCATCCCTGCTTCCGGCCCCCTCTCGGAGGCTCTTGCTCTTTTTTCCCCATCGCTTCGGTCCGAGCCGTCTACCAGAGATTGCCCCGCTTTGCAAAGCACATGAAGACCGGGGAGTTCCGCCTCCCCCGCCTAGTCCGATTTCTTGGCCTCGCCCCCCGCGCCGCCCGCCTTGGATTCCCTCCCGCTCCCGGACTCCTTGCCTCCTTCTCCACCCGAGTCCTTCTTCCCCTCGCCGGACTTCGCCCCCTCGCTCTCCTGCTTGGCCGCCTTCTTGTAGGACTCGCTCCGGTAGTCGGTCTGGTAGAACCCCCCGCCCTTGAAGATCACTCCGGCCCCCGTCCCGAGCAGACGCTTCACCGCCCCCTCACACCCTTCAACCGGACAATCCGTCAGTTTCGGCGCCGTCATGCTTTGGAACGCCTCAAAGCGATGCCCGCATTTCTCGCAAACGTATTCGTAGGTAGGCATAGATCATTCCCTGCCAGGCGGGGCTCCTCTACCCGACCAAAATCCCCATTCAAGCCTCTTTTTCACCAACCGCCCGCCGCCAATGACCCGCAACCCTCAACCCATGCGTCCCCCGGCGGGAATTCCCCCCGCTCCAAGACCCGGAAGCATCCTCGCTCAGCTCGCTCAGGGCTCGCCTTGACGCCCCGGCCGCATGCCGCTATCATATCGTCCCCTTTTCGTGATGTTCTCATGTTCCGTTCCTTACTCCTCTTGCTGCCGCTGAGTTTGCTCCTCGCCTCGTGCGGTGGACTGACCCGGCCGCCGATGCCCGCAAACGGCGCATACCTCTCCGGGCTGGGTCTCTCCCAGTCCGGCCTCGCCAACCCGGCCGAAGCCGCGAGCTTCTGGGATGGTGATTCAGTCTCCGGCGCGCCCTCGATCCGGATCAACCGCGCCGAGCAGATGGCCTACTTCTACAAGGACGGCCAGCTCGTCGGAATCTCCCCGGTCTCCTCCGGACGCCCCTCTCATGCCACCCCCGCCGGCACCTTCAGAGTCACTGGGAAAAATGCCGATCACGAGTCCTCCCTCTACGGCCACATCGAGGACCTCGCCACCGGCGAAACCATCGTGGCCGACGCCGACACCCGCAAAGACGTGGCCGGGGAAGGAGAAATCTTCGTGCACGCCCCCATGCCATACTTCCTCCGGTTCAACGGTGCCATCGGCATGCATGGCGGCCACCTTCCCGGCTACCCTGCTTCCCATGGGTGCGTGCGCCTGCCGCACCGAATGGCCCGAAAGTTCTTCGAACACTCCGAGATCGGGACTCCCGTCATCGTCGAGTAACCGGAACCCCCCGATGGCCATCCAGCGCTCCCTCGTCATGACGCTCATCGGTCCGGACCGCCCCGGGCTGGTCGAGCAACTCTCCCAAGTGGTCTCCGATCACAAGGGAAACTGGATCGAATCACGCATGGCACACCTCGCCGGTCACTTCGCCGGCATTCTCCGCGTGCAGTGCCCCGACTCGGAACGCGAGGCGCTCGTCACCGGACTCCAGAAGGTCGGCGGACTCGCCATCCACGCCGAAGAAGAACTGCCCGCCGAGCCCCCCAAAAAGCGCCCCGCAAAGTCCTTCCAGTTCGACGTCATGGGAAACGACCGGCCCGGAATCGTCCGCGAACTGGCCGCCGCCATCGTCGAGGCCGGCGGCAACGTCGAGGAACTCACCAGCAACCTCGAATCCGCGCCTCACGCCGGCCACCCCGTCTTCCATGCCACCGGCGCCGTCACCCTCACCCCGCCCGCCAGCCGCCAATCGCTCTCAACCGCCCTCGAATCCCTCAGCCCCGACCTCTCCGTCACCATCGAAGAACTCCCCCCGCACAACGAGTAGCGCCGCACGAACTCAAATTCACAGCCGGATCGGCAAACTCCGCCGCACGTGGTCCGCGCTGACGTTCACAAGGTCTTTCGACAGCTCCTCGGACACCAGTTGCCGCACCTGCGAAGAAAGGTAGCCCCGAAGCCGCCCCAGAAAACGCGGCGCCGCCGCAATCACCAGCCGGTTGTAGGTCCCCCGGCTCCCCTCGACCTCCAGACGATTCGCCAACTCCCGCGCGAACACCCGCGACTCGTGCTCCTTCGGGTCCACCTCGTTCCGCATCCCGTGCCGCCCCGGCCCGTTGCCGTCAAGCGCGCTTCCCGGACCGTCCGACTTCAATTCGGACGCTTTGGCGCGGGCCGGACGGTGTTCCATCACCCCCAGCTCACGCAGGGCCCCGATGCGACTCTCAGCCTCGAAAAACCGGGCCTTGCTGCTGTCCGCCACCACCACCCAGATCTTGTTCATGCTTCTTCACCCTAGAGCGTTCTCCGTCCCCCCGCAAAGCCAAATCGCGGTCAAACCGCCGCCCGAATCCGCACCTCGATCGCCTCGAAATCGTCCTCCGATTCCTCGAAACGCTCCCGCCGATACCACCCCCCAAGACGCCCCGCATCCCGCCATTCCAAGCGCAACGGCTTCCTCGTCACTCCGGAAGGCCCCGCCACTTCCACCCACAACACCCTCTCAAGAAGCCGCCGAATCCGATACGCCGCCAGAAAACAATGCCGCTCAAGCTGCGGCCGCGCCGCCATATACGCCCGCACCACCCCCTCCGGGTCCGCTTCAAGCAACCCCAACGCCCGGCGCAAATCAAGGAACACA
>Ga0180436_10006154_pt1 | contig 10467 bp, 6 predicted proteins | sample SS_ome_2_FD_132434 | JGI IMG/M metagenome (GOLD analysis project Ga0180436, IMG submission 132434) | Hypersaline lake sediment archaeal communities from the Salton Sea, California, USA - SS_3_S_2 metaG | ecosystem: Environmental > Aquatic > Non-marine Saline and Alkaline > Hypersaline > Sediment...
GTTTTTGATACGGATATTGATGCCGGCCAGTTCCAGCGGTTTGGAGGCCTTGGGATGAATCGCCTCCATCCCGATGTCTGCCAGCTGGTCTGCCACGTTGTAGTTGGTTTGGCCCACCGGCCTGGAATGTTCGACCCCCACAATGTTGGGATCTGCACTCGACAGGTGGTATTCCTTGTGAATCACTGCTTCTGCTGCTTTGGTCTTCACGGCGATTTTGCTGAAGGTCACTTCGGAGTACCCCCGGTCAAATTCCCGCATGATCCCCTCTGTTCCTTTCGTGTACCCGGTGGCAATAGGCAGTGTCTTCGAAGTGTCGATGTGACTGAAAGCCTTGTGGATGCGCTCGTCGATGGTGAGGTATTCTGAATCATGAAATCCGCACAGGTCAGTAAAATGCGCATTAATGCCCCTGTTCTGCAGGATATTCACAGAGTTGTATGCTGAATGCGCCTCCCCGATGGAGGCAAGAATCTCCCTCGCAGCCAGGAGAATATTGGATTTGTTTACGTACCCCGAGGCGAGGACCTCAGACAGACTGTCGAGGTAGTTCCTGGATTGGTGGATGCGGTCCGTGATAAACGCATCTGCCAGCCGCTGGTCGAGACCGGTTTCTTCGAATGTCCGGTTGATGGCAATCAGTTTCTGTAGCAGATCAGCAAGGGCCTCCGCAAAGCCGTTTCCTTTTTCAAACAATTCATAAACCCCGGGTTCTCCTGTCTTCTTATGCTCCAGCAACCAGTTGGTTACATTGCTGTAGGCCGACACCACGAAGATCCGGTTGTAATAATTCTTCCCATCGGCCTGGCGGATCACAATGTTTTCCACCACTTCCCCGAACTTTGTCATGGAAGTTCCCCCGATCTTATGAACTGTAAGCATAGTCTTTTTTTTGCAATTGAATTTCCAAAAGTAGGGGATTAATAATTAAAAAATGAAATACAATGGTGGAATTTCTATTTTTCTCCTTTTTCTTCCTTCTCCTCTTCAATCTGCTTTTCTATCTTTGTTTTCAGTTCGTCGAGCCGTTGCTGTGCCGCTTCAATGGTTGTGATCTTTTGTTGATCGCGGGTCTCTTTTAATTTCGTTTTGTAGTAGGCCTGTTTCTTCGCGATTTTCTGTAACAGCTTCCTCTTATTCTCTTCTTCCTCAGATTTAATTGCTTCATCGAAGACAAGGTCCTCTGGTGCTGTTTCACCTGCTGTATCTTCCGTTTCTGCTGGTTCGGACTGGCTGGGTGGTATAAATTTCCTGTCGTCGACCCTGCGCTGGTTCATGAAACTTGGAGATGCGATTTCTATATTGTTTTCATGCAGTGTATCCATCACATTTCCATTGAGCAATGAGCTGGTTGAAAAGAATTTACTGCTGTCGGCAAGGAATCCATGGATCTTGTACACCACTGAATAGTCCCCGAGACTGGTTATATATACATATGGGTCTTTTAACCCGGTCTCTAACGCTGCCGATTTAAGTGCATCTTCGATGCGGGTACGCGGAACATCGTATCCCAGGGAGACCGATGTGGCGATCACAGTATTCGATTTACGGGTAAGTTTTACCGGGTTGGAGGCCATGTACAGGTTAGGGATCGTAACGAAATTACTGTCCTCCAGCTGCATTTCCGTATGAAATGCACTCTTACGGGTGACTCTTCCCTGGAAATCCCCTATACTGATGAGGTCGCCGTTGTGGAATCTGTTCATGGAATTATTCATAAAGCCGGCAATCAGGTTTCCCAGTACAGTAGTGGAACTCAGCGCGATTCCTGCGCTGATGATGATGCCGAGAAAACTGAGAATCTGTCCTTTCAGTGTATGATTTATCGGCAACGCCAGGATAAATGCCAGTCCGCCAATGAGCGCGAGGAAAGTGGCTATGGATCTTTTCACGATGTTCCCGTTAGCTGTTGAGGATCTGAACTTACTGAAGATGTAGTTATTCAGGATCATCAGCAGGATCAATACAAGGAGGACACCGGTAGGTTCAATGAGCAATCTGAAGAGTTCCAAAAGTTTTTCCATCATGATCGTTGTTGTGTTGGAAGCGGTCTTTTACAAGAATAAATGTAAGGATATTTTATGAATGATTCCAATGGGGTGTTTAGGTTGAATCTTCGTGGCCGGCTACAGGATCAGGCAATTGCACGTGGCCCGGTCACCAAACTACCTTTTTACTGAGGATGATCCATTGCGGACATGGTGTTCAGGGGTGCCCTGGTTGTGATATGAATGGAATTTTTGTTGAAGCAATTGCCTATTAATCATTACAATTGCCTGACACACCTGATACTGAAAGCATATTTCTTGCTGTAACTGAAACGTCCCACATGGGGTATATCATGCGTCACAACCCTGTACCATGCATCTTGTTCCCCGGCATCAGAGGATGTCCAGAAATAGGCGAAATATCCTTCGTTGTAGAACAATCCATCATGGTCCCGGAAACCTCCGGGAAATGCTGAGAAACCTGCGGCATCTTCAGAAGAACCGGCTGCCAGCCAGCCAATGTCTGATTTTAGAGATGCCGGATTCCTCGTATCTCGCCAGCCTCTTGTGGTAAGCAGGGAATCGTTTATGCCAAGAAATAATTCCAGTTTGAACCAGTCACTGTCCGAAGGCAGTTGCCATCCCTCCGGACATGCATCCATTGCAGCTTTCCATGTATAAAGCCTGCCGTATATTTCTTCATGAACCGGATCACGCGGGTAGACATAGCTTTCCCCAGGAACAGTATAGCTGAGGTTTTCTGCCATCCATGTCTGTCCGGCTATCCCTATGGTTTTATATTGTCTGCCATCCCTTTCATCAGCAAAACTGCCATAGGAAATCAGTTCATTGTCGTACTGCAGGAGATCATTTTTTGAAGCACGGTGCACCGGGCTGCGGTCTTCAGATTGTTCATTCAGCAGATCGATGAAAAGGATGCGTTCATTTTTATCGATAATATCAATGGCTGTTGTCATACAGCGTTCACCCTTCACAACAGTGGCTTTGTACCTGCCGGGACTGACCCCGTTGATATTCAGCATCCCGTCGTCCTGGATTTTGCCGATGCAGTTGGTGTCCAGGTATACCAATGCACCGGGTTCAGATATGATCTGGATATAGGTAACCTGTGCGTTCATGGGTTGCAACGGAAAAAACAGGAAAAGTGCAACTGCAATATTAAATGAATATAATGATACAGGCTTTCCTGTCAGATATTTACGGATAATCATCAGGTGGTTGGTTTGTATTTTCCAATGCTCATTGAATTCAATGACGAAAGCGCCTTTATTCTATTTGCAATTTATCATTCCTGGGCTAAAAATTGTTATTTCGAGCCTGATAATTTTTCAACTAATGTTCACTACCTCTTTTTAAAAATGATGAGTTCGTTATAAACAAATGCATCCGGGGATATGCAGCAGGCAGCAAGGTTACCAGTAAGGGTCATTCCTGTACATAAATCATTATCTTAGCAGGTAAATCAGATGCAATGCTGCTTAAATTAGAAAACATAGATAAGTCATACGGAACTCCCGGCGAAGCTGATCATCATCCGGTGCTGACATCCCTGTCACTTGAAGTGTCTGCCGGTGCCACGCTTGCTATCCTTGGACCGTCCGGATCAGGGAAAAGTACCCTGCTGAATATCCTGGGGACGCTGGACCGTCCCGATTCCGGGACATACATGTATCGCGACCGGGACATCACCGCATATACCGGTGCTGAATTCGACCATTTCCGTAACCAGGAGATTGGTTTCGTATTCCAGTTCCATCACCTGCTGCCGCAGTGTACGGTTCTTGAAAATGTACTGGTCCCGACGCTGATGAACAAGAAAGACGCGGATGAAAAGAAGGCATATGCTGCGTCCCTCCTCGAAAAGGTTGGAATGATCGGCCATGTGAACAAACTCCCGGGTCAGCTGTCTGGCGGGGAATGCCAGCGGGTGGCAGTGGTACGGGCCATGATCAACCGTCCGTCGCTGCTGCTTGCCGATGAGCCCACCGGGGCACTGGACAAAAAAAATGTGGGCCGCATGACCGACCTCCTGTTGCAGATGAAAGAGGAGGAAGGCGCTGCATTGGTGCTGGTGACCCACTCTGATGCCCTGGCTGACGGGATGGATACAGTGTATCAGCTGGACGAAGGAAAACTGCACAAGCAATGAGACCGGTACAACTGATCATACAAAGCCTCAGGTATTTCTGGAAACGGCATATCTGGCTCGCAATGGGGATTGCGGTCAGTACCGCTGTGCTGACAGGTGCGCTGATCGTTGGCGATTCCGTAAAATACAGCCTGTCGACGATCGTTGACAAACGGCTTGGTGCGATTGACCTGGCCATGCGTTCTGGCGACCGGTATTTTACCACGAGCCTGGCCACGGATCTTGCCGCAGGCTCAGGGCTTCCCACAGCTGCCGTATTGCAAACCGATGGATCAGCAATCGCTGCCGGGGGCAGGTACAGGCTCAATGATGTTCGTATCCTGGGTGTGGACAGTGCTTTCGACAGGATGGCAGGTACAGTAGACATATACGGACAACTGGAAGAAGATGAGATCATTGTCAGCAGCAATATTGCCGACCGGCTGGAACTGGAAGCAGGGGAGGAGTTGCTGATCAGGATGACCCGTGCTTCCCTGATCCCACTGAATGCTCCTTTTGTATCTGATGCAGACAATATCGTGACGGTCAGGGCAAGGGTGAAAAAAATCGCTGCAACAGATGAGCTGGGTGCCTTCAACCTGCGTCATTCGCAGACCGCACCCTACAATATTTTTATCAATGCCGGCTGGCTGAGGGAGATCATGGAGATCGGTGAAAAGGCAAATATTTTGCTGTTTGCAGGTGATGCATATGACCGGGAACAGGCGATGAATGCTGTCAGCACACACTGGTCCCTCCAGGATGCCGGACTGAACCTGCGCAGCGTTCCAGGCAGCCCTGAGGTGGAGATCATCAGTGACAGGGTATTTATTGATGACGCCATTGCAGATGCGATTATGACACATGTGCCAGGGGCGCAGCCGGTAATCACTTATTTTGTGAATGCACTTTCTATGGAAGAGCGGTCCACACCCTATTCATTTGTGTCGGGTATCACCGAACAGGACCTTGGAAGTGACGAAATACTGATCAACCAATGGCTTGCCGGGGACCTGAACGCCGGACCAGGCGATTCTGTTGTTGTCGAATACTTTGTCATGGGACCCCTCCGTGAACTCACTGTGAGATCCGCCACTTTCCTTGTAACAGGTGTGGTGCCTGTCGAGAATGGCCCGGGTGACAGGCAGATGATGCCTGATATACCCGGATTGTCCACCGCCGGGAACTGCCGTGACTGGGAAACAGGGGTACCGGTGGACCTGGAGAGTATCAGGGACAAGGACGAAGACTACTGGACCAGGTACAAAGGCACGCCGAAGGCCTATATTTCCCTGAAAACAGCCAGGAAGATGTGGACCAACAGGTTTGGTACCTATACCACTTTCAGGGTTCCTTCTGAAGCGGGCGAAGGTATAGTCCTGGAGCGTAAGATCCTGGATGCAATCGACCCGGGCGACCTGGGATTTGAGGTGGCGCCGGTGCGGGAAGAAGCTGATTTTGCAGCTGGCAATGGTGTGGATTTTAGCCAGTTGTTTGCAGGGCTTTCCTTTTTCCTCCTGCTTGGAGCGATGCTGCTCAGTGCACTGCTCTTCCTGCTGAACCTGGAAGAACGGGGAGGGCAGGTGGCAACAATGCGTTCTATTGGAATACCTTTCAGAACCATCCGGTGGATGCTGGTGGCAGAAGGAATGTCCGTTGCCTTTGCCGGGGCACTGTTGGGGATACTGCTCTCGGTATTGTATAACAAATTGATCTTTAGTGCACTCAATACGATATGGATGGATATTGTGCGGACACAAATGTTGGTGGTCGAAGTGCGCGTGATGACCTTGCTGACGGGTTTGCTGGTGTCCCTGGCCGTGGCATTCCTGTCTGTCTATATTCCACTTGGACGTTTTCTCAAACGCCCTGCAGCACAACAATCTGCAATTCCAGGAAAAAACAACCGTGCCGACAGGCTTGCTTTTCCAGCCGGGACGATACTGCTTGTGGCAGCACTTTTGCTGGTAGCACTGCAACTCATGGGAAATGACGTGCATGATCCGGCCACTTTTTTTATTTCCGGCGGACTGTTCCTGCTGTCGGGACTCCTTCTCTCATATGGCTACCTGGTCCGGTTGCGTCATGGCCGGAACACCGCCTTCGACCTGCCACGGCTCAGCATGAAGAATGCCATCCGGAATGCCACAAGAAGCATCTCGGTCCTGGTGCTCTTTGCGCTGGGTACATTCCTTGTGATCTCTACCGGCAGCAACCGCAAAGACATGTTTGTCAATGCGGATGATCGTGGAAGTGGCACCGGGGGATTTCTTTTTTATGCAGAGTCTACAACCCCGGTATTGCAAAACCTGAATGACACAGATGTGAGGTATTCACTTGGACTGGGCGATAACTATCGTTTTGTGCAGCTGCGGATTGCCGAAGGTGATGATGCCTCCTGCCTGAACCTGAACCGCGTAATGAACCCGAGAATTCTGGCAACGGATCCGGCGCAGCTTTCCGGCAGGTTCAGTTTTGTCACTTCCATTGACCTGCTGGATACACAACAGCCGTGGCGTACCCTGGATGAATGGCTGCCCGGGGGGGTCATTCCTGCGATTGCTGATGAAACCGTGATCAAATGGGGACTGGGCATGTCGGTTGGAGATACTCTTTTTTACCAGAATGCTGCGGGTGAACAGCTGAAGTTATTGCTTGTGGGAGGACTTGCACCTTCCATTTTCCAGGGGAACGTGCTCATTTCTGAAGATCAATTCATCAAAAACTTTCCTTCAAGCAGCGGAACAGGTGTATTCCTGGTCGATGGTCCGCTCGCAGATACAGCATTGATCAGTGAGGAGCTGAACCTGTCCATGCGCGATTACGGCTGGACCATGACATTTACGGGACAACGGCTTGCTGAATTCTATTCCGTGACCAATACGTACCTGTCTATTTTCCTGGTAATGGGAGCACTGGGCTTGTTACTTGGTACTGTTGGATTGTCCATCGTATTGTTCAGAAGTACCATGGAACGCAGGAAGGAGCTTGCACTGCTCCGCTCCGTGGGATATAGTATGCAACAGATCAGGTCCCTGGTATTCCGGGAGTATGCCGTGTTGTTGTTCATCGGAATCCTTATTGGTGCCATCGCTGCCATACTTGCCACATTGCCTGCATTCTTAAGTGCGCATACCGGCATATCCATCAGGTTTGTCCTGCTCATCCTGGCGGTATTGCTGGTCAATGGACTTTTCTGGACACGGTTGATGGCGGGGATTGCCCTGCGGGGAAGGTCGTTAAGCGTTGCTTTGAGGAATGAGTAATGATTCAGGAATCAGCAGGCGGGAATTCCAGCAGTTCCGGCTCTTTTACCAGTCGCTTGATGAACCGGAACAGTTTTCCCCCATGCATGGCGTCCGCTGTACGGTGATCCATCGCCGAGGAAATGGTCATAATTCTGCGAATCAAGATTTTATCCTTTACCACGGTTGGTTTTTTCGCAATCCCTCCCATAACAAATACGAAGGAGACATTTGAAATAGGAAAAAGTGCCGGGTATCCTGTGTCCAGGCCGATGCTGCCGATATTGGTCATCACGAACGAACCGAAATTATTGGAGCTGAGTCCCAGTCCGGGCAGTGAGATTCCCCATTTGATGGTCAGGACCTTGATCAGGTTGAAGATCCAGGTGCGCAGGGGCCACGGGATCTTTCCCATGATCCCTTTCATTTTCATGGTCCGGTTTTCATCGCCACTTCGTGATGCTTTGATCCCATTGCTGATGGCATCCACACTCTGTGCAAGGCTCAGCTTATCGGCATTTTCAATTTTCACTGAGCTCATGGATCCGTCAGCAAGCAAAACACTTACCATTGCGTCGACCTGCTCTCTTTCCACTATGTTCCCACGTTTTACGTAACAATTCAGTTCCGGGACTGCTTCCCTGATTCCTCTTGCAACGATCAGTGTGAAAATGTGCGTCAGGGTAATCTTCAATCCCTCCTTGCGTTTTCGAGTCACATAAACTTCAAGGTCAGTTACATCCAGTTCCACGGAGCCAAATATCTTGGCATCTGAGGGCTTTTTGTATATTGCTGCAGCGACCTTCCGCCAGTCGGTATTGATATCTGATTGTACCATTATTTCTTTTCTTCCGAACCATCGATATACCTTGCAAATCTCCGTGGTTCGCTGCCATGCACCGGATCATGCCGGTCCCATGGCCAACCGCCGAAACTGGTTTGGGTATAATCCTGGTAGGCCTGCTGGATCTCGGTACGCGTATTCATCACAAAGGGGCCATACTGAGCAACGGGTTCAGCAATAGGTTTCCCCTGCAATACCAGGAATGTAGACGGTGTATCGCCATTGATCACCTGAACGGGCTGACCGGCCCGCATCCTTGCCTGGTGTTTTCCGGGCATTTCCTGTCCGCCGATGGTCATGCCGTCGCCATAATAGTAGTACACCGTACGTGACACATCTCCAATTGCAGGAGGCAGTTCGAGTGTCGCTCCCGGTTCCAGTTCTGCGATCCAGATACCCACCTCGTGGGCGGGATCTGCGGCCCAGGAATCCGGGGTGGGAGAGAGGGCCTTGATCCCGTTAAATTCCCCGGCGATCAACAGCACCTTGCCTTTTTTTCCGGAGGCATCGTTCACCTCAACGACAGGGATGTCTTCACTCCAGAGCATTTTATAGTAAGGTTCGACAAATTTGCTCCTGGCCGGAAGGTTGATCCACACCTGGAGCAGTTCGAGCGGGTTATCCCTGTCGGAATGCAGCAACGGAAACATTTCAGAATGTTGTATCCCTTTGCCGGCAGTCATCCATTGAACATCACCGTTTCCATACCTTCCCGATGCCCCCAGGGAGTCTGAATGATCGACCAGCCCTTTCAGTGTAATCGTTACGGTCTCGAATCCTCTGTGCGGGTGTACCGGAAAACCGGGGACGCCGGAGCCGTGATACATGCGAAATCCGTCTTTGATGACAAAATCATTTCCGATGTTCCTTCCTTCCAGGAGCCTGGGATCAGGTCCCTGTTGTTCATTGCCCCTGGGGAAATGGTCGTTGTGGTGAGCACAAAAAATGAATGGATCATACAGTTCCCAGTGAAATCCGATGGGCTTTAATTGATAGATGCTGTCCATGGTAGATGATTTTTCCTAAATATAATGGAAAATGCATTGACCCGCAAGGAAATGCAGCTCTCAAAAACAGGAAGGTCCGGCAGTGACCCGCCGGACCTTCCCGGTAGTGGTAGTTAGTGTTTAACGGTAACCAATGTACCTGCGTGGTCATGCCCGGGACCGTTACGAACAGGAATTCCGAATCGCAAGATATTCACCTGACTGTGTAAAAGCCATTGGAAGCAGCGGTGTTGACGGACAGTATCTGCAGGTTATTGCTGGTATTTATCGAATGTACTGGTTGATGATTGCCTCGTAGAGTTCCTGCTTACCGCTGGTCATCCTGGGTTCTCCATTTGAAAGGGCAATACTGCGAAGATCTTCCAGTGTGAGCTCTCCCTTTTCAAATTTCGCCCCTGCGCCAGTGTCAAAGGAGGCATAGCGCTCTTTTCTCATCGTGAGGAACCTGGAATGATCAAGCAGCTCGTGGGTGATCTCGAAAGCCCTGGCAAAAGTATCCATCCCGGCAATATGTGCAATGAAGATATCCTCCAGGTCAGTGGAGTTCCTCCGTGTTTTTGCATCAAAATTGATCCCGCCGGAGGTAAAACCGCCCGACTGGATGATGACGATCATGGACTCGATCAGTTCGTAGAGGTTGATCGGGAACTGGTCGGTATCCCATCCATTCTGGTAATCGCCCCGGTTGGCATCAATGCTGCAGAACAGACCATTGTCAGCAGCCACCTGCAGTTCATGTTGGAAGGTATGTCCGGCAAGCGTGGCATGGTTTACCTCGATATTGAGTTTAAAATCCTTGTCAAGTCCGTATTTTCTCAGGAAACCGATCACTGTAGCGGTATCGTAGTCGTACTGATGCTTGGTGGGTTCCATGGGTTTGGGTTCGATCAGGAACGGACCTGTGAACCCGTTTTTTCTTGCATAGTCTTTGGCCATGTGCAGGAACCGGGCCAGGTGGTCCAGTTCACGCTTCATGTCGGTATTCAGCAATGACATATAGCCTTCACGTCCTCCCCAGAAAACATAATTTTCACCCCCAAGCGCAATGGTGGCATCGAGAGCGTTTTTTACCTGGGTTCCCGCAAAAGCTACGGCATTGAAGTCAGGATTGGTGGAGGCGCCGTTCATATAGCGCGGATTGGAGAATACGTTTGCGGTTCCCCACAGCAGTTTTACACCGGAAGCCTCCTGCTTTTCTTTGGCAAATCCGACCATGGTCTGCAGGTTCTTTTCA
>Ga0180436_10006156_pt1 | contig 10465 bp, 7 predicted proteins | sample SS_ome_2_FD_132434 | JGI IMG/M metagenome (GOLD analysis project Ga0180436, IMG submission 132434) | Hypersaline lake sediment archaeal communities from the Salton Sea, California, USA - SS_3_S_2 metaG | ecosystem: Environmental > Aquatic > Non-marine Saline and Alkaline > Hypersaline > Sediment...
GTCTCTTCCTGATGGCCGAGAGGCCGTTCGTCGTCGGCGATTGGATCACGGTGGACGATGTCACCGGCGCCGTGCTCTCCATCGACCTGCTGTCGGTGAAGATCCGGCTGTTCGACAACTCGCTGTTGCGGATCCCGAACGAGACGATCATCAAGAATCGCCTGACCAATCTGACCCACTTCCCGATCCGCCGGATCGACATCAAGATCGGCGTCGCGTACAAGGAGGACATGACGAAGGTGAGAGACCTGCTCTTCTCCCTGGCTGACGCCAACCCGCTGGTGCTGGACAACCCCGCGCCGCAGTTCTTCTACGACGGCTACGGAGACTCGGCCCTGGAAATCCGCTTCTGCGTGTGGGGCACCAGGGAGAATCTGGTGGACCTCCGCAACAACATCCGCATCCAAATCAAGGAGCTGTTCGACCGCGAGGACATCGAAATCCCGTTCCCGCACCGGACGTTGTACGCCGGCAGTGTCTCCGAGCCCTTCAAGGTGGAGCTCGCCAGGCCGGAAGAGGGCGCGGAGAGCTAGCCCGACTCTTCATGCGGCTACGCCTCGTCCGCCGGAACGCGTATGCTCGGGTCCTGATGACGCAGACCGAAGGACGGCTCCGGTGAGCACCGACACCAGAAAGGCCAGCTGGCGCGAGCTCGGCGGCCGTTGGTGGGTGGCCACTCTCTACTACGCCGAGGGCTTTCCCCTCGGCCTGGTGCGCTGGATGTCGCACGCCTTCTTCTACGAGTTCGGCGCGTCGAAACCCGCCATCGGCATGACCTCGCTCTTCGCCATTCCGTGGGTGGTGAAGTTCCTGTGGGCCCCGCTGGTGGACGCCTTCTCCACCAAGCGCAACTGGCTGCTCTTCTTCCAGCTGGCGGTGGCGGTCTCGGTGCTCGGCCTCGGCCTGGCCAGCACCACCCCGGCTCCGCTTCTCGTCGGGGGCTTCTTCTTCCTCATCACCGCCGCCTTTTCGGCAACCCACGACATCGCCATCGACGGCTACTACCTGGAGGCCCTGGACCGCAATCAGCAGGCGCGCTACGTGGGCTTCCAGCAGGCCGCCTACCGGCTCGCCCTGATCACCGCCGGCGGCGGCATCCTCGCCCTGTGCACCAAGGTGTCGTGGCTACTCGGCTACGGCCTGGCCTCGGGCATTCTCGTCGTCCTCGCCTTCCTTCACCGCCGCTGGCTGCCGGCCACCGAAATCCCGAAACGATCGGCGGCGGCGCTCGTCTCCTACCTGCTCCGGCCCGGCCCCATGATCGCGCTGGTGGTGGGGATCGGCGTCGTCGCCGGGCTGTGGGCCGCGCTCCGCTCGGAACGGGTGACGCAGGCCCTCGGGCCCCTCGGCACGATCTCCGGCCCCATGTGGGTGGTGATCCTCCTGGCCCTGTCGATGATCGCGGTGGCGGTTCGCGCGCCCGCCCTCAAGCGCCGGCTCTACGCGTCGGACTCGCACTATGCGTTGGCCTTCGTGGACTATCTGGACCGGCCCCGGATCGGGGTCGTCCTCGCCTTCATCCTGAGCTTCAGGATCGGCGAGTCCATGCTCCAGGCCATGGCCTACCCCTTCCTGCGCGACATCGGGATCACCGGTCCTCAGTACGGGCTCGCCCACAACACGCTGGGGGTGATCGCCACCATCGTCGGCGGCATCGCGGCGGGATTCCTCATCGCCCGCTTCGGCCTCAAGCGCTGCATCTGGCCCTTCGTGCTCAGCCTTAACAGCCTCAATCTGCTCTACATGGCCATGGCCTGGCACTATCGCGGGATTCTCGCCGATCCCGCCTCCGGTACGGCGGACTTCACCCTGGTCTGCCTGCTCGTCGGGGCGGAAGCCCTCGGCGCCGGCCTCGGTCAGTCGGCCTTTGCCGTCTTCATCATGCGCACCACCAAGGATGAGTTCAAGGCCGCCCACTTCGCCATCGGGACCGGCCTGATGAACGTCGCCAGCATCCTCACCGGGGTGATCTCGGGCTTCGTCGTGGACGCCGTCGGTTTCGTCGCCTTTTTCGGCATCACCGCCGCCGCCACCGTCCCCAACATGCTGCTGATCCCGTTCCTGCCGTTCCTCGACCGCGAGAGGAAACACGAGACCACGGCCGACTGAGCTCACATGCGGCGGGCTCCGGTCCCACCCGCCATGCGGTGGTCTCTCGGTGGTTCGGGGCCCTCAGGCGCGCTTCTTCCTCGAGCCGACACCGGGGTTCTGGTTTTCCGCCTTGGACCCCATCCCTCCGAAAACCGCCAACGACACCGCCCGGTTCGTCACGCTCGGAGGGGCGTACACCCGCTTCGGAGTCACCACGAATTCGGCAGCAGAAGTGCCGGAGTCTCGTCTCGTCGCCGCTCGCCGGGGTCGTTGATCTTCCATCTCACCAGTCCTTTGCCACTTTCATCCTACACGAGGGGCAGAGCTTCCGGTTCACGGACACTCGCTCGCCGAATCGGAGGTCGAATATCCGCGGGATCAGGGGGGCCCGGCCAGCCACCGCGCCAGTGTCGCCGCCTCCCACGTCCTAACCTCCTCGTCGAGGGTGAGATTCCCGGTGGCCACTCCGCGGTCTCGAGCGAGCACTGCCCGATCGACATAGGGGCCGAGCGTGCCGATGCCGCCATCGACGGTCGAATGCAGGTTGTTCCGTTCCTCGGCGATGATCCGGGACACCATCGGCCACATCACGTTGGCGTCGTCGTTTCGGCGCCGAACCTCGTTCGAAACCTGGTCCCCGAATGCCGAGCGCAGCACGACCTTGGTTCGACCGCCGCGCACCTTGAGGTCCCAGGGCAGCGCAAGGCAGAGCTTCACGAGCCGAAGGTCAAAGAATGGGTGCCGGACCTCGATACCGCACCTCGCGGCGACCCGATCGTAGCGCTCGAGAGCAGCCGCTACGTAGGGGTGGGCCACGGCTCGCGCGTGGGCACGACGGTGGTCGTCGGCAGGGTCCGGCCGGTTGTGGCTGCGGAGCTGTTCGAGTCGTTCCTCGAGGTGGATCCGATGCGCAAACGCGCGGTCGATGAGGCTTCCTCGAATGACGGCTTCCACCGGTCGCCGACGGTGACGGAGCTCGCGAACGAACCGGCGGAGACCGTTAGGCAGCCAGGCTTTTGCCAGACCCGCAGCCAGCTCGCGCCACGGAGATGGAGCACCGGGGTGACGCCGCCGAAGCGCGGCGGCCTCGCGCCAGGCGCGGAGCGCTCGGCCTTGCCGGACGAGGTCGGCCATTGGCACCGAGATCGATGCGACGACGTCGCCGTCGACCCCGTCGAGAACAGCTCGGCACCCCGCCTCGGCCGCTGTGGAGTAGAGCATTCTGGGAACGACCATGGAGCCGTCGAACGGCTCGCCGCATTCGAGAAACGCCAGGCGATCGGCAGGCGAGATGCCGCCGATGTCGTCCGGCGTGATGGCGAAGCTCTCCACACCGAGGCGATCGATCATGGAGCGGATACATGAGCTCTCGATGGACGGATCGCCGGCCTCGTCGATGGCCGAGAAGGTTCGGATCGGCTCGGCCTCCCCCGCCTCCGCAAGCGACCCGGCAGCTGCCGCGACGGCCCCCGAGTCAATACCGCCGCTCAGTGTCAGTCCGGGACTCGAGATGTCCTGGAGGCACGACCCGACCGCCTGCCGAAAGACCTCCACAAATGCCTCCGCGTAGGCCTCATCGGACCCGAGCCGCAGCTCGGTCTCGACATCAGGTTCCCAGTACCGGTGAAGACGGTGTCGGTCGGCTTCGACCACGAGGACGTGGGCCGGCGGCAGTCGGACAACACCCTCGAGGAAGGTGCTCGTGTGATCCACCCCTTCGAGCTCGGAAACCAGGAAATCCGCGATCCGGGCCTCGCTGATCCGCCGTTGGACCTCGGGGTGGCACGGGACCGCCTCGGCCTCCGACGCACAGACCAGGAGCTTCTCCGACAGATGATAGGTCAGGGGTTTCTGGCCGAGGTGATCGCGGACGCACACCACCCGTCGGTCTCGGGCATCCCAGATGACGAAGGCGAAGGCCCCCACCAAGTGCTCCGCCACGTCGATCCCCCAACGCCGGTAGGCCTCGAGCACGATCCCCGCGTCGGAAGCGCTCTCCGGTTGGGGTCCGAGATCCGCGGCCAGATCCCGCCGGTTGTCGATTCTGAGATCTCCCGTGATCGCCAGGCGCCCTCCATCGACGATCAGCGGTTCGACGACGCGCCCCGAACCGGCGGGATCCAGGGCGGCGTGCCCGAGCCCGATGGGTCCGTCACACCAGAGCTTCAGCCCATCCGGTCCCCGGTGGGACTGCCGCTGCAGGACGGCATCGACATCGGCGACGGACACCACCCCGCGGTCTCGCGCGAACACGGCTGCAACTCCGCTCATCTCGCATCGAGGCTATCACCACGATTGCAGGGCGTCTCCGAGCGAATCCCTCCTTCGTGTGGTCCGTGTTCTACCAGGCGTCGGTGGTGCCGTCCTCGAATCCGTCCGCAACGACAAAGACGTTGTCAACCAAATAGACATCGGCGCGGCCGGCGCGGGTGCATCGTCGATCGCAGCAGATGGCTCAAAACCATGGTTCATCCCGCCATTTGCGGGATGAACCAAAAATATTTCGGTCTAGTCCCAGGCATCAGTGGTTCCCGATTCGAAGCCATCAGAGAAGACAGGCCCCACCGCGTCGTAGTGCGCCTGGACCCTCGTAGCGTCGAGACGTGAGCTGTAGACAGCAACCTCATCGACATCTCCCTGCCAGCACCGCTCCTCGTGCCAGCCGTAACCCAACCCGATGAAAACGTTCCCGAGCTGGGCCGGCCAAAAGCCGTTTGAATCGTCGTCGAAGACGACGACACCGTCGATGTAGACACTGATCAGACCAATCGCCGTGTCCCAGGTGGTTACCACGTGAACCCACTGCCCGGTCTCGAATCCACTGATCAGGATCGCGGTATAGTCGGCGACCGAACCGCTGTCGTCACCAATGGCCACGATGAAGTTTCCGGCAGTGTTCTCCTCGAATCGGATACCGCCGGCGTTGGTGTTGGTATACAGCCCGGTGGTGAGCACGTTCCGGTAGTTCTCCATCACCTCTGCGCGCATCCAGAACTCGAGAGATCCCTGAACCGGGAGTGACCCGATGGCGCCGATCTCGACATAATCGAAGTCGCCGTCGAGACGGGCTGACTTGCCCACAACTCCCGCGATCAACTCGGTGTCGCCGTTGTACGTACCGTCAAAGACTCCAGCCGAGTCGGTCGCGGCGGAGCCCGATGAGCTCCCGGCATCTTCGAATCTCCACCAGGCAAATGGGTTGTCGGCGGTGACCTCGGCGACGTAGTCAGCCGCGACGGGTCCGGATGCCGTTCCAACGAGCAGACCCATCACCATGACGGGGAGCCAACGAGTCATACGGACTGCCTTCAAAGCCATTGCGACCTCCTGTTTGCTGATGTCCATTACACGCTATGCAATCGGTCGCCCGGAGACCATCACGGGAAACCGCCATTTTGGTGACGTAGTACACTTCCGTCAGATCAGATGAATCTCAACGAACTCCGACGAAATCGGCACTGGTTTTCGTTTCTCCTGCCGTCTTTCGTGGTGGGTGTTGCGGCGACCTCGGCGGCGTCGACCCCGGCATCCGTTTTGACGCGCCTCGATTCGCCCGAGCCGCCCCACCGGTCGATTTTCGCCTTGCTCGAGGATAGCGACGGGTTCCTCTGGGTCGGCACCCAGGACGGCCTTGCCCGCTACGACGGGTACGAGATGCGGACCTTGCGCCACGATCCGAACGACCCCGGATCGCTGTCCTCGAGCAGCATCCGAGCCCTGCTCGAGGACGACGAGGGACGGATCTGGGTCGGCACCGAGAGCGGTCTCAACCTTCTCGAACGGCGTCGTTTCGAGGTCCGCCGGCTGGCGACACCCGGTCATCCCGACGGTCGAGGGGCGTGGTTCCACTGCGCCTTCGCCGACCAGGACGGCCGACTGTGGTTCGGTACCGACGACGGGTTGCTCCGCGTCGACCCGGCCGATCTCTCGATGCACGTCCTTCGCCGCGACGACGACGACTCCGGGCTCACGCACGATGCGGTGGTCGCCGTGGAGCAGGATTCGGACGGCCGCATCTGGGCCGTCAGCAGCGATCACGACGACTTCACGATGCACCGACTGAGCTCTGATGGGGACCTCGTCGACCGGTTCGCCCTCCACGGTCGTCCGGAGAAGCCCTTCGCGCTGCTCATCGACTCCCACAACCGCCCGTGGCTGCATCCGTCGGCGCCGCTGGACCTCGGAAGTCGGGCGCGGAACAACCCCGGAGGTCCCCAGCCCAGCCTGTGCACGGAGTCCCGCGTCGTGATCGAACGGGCCGACGGCTCGCTCTGGTTCGCCTGCGACGACGGGCTCTGGAGCCTCGACCCGGTCACCGGATCGGTCGTCGGACACCCGGTGGCCGACGACGGCGACGCGTGGCTGGAGAACTTCGGGAAGTCCCTCCTCGAAGACCGCTCGGGCACCCTCTGGTTCGGCACAGAGGGCGGCCTGTACCTGCTCGATCCCAACGCCACTCGATTCTCACACCATGGGAACCGAGCCGACGATCGTTCGAGCCTCAGCGCCGACGCGGTCGCGGCCCTGGCCGAGACCCCCGACGGCGGGCTCTGGGTCGCGACCTACGGCGGCGGGCTGAACCGCCTCGATCGTACGACCGGAGAGGTGGAGCGCTTCTGCACCGACACCGACCGACCCGAAATGTGTCCCGGAGAGGTCATCTGGCACCTCCACACTTCGTCGGACGGAACCCTGTGGATCGCCGGCGACGGGCTCTGGAGTCTCGACCGGGAGGGCCGGCCCCTGGCCCGGCACGCCTCCGCGGACGTCATCGATCCGTACGCGACCTTCATCGTGGACGACGGATCAGGCGGCCTCTGGATCGGCAGTCTCGGCGGCCGGCTCTTCCACTTCACGATCGCAACCTCCTCGCTCGAGGCCTTCGAGCTCGATTTAGCGCACTCGAACCCTGAAAACACCGGACGCATCGACTCCATGCTGCTCGAGGACGATCTGCTGTGGCTCGGCTTCCCGCACGCGCTCGGTGTTTTCGACACCGTCACCGGCATGCTCGAAACGGTGCCTCTGGTTTCCACTGGCGGGAACGACCTGACGAGTCTCGGAACCTGGACGATCCACCGGGCAGGAGACGGCGTCCTCCGCCTCGGAACCTCCGTCGGCCTGATGGAGATGCTCTCCGACCACCGCTTTCGCTTGACGACGACCCACGACGGGCTCCCCGGCTCGGCCGTCTACAGCATCGTCGAGGAGCCGGAGGGAACCTTCTGGCTGGGGACCAATCAGGGGCTGGTGCGGTTTCGCCCCGCGTTACACCAGGAAGAGCGGCTCAGAACCTTCGGCGACGACGAAGGCACCGGCAACACCGAGTACAACCGGCACGCCGCCCTGGTGTGCAAAGACGGCACCCTGGCCTTCGGCGGCATGGACGGCCTCACCCTTCTGGCGTCCGATTCACTGCGGAACAACCCATTCGTTCCCCCGGTACGGCTCACCGCCATCTCGGTCTCGAGCCGGGACGGAACCCGGATGATCGAGCCCGGCGCGGTCGACCGACTCATTCTCCGCCCGGAAGACTCCACCGTCGCCTTCGAGTTCGCAGCGCTGAGCTACACCATGCCCGAGCTGAACCGCTATGCGTATCGGATGGACGGTTACGACAGCGAGTGGACCGACGCCGGCGCCCGCCGCACGACCCGATACACGAATCTCCCGCCCGGCCGATACCGGTTCCAGGTCCGGGGATCCAACAACGACGGCGTCTGGAACGAGGAAGGACTCTCCCTCGATGTGATTGTCCTACCTTCCCTGTGGGAAACCTGGTGGCTCAGACCGATGCTGGTCCTCGGCATCGTCGCCGTCGGATGGGCAGTCTTCCACTATCGCGAGATCAAGAAGCGTGAGGTGGAGCGTCTGCGCATGCGCATCGCCGGAGACCTTCACGACGACCTTTCCAGCGATCTCAGCGGCATCGCAGTGGTGGCCGACATGGTGCGTCAGTCCGATGGAATGGGTGCCGAAGAGCGCAGGGACCTCGGGAACATCCGAAACGCCTCACTGCGCATGGCCGACGGCCTGCGCGACATCGTCTGGTACATCGACCCCGACCACGACAACCTCGAAGCCGCCGTTCGGCGCATGCGCCAGACAGCGTCGACCCTCCTGCGGGGCATCGAGCACCGTTTCGACGTCGAGGTATCGGACCGCGACCGGACTCTTCAGGTCGACTTCCGGCGCAACGTCTTTCTGATCTTCAAGGAGGCCGTTCACAACATCGTCCGGCACGCCGGCGCCTCGCAGGTTCGGCTCACCCTCACCACCTCCGGCGACCGGCTGCGGCTCGAAATCGTCGACGACGGCTGCGGCTTCGACACCGGAGCGGCGAGCGAAGGTCACGGCTTGACCAGCATGGAGCGGAGGGCCGAGGAGATCGGCGGCACGCTCGAGATCGACAGCTCACCGGGTCGCGGAACCACCCTGCGTCTGACGGTGGGAATGGCGGATTCGCGTGATGGCCGCGGCCCCGTCTTCGGTCGTATCGTAAGAGGCAGCCGAAGGGGCCAGTCATGATGAGATCGATGGCGGAAGCGGACGTCTGGGTCGTCGAGGACAAGGCGATGTTCCGCAATGCCATGACGTCTCTCATCGGCAAGACGCCCGGCCTTTCGTGCTCTCTGTCGGCCGAAACCTGCGAAGAGGCCCTCGACGCCCTCGAGCTCGGCGCTGCCCCGGATATCGTACTCATGGACATCGGGCTGCCCGGCATGGACGGCATCGAGGGAACCCGCCGGATCAAAGCCATCTCGCCCACGACCCGGATCATCATGCTCACCGTGCACGAGGAGAGCCAGAAGATCTTCGACGCCGTCTGCGCCGGCGCATCGGGCTATCTACTGAAACCCTCGTCGGCCGAGGACATCGCTGCGGCGCTGATGAACGTCCAACAGGGCGCTGCCCCGATCAACTCGTTCATCGCGGGTAAGATGCTCGAGATGTTCGCCCGCCTCGCCGAGCCGCGTTCGGCCACCGACGACTACGGCCTCACTCCCCGCGAGCTCGAGATCCTCGAGCTGTTGGTCGAGAGCCTCACCGTTGCGCAGATTTCCGAGCGCCTGGGCATCAGCCCGCACACCGCCGACAGCCACACGCGCAACATCTACGCCAAGCTGCACGTGCGCACCCGCACCGCCGCGGTTGCGAAGACGTTGAAGGAACGATTGATCTGAAGGCGTTGACCGTGCGGTGGGCCGCTCAACGGACGTACACGGTCCTGACCTTCGACCCCGCCGACTGGTACTTCCCACCTACAGCCATCTTCGTCGCGATCTTCGTCGGGCTGACGGTGTTCGGGGTCGAGGTGTCCGCCGAGCGGAGCGGCGCGCCGACCTGAAGAACGTTCCCACACCACGGCCACGGTCATCGGCCACCCGGCTTCGCGATCGGCGACGCCGGGACGAGTGGACGCGGGAATCAGGGCAGTGTTGCTGAGAGCCGTTCGACGACGAGCCGGTAGACCATCGGCGACGCCACGAGGCCGAGGTGGCTGGAGAAGACCTTGTGGTGGCGCACGTTCGAACTGCGATGGTCGATGCAGGCGCCCCACGCCACGATCCCGTCCGAACGGCTGTAGATCGCCTCGATGGGGACGCGAATCGGCGTCGCTTCGCGGTCGGCCACGTCGCGCTCGATCTCGTCGAGGTCGTAGCCCTTCTTGAGGTACATGGGCGCCGACGCCGTGTACTTGGGGCCGCCCACGACCGGCGCTCCCAGGGTGACGACCCGGTCCACCAGATCGGGCCGCTCGCGGGCCACCTCGCGGGCCAGGTAGCCGCCCAGGCTCCACCCCACCAACCGGATCGTCCGCCCGGACTCGTCGGCGATGGCGGCCGTCTTCGCGACGAGCGCGGGGATCAGCTCGGGGACGCGCCCGTGGTTGCGGCCGAGCCCCCAGCCTCGCGCGTCGAAGCCCACCGCACGCAGGAAGCCCCGCAGACTCCGCGTCCAGCTGTCATCGGAAGCGAATCCCGGGACCACGAGCACCGGTTCGCCGCCGCCGGCGGGCGCTGCTCGCCGCAACCACGGCAGGGCGAGCCGCATCGCCGCCCACTCGACGGCGATGCGGACTTCTCCAACGAGAGCAGCGCGGGAGGGAGCGTTCAGCATCGCCGGCGGAGATGTCATCACCCAAGAGTAACCGACGCCCGCGGGCCCAGTGGATCACTGACTCATCGAAAGATCGACCGCAGCACACCCCGAAGAGAGCTGCGTCCTCCGTCCAGGACCACGTGATGATCAAGGCGCTGGTTGATATCCCGGTCGTCGTCCCGGCTTGCCCTCTCCGGCATTGTCGTAGTAGCGCACGGTCGGGTAGGCGAAGTCGATGCCGCCGCCGTTCCACCGAGAACGCGATCTGGGA
>Ga0180436_10006157_pt1 | contig 10465 bp, 9 predicted proteins | sample SS_ome_2_FD_132434 | JGI IMG/M metagenome (GOLD analysis project Ga0180436, IMG submission 132434) | Hypersaline lake sediment archaeal communities from the Salton Sea, California, USA - SS_3_S_2 metaG | ecosystem: Environmental > Aquatic > Non-marine Saline and Alkaline > Hypersaline > Sediment...
AAACCGCTGATCTCACCCGATTCGACCTTGGCGTAGAGCCCCTTGGGATCGCGCCGTCGCGCCTCATCGAGAGGAACTTTCACGTATACCTCGATAAAATCACCCTCCGGAATCAGCCGCCGCACCGCGTCGCGGTCCTCGGCGAAGGGGGACACAAAGGTGCAGAGCACCACGGTACCAAAGTCATAGAGCTGCCGCGCCATGTGGCCGATCCGTCGGATGTTCTCCCGCCGATCCTCCCGGCTGAACGCCAGATCCGCGTTGAGGCCGTGTCGCACGTTGTCTCCATCGAGCCGTACCACCTGCACGCCCCGGTCCCAAAGCTGCTTCTCCAGGTCCTTGGCGATCGTACTCTTGCCGCTGCCGGAGATGCCGGTAAACCAGAGCACCCGCGGTCGGTGGCCGTTTCGCCGGATCCGGTCCTCGAGCCCGACGTAGCCCGGATCCCAGAAGATATTCTCGCTCACGGGAGTACCGTCCCAGCCCTCGTCGACCCGAGCGGCTCTCCGGCGCCGCTGCTCCTTGCGCAGCTCTTCCATCGTGGAGGGCGAGCTGTAGCGGATCATTCCCGCCGCCACCGTACGAAAATCGTGCGGGTCCACCAGGACGAACCCGCCGGTGTTCCGGTTTCGATCGTAAGGATCGTAGAAGATCGGTGCCGCCGCGGTGAGCTTGACGCGACCGATCTCGTTGAGCTCCAGCGTCTCCGCGTCGCTTCGGTGGAGCGTGTTGACGTCGATGCGGTACAGGAGCTCGTCCACATAGGCTTTGGTGGTCCGGGTCGTATGCTGTAGGATGTACTGCGTTCCCACGTCGAGATCGTGCTGTTCATCCATCCAGGTGAGGACCGCCTCAAACTCGTTGGACACCTCCGGGATGTTGTGGCAGCGCACGATCATATCGCCGCGGCTGATATCGATCTCGTCCTCCAGGGTGAGGATCACGCTCTGACCGGCAAACGCCTCCTCCAGGGTATCCTTAAAGCGGTGAATAGCCCTGATATGGCTCTTCTGCCGGCTCGGGAGCGCCATCACCTCTTCGCCCACTCTCACGGAGCCGCTCGCAACCCTGCCCGAGAACCCGCGAAAATCCTGGTTGGGTCGCACCACGTACTGCACGGGAAAACGAAAGTCCACCAGGTTACGGTCGCCGCTGATCGTGACGTTCTCGAGAAACTGCAGGAGCGGCGCGCCGTCAAACCAGGGCATGTTCGAACTGCGTTCCACCACGTTGTCGCCCTTGAGGGCGCTCACGGGGATAAATTCCACGTCACTGATGGAGAGCTTCTGCGCGAAATCCTGGTATTCCGCCTTGATCTCCTCGTAGCGCTCCCGAGAGTAGTCCACCAGGTCCATCTTGTTGATCGCCACCACTACGTGGGGAATGCCCAGGAGGCTCGCGATGATCCCGTGGCGCTTGCTCTGGGTGAGTACCCCGTTGCGCGCGTCGATCAGGATGATCGCCAGGTCCGCCGTGGAGGCACCGGTGACCATGTTGCGCGTGTACTGCTCGTGGCCGGGAGTGTCGGCAATGATAAACTTGCGCCGGGCCGTGGAGAAGTAGCGGTAGGCCACATCGATGGTGATACCCTGCTCGCGCTCCGCCCTCAGACCGTCGGTGAGGAGCGCCAGATTGACCTCCTCCTCGCCCCGGAGCTTGCTCGTGTGCTCCAGCTGGTCCATCTGATCCTGAAAAATCTGCTTGCTGTCAAAGAGCATCCGCCCGATGAGCGTACTCTTGCCGTCATCGACGCTGCCGGCGGTGGTAAAGCGCAGCAGGTCACGTTCCTGAACGATTGTGTGTGCCATCTAAAAATACCCCTGCTTCTTGCGGTCTTCCATCGCCGCCTCGCTGCGCTTGTCGTCGGCGCGGCCGCCGCGTTCGGTAACGCGGGTTGCCGCCACCTCGTTGACGATATCGTGGATCGAACGAGCCTCGCTGGCGGTGGCGCCGGTGCAGGTCATGTCGCCGATCGTCCGGAACCGCACAGGGATTTTCAGCACGCTCTCGCCGTCCAGGGGCCGGTTGTGGGGCCCCAGGGCGAGGATCACCCCGTCGCGTTCCACCACCTCCCGCTCGTGGGTGTAGTAGAGGCTCGGCATGGGAACCTCCTCGCGCTGGATGTACTGCCAGACATCGAGCTCGGTCCAGTTGGAGATCGGAAACGCCCGAATGTGCTCACCCGGGCGGTGCATACCGTTGAAGATGTTCCAGAGCTCCGGCCGCTGGTTCTTGGGATCCCACTGACCAAAGCGGTCACGAAAACTGAAGAAGCGCTCCTTGGCGCGAGCCTTCTCCTCGTCGCGACGGGCGCCGCCCATGGCGCAGTTGAACTTGAACTCCGCCAGCGCGTCGAGGAGCGTCACCGTCTGCAGGGCGTTGCGACTCGGGTTGGGCCCCTCCTCCTCCTTGACGCGGCCCTTGCGAATCGACTCCTCCACGGTACGGACGATCAGGTTGGCGCCGATCTCCGTCATCCACCGGTCGCGAAACTCGATCGTCTCGTCAAAGTTGTGGCCCGTATCGATGTGCATCAGCGGAAAGGGGATCTGTCCCGGATAGAACGCCTTGTACGCCAGGTAGCTCATGAGGATCGAGTCCTTGCCCCCGGAAAAGAGCATCACCGGGCGTTCGAACTGCGCCGCCACCTCGCGGATCACGTAGATCGCCTCGCTCTCGAGCTGATCCAGGGTGTTCATCGTCTTTGAGTTCATATCGAATCGATTCTCCTTGATACCAGAAACCAGGGGTTGTGCAGATCTTCCTTGTTGTAGCGCAGCGGTCCCGACGGCGCGCCGGTCTCGTGGTCCCATTCGAGGACGGTACATCCCGCGGCGCGCGCCACCGCGTCCCCCGCGGCGGTATCCCACTCCATGGTGGGCGCGAAGCGAGGATACTCGTCGGCGGCGCCCTCCGCAACCCGGCAGAGCTTGAGGCTGCTCCCAGCACTGAGGAGCGTTAGATCCGGGTACTCCGCGCGACGCGCCGCCACAAACGCCTCGGTCTCCGGCGACATATGGCTGCGACTGGCGATAACCGTATAGGGTCGGCGGTCGCTCCGATGTGAGCGGGGGAGCCGCAGGGCGTCACCCTCCGCGGGGAGTGCCGGCGCCGCCGCGCCGCGTGGCGATACCCCGCCGCCGGCCTCCTCCAGGCGGGCCTCCTCCGGCGCCGCCAGGCCGCTCCACATCCGGGCGCCCGCCCGGTCACCCACAAAGAGCTCGCCCAGATCCGGCGCGTAGACCACGCCTGCCACGGGCGCCCAGCGGGCGGCGGCGCCTTCCGACGGCGAGGCGCCCCGGGGGTAGGCCCCGCCCTCGGCGACGCGCTCGACAAGCGCGACGTTCACGGTGAACTCGCCGTTACGCTTGATAAACTCCTTGGTGCCGTCCAGGGGATCGATCAGAAAGTAGCGGGTCCAGCCGGCGCGCGTGCCGTGGGCGGTGTGGGCGCCCTCCTCGCTCAACAGTGGAATATCGGGCGCGGCCTCCGTCAGGATGCCCACGATCGCGTCGTGGCTGCGCCGGTCCGCCTCGGTGAGGGGACTGCGGTCGTCCTTGAGCTCCACCGCGATCTCACCGGCGTAGACGCGCATCACCTCGCGGCCACCGGCGAGAGCGGCGCGGATCATTATTTCGACCAGGGAGTTCATTGAGGAGGGAGGATATCAGGGAGTGCAGGGGATGGGTAGCCGTCCTATTCCTGTCGAATTTCGTCAGTCACTTCGCCGTCGTGCAACCGGATCACGTGGTCCGCAATCTCCACGATGGAGGGGTCGTGGGTGGAGAAGATGAAGGTGGTGTGGAGCTCCTGGTTGATCTTCTTCATGAGTTCGATGATCGAATTGCCGGTGGCGCTGTCCAGGTTGGCGGTGGGCTCGTCGGCGAGAACGATCCGCGGACGGGTCGCCAGGGCGCGGGCGATCGCCACCCGTTGGCGCTGCCCGCCGGAGAGCTCGCTCGGTCGGTGGCGGCGCCACTCGGTGAGCCCCACCTCCCCGATCAGGAAGTCCACGTACTCCCGCCGCTCCGCACGCGGCGGCGCCCCGCCGGCGATAAGCAACGGAAACTCGACGTTCTCAAAGACGTTGAGCACCGGCATCAGGTTGAAGGACTGAAAGATAAAACCGATCGCCTCGTGCCGGAGCCGGGTGATCCGGCGGTCGCTGAGCCGGGCCGTATCGTTACCCACCACCTCCACGGTCCCGCGGCTGGCCACGTCGATACAGCCAATCAGGTTGAGGATCGTGGACTTGCCGCTCCCGGAGGGGCCGGCGATCGAGGCAAAGTCGCCCTCGCGGATCGTGATATCCACACCCTTGAGGGCGTGCACCTCCGTGTTGCCCAGGGGGTAGATCTTGTGAACTCCGGCGAGGCGAACCGCGGGCGCGGCAGTTTCAGTCTTCATCGGACAATCCATCCCGAATCATCGTGAGTTTGGCATAAGAATCGAGATCCGCCATGTCCGTTTCGAGTTCCGCTATGAGACGATCGTAGTCCTCACGACTGCGCTTCATACAGCACCTTTCCGTATTTCTGAACCTGAATCGAAATCGCGGACCCGTCCGGTCTGCCGTCAATCACATCGATGCTGAAGGGTGAACCGTCGGCGATCCGCTCGAGCGCCGCCAAATCCGGAGCGCCTTCCACCCAGAGATCGATATCCCGGGGCGCCCGCCCGCGAAACGGAAAAACCAGCGATCCGAAAAGGAGGATTCTCCGGATAGACGGTTGCGCCTCGACAAACCGTCGTGCCAACTCATCCGCCTCTGCGATCATCGCCTCCCGCTCCTCAGCAGCGGCGCGTCTCTGCCGGGCGTTCTCCGCGTTCTGAGCCGTGATGATCCCCTGGATAAACTCGGCGTCCTCATTGCCCATCACGCCCATTGTGCCACAAACAACCTCAGAACGAAAACGAGATGCTCAGGCCGAACCCGACGGATACCACGTTCTCCCCGGAGACCCGAAGCACGTCGCTCTCTTCGTCGGTGAGCGTGTCGTCGTCGTCGATCACCCGCGTCTCGGCGACACCGCGGTAGTAGGTGCCGGGGACACCGTAGAATACGGGAACACCCATGGAGAGCGTCAGGCGCGGGGCGATCGTACCGGTCGTCCCGAGGATGAGCTGCCCCGAATCGTCACCGACGGCGTGCCGCCAGGTGAGCTGCGGGCGCCAATCGCCTCCGCCGCCCAGAGAGGGAGCTTTCATCGCCAGGCCCACCAGGTGTTCGCCGTCGCGGCGGACGTCGTTGTCACCAATCTCCGCGTCGCGACGTGTCCGGTCATAACTGTACTCGCCCCAGAACGTCCAGGTCCGGGCGGAGTTCTCCCAGAAGAAGTTTCCGATCGCGGTCACGGCGTTGGCGTTCTCCCCGGGGAGGCCCGGGTGGTCGGGATCGAGGCTGTACCGGGTCTCACCGGCGAGGGTGAGCTCGCGGATCCCCATGGTGAGCACCAGCGAACCCCGGGGTCCTTCGTCAAACTGGTAGTGGCCCGCCAGCTCCGTGCTGAAGGCGCCAAAGGACTGCTCAAACTGGGCGGCGCCGGCGAACGCCCGGGGATCGCCCTCGCCGTGGGTGGCGATCCAGCCGGGCAGGCTGTACAGGACCGTGGTGATGCTACCCGCCCCAAGAGGAACCGACGCACGGATCGCCGCGCCGTCGTCGACACGGTCCACGAGATTGCCGGGACTCTCAAAGAGCCGCGCCCTCCCCCAGGCCATTCCAAAGGCCCCCACCCGAAAGAAGACGCGATCCCGCACGGTGTAATCCACAAAGAGCTCATCCACCGCCGGGTTGGAGAAGGCGAGGCTGGTGGAGTTGAGACTGGTTTTCACGCGCGTGAAGAAGCGCAAGTACGGCTCCGGCCGACTGTCCACGGACACGGAGGCGGTCATAGCGTATCCGGCGGTGACCTCCAGCAGATCCAGTGTGTCTCGTCCCTCCGCGGCATCCGACCAGGGCCACTCGTTGTACCCCACGCTTACGCCGGCGTCGGCGGAGACGCTCCCGCTCACGGTGGTGGCGGATGTCGTGAGCGCCCCGATATCGACCACGGCGGGAGGTTGGGCCCCACCCTCCCCGTCGGTGGCGGTTCCGTCGGTGGCGGTGCCCTGGGCGTCACCATCCCCTTGGGCGGCGGTCCCATCGCCGTCGGTCGGGGCGCCGCCATCGGTCACGGCGTCCGGCTCGTTAAAGAGATCGTCCAGGTCCTGCGCGGGGAGCTGCGGCGCCCACCACAGCCCCAGGGCGAGGAGGCAAGCCAGGAGGGCAGCCCCCGAGGCCTTCGGTACGGCACGGGCCGCGACGGCCCCCGCCGGCGGCGTGGTTTGGGTTTTCCGCGCGGGTCGGGCCGGCCGCATCAGTCCCCCACCCGCTCGAGGAAGGTGCGCGTAAAGACCATGTCCGGCACCTCCTGGAAGCTCGGCCGCGCCACCTCGATCATGGTGCGCTGGTTGCGAAACTGGCCGTCGATCTCGCGCCCCCGGAGTTCGTCCTGGATGACGATCCGCGTCGGCACGTAGCGGTCGCCCAGCTCCTGGTAGTTGGGGATCGCCGTGGTACGCATGTGGCGGCGGGCGAGACTGTAATCCTCGACCTTTCTGACCAGGTCGTTCTGGTCGATCCAGATGCGCCGGATCGGAAAGGTTACGTTGTCGTGGATAGCCTCGAGATCGTAGACGCGGGTTGAATAGGCGCCGAGCTGTTCGCGATCGCTGCCGGTGATCCGATAGTCGTCGGCCAGGGTGGAGCGGTTGAAGTCCGAATTGCGGGCGCCGGTGTTCTCAAAGCGATCGGAGGCGCTCACCACGGTGAAGCGCCGCGCCACCGGATCGTAGAGCCAGAGATTGTCGTCGATCCGCAGGTAGCCCTTACCGCGATCCTGCGTGGGCTCCTGGATCAGGATCGTGTAGCTCGCGGCGGCGTCCCGCCGAAAGAGAACGAATACCGTTCGACTCGGCGACTCACCGGGGCGAATCTCGGTAACGGTGTACTCCGCCGAGAAATCCTCCCCCGGGTAGGTCACCAGCGCGTCCACCCGTTCGAGAATCGCGCGGCTCTGGGCGCGGGAGAGCTCCTGGGCTCCGGCGGGGGCCATCGCGACAAGGGACGCCAGAACAAAGACAAAGGCAAAACGTCGCAAAGCGGATGCCCCCGGCCCGACGATAACCGGCGGACCTATCTTTGTATGTGCACCATTTGCATGTACAGACATCATATTCATCCTCACTTCTCGTGGCGGAGCGCCTCTACCGGGTCCACCAGGCTCGCACGGACCGCCGCGCGGAACGCGCCAAAGAGGCTCGCCCCGATCGCCAGCGCCGCGATCGCGCCGACGCCCCAGAACGGCATACGCCAGGGGAGACGACCGCGGGTAAAAAAGAGGGTCGTGAACGCGTTCGGCTCAAACTCGACCCACTGCGAGAGCCCCGCCAGGAGCGCCAGCCCCAGAGTGCACCCAAGGATAACACCGGAAACACCAAGAAACAGCGCCTCCAGCAGAAAGAGGCTCGCCGTACGCGCACGCTGCATGCCCAGCGCCCGGAGCGTGCCGATCTCGCGGGTGCGCTCCCAGACCACCATCGTCCAGGTGTTGCTCACGCCCACCACTACGATCCCGAGAAAGAGCGCCATGATCGCCGCGGCGATAATCGTGATCGCATCCAGCAGGTCCGTGATCTCCGAGAGTTGCGCCCCCACGGTGACGACGCCGTACTCGAGCTGCTCCCGAGCGGCTCGTGCGCCCTCCACATAGGCGTCGCGGTCAAAAAGCGGATCAAAAGTCGGGAGGTCCTGCTCGGCGATCCGCGCCGTGAGCGTATGGGCGATCGCCTGCTCCGCCTCGGCGGTTCCCGCGGGGAGGTAGATCCCCATTTCGTTCACCGTGGTCTCCTCTGCCTCGCGGAGCCGGTTGAGAGCGCGGCGGTGCAGGTAGCCGGTGTAGCCGAAGAAACTGGATTCCGAATAGATCCCGCGGACCAGGTACTCGCCGGTGTTGGTTCGGCCGCGATCGCTGCGGATTGAGACAAGTACCGGCTCGCCCAGGGCGACGCCCAGGTCGCGGGCGGTGGCGGTGGAGATGAGGATCGCCTCCTCATCGCCGTCCTCGGGTACGCCTCCCTGGACAAAGTTGAACTGCCCCAGGGCGGGTCGCTCCAGCGCCCACTCCACGCCCACGAGCCGCCGCTGCCGCGTGTAATACCCGGCAAAAAAGAGCTCGATGTTCTGGAGATCGTAATAGGTGCTGCGCCGCGACCAGGCGCGGAGGGGAACGTCGCGATCGGTATCGGCGGCTTCCAGGGCGTTGATCGCCCGTTCCACCGCCTCCGGATCGGGGATGAGGGATCCGCCGTTCCCGGCAAAACCCAGGACCACGAGATCACCGGCGAAGTAGCGGCTCGCCTTCTCGCGGATCGCGTTCTCCAGACCGAGGAGCGTACCGAGCACCGCCGTAAGAGCGGTGACGATGAGCACCAGCGCCACCAGGAGCACCCGGTAGCGCTTGAGATTGCGGACAAAGTTACGCCAGGCGGCGGTGACGATCATGCGCTCATCGCCTCCCGCGGACTTACCGCCAAGGCCCGCCGGAGCGGGTACAGGAGCGACACGGCCCCGAGAGCGGCCGCGGCGGCAAGGTGGTTCCCCACCAGCGACAGCGTCACCATTCCGCGAACCGGCTCACCCCCAAAAAGGATAGCCACGTAGCGGTTGTCGATCACGTAGGCGGCGTTGTTGAGGGAGCGCACCGCCAGGGTACCAGCGAGGATACCCAGCGCCGCTGATCCCACCACCACCAGGATCGTCTCCAGGGCGATCATCAGCGCCACCCGCTCGCGCCCCGCCCCGAGGGCGCGCATCGTACCGATCTCGGCGGTGCGTTCCAGCACGGAGAGCATCAGCGCGTTGGTGGCCACGATCGCGGCGCCCACCGCCACAAACACAAGCCCCGCGTTAAAAAGGATCTGCAGGTAACGCACCAGCGAGGCGTTGCCGCCGATCGTCCGGTACCAGTCACGGACGCGGTACCCCGCGGTGCCATCAAAGCCGGCACCCTCGATGCGGCGCATCGTCGCGGCCAGGTCCCGCGGGTTCTCCAGCGATACCAGGAGGAAGTTCCAGGAACCGGCGATCGCCTGCCGGGCGCGATCGACCGTCGCGGCGTCGGTGGCCTCATCGCCGTCGGCGCCGTCGGCACCCATCCCGGCGGTCCCCGCCCCGCCGCCCAGGAGCGCGTCCAGATCAATCGCACCGGGGGCGTCGCTCGCGGTGGTATCGCCGGCGCCACCGCCATCACCGGGAGCGGCGCCATCGGCGGTGGTATCACCAAAGAGATCGTCCACGGCGGTATCGAGGATCTGCTGCGTCTCCTCGGTGAGCTGCACCTCCTCCAGTGCGCCGTAGATGTAGCCGTTCAGCGCGCGGGCGGTATCGGCGTCCACCAGGACCACCGTGGAGAGAAGCTCGTCCTCCACGGGATAGCGGAATACCCCCCGTACCGGCACCTCCCGGAGCGTAAAGGTACGCCCGCTCCCCGAGGCGAGGAGCGCCGGCTGGCCGAGGAGGGCCGTCGGAGACTCGTCGGCGCCCAGCCACTCCTCCTGCACGAGGATGCCCGGTTCGCCGGCGCGGGGGAGCTCCCCCGCCAGCAGTTCGAGGTCGGGCACGAGCGCCGCGTACTCGCCAAAGTCCACACCAAAGACCGTCCGGTTGCGGCGTGCGCCGCGAATCTGCACGTTGGCCGCCCCGGAGACCATACCGGCGATCGCGCGAATGCCCTCCATCTCGCGCACACGGAGGGTCAGCTCTTCAAACTCCGGAATAACCGGTGCAACAAGATACTCCCCGATGAGTAACTGGTCCGAGCCGAATACGGTAAAGTTGCTCTCCGCCTCGGCGCTCACGCTGAGATCCCCCGACACGAGGCGCGCGTAGGTGCCGTAGAGCGCCGCCTCGGAGGAGGCGAGCACCGCGTTGCCCGCCACCATCGCCGCAAAGACCGCCACCACGATGACGACCATCGGCGCGAGTCGGCGGAGATTGCGGATGACGTTGCGGATTGCCAGGAGGATCAGCACGGACGGGAGTGTACCATTGCCGGCGAAAAATGTCCGCTGCGAGACAGCGTTCGGTTCATGAAAGTACGGACACCCCGTACGAAGAAAAGCGCTCGTCCGAGGTAACCACAGGGGCATCCTGCGCGAGGGCGGTGGCGATAATAAACCGATCCGTCGGATCGTGATGAACCGGCGGAAGCCGGGTTGCGGCCATCATCAGGTCCGCGTCGAGACCGATCACGTCGATCCGGTGGTGCTGCACCGCGCGACGCCACCAATCCTTGGCAGGAACGGGAAGCTTCAGTTTACCCGCCCGGTATTTGAGCGCTATTTCGAACGCGCTCACGGCGGAGATTGCCACGATTCCCTCCCGATCGATACGATCGCGCACGTTTGTGGAAAGGCGCGTCGA
>Ga0180436_10006159_pt1 | contig 10460 bp, 5 predicted proteins | sample SS_ome_2_FD_132434 | JGI IMG/M metagenome (GOLD analysis project Ga0180436, IMG submission 132434) | Hypersaline lake sediment archaeal communities from the Salton Sea, California, USA - SS_3_S_2 metaG | ecosystem: Environmental > Aquatic > Non-marine Saline and Alkaline > Hypersaline > Sediment...
GTCCTCCCTGGTCCTTCCTTCCTGGCTCCATTGATAATCCTGGAGTAAAAATGATTTCTTGACACCCGTGTTGATATGATCCCATGGAAAGGATTCTTCAATTGAGCGGGAACGAGTGGAATAGAATTCAGGATCAAGACCGGCTTCGACAAATGCTTCCAGCCAGCGTGAATAATCGAAATGTTCCTGCCAGGCGTCAAACCTGGCTCCCTTTTCCCAGGCTTTATAAATGACCTCAGAGAGTCTGCGGTCGCCCCTCGATAGCCAGGATTCAAAATGAGTCTCCTTGGGATCATTCCAGTTTAACTTTAAACCTCTTGTTCTGGTTTCTCGTTTGAGAAGGTCGAGTTTATCAGTAATATCTTCCTGAGATGCTGTGGGGACCCACTGGAAGGGAGTGTGGGGTTTTGGAACGAAGGTGCTTACGCTGGTATTGACCTTGGCCCGTTTGCCTATTGTGTTGATTCCGACTTGGAGGACGCGTTTGGATAGATCCGCAATTGCCTGGACATCCTCCAGAGTTTCAGTTGGATGGCCGATCATGAAATAGAGTTTGATCGTGTGCCAGCCATGGGAGTAAATCTCTTTTGCCGTATCCAGCAGCTGTTGGTCGGAAATTGGTTTATTGATGATACTGCGCAAACGCTCCGTGGCAGCCTCTGGCGCCAGGGTGAAGCCGCTACGGCGTTTACCGGCCAGGGCATCCATCAGGGAGACGGATACAGATTCGATGCGCAGAGAGGGCAGGGATATCGCTATGTTTTCACCTTCGAAACGCTCATTGATGGCTTCGACCAGCGGAATAATTTGCGTATAGTCAGATGATGAAAGTGACAGAAGTCCGATCTCGGTATAGCCAGTATTGGGAATCAAAGTCTCCATTGTTTCAAGAATCTCTTCAACTGTACGCTCACGTACTGGGCGAGTGACTATTCCTGCGTGACAGAACCGACATCCTCGTGTACAGCCGCGCATGATCTCTAGCGGCGCCCGATTGTGGACTGTGTCAATGTAAGGGACAATTGGTTTTTTTGGAGGAGGCGGAAGTTTACCGACAATTCTTTTTAATATTTGGTCAGGTGCTTCTGTGTCAGTTTTCTTCAACTTGGAAAAGATCCCTTCGTTGTCATATACTGGTTCATAGAAGGCTGGGATATAAAGGCCTTCCACATCTTTCAACAGCTGTAGCTTCTCAAATTTTGTAATTCCTGATCGGAAATTGGCGCAAATATCCAGTATCTCAAGAATAATATCTTCGCCTTCTCCGATCACAGCACAGTCAATAAAGTTGGCAACGGGTTCGGGGTTGAACACTGAATGACCACCAACAATGACGAGGGGATGATCGTCTGTTCGATCTTTCGCGTAGATCGGGATTCCAGCCAGGTCAAGTGCGTTCAAGAAATTTGTGTAGAGGCTTTCGTATGGGAGTGAGACTGCAAGGATGTCAAAATCGATCAATGAGCGTTTTGATTCCAGAGAGTACAGGGAGATTTTTTCTTTCCTCAGAGCAATTTCCATATCTTCCCAGGGAACAAAAGATCGCTCCGCAAGATAACGGGATTCGTTGTTGATGATATCGTAAAGGATCATTAAACCCAAATTGGACATGCCCAGGTCGTAGATCTCTGGAAAGAGAAGAGCGACGCGGACATCAACTGCCTGCCAATCCTTTATGATCTGATTGAATTCTCCACCCGTATAGCGGCCGGGCATTTTGACTGTTGGTAGGATTTTCTCAAGTTTTCTATCTAACTGTGTTTTATTCATATATTCCCGGGTTCATTTCGGGCATTATACCAAAGGGCCCATTAAAGAAAAAAGTTCCAGGTTGTGGGCCTGGAACTTGATCCTTTCTAATTATTCCGAATTACTCAAAGACCCAGGGATCAATTGCTCGATCCCAGTCTACCAGTTCATCGCTGGCGAACCACAGAGCAACCTCTTTTTCGCCATTCTCTACTGAGTCTGATGCGTGAGTGAGATTTCGCCCAATCTCAAGGCCGAAATCATGCCGGATTGAGCCGGGTGAAGCCTCAGTTGGCCGGGTAGAGCCCATTGTTTGTCTAACTGCGGCAACGGCGTTAGGGCCATCCCAGGCCATCGCCATCACCGGGGCAGAAGTGATATAAGCAAGAAGCGATTCGTAAAATGGTTTATCTTTGTGGATGCCATAATGCTCTTCAGCAAGCTCGCGGCTGACTTGTATGAATTTTCCGCCAATTATCCTAAGTCCGCGATTCTCTAGGCGCTTGATCACTTCCCCTATCAAGCCCCGTTGTACACCATCAGGTTTTACCAATACCAATGTCTTTTCCACAAAATCCTCCCAAAATGTTTATTTTTTCCTGGATAAGTATACATGGATTGAAGCTGATTGGGAATAGCATTGGCTTGTTTGATAAAAAAAGAGACATTGACGGAGCAATGTCTCTCAATGTATTAGAGTGGTTTTCCTAGCGCAGCAGATCTTCGGCTTTGGTGTACGCCGCCAATGCTTCATCCAGCTTATCGATGCGCATATAGGCATCTCCCAGAGTTTTTAATATGGAGATATCCACAGGATTATCAGCTGCTGCCTGGATCAAGTTTTCAATTACCTTGGGTACTGATTTCTTTTTCTTGATCAAGAATTCGTAATGTTCTAGGGCTTCACTTATTTGTGAGTCAGCTAGCAAAGCCTCGGCAAGTTTGAATCGCTCCTCAAAAGATGCATCTTCTGAGGTTGGCTTTGGAGCTGGTTTTGGTTTAGGTTTTTCTTCAACTGTTCCTATGAATACTTCTGGTTTCAAGATCTCAATGGTTTGTTCGTCTGTGATCTCCGGAACATTGAGCAAGTCCTTTAACTCACGATAAGGGCCTTGTTTCTCGCGGTGTATCACGATACCCTGCGCTACCTGGTAGCTGATGCCCAGTATGGATTCTAGTTGAGAAATAGCTGCTTTGTTGAGATCTATCGGCTCCTTGGAGGGTTTTGCCGGGGCTGGTTTTTCTGTTTCTGATACCCAGGCATATTCATCAGTTTCCGTCTCTTCAGCAGCAGGTTCAGGATCAGAAGGAGTTGTATCTTCAACTGGCGGTTCCTCGCCTTCTCCGTATCCTGCCAACCAAGCAGGTATTTCTACTTCTTTTTCGGCGCTTCCTGCTAATTCATCAGTGTGAAAATCTCCTTCCAGGGGAGAAGTGGCTTTCATCCATGATGGTTCAGCGCCTTCATCGGGTTCACCTGTTTCTGAGTCGGTCCACTCGGGCAATTCGACTTCCTCAGATTTGATTTTTTCGTCAATTTCCAGATCGGCAAGCCAGCCATCGTTAGTATCCTGGAAGTCTTTTACAGGCTCCTCGCTGGTGTCCTGGGATTGGACAGCTGCCTCTTTGTCAAGCTCCGACAGCCAGTCGGTTTCAACTTCATCCATTGGCGGTTTTGGTTTTTCTGGAGTTGGGCGTTCACCTGCAAGTTTTTCAAGCCAGAGCATTGCAGTGGTCTGGGGATCTTCTTCGTTCTTCAGGTCCTCCATCCATTTTGGCAAGGAATCGCCAGGATTCAGTTCGTCTGTGTAGCGTTTAATCTCATCCTGAAGATTGGCTTGGTTTCCGCCTTCAACAAATTGTTTCAACCAAAGGATCGCAGTTTCCTGGGGATCCTCTTCTTTTTTCAAATTTTCAAGCCATTGAGGTATTTCAGGCTCGGATGCTTCTTCAGGATCGTGCAGTCTGTCCAGGATACCACCAGAAATTGCAGGATCTGCCGGATCTGCTACTTCATCAACTTCCAAAGAAGCTTCATCGTCGGGGAGGTCGACTTTGATTGCAGGTGATTCTGGTTCTGGGGATGTTCCTTCGTCATCCAAGTCCAATTTCGCCAGCCAATCGGCGTTATCACCCTTGGCTTCGTCTGATTTGCTGAGAAATTCTCTTTCCTCGTCACTCAATGTATGGTCGGACTCGCGAATAGCGCTTTCAAGTGAGCCAGGTTCATCTTTGCCGTCATCAGTGATCTCAGATAGCCAATCAGGCATGCTATCAGAAGGGTCTTCAATTTCTTCCTGATCAAAATATTTTGCGGTTTCTAATTCAATAGGTTTCTCGTCTTCACTAACTACATCAAGTTCGCCCGTCAGGGAATCGCGAAAATCATCAAGTTCAGCGATTTGATCAGGCTTATCGTCCATAGTTTCCAGCCAATCCATTACTTCGCCATCAGGCGCTGAAGTTGCTGGCGCTGATCCATCATCTATTGGTTTGTCTATCTGGTCCAGCCAAGAGGCTGAATCATCCATTTCTTCCTGAGGTTGGAGATCTGTTTCTTGTTCCGTTTCACCAATATTTGAAAGCCAATCTGGAACCTGCGTATTTAAAGTCTCGTCAAGAGGCGAGACATCATTCTCGGATTCCCCTGAAAATTCAGATATAGTCGCAGCAGATTCTGGGGCGACTTGTGGTGTACTGATTGGCTTGTCGTCGGTTGCTGCGTCTTCCTTACCCGCCAAGTTGTCTAGCCAATTGAGATCGGGAGAATCATCAGTTTCGGTTTCTGATGTGGGTTCAAAGTCCTCCAGCCAATCAGGAATTTCTTCGCGATCTCCCTGGTCTGACTGTGGAATTGCTTCAGCAGCAGATTCCTGAGTAGATTCAGGTGGGAGTGCTGTTTCTGGTTCATCAGCAGCAAGATCAGTTAACCAATCCGGCATCATATTGACAGCACTGTCGTCTTCTTGGGGCGCTGTAGTTGATCCAATAGTTTCTGGTTCTTCTCCAGACGGTGCTACAGCTTCATCAGTAGCAAGTTCCTGTAACCAGTCAGGGGGTTTGGCTTCAATGGATTGAATTTCTTCTTGGTCAAAGATTTGCTCCTCAATTCCTTGTTCAGGTATCAGTTCAGAGGCTACAAGATCCTCGGATAACTCTGCTTGGGTTAGCTCTTCCCGAGCTCGTTCATTTTCGGCTTCTGTTGCGATTTCATCGATCCAGGCCAGTTCATCAACGGGTGCTTTAAGAGTTTCGGGCTCGCTGGGATCTGGAATTTCGGGTTCGGGACGTTTTGAAGCAGCGATCTCTTCTTCGGTCGCACGCAGCTCTTCCGGCATATTTTCTAACCAGGCCACCGCAGTTTCTTGGGAGTCTTCATCCAGTTCTAGGTTTTTTAGCCAGGACGGAATATCCAGTTCAGGTTCGCTCTTTGGAGTCTCACTATCTTCAACTGGAACTGACTCTGGGGAAGCTTGTTCTGGTGGCGTCGAGCCTTCTTCCGGGGGCGTCCTGGGAATCAGGTCTCCTGTGGTGATATAAGAACCTTCGCTGAGTCCTTCGAATGCGGGGGTGGCATTTGGATCTGCGCTGAAACCATCCGGGGCGGCTTCTTCCAACCAGGCAGGAATTTCAGCAGGAACGATTTCGTCTTCATCGTCCATGGAGTCGAAGACTGGCTTGGATTCATCAAATGCTCCACTGTCTTTTCCCCAACCAGCTTCTTTCATCCAATCCGGGATATTATCTTCTTGATCTCCAGGGTTTGGATTCTGGCCTTCGGGTATTGGATTTCCATTATTATCTTCTGGCATAATAGTCTCTTTTTCCTAAGATTTCTGATAATTTCTGACAAGGAACGGAAATTAAGGATAATATTTTGGGAGCAATTCAAAAGCTGCCGGCTCCCTCGTTCCATTCTAATTGGTTGATCGTGATCGCACGATCCGGAACAAGTTCCACTGATGGGGCGTGTTCAGATATGTATGCTTCATATGGTGAGAGAGCATAGAGGCGCTTGGTGCAGATCGCCATTTCTTGGGGGTGGTCATGAGTTTTTAGTGATCTAGCCATGATGCGATTTGCCACAAGGTTAAATGGATATTTCTTTAAAATATCGCTGGCTACATCAATTGCATTGGCTAATTGGTTCCCTACCATATAGGTTTCAGTTAATAATGTCTTAAGGTCATACCGGTCCGGGTTATCAATTATAGCGGTTCGCAATTCGGAAATACTTTGTTTGAATAATTCGCCTCGCATATACATCCGGGCCAGAGCTCCCTGGGTCAAGCGGACTTTAGGTGGTTCAATGCCATCTCGTTTACCGTAAAGGCGCTTGAGTTCTACCTGGATCTCACTATTATAGGGTTCGTTCTCAAATGCTTTTTCCATATGCTGCACAGCAGCGGCCAGGTTTCCTTCTTCTTCCCTGATAACACTCATGCCTACATGGGAAATGAAATCGTCTGGTACTGCAGACAGCACGCGTTGGAATATATCTGCAGCATTGCTGTTTTGATTATTCTCAAGGTAGGCTTTTCCAAGCAACCGGTAAGTGTCAATGTGTTTGGGGAATTTGGACAGAATATGCCGGCAGTGCGCAATGGCCTCATCAAGTCGCGTCTGGTCAATGAGCGAATCGATTTCCTTGTTATATGCGCGCAGTGAAATGATTGTCATTCAGTCGTCTCCCCGAAGGGTTTTAAATAAATACTCACCAGGTTCCTGGTTGAGAGTTAAACTTTTCACTAGTATGCCTTATTATAAACCACACTGCAAGGCTTTTGTGCTGTCCTAAAAAAACTGAAAAGCCATAAGATACCAAGCAAGAATGGGTTCTAAAGCTGATCAAAAAGCCTTTTTCCAGCTATTTGACCGTTAGATATTCAATTCTCTGCTCAAGGTGGATTGCTGGGGGCAATGGGAATAGATGGGAGCTGAATGGAGTAAAGATCTGTAATAATTAGAGATTTCGAGGATATCTGGTTAAACGATCTTTGGAATTAGGTGAGATTTACCGAGAAACGCGAAATTAGCAATCGAAAAGGCATTTAGCGGTAGTTTAATTGATAAATTTTTCGTTTTTAGAATGAAAAGATGCTTAACTATTCCATAACTGAAGAGAATTATGGGTAGAACAACATTGCTGTTCTGTGCTATTTGCAGGATAGAATTTTGCTGCTAGGAGAGGATTGTAGATGTTTTCCTGGCATCCAAAGCAGTTTTTAATGCATCTGTAAGAGGTGAAAGACCATATCCGATCCAGAGCGCGGAGAGAGGCAAGAGGGGTATGATATAACGCTGCCAGGGGATGGTCAGGAAGAATAGAATTCCAAAAAACAGAAAAATAGTAGTGGTCAAGAGCAGGATTAGGCTGACCTGGATAGTTTTTGGTTGTTCTTTATACCGCTTAATCATCAAAATAAAGCCACTAATCAGAAAAATCAATTGCAGGGAGCCGCCCGGAAGGCTTCTACCCCAGTAATGAGGCAATATATCGTTATATTCCTGGACTTGACCAGCTAATGGCACAAGGTAATTGCCGACATCTGATATTGCTGCCGGAGAAATGAACATATTGGCAATGAGATGGAGTAGTGATTTAAAAAAAATGAATCCTTCTTGAAGATGATCCGATAACTGGAGCTCAAGCAATTGAGTTCGCACCTGGTAGCTTGCAGTAAAAGCAGATAGAGGGAATTTCCAATAAAAGGGGTTTAATAGAAAAGTGATGACCAAAAAAACTCCCACAAGTGTAGAGCTGCGAGCTAACATATTTCTCAGGTGAAGATCTCCTTTGGGAAGGGTGCATACTGCTATAATTCCAACAGGGAGAAGGAATATACCTGTTTGCTTGGCATTGAATGCCGCGGCAAGAGCAATACCGACCAGGACGGGCTTGATCTTGTCTCGAGTGATAGACCAGAGGAATAAGGCGGTACCAAAAAGGAGAGAAGACTCTGCCATAGCTCTACGGCAGTGAAGAAGGATGAGCGGGTTCAAGCCTAAGAATAATACAGCTATCAGCGCCGGTGCTTTTGGTAATACATTGCGTACACTGAAATAGAATAAATAGAGTGAAATTGGAATAAGCAGGGTTGGGATGAAACGAGCAGTTTTGAGAAGTAGTATAGATGGATAAGCTTCGGCTTCAATATTATCTTCCCAGGACAGTGACCAGTTCCAATCTGAGGATAAGCCAGGTGTATTTGTTACGGAACGGGCAATACCAATCAGGTAGCGTGTGAGAGGCATATCAATAGCATGATAGATAGTTTTGCCGACGAGTTCTGTATCTGGAGAGTACGAAAGGGAAAGAGGGTCTTTTTTGAAATCAAACAGATCCTGGCTCATGAATATTTGAGTGCTTTCATCCGGGTGGAAAGGGACCAGAGATATTCCCCAAAGATAGAAGAAGGCTAGAAGCAAGCACATAATGTGGATTTGCCACTCATTCTTAAAATTTTCTATCATTTTGATCCCAAGTATTTATCAGATTCAATAAGAATTATAAGCGATGAATATGCAAAAGAATGCCAGCAAAAATGGGTAAAAAAATAAAAGGCAAATCTTTCTTAATCTATTTTATTCCGCTTTTGATAGCTGGAGTTATCAAATTCTATATTCATCCGATAGATATCATGCCATTTAATGCGGATGAAGCGATAGTTGCTTTAATGGCTCGGCATATCAATATGGGGAATATCCCCGTTTTCTTTTATGGTCAATCCTATATGGGAAGCCTTGATGCGATATTGGTAGCGCTTGGTTTTAGGGCCTTTGGAGAAGAGGTTTGGGTGATAAGGTTTATTCAGAGCTTGCTGTATTTAGGAACGGTTTTTACCACTATGGTGATTGCGAAACGGCTGCTTAAATCAGAACGAGCTGTGCTGTTTACTGGTTTGATGATGGCTGTTCCGCCTATCAACACATCCCTCTATAGCACTGTCAGCCTGGGTGGTTATGGGGAGATGTTATTGATTGGTAATCTTTTACTGTTAGGCGGCATATCTTTGATCAGGCGGATCAAGGAGCGCCAACCTGAAGTTAAGAAAAGAGATTATCTGGGCTTGTTCTTGTGGGGGCTAGGGGCAGGATTTGCCTTCTGGGTTATTGGTTTAACTTTGGTGTATTCCCTTCCAGTAATCATTCTTTGCATCTGGTATTCAATAAAAAAAATGTCATGGAAAACATATCTTCCGGTCTTAGTTTTGTTTTTGGGTAGCGCTATTGGTTCCCTCCCCTGGTGGTTCTCAGCGGTCCAGGCAGGCGATCTGGGCATTATTTCTGAACTGGCCGGAGGAGCAATCAAAGGTGCCGGAACAGGATCAATCTTATTCAGGCCATTACAGCGCACATTGAATTTAGTCATATTCGGGGGAACGGTGCTGATAGGTTTGCGTCCTCCCTGGGACATTAGCTGGTTAATTCTCCCATTAATACCAATAATATTGATTTTTTGGTTAACGGTTTTGGTGTTCAGTATCAGAAAATCTATAGAGAATACTGTAGAAGCCGGAAGGATTGTGCTGATTTTGATGGGATTGGTCCTATCTGCTGGATTTATTTTATCTCCCTATGGAGATGATCCATCAGGAAGGTATTTTCTTCCCTTGATGATCCCGATGGTGGTCTTTGGTGCTGAACTTCTTACGACTCAAATACCCAAGAAGCCGATCATTGAATACGCAGCGATATTAATCATTCTTTTATTCAATATTGGTGGAACAATCCAATCTGCAAAAGCATATCCACCGGGAATTACCACACAATTTGATAAAGTAGCACAGGTTGACATGAACTACATGGCTGAGTTGATAATATTTCTCGAGGAAAACCAGATCAATACAGGATATTCAAACTACTGGGTTTCTTACCCGCTCGCTTTTTTATCTGGAGAGGAAATCGTTTTCATTCCCCGGCTCCCATACCACGAAGACTTCAGGTATACTGCCAGAGACGATCGCTACAATCCCTATCATGAGTTTATAGATAATTCAAACAAGTTAGCCTACATTACTACCAATCATCCTCAACTGAACGAATATCTCCGGGATGAATTTTCCGGCATCGGTGTGAATTGGGATGAGAAAGATATAGGAGATTTTCATATCTTTTACAATTTATCAGAGCTCGTGCGCGTAGACGAGATTGGTTTGGGAGTAACGACAACCCCATGAAGAATACCAATATCATTCAAAAAATTATTGCGTTCTTTATCCCCCGATTGGGCGAGATCTTCTTTGTCGCTATATTTGCGGCGGTTATTGGCCTTGGGCCGCGGATGATGAATGTAGATGGTGATTTGGGGCGGCACCTAACTCTTGGAAAATACATTCTTGAGAACAAACACATTCCAACTGAGGACATTTTCTCTTTCACTAAATATGGCGATCCTTTGACTCCTCATGAATGGCTTTCTGATCTGTTATTTGCTGTGATCAACAAAGCGGCTGGCCTGGATGGTGTTGTTTGGTTGACAGCACTGATTATTGCTGGTTCTTTATGGTTTGTCTACAAATACAGCTTGAATCTGAGCAATATGAGCCTGATAGCTTTACTCGGAGGAATACTGGGCGCAGCTGCTTCCAGCTTGCATTGGCTAACCCGTCCGCATATATTCACAATTCTGCTAGCTGCCATCTGGACAGGTGAATTGGAGAAAATGCGGCTAGGTATAAGGAAATCGTGGCTGATATTTCCATTCCTGA
>Ga0180436_10006160_pt1 | contig 10456 bp, 8 predicted proteins | sample SS_ome_2_FD_132434 | JGI IMG/M metagenome (GOLD analysis project Ga0180436, IMG submission 132434) | Hypersaline lake sediment archaeal communities from the Salton Sea, California, USA - SS_3_S_2 metaG | ecosystem: Environmental > Aquatic > Non-marine Saline and Alkaline > Hypersaline > Sediment...
ACTAATGAAGACGGACCGCGGCCTGGACTCAGATCCGGTGGGCCAGGCGGTCGCGCAGCAGTTCAACTGCCCGCCATAGCTCCAACTCCCCCTTATAGACCTCTGCCGCCAGTGAATCAACCTCCCCCGCCAGCGTTACGTCGAGCAGGCGTCCCAGGCGCGAACGCATCACGAAGGCCAGTTCACGGCTGACGCGGCGGCGTTTGCGCGGGTGGCCGTCGGGCAGGCCGGCCAGCCAGTCCCGGTGCTGGTCCGCCCCCGCCTGGAGCTCCGCAACACCCTCCTCATCACGGGCAATCAGCTTAACCACCGGAGGCTCCCAGCCACCATCCTCCACCGGGTGGTCCCGGCCACCCACCGCCGGGCCGTGGTGGAGGCTGTCCCCGGCGCTCAGCATATTCATTTCCATGCTGGTCAGGATCTCGCGGATCATCAGGTCGGACCCCGGCCGGTCGCTCTTGTTGACGGCGAAAATATCACCGACCTCAAGGATCCCGGCTTTGAGCAACTGGACCCCGTCCCCACCCTCGGGGCTGAACAGGGCGATCACCGTGTCCGCCAGGCAGATCACGTCATAGCCGGTCTGGCCGACACCAACGGTTTCGATCAACACGCGGTCGTAACCGGCCGCCTCCAGGACGGTGGCCACCGCGCTGGCCCCGGGCGTGACCCCTCCCAGGCTGCCGCGGCTCCCCAGGCTGCGGATGAAAACGCCTTCATCACTCTGGGTGTCCGCCAGGCGGACCCTGTCCCCGAGGATCGCACCACCGCTGAACGGGCTCGTGGGATCAACCGCCACAACGCCGACCCGGGAGCCCAGTGCCCGGTACCGGCGGATCAGGCCGCGGATCAAAGTCGATTTTCCCACCCCGGGGCTGCCGGTCACACCGATCCTGTGTGTCCCCTTGGGTGGTGCCGGAAGTTTGGCGAGGACCTCCCCGGCACTGTCCGGATCATTTTCCAGGCGGCTGAGCAACCGTCCCAGGCGGGTCGGGTCGGACAGCTCGGGCCTGCTAGCGGCTGCGCTCATAGTGGTGTACCGAATTGGAGCGCTGATCGGTGACGAAGCAGTGGTTGCCATCGTCGGAGAGGTCGATCGCCCAGGGGGCGAGGATCTCACCCCGGCCGAAACCGCCGATCCGCTCGAAATTGTCAGCCAGCACCGCAACCTCTAGCCGGCCGGCGTCAAGGACAACCATCTTGCCGGACTTATCTACATCGATATCCATCGGACTATCGAAGCGGACGAAGTCCAGGTCGGTCTTGTTGGTTACGACGCGGACGACACTCCCCCAGCGCCCGGCATTGTCACGGCGGGCTTCCAACACCTGCAGCCGGTTGTTCCCCGGGTCGCAGGTGATGAGCTTGTTGAAGGCCACGGCCACGCCACCAAGCCCTTTGTACTCGTTTGAACCACTTCCTGACCTCGTCACCAGCTTCTTATGGAGATTGAAGTTCTCATCATCGGCATGTTCGACGAGGACGGTAAGGTAGTTCATGAAGTTGGTTTCACTGGTCACACAGCGGAACGGCCATTCCTCATCGGTGATCTCACCGAGCCACAGCGCGTTACCCGGCTGCTCGGCCATCGCGACGATCTTGCCGTCACTGGCCAGGAAAGCAGGCCAATACTGCCTGCCGGTACCCACGGTATAGCTACTGCCGTCATTGCGGAACATAACCACCCGGGCCCGGCGCCCGGAGCTGTTGCCGGCGCTTGATCGCGCCTGGTCGGCCATGATGTAACCGTCTTCCATGACCAGGACGTCCGCCGCCTTGAAAAGACTCTGCTGGTCAAAGACCCAACGCCTGCCTGCTGTTTGCTCCCAACGCTTCGCGCCCATTGTGTTGACCCGGGGGAAGTCGCGGTCCTCAATGTAAAACTCTTTGTCCGAAAGCATCGTGTCGCGGATGGAGACTCCGCTGCCGATCTCCCGTTTGAGCTTGCCGTTGAAATCGAAAACCTGGATCCGGCTGATCGCCAGGTCACAGACCCAGACTTCGGAACCGGTGGCGCAGACCCCGGCGATCTCCCGGAACTTGCCGGGTTCGAAGCGGATCTCCCACGGGTCATTCGTCGCGGCAACCGGCTCCGCCGTCCCGCCGAAACTGCCGCGGTATTCCCATGTTTCTGCCTGGCCGCTGGCGCTGACCGGAATGTCACGATCAACCCGCTCCAGGCATGAGCAAAGCAGGATCGCCAGCACGATCGCCAGGGGCCAAACCCCGGCGGCCAATACCGATCTGTTTTTCTGAGCTTGTTTCATAGCTATGCCGTACCCGCAACGATTATATGGCCGTTTTTGGGTTTAAGCCTACTGACTTCGAGGAAAAACTCATAATCGAGCTGATCCTTGGCCCGTTCGATGTCTTTTTTACTGCGCTTGACGAAGTCCTGAAGGTCATACACCGGGTTGACCTCACCCTCGATCAGGTTATTCACCGCTTCCGGGATACCGATCCCGGCCATGCTGCTCTTGTCAATCTCAAAGACCAGTTGGGTCTGGTTGGCGACCCGCAGGCCACCGTCGACGGAGAACGGAACCGCCGCCAGCCAGGTCTGGTAGCTACCGGCGAGGGTGATTCCCCGGTTGCGGATCTTAAGCGACGGCCCTTTAATCGACGGGGCATGGCTTTTCAGGGCTTCTTCCAGCGCACTGTCCTCGATCAAGGCTTCGAAGTCGATCGACCCCAGGGTTAGTGTACCCTCCGGGCCGGCGCAGATCCCGCCGACCGAGATATCCAGGTCGTGGATCAACAGCGGCTCGATCTCAATGTCCGTAAATGAGAACTCAAGGCGGAACGTATCACCGGCGGGCTTATAACCCTCCGGCAGGTCCCCGGGGTCCTCGGCGGCGATATTGACCTCGATCGCCTCAACGGTGAAGGGGGAGTTTTGCTCGAGGGTAGACGTGACCTGCTCGGCCATGTCCGCGGGGGGCGCGCCGGAGCCCAGCAACTGCCCTACGGTCACCATCAGTAATGCGATCAGTTCAGCCATGTTATATCTGCCAGGTGAATCCGCCTGCTCAGCTAAGGACGTCCCACTTCTCCAGATGCTTGTATAGCACCTTTTTGATCTGTTCCGCCGTCTGCTCAACAGCGCCGGATGCGTCAACGTGAAACATCCGTTTTGGGTCCGCGTCCATAATCGCCTTGTAGCGGCTGCGGACACGCTTGAAATAGCCGATGCTGCGTTGCTCGATCACATCCAGCTCGGTATCCCGGGAACCCGTCTGGCTGCCGAGTTGACCCGCCAGTGGGTAGAGCCGCTGGAATGCCTCACCAGGGTCAACGTCCAGCCAGATCGTCAGGTCAGGGGTCAGCCCCCCGGAAGCAGCGGCGCAGATCGACTCGAGGATCGGTTCGTCAATCCGCCCCAGCGCCCCCTGGTAGGCCAGTGTGCTGTCCGTGAAACGGTCGAGGACTACGAATGTCCCGGCTTCCAGGTCCGGCTTCACATAGGTTGATACAAGCTCGGCCCGGGCTGCGGCGAAGAGCAGCAGCTCCGCCATCGCGTTTTTGGCCAGGCCGTGTTTGAGGATCCCGCGCAGCTCTTCACCCAGGGGGGTCGTGCCGGGCTCGCGGTAGGTTGAAACAGGGATCCCTTCCTTGGCGAGCTGGCCCACCACCCGCGTGACGTGGGTGGTCTTGCCGACTCCATCGATTCCCTCCAGGGTTATCAGCCTGGCCTTTGCTTTCGACATATCTCCACACAACGATGCAGTCCTTCCGGACTGCTCCGCGGGTATTAGATTACCCTATTCCGTTTCCTGCCCCGGCCGGTCCAATGAACAGCATCCCGGGGGCTTGGCTGTCCCCAAAACGGCTGCGCAATGAGTATACCTTCAATTTCCTTGAAGACAATCCGGTTTTCCGGCTAGCCCCACATCTCACCGGGCTCCAGCGGGATCACGAGCTGTTCGGCGAGCTGGTGAAGCGGCAGGTCGCCCACCATCAGCACCATGTCACCGCCGCCGGCCCCCGTCGGCTTGGCGCGGCCGCCGTGGCGCTTGGCCCAGGCGCTGAGCCGGGCATGTACCGGGAGCTGGTAGGCCACCCCGGCCTTGCCGCAGCACTCCTTGAGCGCGTCGTCAAACGCGTCGATCGCCGCCAACAGGTCGGCCACCGGCGCCCTGAACCAGAGCCCGGCCAGGTCATCGGCGCGTTCCCGCAGTCCGGCGGCCAGCTCCGGGGCCTCGGCGGCCTCGTCGTGCCAGGCAGCGAAGCGGCGGACCAGGGCGCGGGTGTCCGCCGGCCGGCCGGTCCAGATCAGGGCCAGGGGTACCTCCAGCTCGCCCTCGGGCCGCGGGACCGCCTCGGTGGCGAAAGATGAGTTCTCCCGCCGGAAGAGGAGCGGCCGCCGGTAGGCACACGCCGCGATGTCGGCCCCGCTGCCGAGTCCTTCCTGGGCGGCCTGGTGGGCCTGGTGGGCCAGCTTGGCGATGTCGTGCCAGTGCTTGATCCAGGGCAGGCCGGCGCATTCGTAGCGCAGCGCGACGGTCCCCACCGCCTCGGCGGCACTGCCCCCCAGGCCGAGTTTGACCTGGCGGCCACTGCTGTCGGTGCCCATCAGCTCATCGCGGTCGATCTCGATATGGGGTGTCCCCGCATCGTATTCATGGTCGGCGACGGCCGGGATTTCGATGTTGAGCGCCGCCTGGACCACCGGCGAGTAGGTCCGGTCGACCCGGCTTGCCGCGCGGCTGATGTAGAGGTAGCGCTTGAGCGGGACCAGCACCGCACTGCCGCCGTAGAGTACGGCGTATTCACCGCTGAGCATCACCTTGCCGGGGATCCGCACGCTGTCCATGGTTACTCCTGCTCGGTTTCCAGTATTTCTGCCGGACCGGCGGGCTGACACAAGACCACCCGGTCGATCCCGGCTGTGCTGCGGGTCAGGCGCCTGAGCCGGCCCGCCACCGATTTGGCATCTTTTACATCGCACAGTACCGCGACATGCGGCCCGGCGTCGATCGTCGCCCAGGCGCAAAGCCCACCGCGCCGCCAGCGCCGCAGCTGGTCCAGGACCGCCACCGTCGCCGGCGTCCAGTAGAGGGGTGCCTGGCGGGTCGCCTGGATGCAGGCGTGCATCGCGAGCATGTTCGCTTCAGCAAGGGGCCCGGCCTTTGCGAGGTCCAGCCCCGGGATGAGCTTGCACATCCGCCGGTAGTCCGCCGCGGCCTGCTTCAGCCATGCTTCGTAGTACGGCGAGGTCACCCGCGAGAGCTCCATCCCCTCCCGCGAGCTGACGGATTTTGGCGGGGCGTCCATCACCGCAAGCACCATCCGCCAGGAGATGTCCTGCGCTGGCATGAGCAGCCGGGCGGCCGGGTCGGCCCCCGTCGGCAGGACGCTCAGCCCACCGGTGATGCTCCGCGCAGCGCTGCCGCTGCCGCGCCGGGCGATCCGTGACAACGCCGCCGTTGATAGCGGCTTGGCGCAAAAACCATTGAGGGCCACAGCCAATGTCGCGAAGCCTCCTGCGCTAGAGGCCAGTCCGCCGGCTGTCGGATACTCATTGTTTGATTCAACGTTGAAATGACCATGGACCAACCCGCGGCCGCGCCAGAGGTCGATAAACCCGGTGATCCGGTCCCGGGCTGCCCTGGACGCCTTGCGGCCGTTGATCACCACGCAATCGCCCCGGCCCCGGCGGGTTACTGTCGTGGTGGTGGCGAGTTTGTCGAGGGCGAGGCTTAACGAGGGGGTTGCCGGAGCATTGTCGCCACCGGGCTGCTTGCCCCAGTATTTGCACAGGGCGATGTTGGCATACGCCCGGGCGGTGACGCGTTTCACCCTACCCGTCTGTTTCACTCCGCCGCCCCCAGCTCAAACGGCACGACCAGCGGGAACTCCTTGCTCAAAAGCTCGATCAGGTGGCCGCGCTCACCAGGCTCACTGAGGGCGACAACCGCCCCGCCGCCGCCGGCACCGGTCAGCTTGGCCCCAAGGGCACCGTTTTCCATCAGCAGTTCGACGCAGTGGTCGAGGACCGGGGTCGAGACACCGAGGTCCGCCAGTAGCTCGTGGTTGCGGTACATCATTTCACCGACGGCTTTGAAGTCGCCGGCACCCAGCGCGCTCCCGGCCCGGGCGGTGAGTTCACCGATCTCGCTGATGATCCGGTCAGTGCGCTCGCGGTGGAGCTGACGGCTGTTTTGAACCTGGCGCACGAGCTCGATGGTGCGGGCTCCGGCCTCGGCGATGCACACCAGGGCGCTGGCCGGCCGCGGCAGGCGCACCGGCAGGATCTCCCGCGGCTCGCCGCCCCTGAACCAGAGCACCCCGCCGCTGAGCACGGTCGAGACGTCGATCCCGCTGGGGGTCCCGTGGAAGATCCGCTCCAGGCGCTGGGCCTCCTCGAAGAGCTCCGGGTCCCAGCGGCGCTTGCTGTCGCGGTCGCGGTACTTGCGCAACGCCAGGCACATCGCCACGCTGAATGCCGCGCTGGAGCCGAGGCCCATCCCCGGCAATAGCTCGCTTTCGACCTCGATCGCGATCGGCTCGCGTTCCAGCCCGTACAGCTCGAGGGCCGTGTTGACCGCCTTACCGAAGCGTTCGAAGTCGCGTTCGCTCTCCTCGATCGGGAACAGGTGCTCGAACTCCGGGTGGACGAGGCGCGGACCGTCGGGGTCATGGCTGATCCGCACGCGCAGGCTTAAGTCGATGCTGGCGGTGATCCCCGGCTGGCCGTAGACCACGGCATGCTCCCCGAAGAGCACGACCTTGCCCGGTGCCGACGCCGTGATCGGCAGCCGGTCCGGGGTGCCCTGTGTCTCGCGGCGGTGGTTCAACTCGCGCAGGATCTCTTCCGCAATCGCTACCCGGACCTCGCCGCGCTTGATCATCTCCTTGGCGACGACATCGACGTCCGCCGCCGGGGTACCGACACTCAGTGCGACGCTACGGGCATGCAGCGACATGTGGCCACGCTGGATCCCGACCGTCACCAGGGCCAGGCAGGCCCCGAAGTTCTGGGCGAGTCCGACGCTGGCCAGCAGCCCGGCCAGCTCAGCCGCCGAGCGCACGCCGCTGATCTTCTTTAAGATCGCCACCGCCGGGTGGCTCCCCGCGCTGCCGCCTTTCCAGCCGACGGCCATCGGCATTTCGATCTCACCGCAGAGCGCGCCGTCCTCAATCGAGAACCGCGTCAGGGAGCGGTAGCCCCCGCGGCTGGCGGCATAGGCATGGCCACCGGCCTCGATCGCCCGCCAGTCCTGGCCGAAGGCGATCGCCGCGGCGTCAATTCCGTTGAATATCCCTTTGTTATGGGTCGCGGCCCGGTAAGGGTCATGGTGGGCCAATGCCCAGGCTTCGACCATCCGCTTCGCGACATCCGCGCCCTCCAGGCCCTCGATCGAGAGCTTCTCAACCGGCAGGCGGAACTTCGCCCGGGCCAGTCGGTGGTCGGCCAGATTACTCAGGATCCTGAGCTGGACACGACCGCCGGTCACTTCCTCGATCAGCGGCCCGGCCGCCTCACAGGCCGAGTTGACTGCGTTAGCGCCCATCGCCTCCCGCACATCCATCAGCAGGTGGACGACCAGCATGCTACCGATGTCCCCACCCCCCTCGACGATGCGGGTTTCCAGGTCAAACACCCCTCCACCGCGGCCGACCATCCGGCCGTTGCCGAGGTTGGCCTGCTCAATAACCTTAGCCTTGTTGTCCTCAACCGATTTGGCCGCCGCCGCGGGATCCACCAGGTCAAGCACCTGAACCTGGCCGATCATCACCGGCTTATCAACCTCGGTGGTAAACCCGCCTCCGCCGCGGATCAGCAGCGCGCTTTTCGATACGGCGGCGATGATGCTCGCTTCCTCGATCGCCATCGGGACGATGTACTCGCGGTTGTCGACTAAGAAGTTCAACCCGAGGCCCAGGGGCAGCCCGAAGATCCCGATTGCGTTTTCCACCATGTTGATCGCATGGCGGACGCGCAGGGCATTGCCCTGGCGGAGTTGGGCCAGTTCATCGTTTTCCAGGCCGAAGGCGCGTTGCAGCCAGGAAAGGCGCTGCTCGACACTGAGCCGGTAGAACCGGGGCACGCGCGAGGTCGGCGCCCCCGTTACGGACTGGGCATCACTCCTGTTGATCTTACTGTCACTCATTGGTTACTTCGCCGTCTGCAGCCAGCTGCACTGATTAAGCCAGTCCTGCAGTTCGCCAGTATACATCCGGCGGACCGTTCTCAGCTCTGACAGGTCCTGGCAACCGGTGAGCAGCATGACCGCCTTGAGCTGGTGGATCACCCCGGCAATGAACTCAGCCGGCCCCGGTCCGGTTTTGCCATCCATGGTACGGAGGATCGAACGGGCGAACCCGGCGATATCCGCGCCGACCGCCACCGCCCGGGCCACATCGAGTCCATTTTCGATACCACCCGAGGCGATAACCTTGACATCGTAGGGACAGGTTTGCCTGGCGCCCAGCGTGCAAACCGCGGTCGGCAGGCCCCAGTCCCCGAGGGCCGTGGCAAGACCCTGTTCGAGAACCGCGGACTGGCGGTGGAACTCGACCCGGGGCCAGGACGTTCCCCCGGCACCGGAGACATCGATGTACTTCACACCGGCAGTGGCTAGCTGGCTGGCTACCCTGGGCAGGATGCCGTTACCTGTTTCCTTGACCAGGACCCGGCCTTCAAGCACCTCGACACAGGCGCGGATCGCCTGAAGGTGGCCGCTGAACTTCCGTTCGCCTGCGGCCTGGGTCAGTTCGTGAGCCGGGTTGAGATGGATACAGAGCCCGTCGGCCTCGATCAACTCCGTGAGTGACTTGATCTGCTCCGGCCGGTACTCAAGCAGCTGCTGGGCGCCGATGTTGCCGAGTAACACACCATCCGGAATCCGCCCGCGGACAGCGAAGTCGCGCACCGTCTCCGGCTTTTCAAGCATGACGCGCTGGCTGCCGACGCTAAAGGCAATCCCGGCGTGGCCGGCGGCCGCCGCCAGCGTTGCGTTGAGCTCGGCGGTGTGCTCCGCCCCACCGGTCATTGAGGTGATCATCAACGGGGCGCTGAGGAGCTTACCGAAGAAGTTCGTCTTGGTATCAACCTGGTCAAGGTCGAGCTCCGGCAAGGCGCAGTGTTCCAGCTGGACGCATTCCAGCAGGTTGGTGCGGCGGAAGCCGACATCCTCGTTTAACACAACGGACAGGTGGTCGGCCTTGCGCTGGCTGATTGAATCATTGGTCATCGGTTTAGTACCAGTCGTCTCACTTATCCAAACCCGGGGTATCAATGAACCCTGTGCTCATTATATCGGGGGAACGCTGTCCTTAAGTTGAACAACCTGTAAAATAGACCGATAACCACCGGGTGCCCGGGTGAAGACAAACCCGGCCCGCCTAGGAGCAGCGCCATGAAACTGAAACTGCACTGGCAGATCCTGATCGCCCTCGGTATCGCACTGATCGTCGGGCTGCTGACCTCCAAGTCCGGGATTACCTTCGGCTCGATGTACTGGGCGCCCTTCGGTGATAACCAGGAAAACGTATTCAACGTCGCCTACCAGTTCTATGACTTCTTCGGCACGCTGTTCCTTAATGCCCTGAAGATGATCATCGTCCCGCTGGTGGTCAGCTCGATCATCTGCGGCGTGGCCAGCACCGGTGGCGGCCGCGATTTCGGCAGGCTCGGTGGCAAGACCCTGGTTTACTACCTCGGTACAAGCCTGGTCGCGATCCTGATCGGACTGTTCCTGGTCAACGCCATCGCCCCGGGCCTGGAGAACGGCCAGGGTGTCGCCGACAAGCTCGGGCTGCATGCCGACACCGAGTCGGTCACAGCCAACGTCAGCGACCGCGGTGCCCGGGACTTCGTTGACATCTTCATCCGGATGGTTCCGACCAACGTGTTCGCCGCCGCGGCCGACAACGGCCAGATGCTGGGGCTGATCTTTTTCTCGCTGCTCTTCGGCTTCTTCATGATGGCGATCAACGAAAAGGGGCGTGACCTGCTGAAAAACCTCTGGCAGGCGGTCTTCCAGGTAATGATGAAGGTCACGGACTTCATCCTGATGTTTGCCCCGATCGGTGTCTTTGCGCTGCTGGCCAGGACCGTCAGCCAGACCGGGTTCGACGCTTTCGAGCCCCTGGCGAAGTTCTTCATGACCGTTGTCGCCGCACTCGGCATCCACTTCCTGCTCACAATGCCCCTGGTGCTGATGTTCGTGGCCCGGGTCCGGCCCTGGCGACATTACGTCGCGATGGCCCCGGCCCTGCTGACCGCGTTTTCCACTGCCTCCAGTTCGGCGACGCTGCCGATTACTATGGACTGCGTCAGGGACCGCGCCGGGGTCAGTAACCGCGTGACGAGTTTCGTCCTGCCCCTGGGCGCGACGGTCAACATGGACGGCACGGCGCTGTTCGAGTGCGTCGCGGCGATGTTCATCGCCCAGGCCTATGGCCTCGAGCTGACATTTGGAGTCCAGTTCATCATCGTGGTCACCGCCCT
>Ga0180436_10006161_pt1 | contig 10456 bp, 10 predicted proteins | sample SS_ome_2_FD_132434 | JGI IMG/M metagenome (GOLD analysis project Ga0180436, IMG submission 132434) | Hypersaline lake sediment archaeal communities from the Salton Sea, California, USA - SS_3_S_2 metaG | ecosystem: Environmental > Aquatic > Non-marine Saline and Alkaline > Hypersaline >...
GCACGATCTCGACCTGCCGTGCCGGCTCGGACACGAGCGCGGGAACCAACAGTGCGACTCCAAGAACAAGGACTCCGATGACAGCGAGCATCACGAACCGCTGGGTTGGCCTACGCACCACACGCACCTCACGCCGGGGATGGATCACTCTAGAACCCCGGGGAGAGCCGAGCAACCAACGTGTCGTCAACGCGCGGTCAACGCCCCCCCGGTGGGCTTCGCCGTCGCAGGTCGGCCCTCTAGAATGATCCGGGATGGAGGGGGAATCCGCCGATGACTCAGGAGACCCAGGAGACCGAATGCACGCGGCCGGCCGGAGTGCTGCTGCCGTTTGTCGCGTGGCTCCTCCTGGTCGTCGGCGGGTATCTCTACGTCTCTGGAGTCCTGTGCGGACGGAGCAACCCGCTCATGTCCGGCAACGGGTTCTGGGACTTCGTGTTGGTCGTCGGGCTCAGCCCGATCTTCTACGGCCTCGGCCCTCGCAAGAACTGGCGTCCTTCCACGATGTCCCCACGCGCCGTCCTCCGATGGAACGTCCTCGGCTACGGGCTGCCATTCTTCCTAGCGCTGCATTGGGAGTACCTCGGCAACGCGCTCAGGGCGCGGTTCTCACTCAAGGGCGCCGATCTCGGCGCACTCGACGCGAGGTCTCTCCTGCTTCTGACCGTCGGGCTCGCAGCGATCGCCAGCCTGCTCGTCCTGCATCTCGTCTGGGCTCGGCGCGCCCGAATCCTCCGCCCCTACCTCGGCGCGCTCCTAGGGGTCCCGGCTGTCGTTGCCGTCGTCACCGCGTTCCTCGGCGGCTCCGCTTGCCTCCACGTGCACCACTACAACCTGGGCGCGTTCCTTTTCCCCTTCTTTCGCTTCCGCAAGGTCCCGTCACTGGTCGCCCAAGCGACCTTCCTCGGCCTCGCCGTCGAGGGCATCGCCCGCTGGGGGATGGACCCCGTGTGGTACCCCATTCCGTAATCGCAGCGTCAGTCGAGGTCGAAGGCAGATCCGATTCGCGAAGCGCCGGAACCGCACCGAGGATCTGTCTAGAGCTCTCAAGCATCGAAATCACATTCCGCTATCAGACATATCTTACCTCTTAAAGCGCGTTCACTGGCCCTATAAGCAGCATCTTACCACTTACTTGACAGCTTGCGCATTTCGTAATATCCTGCTGGGTAAAGCATTGAAGACGATCTAAGGAGCAATATATGCCTGATTATCTTGACTACTCGACGGCATCGAGCTCGCAGATCGAAGCAGACCTGTGCCAACGCCTCGCAAGGTTCCGGCTGTCGCGCAACATCACCCAAGCACAACTGGCAGATGCGGCGGGGGTCTCGCCCCGAACGATCGGGCGAATGGAGAGCGGAGAGGGCGTCTCTCTCGACACGTTCATTCGTGTGCTCATGGCACTGAACATCCAACGCAGCCTTGCCGCCGCGCTGCCCGACCCGGCGGTTCGCCCCGTCGAACGCGTCGCATCCGGCGGAACCGAGAGAAGGCGGGCACGGCCGGGCAAGCCCCCGGATTCGCACCGGACCTGGACCTGGGACAACGAGCGAGGAGTGGATGGCTAGCGACGCGAGGGTCCTGCTTTGGGGGAGTGAGATCGGCGCAGTCTCGTGGATCGAGGAGCGAGGGATCGGCGTCTTCCAGTACACGCCCGATTTCGTCCGAAGCGGAATCGAGGTGTCCCCGCTGGAGATGCCGCTCCGCGAAATCCCCTACGAGTTTCCGGACCTCGGATCAAGCTCGTTCCGAGGGCTTCCGGGACTTGTTGCCGACTCGCTTCCGGACGCCTTCGGCAATGCCCTGATCGACGAATGGCTGGCCTCTGAAGGGAGAGCGCCGGACAGCATGGACCCCGTTGAGCGCCTCTGCTACACCGGCACGCGCGGCATGGGAGCGCTTGAGTTCCAGCCGGCCATCCTTGGGCCTCCCAGTGCGAGGAGGTCCCTCGACATCGAGAAGTTGATCGATCTCGCGCAGAAGACGTTGCAGCATCGTGCGAACCTTGGGGGCGTGTTCCGCGGCGAGGATGACTGCGAAGCGATCGAAGACATCCTCCGCGTGGGAACATCGGCAGGCGGAGCCCGAGCCAAGGCCGTCCTCGCCTGGAATCCCCGGACAGGCGACTTCAGATCGGGCCAACTCCCCACCAACTCAGGCTTCGAGTACTGGATCATGAAGTTTGACGGCGTGTGCAGTCAGAGCCCCGACACCCTCGGATCTCCGCAGGGATACGGCAAGGTCGAGTACGCCTATTCCTTGATGGCCTCCGCCTGCGGCATTCGCATGAGTCCGTGCCGTCTTCACCACGAGGGCGGACGGAGCCACTTCATGACTCGACGCTTCGATCGGGACGATTCGGGCCGGAAGGTCCACATGCAATCCCTCGCCGCGCTCGCCCACTACGACTACCAACAACCCAGTCGGTACTCCTACGAACAGGCGATCCACGCGATTCGGCGTCTCGGACTTCCGCGAGAGGATCTGGAGCAGCAGGTGCTGCGCGCGATCTTCAACGTGGTCGCCCGCAACCAGGACGACCACGTCAAGAACATCGCCTTCCTCATGGATACGAAAGGTCGGTGGCGCCTATCGCCGGCCTTCGACGTCACCTTCGCGACAGACCCAGCCAGCCGGTGGATGAACCAGCATCAGATGAGTCTGAACGGGAAGCGAACCGAGATCCGCCAGGACGATCTCGTCGCCCTTGCGAACGCAGCCGGAATCAAGGCGCCCAAGGCGCGCGAGATGATCGAGAGGGTCCTCCATGCGGTTGGCGAGTGGCCTGACTACGCCGAGGGTGCCGGACTCGACGCCACAAGAGCTGAGCAGATCGAAAACATGCACTGCACGAAGCTTTAGGATGACGACGACCTCTCGAACAGTTCCACCGCCCGGCGCATGACCCCGACGATGTCCACGTCGAAGTCGCAAGCCTCCATGCAAGCTCCCTGCCCGTCGCAGACCGACGGCTTCACCGCCTGGTTTGCGTACATCCCTCGCAGCCAGTCCTGCACCCCACCGCGTGCCCAGCCGACCATCGCCACGATCGAGGTGATGTCGATGCCCTTCGCACAGGGCATGCACATCCGGCAGTGGACGCAGTGCCCCGCCAACTCGCGGTGGACCTTGGGCAGCGCCGAGGTGTGGTCTCTCTCCGAAGCCGATGCGGTCTCGTAGTCCAGTGCCGCGCGGAGCTCATCCGTGTTCTTGACACCGGGGACCACCGTGGCGACCGGCTGACGTAGCGCATAGTCGAGGCACTGCAGCGGATCGATCGAGGTCGGCTCCCCGTCTACGCGGAGCAGCAGCCCCGCGGCATACGGCTTCATCGCGACCAGCCCGACGCCGCGTTCCTCACACACCTTGTAGAGCGCTCGTTGCCGCTCGTCGCCCTGCTGGGTCATGTTGACGGTGAACATCAGCACGTCGATGGCGCCGCTCACGACCAGTTCTGTAGCAGCCCGCACGTCGTGAGCGCTGGCGCCGATGCAGCCGATGTGCCCGTCCCGCTTGTAGCTCTCCAGTTCGGACAAGGACGCATCGAGCCATGCACCTGTACGTCCCGGCTCGCCGACCATCGTCATCATCGCCACGTCGACGAGGCCGTTGCCGACCCGCTCGAGGGCCTTCGGGAACGTCTCCTTGCAGTAGTCGAGATCGAACCGGTATCCGATCCCCCAGTGGCAGGCTAGAACCAGCTTGTCGCGGTGTTCACGGATCGCCGGACCGAGGCCGTCCCAGACGTAAGCTCCATCCCCCGCCGGATCCGTCTGCAAGACGTCAATGAAGCTCGCGCCTCCGGCAACGGCGGTCTCGACGATCTCGACGATGACGTCCCGATCCGGTGGCAGATGCTCCGTCCCGAAGCCGATCTTGCCGACTTGGATCCCGCTGTCTCCGAGCTGTCTCTGTTCCACATGCCCTCCTGACGCTGTTGCGGTGCGTCATCAACGTACCGTTCGTAATGGCGCTTTCAACCCCTACCTTCTCTCCAGTAGAGCGGGGACAGACGTCAGGCAGGATCGGCGGACACGCACCGGGAGGGCTCTGCGGAGCCAGGCGGCAAACTGATCGGTAGCCGCCAGGAGTTGGGCGAACGTGCTACAGCTTCCCGACCGGACAGGCCAGCTCGCACTTCCGGCAGTAGGAGACGTTGTAGCCCTCGGGATCGGCAGGGTCGAGGGGCGTCGCTTCGTCGATCTTCATCTGGATCCGGCATTTCGCACGGTCGAACGCGCCGTTCACGAAGGCCCCTTGCGGACAAGCGGCCCAGCAAGGTGCACCGCAAGAGACACACGGGTCGAAGCTCTTCAAACCTACGGTCAGCGCGAGCTCGGCTTCTAGAGCCAAGGCCTTCAGCCGAACCCGAGGCCCGTATTCCGGCGTGATCAGGAGATTGCTCTTCCCGATGACGCCGAGTCCGGCGAGGACGGCGGCGTCCTTGAGGAACGTCCCGTTCTCTGGTTGGTAGCCAAGCGGCACCGCACGAATGCCCAGGTCGGCCGCGGCCTGTCGGGTGACGGCGTCTGCTGTCCGGATCAACGCGAGATTCCCTCGCGTATCCCCGTCGCCGCCCCAGTGATCGAGCTCAGGTTGTGCCCCGGGGTGGTGAAGAGCGAGAACGAGGACGGATCGGGCGGAGTCCGGCAACGTCTGCCGCGATGTGTCGCAATGGGAAGGCGAAGCACGGAGCCTGCCCGCACCAGCAATCCCTGCCAGCGACGCGCCTGAGCGCAAAGCGAGATCAACGAGCCGTTGACTATTCACAGCCCCAAGAGTAGCGATGCAGAAGCCGATTTCGAATCGGACAGCCGCTGCTTCCTACGGGTCGCGCGAACGTGTCGAAGCTTCGGAGGGCGGGGCCTTGGGTTCAGAGCAACGGAAGGACCCACAAGCTCATGTAGACCGATGTATCATCGCAGCACGTTCGATCGACGCGACGTATCTGCGGAGGGAATGGATGAAGAAGGTGACCGCGTTTGTGGGAAGCGCCCGCAAGAAACACACGCAAGCGGCTGTCCGCCAGTTGATGAGCCACCTGCAACGACTCGGGGACGTGGACTTCGAGATTGTCCATCTCGCCGACTACAGGATTGAGCTATGCCTAGGCTGCAAGCTCTGCTTCGAGAAGGGTGAGGAGGCCTGTCCCCACGAGGACGATCGCGACGTGCTGATCGAGAAGATATCGGCATCCGACGGCGTTATCTTCGCCACTCCAAGCTACATGTTTCAGGTCTCCGCCCTGATGAAGGCGCTGATCGATCGCCTCGCCTTCATCGGTCATCGACCCCGCTTCTTTGGTAGGTCCTTCACGAGCGTTGTCACGCAGGGGCTTTTCGGTGGGGGCAAGATCGTGAAGTACATCGACTTCGTTGGCGCGTGTCTCGGATTCAAGACGGTTCGCGGAGCGTGCATCACGGCCCTCGAACCGATGACGGAGCGGGAAGCGCAGAAGATCGACAAGATCCTCGCGAAGCAGAGCAAACGGTTCCATCGAAACCTTATGGGGCCGGGGAATCCCGCCCCCAGCCTGATGATGTTGATGGGCTTTCGAGTGGGGCGGGCCAGCATGCGGACGAACCTCAATCAGAGCAGTCTCGACTACCGCTACTACGAGGAGCACGGCTGGTTCCGGTCGGACTACTACTACCCCACAAGGCTGGGGCCGCTCAAGAAGCTCGTCGGAGCGCTCTTCGACCTCATCGGAACCCGGATGGCGAGGAAACGCAACCAGTAGAGGCAAAGGCCGCCGCTCGCGCAGGGGATTGGTCGCTGATCCCCCGATGAACGGACACCTCCCGCAGGAAGGCCCGATACCGGTTCGTTCACCGTCGGTCGGTCGCAATGGGAAACGCAGCTGAGCTGATGCCTTCTACACAGGCACCGTATGTCGTTCATCTCGCTTCATCGGGCCTGCTCTGCGGATTGCGGCGATTTCTTAGTGATGCATCCGTACGCCAACAGGCATCATCGGCAATCCCCGCCAGCGACGCGCCTCGCCAAGTCGCCCAAGCCCCGACGACCTCGAACGAGTCTTCCTAACGCTGCGTTCCTACCGCGATGCCGTGCGCGGACGATATGTACGTCCTCTCTGGGGGCGTTTCCCGTTTGCCTTTGAGCCGCCGAGCAAGAACTGCCGCTTCGGATCGAAGTCCTCACCGTAGTCGAAGTCTGGCAGACGCCGACGCTCAAGGGGACTTCCGAGCGTTCTTTCGATTTGGCGAACCATCATGACGTCGCTACGCACGGCAAGCGTTACCGCCTCGCCCGTTCGCTCCGCCCTGCCGGTACGCCCGATCCGGTGCGTGTACGCATCGACCGTGTGAGGCATGTCGTAGTTGACGACGTGCGAGATCCCTGAGACATCGATACCGCGAGCGGCGATGTCTGTCGCAACAAGCACATCGATCTTGCCGTTACGGAATCCATCGATCGCTTGCTGACGCTGATTCTGGCTCATGTTGCCCTGCAAGGCAGCTGCGCGGTGTCCTCGCTTCTTCATCTGCAGCGCCAGGCTTCGCGCGCGATGCTTGGTCCGCGTGAAAACGAGAACGCGACCCGTTGCCGTTCCCCGGAGGAACGCGTAAAGCAGCTCCGTTCGCCGGTGATCTGGAACAGGGTAGAGAGCGTGCGAGACGGTCTTCGCAGGCGCGTTACCGCCGACCTCGACCGTCTCCGGACTCGAAAGGATCCGATCTGCGAGTGCCCTGATGTCCTTGGGCATCGTCGCCGAGAAGAAGAGCGTCTGCCGCTTCGCGGGAACCTGCCGGATGATCTCCCGTATGTCCGGGAGAAAGCCCATGTCACACATCCGATCGGCTTCATCGAGGACCAAGACCTCGACGTGCGACAGGTCGATTCCGCCTGCGCGCACGTGATCAAGCAATCGGCCGGGGCAGGCAACAACGATCTCCGCGCCGCGCTTGAGCGCCGCCAACTGCGGCCCCTTGCTGACACCGCCGTAGATCGCAACACTCCGGATCTTGGTTCCGCGTCCCAGCCTCTTGATCTCCTGATGGATTTGCTCGGCCAGCTCCCGGGTGGGGGCAACGATCAGGGCGCGCACACGGCCCAACGGGCCACGGGTCAGGCGCTGGAGGATCGGCAGGGCGAACGCTGCCGTCTTCCCTGTCCCCGTCTGTGCCAAGCCCAGAATGTCGCTTCCTCGAAGAATGCTTGGGATGGTGGCTTCCTGAATGGGCGTGGGCACTACGTACCCGGCGGACTTCACGCCGGCGGCAATGCGCCGGTCAAACGAGAAACGATCGAAACTCAATAGAAACACTCCTTGGCTCCGTTGAGCCAAGTCGCACGCTCAGCTCGGGTTGACTGCAATTCGGGATTGGATGGTATGCGAGTGAATTGCCTACGAAACTGCGGTGATCATACCCGATCTCGCCGCGACGCGCGATGCCTCACCGGTCGCAGAGGTTCCTGTCGTGACAAACGTTCGCTCGGCTCGGCTGCTCGAATCGAAATCGCTCGGAGAGAGTCTGGTGCTAGGCCCGTGGCTTCCTATGAAGGAGATGCTCCCAGCCTGTAGAGCTGATACTCGTTCTCGCACGGGCGGCCATGCGACAGGTGAAGCTCGTCTGTGCCCAACTCGCCAACCCAGGAGTAGATCGTCGCGCACCACACGTTCGGCTCGCCGTGATTGCAGATCCCTGCATCGTGATCGCTGGCGAACCGGATGGCCTCGTCGAGGTCGATCGTCCCTCGGTTCGCCTCGTACCACGCCTCGATGCGCCGCTGGAAATCGTAGAACCTGTTGCCGCCATCCGGGACACGATCGTACGGGGACATTGCCTCCGACTGAAACACGTTGACCGTCGCCAGCATACCCTCATCGGTGGTCATCACATCGACACCTTCGTCCGGCGCTACCTCGACGCGCGCAACGAGGCCGCTCTTGTCCGCCAGCATCCACGCGTTCGGCTCCATGTGCGGAACACGCTTCATGAACTCCACGGCCGACATCACGTCGGGGCAGGTGTCGAGGATCCGCCGACTCACAACGTTCGACCGGAGGCCGGGTTTCAGCTTCCCCGTGTAGAAGGGGATCGACGACCCACCGATCGCCAGGCCTGCCTCGTTCAGGCCGTCATACCGCCCCGGATCCGCGAAGCCGAACGCAATGTGTCGAAGGCCATCCTTGAGCGCTGTTCGGAAGCACGTCACATACTCGATGTCCTCATCCTCCCAATCGTGATTCCTTACGAAGATCGTCCGACCACTCGACGTCTGAGAGCCCGACACGGCCACGACGTTGCAGCCCGGGAACTCGAGCCAATCGGCCACAATCATGTTCGCGAGCACCACGTAGTAGTCCGTATCGTTGACTTCCGCCAGTGCTCGCAGCTCGTCCAGGTAGCCGGGCACGTGCCTTGCTACGGCTTCCTCACACGCCTTCACAAACTCGAGCTTCTTCGCGCTCGGCTTCTGCCACCACGTGTTGAGCTTCCGCTCGGCGACGATCTCGCCGTAGGCCCTTCCCAGCTCCGCGTGGGTTCCTGCAATGTCGACCTGACGCATATCGTTGCTCCTTACCGCCCCCCGAGTTCGCCTTCGACAGAAGGCGCGGTGTCACATCCCGCCAGTAGCGACATGGAGAAAGTACAGAACGAATACGCGCTTTCAAGGTCGTGAATCACGTGTTCCTCGGGGACACCAATTCCCAGTCACCGACTGTCGCGCTGGGTTCGCAAGTACCGCACTCCAGGAAGGGCGAAGCTCCTTCAGGCCGTCCGCCTCTTGCACGGGCGGCCGGAACCACGGGTCTCCCAAGTGCGAGAGATGAGGCTCGTTGCATCCGATTCCTTGACGGACTATCCAGGCTGCCGGGATGCTGCTCGGATCTCGCTCACCAATTGCACCAACTGCTCCTTCGAGCCGGCTTCTACGGCCAGCGGCTCGAAGGTGAGCGGGCCCGAGTAGCCCCAGTCGTGGACGAGACGTGCGACCGTGTCCCGAACATCCTGCGAATCATCGGGGCTCTGTGGACCGCGTGACCGCAGGTCGGAGCGTATGTGCACATTCGCAATGCGATCGACCCGAGTTCGGAAGCACTCAAGCTCGTCGAAAAGGGTCGCCCAATGCAGATCTAGGGTGATCCACTCGAACCGGTCAACGAGTGTGAATGGGGTCTCTCCCCCCAGGTGCGTTGGCACGTTCTCCACAGACACTTGGATGTCCGGGAATGCGGAGGCGGCTTCCCGAACGGCGGCGTCGAGGACGCGAACGTCAAAGGACTCACGCCATGTGTCCCAAAGGTGCATCACACAGATCGACGCACCGGCTGTTCTAGCGAGCGCCAGGCTCTCTCGAATGAGCGTCCTCCCCCGCTCGACCTGGGTCCCTTGTCCGGAGCAGAGGTTCACCCCGATGTCGCGGTTCGCATGGACACCGAGAGGATCGGCAGACTCCCTGAGGCTAAGAGAGCGGAAAGCTCCTCGATGCTGTGCTTCTCGACGTCCGTCCACGCTGCGAGCCGCTTCTCTCCCTCATCGAGGGGCGGGGTCCGCGGGTCCCATTCCGCAAGGTTCTGGAACTCGAAGGCGTCCACCTGAGCTTCGGCAACCGCCCACTCCATGAAGCGCAAGATATCTTGAATTCGATAGCCGCTTCCGCCGACAGCCTTGACGCACGGAGCGACAGACAGAGAGATCGGGTTTGTGCCCACTTCGTTGTCCGGTCCGTTCACGCTCCTCGCGCTGACCGCGCTCGATCGTGCAGTCCGCACCATCATACTCGCGCGTTCGCTTCATTCGGCCCTGCTCTGCGGATCGCGGCAATTGCGTAATAATGCGCCCTTGCGCCGCCACGCAGGATCGGCTAGCCTCGGCGCGGAGCTCGCATTGGCGAGCCCGTGTCACTGTGAGGACTCGCCGGCAGACTGGTCATTGGCACACAAGGAGGCAGAGAACGTGAACACACTGGAAGCGAGCGGGCACCGTCGCAGCATCCGAGAGTTCAAGGACCAGGCCGTCGAACGCGAGACGATCGACAAGCTGCTGGAGGCCGCGGTGCTGGCGCCGTCCGCGAAAAACAGCCAGCCGTGGCGCTTTACCGTCATCGAGCAGGCTCGCCGTGAGGAGTTCCTCGAGGTCATCCGCAAGGGCGTCGCCAATCGCGAAGCCGAGGGTGTGGAGACCGGCACGATCCAGTGGAGCATCCAGTGCATCGAACAGGCGCCGGTGACGATCCTCGTTCACAACACCGACGGCATCCATCCCTGGCTGGAGCGCAAGGAGCACGAGTCGTGGTGGGATGTCGCCACCGTCCAATCCGTCGGCGCAGCGATTCAGAACATGCTTCTCGCGGCGACCGAGCTCGGCCTCGGATCTCTCTGGATCGCTGACGTGTGGGAGGCCTACCCCGAAATCAACGCATGGCTCGAAACCGACCATCAGCTCGACTCCGCCGTCAGCTTCGGGTACACGAACGCAACGCC
>Ga0180436_10006163_pt1 | contig 10455 bp, 7 predicted proteins | sample SS_ome_2_FD_132434 | JGI IMG/M metagenome (GOLD analysis project Ga0180436, IMG submission 132434) | Hypersaline lake sediment archaeal communities from the Salton Sea, California, USA - SS_3_S_2 metaG | ecosystem: Environmental > Aquatic > Non-marine Saline and Alkaline > Hypersaline > Sediment...
GAGCTCTACATCAAGATCCACGGCCAGACCAAGTACGATGAGAAATTCGGCGCCCTCGAGGCCATCGGCTGCTACGGAACCTGGGAACCCTGCCACAAGATTCTGCTGGGCAACTACATCGTTGGCGTGGAAAACCTGGGCGGAGACCTGGAGAAAGTGGTGAACAAGCGGTTCCGTTTCTTCGCCTTCCCGATTCGCTGGCATCTTGGTGACGGTTCTATGGTTCGTTGCGTTGCCGAAATCGACGAGGACGATCTGAATGACGTACCTTCACGCACCTATCCCTATGGTGCCATGTAATTTGAGACGCTGATTCACAGGATCAATTGTCTTATTAACCTTATAAGGTATGAGGGGAGGAAGTCATGAAAAGATTACTTAATGCAGTATGTGTATTTCTGATGCTTGCCTCAATCACCCTTATTTCGAACAGTTCAGCAATAGGGGCAGAAGATATTAAAAAAGTAACGCTTGATCAGGTTAAACCCTATGAAGTGGCAAAACATTTCAAGATGATTGCTCTTAGGCTACATGGGAAAGAGGAGTCAGGATCCCAGAATTTCTGGGTAGGTATGTCCCACTTTCTTCCGGGTGGTGGCGCTGAATGGGGTGCATCAGCTTTAGAAAAGATATACTTTGTGCTTGAAGGGGAGGTGGTTGTAAAATCCGAGACAAAAGAGTTTGTTCTTGGACCCTGGGAGTCGATATACATAGGCCCCAATGTGAAACGTGATCTGATTAACAAGACCAACAAGACTGCAACAATGCTTGTTATTATGCCATATCCTAAAAAATAGACAATTATAGCCATTGTTAATAAGAAAATGGGATCCCATCTTTGTCAAGATGCGACCCTAGTACCTCTTTTATGAAAAACAACTAATCAGCACATATCATCAGGCTGGACACTTTTCGCGGGAATAAGTACCCGCGAAAATGTCAGCCTGGGAGTTCTCCGGCTAAATCAACTGATTACCAGACAGGAAATAGATAAGGATACAAAGTATGAAAAAGATAAAACTGGAAGAGGTTAAAGCCTACGAAGCCCCCGGCCATTTCGGCATGACGGCCATGCGGCTGCAGGGCACCGAGGAGACCGGAGTCACCAAATTCTGGATGGGCCTGTCCCATTTTCTACCCAACGGCGGGGCCGAGTGGGGGTACGAGGACAATCCCCTGGAAAAGGTCTATTTTGTACTGGAGGGTGAGATCACCGTCAAATCCAAGACCGAAGAGATCGTGCTCAAAAAGTGGGACTCTTTATTCATCGGCCCCAATGAGGGGCGGGAGATTATCAACAAGACCAACAAGCCGGCTAGCATGCTGGTGGTGATCAATTACCCGGAGTAGTCCTGGGGAGACTGACCATAAAAAAGGATAGAAAAATGACCGCTTCGTTAAAAAACAAGGCTATCATTACAGCGGCTCTAACCGGTTCCATTCATACGCCGTCCATGTCGCCCTACCTTCCCATCACGAGCCAGCAGCTGATCGATGAATGCCTGGCGGTTTACGAGGCCGGCGGCGCCGTTGCGCACATTCACACGCGGGACCAGGAGACCGGCCTGCCCAATGCCGACCAGGAGGTTTACCAGGAGGTTGCTGAAACAGTTAAAAAACACTGCGATCTCATCCTGTGCACCACCACCGGCGGCCGGCTCGGGGAGCCTGTGGAGAAACGGGTACGGGTGGCCAATACGCTCAAGCCGGAATTGGCGTCCCTGAACGCCGGTTCCCTCAATTTTGCCCTGTTCCATATTGCCGATAAAATTACGGATTACAAATTCGATTGGGAGAAGCCGTACCTGGCCGGGACGGACGATTTCATCTTCCCCAACACCTTTAAGACCATGCAGGAGTTCCTGCAAATCTTCGAGACTACCGGAACCAAGCCCGAGTTTGAGATTTACGATATGGGCATGATCAACAATCTGGCCTTTCTCATCCGCAAGGGGATTGTAAAAAAACCGGTCTACATGCAGTTCGTTTTGGGTATTCTCGGCGGTATGCCGGCAACGCCGGAAAACCTGGTATACCTGGTCGATACCGCCCGCAGACAAATCGGTGATTTTGTATTTTCTGTTTGCGCCGCCGGCAACCGGCAATTTCCCCTGTGCACGCAATCACTGATCATGGGGGGCAATGCGCGGGTTGGACTGGAAGATAATCTCTATCTTGAAAAGGGCGTACTGGCCAAAAGCAACGCCGAACAGGTTGCCAAGATTATTCGCATTGCCAGGGAACTGGGCATCGAACCGGCCACACCTGCGGAGGCCCGCCAAATATTAGGCTTGAAGGGTCTCGATGAGGTAAATTTCTAAGGGGAAAACTTATGCAACTCGCTGACAGGGCCCTGGATGCAATTCTTTTCGGCCTGGGGCAGGCTATCCGCGTGACCGCGGCAAGGCACAAATCCTATAAGGAGCGGATCCGCAGCAAGGAATTTATCGCCCAGATCAAGACCCTGGATAATTCCACCGGCAGATACTTCTTATTCAAGCCGCGTAAGTTCAGCTCAAAAAAAGGGATCCATCCCCAAGCTGATGTCAACATGATTTTCAGCAGCGCGGAGCTGGCGGTGAAGCTCTTTACGCCGCCCCGGGATCAGCTGGACATGATCAATGCTGCCAAAGACGGCCAGGTCATGATCGAAGGGCCGGACGAGTTGGCTATCTGGTTCAGTGAAACACTGAACATGCTGCTCACCATCGGTGCGCAATACGGCACGGACATCGGCGACGGCGTGCTGCGCTACACCAGCAACACCAATGGCGGGCCGATCTTTGTCTACGTGAAAAACGATAAAATTATCCGGATCACCCCCATTGAGTTCGATGAGACCGATGCACCGCCGTGGACCATTCACGCCAGGGGCAAACGCTTTACGCCGCCTCGCAAAACCACCATCTCACCGCACACCCTGGGCTGGAAGTCCATGGTCTATTCCAAGGATCGTATCCTCTATCCCATGAAACGGGTTGATTTCGATCCCCGGGGTGAACGCAATCCCCAAAATCGAGGCGTCTCCGGATATGAACGCATCTCCTGGGACGAGGCCCTCGATCTTGTGGCCGGCGAGATCAAACGGGTCAAGCGCGATTACGGGCCGGGAGCCATTTTGAACGGCAGCGGTTCCCATCATACCTGGGGGCATTTGGGCTACTGGCTCAGTGCCCGCTTGCGCTTTTTCAACTCCCTGGGATTTACACCCGTGGTGCACAATCCGGACAGCTGGGAAGGCTGGTACTGGGGCGCCATGCACCATTGGGGGCACAGTTCCCGCCTAGGCGCGGGCGAAGCCTATGGCACCATTGAAGATTGTCTCAAGGAAGCTGAAATGGTGGTCTTCTGGTCCAGCGATCCGGAAGCCACCGGCGGTGTGTACGGGGCCTACGAAGGCACCATCCGCCGTCAATGGCTCAAGCATCTGGGGCTTGAACTGGTCCATATCGATCCTTTCTACAATCATACGGCGGCCCTGTTGGGCGGCAAATGGCTCGCGCCGCGGCCGGCCACCGGCAATGCCCTGGCCCTGGCCATTGCCTATGTCTGGATCACGGAAGATCTCTACGATAAAGCCTACGTGGCTGACCGCACAGTGGGCTTTGACGCCTGGAAGGCGTATATCCTGGGCAACGATGACGGGATACCCAAAACGCCGGAGTGGCAGGAAAAAGAGGCGGGCATTCCCGCGAAAGATGTGCGTGTACTGGCCAGGCAGTGGGGCACTAAAAAAACCTACCTGGCGGCCGGTGGGATCAATGGCTTTGGCAGTGCCTGCCGCTGCGCCACCGGCAACGAGTGGGCACGTTCCATGGTCTGCCTGATGGCCATGCAGGGCCTGGGCAAACCCGGTGTCAATCTGGGCGGCATGCAGCAGGGTACTCCGGTGGATCACCGTTTCTATTTCCCCGGTTATGCGGAAGGCGGTTTCTCGGGCGATTACCAGGGCACGGCCATGGCGGTCAGTTTATATCAGCGGATGCCCCAGCTGCCCACGGTCAATACCGTGGCCCAGCGGGTGCCGCGCCTGAAAATTCCCGAGGCCATCATGGATGGCAAATGCGAGGGCTACCCCACCTATCCGTTTACCATTGAAGGCCAGTTCCTGAAATTCGGGTACCCCGCACCGGGTCATGCACCGGTCAAACTCTACTACAAATACGGCGGGCCCCATTTCGGCACCATGAATGAGACCAATCGCTATGTCCGCGCATATCGGTCGGACGGGCTGGAGTGTGTTGTCAATCAATCCATCTGGCTGGAAGGTGAGGCCAAATTCGCCGACATCATCCTTCCGGCCTGCACCAGCTTTGAACGCTGGGATATCAGCGAGTTTGCCAATTGCGGCGGATACATCCCCCACTGCTACAACCAGTGCAACCATCGGGTGGCGGTGATTCAGCACAAATGCATCGAGCCCCTGGGTGAATCCAAATCCGATTTCATGATTTTCCTAGAAGTCGCCAAACGGCTGGGCCTGGGCGCTCCTTTTTCAGAAGGCATGACGGAACTGGACTGGTGCCGGCGCTTGTTCGACGCCACGGATCTTCCGGACAAAATAAGTTGGAAAAAATTTCTTAAAAAAGGCTATTACGTCATTCCCGCGCCGCCTCCCGCCAAGCGGCCCAACGTTTCCTATCGCTGGTTTGCGGAAGACCGGCTGAAAGACACCCCCGACCTGACACCCCTGCCGGCGGATTACACCGAAGAGTGGCGGCGCGGTCTGCAAACCCAGTCCGGAAAACTGGAGTTCGTCTGTTCGAGCCTCGCGCGTTTCGACCCCGATGATCCGGAAAGGCCCACGATGACCAAATATATCCCATCCTGGGAGGGGCATCACACAGAGGAACTATACCGGAAATACCCGCTGCAGCTGATTTCTCCCCATCCACGGTTCAGTTTTCACACCATGGGTGACGGCAAGGACAGCATCATTAACGATGTCAAGGACCATCGCGTGCTGATCAATGGTTATTACTACTGGATCGTGCGCATCAACACGAAGGATGCAGAGTCACGGGGCCTGCAAACCAATGATCTGGTCAAGGTATTCAATGATCGCGGCGCCGTTATCTGTGCCGCCCAGCTCACCCAACGGGTTCCGCCGGGCACGGTGCACTCCTATGAATCCTGTGCAGTTTATGATCCGGTGGGTGAACCGGGCGAGTCGCCGGACCGCGGAGGATGCATCAACCAGCTGACGCCCAGCCGGACGATCATAAAGAAATCCCATGCCACGGCATCCAATTCGTGCCTGGTCCAGATAGAAGCCTGGCAGTTCGAAAAAGAGGGGGCTGCATGACGAAGTGGAATCTCATCATCGATATTGAAAAATGCGAAGACTGCAACAACTGCTTTCTGGCGTGCAAGGACGAACATGTGGATAACGATTGGCCGGGTTATACAGATTCCCAGCCCCGCCACGGGCATCGCTGGATCAATATCCTGCGCAAGGAGCGCGGACAGTTTCCTTTGATCGATGTTGCTTACCGGCCGACCCCCTGCATGCATTGCGATGATGCCCCCTGTATCGCTGCGGCCGATGGACAAGCGGTAACCAAACGCAATGACGGCATTGTGCTCATTGATCCTCAAAAGGCAAAAGGACAAAGAAATCTGGTTAAATCCTGTCCCTACGGGGCCATCTTTTGGAACGAAGAGAAGAGCGTACCTCAAAAATGTACGTTATGTGCGCATCTGCTCGATGCCGGTTGGCAACAGCCCCGCTGCGTTCAGGTGTGCCCTACGGGCGCACTGAAAATCGTGGCTGCCGACGACGAAGCGATGCAAAATCAGATCGTAAATCAAAATTTAAAAACGTTCTCTCCTGAATTAAAAACCCATCCCAGGGTCTACTATAAAAATCTGCACCGCTTCGAGCGCTGTTTTATCGCCGGGAGTGTGGCCGTCGCTACGGGTGATGTGATCGATTGTGCCCAGGGTGCTGCGGTGACCCTCTCGAAAAATGAACAGGCTATCGCAAAAATGCTCACTGACGACTATGGGGACTATAAGTTCGACGATCTAGAGCCTGACAGCGGTGCGTACCGGCTGGATTTGAAATACAAAGATTATGATACGCAATCAATTACAGTTGAGTTGGTCAAAAGTGTGAGCCTGGAGGATATTTTGTTTGCCTAGACTGCCTCTGTATTCCCACCAATAAAACTGAAACCGCGCGCTGATGAAAAGCGCCAATCCACGCAATTTATTCTTCACGAAAGAGCTTGAATGCATTGATCAATCCGTTTGTGGACGTGTCGTGGGATGCTACGGGCTGTTTATCCGTCAGTTCCGGCAGAATCTGATTGGCCAGTTGTTTTCCTAGTTCTACACCCCATTGGTCAAAGCTGAAAATGTTCCAGATCACGCCTTGCACGAAAATTTTGTGCTCGTACATGGCAATCAGGCTGCCCAGGGTCCTGGGCGTCAGCTTTTTAAATAGAATGGAGTTGGTGGGCCGGTTGCCGGCGAACAGCTTGTGAGGCCAAAGTCGCTGGATTTCCGCGCTGCTTTTGCCCGCCGCTTTCAGTTCGGCGATAACCTCTGTTTTTCCTTTGCCGCGCATGAGGGCTTCGCTTTGGGCGAAAAAGTTGGCCAGCAGTTTTACATGGTGATCCCCGGTGGGATTGTGGCTGAGGGCCGGGGCCAGAAAATCTGCCGGGATTAACTGGGTACCCTGATGAATCAGCTGGTAAAAGGCATGCTGGCCATTGGTGCCGGGTTCCCCCCAAATGATGGGACCGGTGGGGTAGTCCACTTTTTCCCCGCCGCGGTCCGTTGATTTGCCGTTGCTCTCCATGTTGCCCTGCTGGAAATAGGCCGGGAAGCGATGCAGGTATTGGTCATAGGGCAGGATGGCTTCACTTTCAGCGCCGAAAAAATTGGTGTACCAGATTCCGATCAGGGCCAGGATGACGGGAATATTGCTGTCAAAAGGGGTTTCATGGAAATGCCGATCCATTTCATGGGCACCCTTTAGGAGTTGGGAAAAATTGTCAAAACCGATATAACAGGCAATGGAGAGTCCGATGGCCGACCACAGGGAGTAGCGCCCGCCGACCCAATCCCAGAAGCCAAACATGTTCTTAGCGTCGATACCGAACTCGGACACCTTGGCGGTATTGGTGGAGAGGGCCACGAAATGTCTGGCTACGTGCTGTTCATCTGCGGCCTGCTCCAGGAACCAGCGGCGGGCCGAATAGGCATTGGTCATGGTCTCCTGGGTGGTAAATGTCTTGGATGCTACCATGAACAGCGTGGTTTCAGGGTTCAGTTGTTTCAGGGTCTCGGTGATATGCGTGCCGTCAATGTTGGAAACATAGTGCACCTTCAGGTGGGGACGGGCATAGGGTTTTAACGCCTCGGTCACCATCACCGGCCCCAGGTCGGACCCGCCGATGCCGATATTGACAATGTCGGTCATCCGTTTTCCGGTGTATCCCTGCCACCTGCCGTCAATCACCTTTGCCGAAAAAGCATCCATCTTCTGCAATACGGCGTTTACTTCCGGCATCACATCGATTCCATCCACATAAATCGGCGCATTACTGCGGTTGCGCAGGGCCACGTGCAGCACGGGCCGGTTTTCGGTTTCATTGATTCTGTCTCCGGAAAACATCTTCTCAATGGCATCGGCCAGATCGATTTCCGCGGCCAGCCCGGCGAGAAGTTCAAGGGTATCCTCAGTTATCCGGTTTTTGGAAAAATCAATCAGGATATCATTAAACCGCAACGAAAATTTATTGAAGCGATCCGGGTCCCTGGCAAACAGATCGGTCATCCGGATTGCTTTGACATCCTGATAATGGTCAGCCAACTTTTGCCAACTCCGGGTCTTAGTTGGCCTGATTTGATTTAGCATGGCAAATCTCCTGGGTGATGCAACTATACGTCAAATCCGGTACAGCATATGGATAAACCTATACTGCCGCGGCCTGAAAGGCTTTGCTGACAATCTTTTGGGCCTCCTGCTGAATCTGTGCCAGATGGGCTTTGCCCCTGAAACTTTCAGCGTAAATCTTGTAGATCTCCTCGGTACCCGAGGGGCGCGCCGCAAACCATCCGTTTTCCGTAACCACCTTCAAGCCCCCCAAGGGAGCTTGATTGCCCGGCGCCCGGGTATGCTTGGCAAGGATGGGTTCGCCGGCTAGTTCGCCGGCGCTGATCATTTCGGCCGAGAGCTGTTTTAAAACCGTCTTTTGGGCGGTGGTGGCCGGAGCATCGATGCGTTCATACACCGAAGCACCAAACTGCTCTTCCAGGGAGGCGTAAATTTCACCCGGGTCCCTGCCTGTTTTGGCCATTATCTCTCCAGCCAGAAGATCCATGATGATGCCGTCCTTGTCCGTTGTCCATACACGGCCGTTGCGGCGCAGGAACGAGGCCCCGGCGCTCTCCTCGCCGCCGAAGCCAAATTCACCGCCCAGCAGCCCATCCACGAACCACTTAAATCCCACCGGAACTTCACAAACGCTTCTCTGAAAATGGGCCGCCACCCGGTCGATGATGGAAGTGGAGACCAGGGTTTTGCCCACGGCGGCCGATGGATTCCAGTGGGGCCGGTTCTGGAACAGGTACCAGATGGCTACGGTCAGATAGTGATTGGGATTGAGCAGCCCGGCGCGTTTGGTGACAATCCCGTGGCGATCCACATCGGGATCATTGCCGAAAGCAATATCAAAGCGGTCTTTGTGCTGGATCAGCCCCTGCATGGCATAGGCGGAAGAGCAGTCCATGCGTATTTTGCCGTCCTTATCCAGAGTCATGAAGCCAAAGGCGGGGTCCACCACCGGATTGACGATCTCCAGGGACAGTCCATAGCGTTCCGCAATGGGTTCCCAGTAGTGAACCGCGGCGCCGCCCAATGGATCCACACCCAGTTTGAGCCCCGCCGCCCCGAGAATATCCATATCAACCACATTGGCCAGATCCGCCACATAGGGGCCGATGTAATCATAGGCATGGGTCGTATCGGCTTTGAGGGCCCTGGCAACAGACAGCCGTCTGATCTGATCCGTCCCGCTTTTCAGAATCTCATTGGCTCGTTGCGCAATGCGCTGGGTGATTTCGTTTCCAGCCGGGCCGCCATGGATGGGATTGTACTTGAACCCGCCGTCCTCCGGGGGATTGTGGGACGGGGTGATCACCACGCCGTCGGCCAGTCCGTGCTTTCGGCCCTGATTGTAAGTAAGTATGGCATGGGAGATGACCGGGGTGGGCGTATAGCCCAGCCCTTTGGAGATCATGACCGTCACACCGGCCGCGGCGAAGACCTCAAGTGCGCTGGCCAGGGCCGGTTCGGAGAGCGCATGGGTGTCCATACCCATGAAAAGCGGGCCGTTGATATTCTCGGAAGACCGATATTCGCAAAGGGCCTGGCTGATGGCCAGTATGTGGTTTTCATTGAAACTGTTTTTCAATGACGAACCCCGGTGGCCCGAGGTTCCGAAAACGACTTGCTGGCCCGGATCGGATACGTCCGGTTTGTGGGTGTAGTAGGCGGATACCAGTCGCGGAATATTGGCCAGCATGGAATGGGGCGCTGATCGGCCGGCAAGTTCGTGAACGCTCATATCGTCTTCCTCCCGTTCCTGGTGGGTTGATTTTTTACACTAATCTGAGCATTGATCTGTTCCTTGGTCCCGCTGCGGCAAAATTTCTTCAGGAGAGATGTTCCTTATACAAATCATTCACCCCGGGGTCGCTGGTATCCTTTTTCATGATGGCCTCCCAGGGATGAAAAAATATGAAGATATTCGCCAGCAATTTCCAATATACAGTATAGCACCATGTTTCACCAAATCTCAAAGGTGCAATCCTTAATTAGCTGCTGGGCAATTCAGATGGTTTTCGGGGGGATAATACCTCGAAATTACCCGGGATGGCCTCAACCGCTCTCTCCCGGGTCTCCGGGGGCCTCACCCATTGGTGTAAATCCTCCATCAGCAGGTAGAGGCAGGGCACCAGAATCAGGGTGATGAGCGTGGCGAAGAGGATGCCGAAGCCGAGGGACAGTGCCATGGGGATCATGAACCGCGCCTGGCGGGAGGTTTCGAAAATCATCGGCGCCAGACCCCCGAAGGTGGTCAGGGTGGTCAGGATGATGGGCCGGAAGCGGCGCAGGCCAGCCGCACGGATCGACGCCACTGGTCCGGCGCCTTCCCGGCGCCGGCGGTTGGCAAAATCGATGAGCACCAGCGAGTCGTTGACTACCACCCCGGAAAGGGCCACCATCCCCATCATGCTCATCAGGCTGAGGTTGTAGCCCATGAGCAGGTGCCCCATGATGGCGCCGACAACACCGAAGGGGATGGCCAGCATCACGATGAAGGGCTGGCTGTAACTGCGGAAGGGGATGGCCAAAAGGAAGTAAATGAGCAGCAGGGCCAGGACAAACCCGCCCACCAGGCTCTGCAGGCTCTCCTGCATATCGGCCTGTCTGCCCTGGTA
>Ga0180436_10006164_pt1 | contig 10455 bp, 8 predicted proteins | sample SS_ome_2_FD_132434 | JGI IMG/M metagenome (GOLD analysis project Ga0180436, IMG submission 132434) | Hypersaline lake sediment archaeal communities from the Salton Sea, California, USA - SS_3_S_2 metaG | ecosystem: Environmental > Aquatic > Non-marine Saline and Alkaline > Hypersaline > Sediment...
GTCAAACGACTGAGCGTCCTTCACAACGTTCTTTCCGGCCGGCTCGGGTACATGGGTACCTGGCCGAGTATGGGCTATCGCTTCTCTCCGGAGGATCGGGAGCGTGCGCGGAAAGCACTGGAGCGCGTGGGCCTCACGGAGCAGATCAATAAACGGGCGAGCGAGCTTTCCGGCGGCCAGCAGCAGCGTGTCGGGATCGCCCGGGCACTTATGCAGGAACCGGAGATCATTCTCGCGGATGAACCGGTAGCGAGTCTCGATCCGGTTCTGGCGCACACGATTCTCGGGTATCTGGAACGTCTCAACAAGGAGGATGGGATCACCGTGATCTGCAGCCTCCACTACCTCGATCTGGTACAACGCTACGCCACCCGGGTCATCGGACTGCGCGACGGAAAAGTCGTGTATCGGGGTACGGCCGAAGAAATCCGAAAGATGACCGACGAGCAGTTCAAGGAGATCTACGGCGAAGAAGCGGAACGCGTCGGTGCCGGTCCGAAGATGGGGATCATAACCGGCGGGGAGGGTTCGAACGATGGCTAAGCAATCCACCGGTATCGGTCGTTCCCGAACGATAGAACCCTTCGTCGCCTCCCCGGTGGCGGGTATCGCATCGCTTCTCGTTCCCGGTCTCGGACAGATCCTGAGCCGGCAGTTTCAGCGAGGACTCCTGGTGCTCGGCGCCTTTGGGACCGGCTTCGGGATCGCCCTGTGGCGTATCGTTGAACTCGGTCGGCGCGCAGACCCGGGGCTCACGCGGTTCGTTCATGCGTTTTCGCGGCGCCCCGTTTTTGTGGGGCTCGTGGTGTTTGCGGTACTCCTGTTCTGGGTGCTGAACGCCTGGGATGCGTTCAAGTGTGCCCGGGACCGGCGCAGACCGGTAAGCGGCGTCTTCGGGGCGGTGCTCCTGATGTTTTTTGTTCTGGGGTGGCAGATCTCGGAGATCGATGTGGTGAAGCTCATCCGGGAGGCCCCGGAGGCGCTTCCGCCGCTGAGCCGCGTCATGTGGCCCTGGGAGGCGGCGGTCGCCTACGATGAGGAGGTGCTCTCCGCGGCGGCGCAGGTGCTCGACGGCGAGGGGGATGCGCCGGAGCGCGCAGCGGTTGTGCCGGGCGAGCCGTACCTCCGGAGTGATCCCAACGTAGGACGCATGTCCAGCCAGGACGAGAACAACCGCCCGGTGCCGGGCACGCGGATTACGCTCACCGGAAGCGGGTTTGCTCCCAATACCGAGACGGAGATCTGGTGGGAAGACCCGATCGGAAACGAGTTTCGACCCCGGGAGGCGGGCGAATATATCATCATCGAGACTGACGCCGACGGCGGCTTCACGGTAGAGATGACGATGCCCTATCGATTGACGCCGCCGAGCGCGGAGGGGCCCTTTCTCCACACGGTAGAGGCGCGGCAGGTATCACGGGTGGGCCCGCCCCACGCCTCGGAGGCGCTGCGCCTCACGATCAGCCGCATGATCGAGACGATCTTTATGGGGATGATGGCAACCGCCTTTGGAATCCTCTTTTCGATACCGGTGAGCTTTCTGGCCGCCCGAAATATCATGTCCGGGAGTCGCCTGACGATGGCGTTCTATTACATCACGCGGACGATTCTCAACATCATCCGGTCGATCGAACCGCTCATCTGGGCGCTCATCGCGGTGGTCTGGGTAGGTCTCGGCCCCTTTGCCGGTATTGTGGCGCTCACGCTCCACTCCATCGCGGCGCTGGGCAAGCTCTACTCGGAGGCGATCGAGGGGATCGATCCGGGGCCGATCGAGGCGATCCAAGCCACCGGCGCCAATCGGCTCCAGACGATCATGTTCGGTGTGATCCCGCAGATGATCTCGCCCTTTATCAGTTTTTCGATCTACCGCTGGGATATCAACGTGCGTATGTCCACCGTCATCGGTCTGGTCGGCGGCGGTGGCATTGGTTTTCTGCTGGTGCAATACATACGGCTCCTGGATTACCGCTCCGCGGGAATCGCCGTATGGTTTATCGCGATCACCGTGGCTATCCTGGACTACGTGAGCGCGGAGATACGCAACCGGTTGATGTAGGCATGACGGGTCCGGAGGTGTTGCGGCTGCCGGTGGTGGTCGCGCTTATCTGTCAGCTCTCCTCGCAGGCGTTCAAGGTGGTGTTCTACTCGATCCGGGAGCACCGCCTGGCGATGGAGCGCTTTGTCCACGCCGGCGGCATCCCCAGCGCCCACAGCGCCTTTGTGAGCGCCCTCACCGCGGCGGTGGGGTTCCGGCACGGCGTAACCGGGGAGATCTTCGCGGTGAGCTTTGTTTTCTCCGCGATCATCGTGTACGACGCGTTTCGACTCCGGGGGCATGTTCAGCGGCACGCGGAGGTTCTCAATCGGCTGAGGGTGGAGCGGGACGGCGCGGCCGGCGGCGCCGACCTTCGTCCGTCCTCCGTTGCAGCGGAGCCGCCGGCATCGATGGAGCCGCTCTCGGAGAACGTGGGCCACACCCTCCCCGAGGTGGTGGCGGGCGTCGTCTTCGGCGTCGGGATGGCCGCCCTCCTGACGGTGGGCGCCGCCTGAGCGGCGGGCCACGGCGTCGCTCAGTACGCCAGGTAGGGGCGTACCGCCTCGATCCGCAGCAGCACCGTTACCCGCGCCTCGTAGGTGCCCGCCACGGGCCGGATCCGCGGCGGCTCCGCGAGCATCACATCGCCCCAGGCCTCGCGGGGGCGGTTGGGAACGACCTCTCGCAGGTGCCGATCCACGGCGTCACGGATCGCCTCTTCGATCGCAGCGAGCTTGGCGTCGGTTCCTCCCATGAGGTCCGCGGTCCCCACACCGCCGGATCGCGATGTTCTGACGCCGCTCCAGGCGTCCCGCCGCGCCCGGTCCAGCCGGTCGAGCGAGAAATCGACGACGCCGTAGAACATATTCTCCCGGTACGCCACATCCCGTACCCTCAGCGCCTCGTCGCCGCGAGGAATCTCCGCGGACGGCTCCAGGTCCCACTCCTGTTGGACCCGGCGAGGGCGGGAGGCCGGTACGTACCGGAAGGACCAGCCGTAGAGCATACCGGAGATCGTGTACTGAGCCTCCCGGAGGAATCGTTCCTCCGGTGGTGTGTCCCCGTGGAGGATTGTGTCGTCGATCGACCAGATTTCGATCGAGAGGATCTCCTGGCGATCGTAGGCGGGACCGGGCACTTGTGCCGCGCAGGGAAGAACGCCCGCAATAGCGACGATCGTCGCAAGGAGTACTCTCGCTTGCATCACGCTACGGAAAGAATCGCCGAATCGGGTTGAGCCCGACCCGGACAACAAAATAGACGTAGGCAAAGCCGAATCCCGCCAGGTGGGTAAGGTGAGCCACGTTGCTCCCGCCGCGCATCTGCGAAAAAACCTCGATGGCGGTGTACAGGAGAACAAGCACGGAGGCTCGCATCGGAAGGATGCCGAAGATAAAAATCTGCGCGTTGGGGTAGTAGGTTGCAAACGCCAGGAGTACCGCGAAGACCGCACCGGAGGCGCCCAGCAGAAAGACGTAGTAGGACCCGCTGAACCAGTACACCGCCAGAGAGAAAAACCCCGCCAGGGTACCCGTGAGCAGATAAAAGAGCAGAAACTCGTAACTGCCCATCTCCCGTTCGACCTGCGTTCCGAAGAAGAACAGTCCCAGCATATTGAACACCACGTGGGAGATACCGGAGTGGGCGAACATGTACGTGAAGGGCTGCCACCAGAATCCGCGACCGATCGTCAGTACCGGGTTCATGGCGATATAGGTTGTGAGTTGCGAGGACAGCATCGAGAGAAAGAACACCGCCAGATTGATGCCGATAAGGATAAACGTGATATTGTAGGCACGGTAGGGGAGCGGTCGCCGCAAAAGTGATTGTCTGTTCACCGGCAAAACGGTATTGCCTTTTGTATCGCCGGTCAAGTTGCTCGAATAACAGGTATGGCTAAAAAAGGACGACGACGACAGGATCATTTTGCCCGGCGCGCCCGAGACGAGGGGTTTGCGGCGCGAAGCGTCTACAAACTCCAGGCGATCGACCGGAAGTACTCGATCGTACACCCGGGTCAGCGGATTCTCGATCTCGGTGCGGCACCGGGGTCCTGGTCGGACTATTGCGCCGGGCGAGCCGGCGCATCCGGTCTGGTAGTCGCTGTGGACCTGTCGGAATACACCGTCGCGACCAGGCCGGGAGCCGCTCCCGTGGTGGTGTACCGCGGTGATCTCACCGATGACGGTATCGCCGCTCGTGTGGCCGAGCGCGGCCCCTTTCACCTGGTGCTGAGCGATGCCGCGCCGGCTACAACCGGTAACAGGCTTGTTGATACCGCCCGATCCGAGGGGCTCGTCGAGTCGATCCTCGCCCGGCTGGACCTCTGGCTCCGCCCGGGAGGGTCGTTCGTCTGTAAGCTCTTTCAGGGCGGCGGAGAACAGCGCCTGCTTGCGGAGCTGCGAGATCGCTTTGACGCGGCCCACGCCTATCGTCCGGAGGCGGTTCGAAACGAATCCTTTGAGACGTATCTGATCGGCATCGGGTTTGTGCGGGCTTCGGAATAGCCGGGAAATTCGGAATAGCCGGGAAAAAAGAGAGGCCGTCTCCCGTCTGAGACAGCCTCAATCCTAAGATCGGCGCGGGTGTGGCGATACGACCGGCACTATCAACTCCCGACTCACTGTAAATTGTAGTCAACCCGGTACGAAAAGTCGAATTTTCGGCACGAATTTTTTGCGGTACAATCCGCGGTATGGCAGCATGTGTACCGGGAATCGATGCGGGAACCGAGAGTATCCACCCCAAACTCCCCGCAGCGTTGTCCGCGGATTGACGCTCAAACACACACCGGCCCGCGTCTACCGGGCGATTATGGAGGGTGTGGTCTCTACGGGACAGCGGTGATCCTCCGGCGGATGGATCCGTACCAAGCGATCCAGGAGGTGCTCAAAGATCTCTGCGGTGCTGGTGCACGCCGTCGAAACGGTAACACTCGATACCGCCCCCGGTGTTGTACGGGGCATGAAAATGCGCATCCTTCTCGCCGTGTTGCTGTGTATCGGCATGTCGGCGTTTGCAACAACACTGGGATTTGTTCCGTACGAGGATCCGTCGCCGTCGGCTCACGAGGAGTTTGTGGCCGGTCTGGAGGCGTACCGGTCGGTCCACCGCGCGATACGGTCCGGTGACTTTACCGCGGCCCGCAGCGGGGCCGAGAGGGCGGATGAGCACCTGCGACGAGTTATCGAATCCGGAGACGGTGCCGCCGTATCGGCGCATCTCTATCTCGCTCACATGTATCTGGAGCTGATCGTGGATTCGGCGACCTGGTTTTCCTACCAGCCGCGGTTTGAGGCGCATCGCGGGGCGTTTATCGCCGCCGGCGGCGGTGGGCAGGACCTGGCGTATCTCGATGCAAAACGCATGCTGTTTTTTCCGCCTTCCATGGGCGGCGACCCGGAGCGGGCCCGTCGGGTCCTGACGGAGCTTGTGGAACAGGGCGAACAGTTCGAGGCGGAGTACTTCCTGGCCGGCGCGTATCTCCGCGAGCGTGATCCGGCGGCGGCGCTCCGTGTACTCTCGAACTACCCGGCGGAGCGCCTGTCGGAAGCGTCCCTGGAGTTGCTCCGTCGCCTGGAGATCGAAAACGCGGCTCCCCGAATTCTCTCGGTGTCGCTCGATTCTCGACCGCGCGCCGCGGAACCGCTGGTGGACGCGGCGATTGCCCTGTCCCCGGGGTCGGAACTCACCACCGAGGACGCATCGGAAACGGTGCGGCGCCTCGGCGAACTTCCCGGCGTCTCGAACGTCTCCGTGGAGTACGATTACGATCCCACGCGGAACGAGGTGGGTGTGCGGCTTGCGGTACGCGAGGGGTCGCAACGGATTGTCGGCGGGATCGTCTCTTCTACGCTGTTTGCCGATCCGGACCGCTCAAACCCGTTTACTCCGGTTCTGGTATACATGGACGATAACCTGCTCGGGCGCGGTGTGGGGCTGTCGGTGATCTCCGCGGGTATCTTCAACCGGATCGGTCTGGCGATTCCACTGAACAGTGCGATCGACCTGCGAGCCGGTCTGGAGGCGATGGTTCTCCCGCTGGAAACGATACCGTTCTATGGCGCCGACGGCGATCCCCGGGAGGAGCTCGCGATCACGGGTCGGCACGGATCGGCAACGATCGGTGCGGTGACAACGGCGGGTCCCGTAACGGCTGAGCTCGACTATCTGCTCCGCCGTGACTGGTACGAGCGCGACAGTGACAGCGCATCGGGATATGTCCTACCCGACGATCTTCTGCACAGGACGGTGCTGCGCCTTTCCATCGATACCGCGGAGGATGTTTTTTCGGGAGCGGGTCTGGCGGGTTTTCGTGCGGGCGCCGCGATCGGGTACGACTATTTCAGCGGCTTCGGTTCCTGGGGGACGGAGGAGTTTCGGAACGAGTCTCCCGCGAACGGGTTCGGCAGCACCACCTGGGAGATCACCGGAGCCTGGGGACGGAGGATCGGGAGCCGGGGCGACGCCGGCGCACACATCGGTGCCGCAGGCGGATGGAATTACTACACGCGATCACTTCACCGACTGGGCGCACCTTCCGGCTTCGGCCGGAACGAACTCTCCCTGCGGGGATATCCCCAGGCGTCGGTGGAGGCCGAACTGGCTCTGGTCACCCACATTCACGCCGGTTTCGAGGTCGTTCCGGGAACGTTGCACGCTTCGGTCTTCTACGACGGGGCGTTTGTGGATGCGCCGGACCGCGTACGTGAGGAGGCAGGTATTCTCAACGCCGCAGGGATCGCGCTTGCCGCCAGGCTCCCCTGGTCGCTGGACCTGGCGGTGAGTTGGGCCCACGGATTCGGCGCTCTCGACGGTAGTACCGATGCCCCCAGCGATATGCTTGCGATCACCGTGACGAGACTGGCCGCCTTTTAGGGTTGCCCCGGCGGCGGCCATTCCGGGGGGGCTCAGGTTCAGGGTGTGGGCAGGATCTTCTTCCGCAGCCAGTGTGAAGCCTCGATCGGGTCGCCCCGTTCGATGAGACCGCGAATCTCCGCCATCGTGGCGTCGTCGAGCATCGCCTCCAGGCTTCGCAGAAACTGGACACTGGCGTCGATCGCGCCGGCCCCGTCTTCCCGATAGGGATACTGGTCCATGGAGTACCAGCCGTCGTACCCGGTCTCGCGGAGCCAGTAGAGCATCTCCACGTATTCCACGAGATGTACGCTGCCCACGATCATGTCGTCGTCCCAGTAACGGTAGTTGTCGTTGAAGTGCATGTGGAACAGCCGCTTCCCGCGCTCCTGCAGTATAACGATCGATTCCGCCACGTTCTCGTAGGCGTACAGGGCGTGACCCACGTCGATACAGACGCCCACGTTCTCGCAGCCCGTATCTTCCGCCAGGAGCAGTGTGTCCGCCGCGCGCGCCAGGTACGAATGGGTCCGGGGCTCCTTGGGTTTGTACTCCAGGGCAAAACGGAGGTCCGGGAACGCCTGGGCGACCTCACGGATTCCCTCCATGAACCACCGTCGTTCCGTGCGAAAATCAGCCTGCAGCGAGTAATCGTAGCCGTCCTGACCCGGCCAGATGTTGAGCATGGGGTTTCCCATGGAGCGGGCGATCTCGGCGGCCTCGATGGTGGCGTCGATCGCCTGTTTACGGATTGCCGGGTCCTTGGCGGCAAAACTTCCCTTCCCCCACCGCTTCTGGCTGAAGAGGTCCGGGATGATGGAGACGCAGGTCAGGTTATTCTCCGCGAGGGTTGCCTTCATCTCGTCTGCGTTGTCCCGAGTAATGTCCCAGGTGCCCACCAGCTCGATACCGGTGACGCCCTCGATCGCCGCGGCTCGCCGAATCATCTCCGCCTTGGGCGGTTGGTCCTTGTACCCGGTGGAGAGAAAGCGATCGTTGGTGTTGCCGAGATTTCCGAGGATCACGGAATATCGGGTCATTGTGTACCTCCTGTGGTCCGGTATGATGCGAGAAACACTGTGAGGCTCGCCTCGTCGGGCATCGCGGTCTGGGCGCCCAGGCCGGTTACGGAGAGAGCCGCCACGGCGTTTGCGGTGCGAACGGCCTCGATCGGTGGCACACCGCGGCCCAGCGCCCAGGCGAGGCCGCCGTTGAAGGAGTCTCCCGCGGCGGTGGTGTCCACCACCTCCACCGGATATCCGGGAACCCGGATCGGTTCGGTAAACCTGCGGCCGAGGCAGAGGGCGCCCCGAGCTCCGGCCTTGATCACGACGTTCGCCGCGCCCCGGGCGTGGAGCTCGCGGGCGGCGCGGGTGAGGCCGTCGTCGGTGGTCGTGTCGATACCGGTGAGCGTTGAGGCCTCGGTCTCGTTGGGCGTAATCCACTCGAGGTTCTTGTAAAGCTCTGATGGAAGCGGCGCGGCCGGTGCCGGGTCCAGGATCGCCGATGCCCCGACGGTTCGGGCATACGCAGCGGCCTCCCATACCACCTCGTGGGGTATCTCCAGCTGGAGGAGGAGCGTATCGCCGTCGGTGAGGCCGGTCAGCTCCCGTTCGATCTGCCCGGTGGGAAAGGTGCCGTTGGCGCCGGGTACGATAACAATACGGTTCTGACCGGAGGCCTCTACCTCGATAAGCGCGGTTCCGGTGGCGATCCCGGTGACTGCGGTAACCCGGGAAACATCCGCCCCGGCGTCGGAAAGGGCATCGCGATAGCGGGTCCCGAAAGAATCGTCGCCGACGTGCCCGACGACGCGGGGAGCGCCTCCCAGTCGGGCGAGAGCCATCGCCTGGTTTCCGCCTTTTCCACCAAGAAAGGTCGAAAACTCGGTTCCCGTAAGCGTTTCTCCCGCGCGCGGAAACCGTTCCATCTGCACGACCAGATCAACATTGAGACTGCCGAATACCCAGTGCATAGAACCTTACCTCCTGCGCGCCACGCTGCGTCGTTCCATCAGGGTTCCTCCGATCACGATCTTCACCGGCGGAAGGTCCGGCTCGTCGATTCTGCTGAACAGGCGGGTCGCGGCAGCGCTCCCGATCTCAAATTTGGATACCGCGATCGAGGTCAGCGGTGGATCCATCAGCGCCGCCGTGGGAAGATCGTCGAATCCGATGACCGACACATCCTCGGGGATACGGATACCCGCCTCCTTGAGTGCCTTGAGAACGCCAAAAGCGATGATGTCGTTGGTACAGAAAAGTGCCGTCGGTAGCTCCGCTCCCTGAGCGATGAGACGCTTCATGTCCGCATAGGCGCCGGGAAACGTGGAGTCCACATCGTAGACGTAGCGTTCATCGACAGGAAGATCAAAAAACGCCATGGCGGTCCGGTACGCGACGGTACGAAGATGAAAGTTTCGCGTATGGATCGAGGACTGCACCATGCCGATCGTATTATGTCCATGTTCGAGAAAGTGCGAGATGATCTTATATACCGAATCGTCGTTGTTCATGTCGACAAAATCGAAAGGCAGGTAGTCGAGAAACGTGTCGAGGAACACCAGCGGGAGGGTCACCCGTGAAAAGGTATCCACGTCCTCCCGGCTCAGCTCGGTACCGAGTACGATGGCGCCCACGAGATCGTCGGCGTCCTCGGTAACACTGCGGACGATCTCCTCGATCGGGGTTGTCTCGAACGTCATAATTTCCGTTTTAAACCGGCTGCGCTTTGCGGTTTGAACGATACCATCGATGTAGTCCGAGATAAAAACGTTGTGGTCCCGGTTGACCGTATGTCCGTGTCGGGCGATTTTAAGAAAGCGGATCGTACCCTGTTCAACGGGATTGATCGGACGCCGCACGGCATAATTCATCTCGTCGGCGATCCGGATGACGCGACGGCGTGTTTCCTCGGCTACGCCTGGTTTGTTGTTGAGAACGAGGGAGACTGTGGCGATCGAGACATCGGCGCGGGCGGCGATGTCTTTTATTCGGGTGCTCATCGCTTGTATCTACCCTATGCTCAACTTCTGCTGCTGTCAATAAAAAATTTTAGTTCCAATCCGGCGCGTTATCGCGAAAAAACGGGGTGGTTCTGTAATATTTTGCAAAATATGAATACAATTACGTTTTTTTCTGTGTGCTGAGACCAAAACCGCGTGAATAGCGATGAGCGGGGGGTGTGAGATACCGCGGATACCTAAATACGTTTAAAAATTTTTGTTGACAGTGCCATCGGGCATGGTACAATTACCAACGCAAGAAAACCTGTAAGGAGGTACAGATGAAAAGGATTCTTACGCTTGCTATCGTGCTTTCGATGCTCGTCAGCGCGTTTGCCCTGGCCGGTGGACAGGGTGAGGCCGCCGGTGGCGACCAGAGTTATACGATCGCCACGGTCGTCAAGGTAGACGGTATCGCATGGTTCGACCGCATGCGAGTTGGCGTCGAGGAGTACGGTGAAGAAACCGGTCACGACACCTTTCTGCTGGGTCCCGCCCAGGCGGACGCGGCTGAACAGGTTCGGATCATAGAAGACCTGATCGCTCAGGGTGTTGA
>Ga0180436_10006165_pt1 | contig 10453 bp, 8 predicted proteins | sample SS_ome_2_FD_132434 | JGI IMG/M metagenome (GOLD analysis project Ga0180436, IMG submission 132434) | Hypersaline lake sediment archaeal communities from the Salton Sea, California, USA - SS_3_S_2 metaG | ecosystem: Environmental > Aquatic > Non-marine Saline and Alkaline > Hypersaline > Sediment...
ATTCATGCTCCTGCTTCCCACAGAGGCTGTGAAACCCAGCAATGAATTGAATATCGAAACAATAATTACACCAAAGGCCAATAATAGTGGGTTGAAGACAAGTCCAGAAGCGATTGCTATGGAAAATGCAGCAACCAATGCCAGTAAAGCCATGGAAAGAATCTTTGCAATGATGTACCCAATGGTAGAAAGCGGAGTAATTCCCAAATACCCGATGATTCCCTGTTGTCTTTCAAGCATCACCAATCCTCCGGTAAACATAAACCCTACCATTGATGGGTCGATGTATATAATCACAGGTACAAGAATGAGGGCAGCCTTTGGTCCCACCTGGTATATAATTACAATATATACTACTGTTAGAATCAGGTATATAAGATAGAAACCCTGTCTGAATTGAAATCTGATGTCAGCAGTCAGTGCACTCATCATCCTTTTCATTCAAGTCCCCTTCCGGTCACCTTTATGAATATTTCCTCCAGAGTTGCATCCATTGTATGAATGGTCCTTATACCGCCGGATTTGAGGATTTTCAGAAAATCAGAATTTGAATGCAGTCCTTCAAGTTTGAATCTCCTGTTCATAACAGCTCCTTTTGATGAATATTCAACCATAAGCTCATTGCTGCCGTACTTTCTCATCAGATTTACCGGACTGTCAATCAACGCGAGTTTTCCACCGGTGATGAAAGCAACATTGTCGCATATTTCTGCTGCAACGGTCATGTTATGGGTAGTCAGGAATATGGTCTTTCCTGAGGCACTGAGCTCTCTTATTATTTCCTTTATTACCGCACCGTTTCCCGGGTCCAGACCTGATACCGGTTCATCCAGAAAAAGAATCTCAGGGTCATGCTGCAGTGCCCTGATAAAATTCAGTCTGACCTTCATACCCTTGGAGAATTCCTCAATCTTCCTATCCATGGCATCCCTTATTCCCGTTCTTTCCAGTATACCGTTCACATCGAGTGTTCTCTTGGAATAATATCCGCTGAATAATTTCAGATTCTCATATCCGGTAAGTTTGAGATACAGGTTGGGAGTCTCGAAAACCACACCAATTCTTTCATAAAAGGAATTATCGTATGAACTTCTTTCTCTTCCATCTATTCTGATACTGCCTGCATATCCCCTGAGGAGTCCAGTTATTAGCTTTTGCGTAGTTGTCTTGCCGGCACCACTTGGTCCTAAAAATCCGAATATCTCCCCTTTTCCAACAGAGAAATCCATACCCTTTATGGTTTTTTCCTTGTTACCTGGATAGCAGAACTCAAGTTCCTTTATATCAATCATTCAAGCCACCTTTCAAAAGTCCGGCTACCCCCATGAGGAAGAAAAATATCTGGTTCTTTATAAGCTGTTCTGTAACTCTTACATCACTGTATTTATGAAGAATGAACAATAGACCGTCAAGAAATTGATATGCCAGAATATCAGAAGTTTTTTCAAGCTCCGGGAGCTCGTTTCTGCTTTCAAAGGCGTGCCCCATGAAGTGATCTTTTATATACTCCAAAATCAAACCCCTGGCAGAACCATAAGCAGTTCCATTGCTGCATGCAACCAATATATAAAACCTTCTATTGAATACCGTCATTATCATATCGGTGGATTCATCGAGCCACCTGTATATCTCTTCTGGATCTATTTCATCCCAAAGCAGCTCTTTAGCCTCAACTTCTTGATGGTTATAAAGAAAATCACTGAACCTCTTCATTTCACCTTCTGTGATTTCCCGGAACAGTTCTTCCTTGTTTTTAAAATAGTTATAGAAATTACCGATGGTTGTTCCTGCAGCCTTTACTATCCTTCGAATTGAAGAGCCTTCAAACCCAGACTTAAAGAATTCATTTTCTCCTGACTGGATAAGTCGTTCTCTCATTTCATCTTTTTTATATTGCATAAAATAACACCTGTTCTTTTTATAATGGGATTATATTAGTCGAACCAATAAAAATCAAGTGTTATTTTTCTATTTATTCCTACAGAATCACTGGAATACATGAAGTAACCGGTATGCTCATCTCAATTCAACACTTCATTGACAGGCACCTATTTCTTCAGCTCTTGAATGAGTCTGAGGCTTTTTTATGGCATTTTATTTATTAACTCTCCATTACCTGTTAACTATTCCAGTGTTTTGAATAAATCTACAAGATTCCTGTCCAGGGTACCTATCCTCACTTCATAATCAAGAATCTTATAAGCCTTATCTTTCGACACAGCCTCCTTGTAAGGGCGGATTACTGCTGTAAGGGCATCGAATATATCTGCGATGGCAAGAATTCTTTCCCTTATGGATAGTTGTGTCATGTCAAGACCATAAGGGTATCCCATACCATTCAGTCGCTCATGATGCCTGGAAGCTATCTTTGGTACACTATGCAGCCTCTTCCCCCAGTCTATCCGTTCAAGTATTTCTTCAGAATATTTGGCATGCATATTTATAAGATCCCGCTCTTCCTTCGTCAGGTTTCCTGATTCAATGCTAAGGGATTCATACTCCTCGTCATTAAGGAAATACAGCTCCCTGCCGTTATATCTGATAGGACTTTCATTCTTAAGTTCATTCAGGAACCCGGCATCTTCATACTCAAGAAGATTTGAATCACTAATTCTTCTTATCCTTTCTACGAAAGCAGGTACATTTTCTGAAAATCCAATCTTGTATGTACTGTATGAGCCGTTTTTTATTATTTCTCCCATCAGATATAATCTGGCTTCTATTTCATTAAGCTTTTCATCTGACAACCGGTTTTGCTTTTGCAGGATACTTTCTGAAATACCTATTTTCCCGATATCATGGAGCAGGGATGCAATTTCCAGCTCCTTCAATTGATTTTCACTGAATCTGACATCTTTATAGATAACATCATCATCGTTTACAGCCCTTGCCAGCTTCACGGCATAGTCAGCAACTTTCCTTGAATGACCGGCAGTCACAGGATCCCTTAGTTCCAGAGCTGCCGATAATGTTGAAATGATTGAATCCAGAAGGTTGGACAAATCATTGTAAAGACGGGAACGGGCAATCAGGATGGCAGCCTGGGAAGCAAGGGAAGAGGTAATCTGTTCATCAAGTTCCGTGTAGGAAGGGAGTTTTACAGTAGTTTTTCCTGATATGGTTATATCAGATCCTTCCTCCTTCTTGTTTATCAGCTGCATGACTCCGATTACTTCACCGTAATAATCCATCATCGGAACTACCAACATGTTAATTGTTCTGTAGTCAACGGATTTATCAAAAGATTCATTGTGTTTTATGTTGAACAACTTTTCTACTTTTTTCATGGAACTTATGTTGTATGCAGTTTTATTCAGTGCACAATTACCCGAAATGGATTGCCTGTCCAGGGGCATGGCATATTTACTGAACGGGAAATCCACTGAATGATTAAGGGTGTACTCAAAGTGAAGTTCATCATTCTCAACGGTATATATGCTTCCGGCATCAGAATTAGTTATTTCTATGCAGCTTTCCAGAATGATGTGCAGTAGTTTCTCAACATCCCGTTCAGCAGAAAGTTGAACGGCAATACTTGTCAGTCTGTTCAGAAATTCATTTTCTCTCATTGCATACCCCTTGATACAACATCCCTGAAAGCATTATATACTCTTTAAGGGCTTATGGACAATTCATCGTTGAAACCATAAATTACAGACATATCTGCTTTTAGACAATCATCATCCTATATTCTCCATCTTATCGTTCCGCAGTGGTATCTGGTATGCTGGTCAATTCCATCTGCATAATATGCAGTCACAATTGTACCGTCGTCAAGTTGAACGCAGGAAGGATACCCCATATCCCCGGTTTCTGAGAGAACAACAAGAACATATGGTTCACTCCATTCCGTTCCCCTTTCATCACCTATCCTGTACATTATACTTTTTTGATTCAATCTTGAACCGTAACAGGCAAGTATTCTTCCGTCATTCAGACTTATCATTGAGGCCGGGATCTGGTTTCTGGTGCTCATGTCCTCAAGATAATTCCATGTTTTACCTGAATCAAAGCTTTTGTATAGAAGAAGCCTCTGTTTTTCTGCTGTTCTGCATAGAGCGAGCAGTTCCCCGTTTCCCAAATATATTATGGATGTTTCGTTGAGTCCTTTGTCTATCTCATGAAATTCGCTCCATGTCCGGCCATCATCCCTGCTTATCAGAATTCCGCATCTTCTTGAGCATTTGCTGAACTCAGATGCCTTGTTCGTACCCAGTACATATATGGACGCAGCCAGAACATCCTTTTCCATCTGAATTATTTCGCCGTAGGGAATTATGGACTCGGATTCAAATACGTAGTCCAGTTTCCTTACCCTGTAGGTTCTGCCACCGTCAGATGATGAGGCGACCTTCGGGATAACCAATTCAGATTTATTGAAATAGTTTTCCTTGTAATATTCATAATCAAATATTTCAGTAGGTCGATTGGTGTAGCCCGATATAATTGTGATGAAATCGCCTCCGTGCGTAAAACCGGAATTATGATTCATTCTGTTGCTTCCCTCATCGTGGAGGACCGGGATACCCCTGAACCTAAATGTTCTGCCCTCATCTGTACTGACAAAGCAATCAACATCACCTTCCGTCATTCCGTGACACGGTTCATTGAACCCGGTCATGTATATATCACCGTTTGCAGCTGTACGAAGCTGAGGCCAAAGGCATTTGTTATCCACTGCAATGAATCTATTCAGTATTTCCATGAATCCCCCCCTGATTTGACGGCTTGTACCGTTTTCAAAGGCATTATATAATATCTGAGGCAAATGACTACCAAAATTATGGAAAATGGTGAAAATATATGAAACTAGGTATAGTAGGTCTTCCCAATGTAGGAAAAAGCACTCTCTTCAATGCTCTTACAAAAGCAGGCGCAGCTGAGGCTGCCAATTATCCGTTCTGCACCATAGAACCGAACATGGGTGTTGTTCCTGTTCCTGACAAACGGCTTGATTTTCTTACAAAACTGAACAATTCCGCAAAGCAAACCCATGCAGTCATTGAGTTCCTTGATATTGCAGGTCTTGTGGAAGGGGCCAGCAAGGGTGAAGGCCTTGGCAACAAGTTTCTTTCCCACATAAGGCAGGTTGATGCGATATGTCATGTAGTGCGTTGTTTTGAGGACGAAAACGTGGTTCATGTAGACGGCACAATTTCACCCCGAAGAGATGTTGAAATAATAAACCTTGAACTCATTTTTTCAGATATTGAGGCCATAGACAGAAAAATGGATCGTACCGGAAAACTCCTTAAGACCGGTGAAAAAATATATGCAAGGGCCATGGACTTCTATGAAAGGCTTAGAACACATCTTGAAAGCGGCAAACCGGCCCGTCTCTTTGACACAGCTGAAAACGAAGTTGAATTCCAGCGGGAACTCTTCCTTCTGACTGACAAGCCCGTCATGTATATTGCAAATACTGACGAGGAAGCGTTCATGCACAAGAATCCCCTGGTACTGGAATTGGAGGAAATTGCCAATATGGAAAATGCAGAGGTCGTGAGGATTTGTGCAAGGCTTGAAGAAGAAATCAGCACCTTTTCAGAAGAGGAAAAACACGAATTCCTTCATGAAATAGGAGTTGAAAAAACAGGTCTTGAGAAATTCATAGCCAAAAGCTATGCTTTGCTTGACCTCATAAGCTATCTTACTACCGGCCCGAAGGAAACCCGTGCATGGACCATTGAAAGAGGAACTGCAGCACCTCAGGCAGCAGGAAAGATACATACGGATTTTGAAAGAGGCTTTATCAGAGCTGAAGTAATCCCCTTTGAAACCCTTAAGGAGTGCAAGACTATGGCAGCAGCGCGTGAGAAGGGTCTTATCAAAAGTGAAGGCAAGGATTATATAGTTCAGGACGGTGATGTTATTCTTTTCAGGTTCAACGTCTGATATACTGTTAATAATATGAGAACATCCGGAATAGTATGTGAATACAACCCGTTCCACAACGGACATCTTGATCATATGACCAGGACAAAGGCACTGCCCGGGTCTGATTATGTTGTTTGTGTCATGAGTTCTGATTTTCTGCAGCGTGGCGAACCTGCTGTTCTTCCCAAGGAGCTCCGGGCCCGTTCAGCCGTATTGAACGGAGCAGACCTGGTTTTGGAACTTCCATCTGTCTTTTCATGCTCAAGCGCAGAATACTATGCTTCATCTGCAGTTGCAATGATGGCAAGGCTGGGAATAGTCGATTCCATAGTTTTCGGTTCCGAAAATCCTGATGTGAGTACTCTTGGACAGATAGCATCCCTGCTTGCTGAAGAACCTGAAGGTCTCTCGGTTTTGATCAAGGATAATTTGAACAAAGGGGTTTCCTTTGCCAAAGCAAGGCAATTGGCTGTTGCTGAATACAGCCAAATCGACTCTGCATCTTCAGTAATTGAGGGTTCAAACAATATACTTGGAATTGAATATATCAAAGCAATAATGCGGAAGGGTTATCCCATCAAGCCCGTTGCCATTCCCAGAATAGCCGAAGAATACAAGCAGTCATATATCGAAGGGAACTATCCCAGTGCAACTGCAATCAGACGAAGGCTTATTGATGAGGGATTGGATTCAGTAAAACCATTTCTACCTCCCGTTACATATGAAATCATGAAGGACTTTTATAATGGACAGCAGAGGTTCATTGAAATTGAGATGCTCAGGGAGGCGGTATTCTACAGGATAGCATCACTCACAGAAGAACAGCTTATGGAATTCGACGGTGTTTCGGAAGGCCTTGAAAATAGGCTGAAGTCATGTCTTGAAGGTGCATCAACACTCGCCGGCTATATAGATTCGTGTACAACAAGGAGATACCCGGCTACCCGCATTTCAAGGGCCCTTATGCACATCCTATTGGACATAAAAAAGCATGAAACCGAGCGTATCCGGGCAAGAGGTCCTGTCTATGCCCGTCTCCTGGCAGCCAGCAAAGCCGGCATGTCCCTGATACCCGTGATTGAAAGAAACTCCAGCATTCCGGTTTTTACATCCTTCAAAGGCTTCTATGACAATGCTACCCCGGGAATGAGGAAGCTGCTCGATATTGAAAGAAAAGCCTCGGATATATACTCAGCGTCAGCAGGTATTAAACCGGGCCGTGAATACACCATACATTTTGAAACCTACTGAAGCAAAGCTGAATGCGAAGTTCAATGCGTATGAAAAAAAGACCCGCTTTAACGGGTCTTTTGAATATCATGAATCATTAACCTATGGCTGATACTGCTTCGTCGGCTGCAGATGCTGCATCCGGTGCATATATGTCAGCTCCTACACTTTCCTTGAAGCTGTCATTTACGGGAGCGCCGCCTACCATGATGGTAACCTTGTCTCTGACACCTTTTTCCTCTGCAAGCTTAACCACATTAGCCATTTCACCCATTGTGGTGGTAAGCAGAGCTGAACAAGCTATAACTTCTGCATCCTGCTCTATCGCAGTGCTTACAAACTGTTCTGCACTTACGTCAACACCCAGGTCAATTACCTGAAGGCCTTTGCCTTCCATCATCATCTTGACCAGGTTCTTGCCTATGTCATGAAGGTCACCTTTGCATGTTCCGATGACAACCTTGCCTGCTGCCTCTACTCCTTCATCAACCAACAGGGGTTTGAGGATTTCGGTTCCTGCATTCATTGCCCTTGCTGCTACCAGGACGTCGGGTACATAAAGTTCATTTACCTTGAATTTCTGTCCTACAATGTCCATACCGTGAAGAAGACCTTCGTCAAGTATTTTCTTTGCGGGAATTCCTTCTGCAACTGCCTGTTCAACCATCTCCTTAACGAGTTTGGCACGGCCTTTCTGTAATGCGGCAGAAATTTCCATTAAATCTGTCATCTCATTGCCTCCTATAATATTGTCCGAGAATATGCTCTTTTCCCAAACATTCTAACACTATTTAAGCAAAAAACAAATAATTATTCAACATTTTTTTAACAATGTTGTCATTCTGTCAGTTCAAGTCGGAAAAACTTCTTTTTGCCTCTTTTTAGAACCATGACTCCGTCCTTGAACATATTCTTTTCTATCATAAGCTTGAAATCGCTTACTTTTTCACCGTCAATTGATACTCCTCCCCCGAGTACCATCCTTCTGGCTTCTCCCCTGGATGGTGCCAGGCCTCCCAGTATAAGGGCATCAAGAATATCAAAACCTTCATCCAGTTCATCGGCTGAAATGGCACCTGACGGCATGTTGCCTGCATCACCGCCTCCTGAGAACAATGCCCTTGCGGACTGCAGTGCCTTCCGTGCCTTTTCCTCCCCGTGAACCAACTTGGTCACTTCAAACGCAAGAACTTCCTTCGCCTTGTTCGCCTGCTCATCCTTCAGGGCTGCCAATTCATCTATTTCATCAAGCGGCAGGAATGTCAAAAGTTTAAGGCATCTTTCAACGTCGGCATCATCCACATTCCTCCAGTACTGGAAGAACTCATATGGGGATGTCTTTTCCTCATCAATCCAGATGGCTCCTTTCTCTGTCTTACCCATTTTCTTACCGTCAGACGTTGTAAGAAGAGTGAATGTCATCCCATATGATTCCTGTGATTCCACGCGTCTTATAAGGTCTATTCCACCCAATATGTTCGACCACTGGTCATCTCCTCCCAGCTGCAGACGGCAGCCGAAGTCCTGGTATAGTTTCAGAAAGTCGTATCCCTGCATTATCATGTAGTTGAACTCAATGAAGGAAAGCCCCTTTTCCAACCTGGATTTGAAACATTCGGCCGTAAGCATCCTGTTTACGGAAAAATGAACTCCTACATCCCTTAGAAACTCTATGTAGTTAAGATTCCCAAGCCACTCGAAGTTATCCAGCATGATTGCCTTTCCTTCGCTGAAATCAATGAACCTGGACATCTGCTTCTTGAAGCACTGGGCGTTATGGTCAATTTCTTCCCTGGTTATCATCTTACGCATATCCGTTTTGCCCGTCGGATCCCCGACCATCGCCGTACCGCCTCCGAGAACTGCTATGGGTCTGTGACCAGCCTTTTGCATATGGGACATTACAATAAGCTGCAGAAAGTGCCCGATGTGCAGGCTGTCCGCAGTCGGATCGAAGCCGATATAGAATGTTACCTTTTCCTTTCCAAGCAATTCCCTGATTTCTTCTTCATGTGTTGTCTGTGCTATGAAACCGCGTTCCTTCAGTACATCGAATACATTCACTTTCCTCACCTCTTTTTTCATTTAATTTATACCATATAAAAAGCCCACTCCCGTATAAGGACGGAAATGGACCGTGGTACCACCTTACTTCACATGCCTCGGCATGCCTCATGGCCGTCTAACGCCGGCAACCGTACCGGCCTACTCTTTTCAACCGGTCACTCCGGAGTGTAATTCGAATTCCCTGCCTCGCCGTCCCTTTCATCAACCGGAACGTTTTCTGAATCCCGCAGCGAACCTACTTATCCCCTTCATCGCTTTTCTGCATGCATAGTAACATATACAACCTAACCCGTCAAATCGTCGACGTTTTCTACCTCAGGATATTGCAAGTCCATTGGAAATTTCAGACAAGACCTAAATTTCCATTACAAGGGGTAAAATCATGGGATTACGACGTGTTTTCTTATAAAGATAATCCCTGAGACCTTTCTTGATATAAGCCTTTATGGCCTGGCTGCCCATGGATTCAAGATCTTTTTCCATAAGCATATCAAAGACATGATACTTTATGTCGAGAATCAATTCACCGGACTCTTTTTCATATACAAAACCTCTGGTTGTGACATCCGGGCCTGCAAGTATTTCACCTGAAGTCCTCTCCAGTGTTAGTACTACTGTTATGAGACCATCCTGTGAAAGATGCTTCCTGTCCCTCAGGACAATGTTTCCCACATCACCTATACCCAGACCGTCGACCATGAGGTATCCACTGGGAACTTTCCCTCGGATTGCTGCACCTTTTTTATCAATCTCAAGGACACTTCCGTTTTCCATGATAAAGATGTTTTCTTCGTTCATTCCCACGGAAACGGCCAGGTCCGCATGTCTTTTCAAGTGCCTGAATTCTCCGTGAACCGGCATGAAGTACTCTGGTTTAGCAAGATTGTGTATAAGTTTCAGTTCTTCCTGACAGGCATGTCCTGAACTGTGGATGTCACTTATGGATTCATATACCACATCAGCTCCTCTTTTCAGTAGACCGTTTATAAGCTGATTGATGGATTTTTCGTTTCCCGGTATTGCGGATGCTGAGATAATAACAAGATCACCCTTTACAATCTCAGCTTTCCTATGGGTATCCATTGCCATACGGCTCAGCGCTGACATTGGCTCTCCCTGGGATCCCGTTGCAATGAATACCAACTCTGCAGGTTTGTATGAATCCATATCGTCAGGCTCAATTACCGTGCCTTCGGGAATCTTTAGATATCCTAGTTCAGTGGACTTTCTCATTACATTGTGCATGCTTCTTCCGAATACAATTATCTTTTTTCTGAAC
>Ga0180436_10006168_pt1 | contig 10450 bp, 5 predicted proteins | sample SS_ome_2_FD_132434 | JGI IMG/M metagenome (GOLD analysis project Ga0180436, IMG submission 132434) | Hypersaline lake sediment archaeal communities from the Salton Sea, California, USA - SS_3_S_2 metaG | ecosystem: Environmental > Aquatic > Non-marine Saline and Alkaline > Hypersaline > Sediment...
CCTCTGCATAATGTCCATCAGATGGTGCCATGTCGCGTAGATGACATAAGAAAAAGAGAAGGACAATAGAAGCGAACTGGGAACATCGAGCAAGTTCTTTCTTCCTTTGCGCCTCTGCGTCTCTGCGCGAGCCGTTAGGACAGACTAGCGCTTAGTTCCGCGACTTATCGACCAACTGCTTCTCGCGAATCCAGGGCATCATCTCGCGCAGCCGGCTGCCGACTTGCTCGATCTGGTGCTCCTGCGAGAGGCGGCGCATGGCCTTCATCGCCGGCGCGCCGGCCTGGTTCTCGAGCGTGAACTCCTTGGCGAACTGCCCGGTCTGGATCTCGCGCAGGATCTTGCGCATCTCGGCGCGCGTCTCCTCGGTGATGATACGCGGACCGCGGGTCAGGTCGCCATACTCGGCGGTGTTGCTGATCGAATAGCGCATGTTGGCAATGCCGCCCTCGTAGATCAGGTCGACGATCAGCTTGACCTCGTGCAGGCACTCAAAATAGGCCATCTCCGGTTCATAGCCGGCTTCGACCAAGGTCTCGAAGCCCATCTGGATCAGCGCGGTGAGACCACCGCAGAGCACTACCTGCTCGCCGAACAGATCGGTCTCGCACTCCTGGCGGAAGCTGGTCTCGATGATCCCGGCACGCCCGCCGCCATTGGCCGAGGCATAGGCCATGGCGATATCCCGCGCCTTGCCGCTCGCATCCTGATGCACCGCGATCAGGCTCGGCACGCCGCCGCCCTGGGTATAGGTCGAGCGCACCAGATGACCTGGACCCTTGGGCGCGATCATGATCACGTCGAGATCCGCACGCGGCTCGATCTGGCCAAAATGAATATTGAAGCCATGGGCAAAGGCCAGTGCCGCACCCTGCTTGATGTTCGGCGCGATCTGGTCACGATACAGCTTGGCCTGATGCTCATCGGGGGCCAGGATCATCACCACATCAGCACTGCTGACCGCATCTGGGATGTCTTGCACGGCAAGCCCGGCATCGCTGGCCTTGGCCGCCGAGGCAGAGCCAGGACGCAAGCCGACAACGACATCGACACCCGACTCCTTGAGGTTATTGGCATGCGCATGGCCTTGCGAGCCATAACCGATGATCGCAACCTTCTTACCCTGAATCAACGAGAGATCGGCGTCTTTATCGTAATAAACGTTAATGGCCATAATGGCTCCTCAGCTAAGCGATGATGAAAGGCGTGAGATGTTCTTCAGTGAGATGTTCTTCAATGATAGGGATGGCGACGGCCGTCAGAGCGTCAAGCCCTTGGCGCCGCGCAGGATACCGGTCGGACCAGAGCGAACCACCTCGGTGATCAGTCCCTCGGGCACGGCCTCGATGAAGGCATCCAGCTTACGCGAGGCACCGGTGAGTTCGACGATATAGCTCGCCTCGGTCACGTCGATGATCTTGGCGCGGAAGATCTCGGTCAGGCGCTTGAGTTCCTCGCGATCGGGTCCCGCCGCCTTGAGCTTGATCAGCATCATCTCACGCTCGATGTGCTCGCCCTCGGAGAGATCCTGGAGCTTCACTACATCAATGAGCTTATTCAGCTGCTTCTTGATCTGCTCGACGATGTCGTCGTTGCCGCGCGTGACCAGGGTCATGCGTGAGAGCGACGGCTCATCGGTCGGCGCCACGGTGAGGGATTCGATGTTGTAGCCGCGGGCCGAGAATAGGCCAGCGATGCGCGACAGCGCACCCGACTCGTTCTCAACCAGCATCGAAATGATGTGTCTCATACCTGTTCTCAGGCCCTAGGCCAGCTCCCGCTCGGACATGGTCGGCGGCAGTTCCATCTCATGATGGCCCTTGCCCGCGCAAATCATCGGATAGACATTCTCGGAGGGGTCGACGATGACATCGAGGAAGACGAAGCGATCCTTCATCGCGAAGGCCTCACGCATCGCCGCCTCCAATTGATCTGGCTTTTCGACGCGCATGCCGACATGGCCGAAGCTCTGCGCCAGCGCGACGAAATCCGGCAGGGCGTCGACGTATGAATGCGCATAGCGACTCTCGTAGAAGAACTCCTGCCATTGCCGGACCATGCCCATGTAGCCGTTGTTTAGCAACACGACCTTGATCGGCAGGCTGTACTGCTTGCAGGTCGCCATCTCCTGGATGCACATCAGGATGCTGGCCTCACCCGAGATACAGGCCACCTGCGCATCCGGATAGGCAAGCTGCACGCCCATCGCCGCTGGCAGACCAAAGCCCATGGTGCCGAGTCCACCCGAATTGATCCAGCGCCGCGGCTTGTCGAACGGATAAAATTGGGCCGCGAACATCTGATGCTGGCCAACATCCGAGGTCAGATAGAGATCGCCATCCGTCACCTTATAGAGCGTCTCGACCGCGAACTGCGGCTTGATCATCGGGCTCGACCGGTCGTAGCGCATGCAGTCGATGCCACGCCAGTCGTCGATCTGCTTCCACCAGGCCGCGAGTGCGGTCTGATCCGGCCGCCCCCCGCTCTCGCGCAGCACCCCGAGCATATCGGTGACGACACTGCCGACCGGCCCCACGATCGGCACCTGCACCTTCACATTCTTCGAGATCGACGAGGGGTCGACATCGACATGGATGATCTCGGCATGCGGACAGAAGTGCTCGATCTTGCCGGTGACGCGATCATCGAAGCGCGCGCCGATCGCGATCAGGCAATCGGTCTCGTGCATGGCCATGTTGGCCTCGTAGGTGCCGTGCATCCCGAGCATGCCGATGAATTGCTTGTCGGTCATCGGGTAAGCACCCAGCCCCATCAGGGTGCTGGTGATCGGGAAGCCGAGTGCGCGCACCAGTTCGGTCAGGGGTGCCGCGGCATCGTCTAGGACCGCGCCGCCGCCGGTGTAGAAGATCGGCCGCTTGGCATCGAGCATGGCCTCGACCGCCTTGCGGATCTGGCCCAGATGGCCACGCTTGGCCGGATTGTAGGAGCGAATGCTGAGGTCGCGCGGATAGACGTAGGGGATCTTGATGTTCGGATCGGTCACGTCCTTAGGGATATCGACCACCACCGGCCCCGGCCGCCCGGATTGGGCGATATAGAAGGCCTTCCGAATGGTTGCAGCCAGATCCTCGAGCCGTTTGACGAGGAAATTGTGCTTCACGCAGGGCCTTGTGATGCCAACCGTATCGACCTCCTGGAAGGCATCGCTGCCGATCACGGGCGTTGGCACCTGACCGGTAATCACCACCATCGGGATCGAATCCAGATGGGCCGTGGCAATGCCGGTCACCGCGTTGGTGGCGCCAGGGCCGGAGGTGACCAGGCAGACGCCGCACTTGCCGGTCGCCCGCGCATAGCCGTCGGCCGCATGCGTAGCCCCCTGCTCGTGACGCACCAAGACATGCTTAATCGCATCACCGCGCTGAAACAGGGCATCGTAGATGTGCAGCACGGCGCCACCAGGGTAGCCGAACACATAGTCCACGCCCTCGTCGATCATCGCCTGAATCGTGATCTCGGCGCCGCTCAGCAGCGGTGCCTCAGGAGCAAGAGGGGAGCTAGCAGGCTCGCGCAAGCCAGCATGAGCGGTTTGAGTTTGAGTCGAGTCAGGCCCATCGGCCAGATTGGATTGCACGCAGGCGTCCTCCATAGGAACCGAGCGGGTAGCCTCGAGGCAAGGGATCAGGCTCGCGGCCACCGACCCAGCGACCGGTGAGATGTCAATGATGCCGAGCATAAGGCTCTCGCCATGCCTGGCCCAAACCGAAGATTTGAGGGGCCGCGAAAGGCTTGACAAGGTAACGCAGGCCGAGGCGGCGCTGGAAACAGAGGCACTCGCATGACCAAGCGGGCGTCCACAGAAGCGCAGCCAACAAGTCCCAGCGGTAAACGATCGAAAATACTAAACAACCGCTCGCCAGGTCAACTACTTTGGAGAACCTAGGGCAAGGCTTGAGCCGCTGGTGGGCACCAGCGCTGGCCGTTGGCCCAGTCACTGAGCCAAGGCAGCACCTGTTCCGCCGGCATGGGACGGGCGATACCATAGCCCTGGCCATAGTCGCAGCCCATCTGCCGCAGGAGCTGGCCGATTTGCGGTGACTCAACCCCTTCGGCGAGCACCGGACGCGGTAGGGTTCGCGCCATCAGCAACACGCCTTCGACGATGGCCCGATCATCGGGGTTATCAAGCATGCCGAGCACGAAGCGGCGATCGATCTTGATGATGTCGATCGGCAATTGCTGGAAATAGGTCAGCGAGGCATAGCCGGTGCCAAAATCGTCGAGCGAAAAGCTGACACCGAGTTGCTTACAGGCGCGCATCACCTCGGCGGCAACACCGACATCATCAAGCTCGGCGATCTCCAGCACTTCGATCTCCAACCGCACGGCCGCACCCTGGCTGTGCTTGTCGAGCGCGCGGGCAAGGAAGATGCTGAAATTCGGCTCCTGCAACTGCCGCGGGCTGATATTGACGCTAATCAGCAGTTCCTGGCCCTGGTCGCGCCAGCACTGCTGCTGGGCCAGCGCCCGATGAATAACCCACTCCCCCAAGGCCTGCTCCAGCGGGCTGCCTTCAATCAGCGGCAAGAACTGGTCTGGCCTGAGCAGCCCTTTCTCGGGATGCTGCCAGCGTATCAAGGCTTCGAGGCCATGCAGCCGGCCATCGGCAAGCCGAATCTTGGGCTGATAGTGCAATCGGAGTTGATCCTTTGCCAAGGCATTGACGAACTCTTGATACAGATGCCGCCGTTGCTGTGCTTGATGATCCCGAATTGGATCGTAGAGATAGTAGCAGCCCTTGCGCCGGCGCTTGGCCTGGAACAGGGCCTCGTGGGCATGCTGCAGCAGGGCATCCGGCCCGGCGCGATCAACCGGAAACAGGGTTAGCCCGAGGCTGGCCGAGAGGAACAGGCGCTGCCCCGCAACCTCCAGCGCTCGGCCGACCTGCCGCAAGATTGCTTGCACTGTATTGAGGGCCTCAACCGTCGAGGACATATCGGTCAGGATCAGCGCGAACTCATCACTGCCAAGGCGCGCGACATAATCTCCCTGCCGCATCCCTCGCAGTAACCGCTGTGCCAAGGCCACCAAGACGGCATCGCCAAAGTCACGGCCATCGCGATCATTGATGGTCTTGAACTCATCGAGATTGAGATAACAGACAGCGAGCAGCGACGGCGGCTCTAGGCTGTCGTCAGTGATCCGGCCGAGCAGATCAACCAGCTGGATACGATTAGGCAGACCGGTCAGGCTGTCGTAGTAGGCGAGACGCTCGATGTACGCCTGCGCCTCCTTGTAGGCGGTGATATCGGTTGCGATCTCCACCCGCACCAAGCGGCCATCGCTCCAGCGCACCGCGCGATCGCGCAAGGCGTACCAACGTTGACTGCGCGGATTGAAGTGATCCCAGCCGTGGACCCCACAAGGCTCGCCGGACGCATCGATGAGCTTGTCGTTGGTACAGAATGAGCAAGGCGCCTCTAGGCCGTACAACACCTCATAGCATTGTCGTCCGGAGCCGTCACCCCAAACCGACTTTGCCGTCTCATTCATGAACACCAGCTCATAGGTCTTCATATCCGTCACATAGACCGCGGCCGCCATCGCATCGAGCAGGTCACTGACGCGCTGATGTGACTCTCGCAACAGCATCTCGGCGCGCTTACGCTCGGTGATATCGCGCCAGATACCAAACAGGCAGGGGCGCTCGCCAATCCTGATCTCGACGCCCTTGATCTCAACCATTAGGATGCGCCCATCGGCGGTATGATGGCGCGCCTCGAAGACATACTCGCCCTGCTCTTGAATCCGACGGATGCGCTGCTCAATCTCGTGGACCTCTTCCGGGACATCAAGATCAGCGACGTTCATGGTCAGAAAGGTCTCGCGGTCATAACCGTAGCGGCTACAGACAGCGGGGTTAACGTCGAGGAAGTTGCCGTCAAGATCGATGATCGCAATCGCATCACCGGCGCTGTCGAAGAGCCTGTGGTACTTTTGCTCGCTTTCCTGCAGCGCGGTATTGACCGCCTCTAGCTCAGCGGTGCGTGCTTCCACCTTGCGCTCGAGACTGGCGTTGAACTCGCGGATCTTCTGCTCCATGGCGCGCCGTTCGCTGATGTCCTCGACCACTACATTGATGCCATAGATCTCGCCATCCTCACGGCGCAAGGGGTAGTAGTGGTCGAGATGCACCACGACCGGGCTGTCTCGGCCATCGCGTTGGAATTGGAACTCTTGATTGAGCAGCGGCTCACCAGTCGCGATGACCTGTTTCAGCTTCGGCGCGAGACTCGCGGCGAGGTGAGGCGCCATCTCGTGCAGGCGACGCCCGAGATGGGCCGCGACCGGATAGCCATTGGACTCGGCCAAGCGCTTGTTGATGCGCAGATAACGTAGCTCGGTATCCAATACCGCCAGGCCGATCGGGGCGGTATCGTAATAGGTCTGGATCTCGTTGAGCTGACGACGGACATCGTCATCACGCTCGGATAAGCGCTGCTCGGCTCGCTTATGGCCGCTGATATCGGTGGAGATGCCAAAGAGGCCTATGATGCGGCCCTCCTCATCACGCAGCGGGGCCTTGACGCTCCAGAAGCTGCGCGGCTTGTTCCATGGCCGCAAGAGATGACATTCCTCGAGAGCGACCGGGGCGCCAGTGGTCAGAACACGCTGATCGGTCGCCAGCAGCTTGGCACAATGATCAGGCGCAAACAATTCAGAGTCAGTCTTGCCGATGATCTCCTGCAATGGCAGCCCCCAGAGCGCACAGCTGAGCTGATTGGCATAGGTATAGCGACCATCGAGGTCTTTGGTGTAGACATAGGTGCTGAGGTTGTCCAGCGCACCTAGGAGCGCAGGCAGCTCAACCTGACTGCGCTGAAGATGTTCTGGCAAGCCTTCGCTTGCGTCTTTCGTGTACTGCAGCATGTCTGACCCAATGCCAAGTTGCGCGGGATTTTGGACGCTGGCTGACCTAATAGCTTAGAGAAAATTTTCAACCGCCCCCGCTGAAGGCGCAAGCTGGTGCTGAGTGATCAATGATCACGGTTATCAATAGCCGCGGCGCCGGCTGTGTCGAACGGAGGTAAACGACGCAGCAGCAGCTCCTGGGTTGGATAGGCAAAGGCCACGCCGGTCTCTTCGAAGCGCTGGTGGATGCCGAGATTAATCGCCTGCTGCACGTCCATATAGAGGGTGTAGTCCGGGCTCAGCACGTAGTAAACCGCCTCGAAGACTAACGCAAATTCCCCATACTCGGCAAAATGGGCACGATCAAAGCGCGCCTTCGGCACGCCTTCGATCACCTCGCGGATCATCACCGGAATCCGCTCAATCAGATGACGCGGGGTCTGGTAGCTCACCCGCAGCTTGAAGGCAATACGCCGCTCCTTGAAATGCTTGAAGTTATGGATGCGGCTGTTGAGCAGATCGGTATTCGAGAGCACCACCTGCTCACCGGAGAGACTGCGGATACGCGTCGTCTTGACCCCAATGTGCTCGATCACGCCGAGCGTCTGGCCGGACATCACGAAATCACCGACGCGGAACGGCTTATCCAGGATGATCGCCATCGAGCTGAAGACATCGCCGAGGATGTTCTGCACCGCGAAGGCGACCGCTAAACTACCAACGCCGAGCGCGCCGACCAAACCAGCGACGGGATACTTGAAATAGGCCAACAGCGAGACGACGACGGTGATCCAGATGCCGACCCGCAGAAAGAACATCAACAGCCCGTAGCCGGTGACGGTTGAGGGATCAAGCATCTCCTGACGTGTGCGCCGGCGGTTGAAGTAGTCGACCATCGCGGCATTGGCCCAGATGCCAAGCTGGATGTAAAAGGCCACCACCAACAGTGTCCAGAGCCAATCCTTGACCGTCGGGCTGGCCAGGCCGGAGAAGATCATCGCGACATAGAAGGCGGCAATCAGCACGAACAGCTGATTGGTGTTGCCGGCGACAGCCGAGAGTGCCAAACGAAAGTCACCAGCAGTCGCGCTCGGGCTCTTTGCCTTACGCCGCTTCAGTGCGCGACCCGCGCCCATCCGCACCAACGAGACGATGAAGATCACCAACACAAACATCGCCACCGCGGTGGTTAGCTCGCGCACCCGGATGCTCTGATCATCAATCACCAGTATCTCGGTATCCCACCAGATGGCGATCGCTTCTTGCGCCTGCAGCAGCTGCAATGACAACGTTTGCGCTTGCACCAAGGCCTCAACCTGAGGGCGCATCCCTTCTAGCAGCGCGATCAGCTCATCCTGAACCTCAAGCAATTCACGACCATAGCCCTCGGCCAGCTCATGCGCTTGGCTGCGCGCGGCCATCGCCTCGCGCACGCCTTTGCTGAGTTCCGGATCGCGCAAACGCCGAGTCTGCGCGAGCTGAATAGAGCGCAGCGCATTGAGGCGCCCTTCAATGTCGTCTTTTTCGGCGCGTGCCGCCTGCGCACCCATGATGATCTGCCGCAGAAGGGCCGCAAGATCTAAGGATTCAGGGGCATTCATGAGCCGATAGCGTTGCTCCCAGAGCGTCCGCATCCGCCCCAGATTCGCCATGGCCGTGGTTAATGCATCAACACTGGCGCGTGCCGCATCCAGCTCGGACTGGCGCGCCGCGACCCATTCCGTAAGAACCACCTGGCCGGCATCGTCATCGGCCTCGGCCAACCGGCGCTGCGCCTGATACAAGGCCGACTCGGCCTGATCGCCGCTACGCTGCAGGGCCTCGATCTGCGCATTGAGCTTCTCCTCGGCTGCGGCCAGCTCAGCGAGACGTTGATCGAGCGCCTCCCGGGAAAGCTCGGCACGCTCCCCGAGGAACTGGATGCGTGCGGTCAGCAACGCCTGATTTGTCTCTGCAAGTCGGTCCTCATGACGCGCCAGTTCGACCCCATCCTGGCCAGCGGCCAACCGCTGTCGGGCCAGCAACTCATTCAGGCGTGCCAGCTCAAGCGCCCCTTCCAAGGCAGCCCGCTCGGCCGGGCTGGCCCCGTTTCCCTCGGCCGCGGTGAGTCGATCGCGTGCCGTACGGCGTTCACGCACGGCCGTGCTCAGCACCTTTTCAACCGTACTCAGACGACGAGCGGCGGTCTCGATGCGCGTCTCGGCGACATCCTCAACCGCATCGGTCAAGGACAGCTCGGCCTGCAGCTGGTCGAGCAGCGAGATCGGGTATGGCGGCTCTAAGGCCACCCCATCGCGCTCAAGTACCTCGAGTTGCCGGCGTTTCTCCGCAACATCAGCGGCGAGCGTCTCTAGGCGTTCAGTGAGCGTTGCCCGCCGCTGCACGACAACCCGCAGATCACGCAGCACATCGATCTTTTTACTGATCCGCGCGGCAGTCTCTTCGAGCGCACTGAGCGCGAACCCCGCATCAATGGCTTCAACATCGGCAGCACCGCTCGCCCTGCGCTCATTCTCAGTCTCGACCTCCGCGGCTTCCTGAGCCTCGGCTACCGCGGCCGCTTCCCGAGCAGCAGCCTGAGCAGCCTCCAGCGCGGCCTCCTGCTCGCTGATCCGCGCATCGATCAAGTCGAGTGTGATCTGGAAATCCACCGCTGACAGCATCGGCTGTGGCAGCTCAGGGAGCCCGATCGCAGCCGGATTAAACGCAAGCGCATCAGCCCCCTGCGCGGCAACCGGCGAGTCACCTTCAGAAATCTGTCCAGCCTGGGCCTGGACGCCTTCCGCTCCTTGCTCCTCAGTCGGCGATGCCGGCGCCGGCGTTACCGTCTCCTGAGCCCAGAGTGGTAACGCTGGCAGTAAAGCCAACCAGAGCAGCGACACCAAGGGGCTGTTCTTCAATCTCATATTCTACAAAACCCGTGCAACAGCGATGATCAATGATCAGGCCCCAGATAGCGATCCAAGATTTTGATCCAGGTATCGGAGCGGATCAGCTCGAGCAAGGTGACATTAGCCGGTTCTCGGAGTTCGCTATCCGGCGGCAATGCAATCCCATACTGCTGGCATCGCAGCAGAAAAGGCAAGACCCGCAACTGATGCGCGAAGGCCTCGGCGATCTCAAAACACCCCAGAAAATTCTACTCATCCTCAAACTCCGCCGACCCAAACTTCAACACACTGCAGTTCTCCTTGATGGTGCGCTGCAGGCCCTCATCGAACCCGGTCTTGGTCCTGGCCTGGATGTCGATCGAGATGCTCACCTCCACACCAACCCGCGCGGTGAACTGCTCGATGATCTCGTCGACGATCTGCGCAAAGTCGAGCTTCGCCTTGACCGGATCGAGTTCGATACTGCCGTAGAACTGGGTCTTGGCCGGGATGCCGTCGAGCACGGCGACGCGGGCCTTGGGCAGGCGGTTGATCCCGGCCTCGTCGAGGATCGGTGGGATGCCGGTCAGTTGCGCGGTACTGACCTGGCGCGTGGCCGGGTGGTAGACCGCGAGCATGGTGTGGGTCTTGCCGCCACCAAAGGCGGTCTGCAGTTGGATCACCGGGTCGCCGCCTTGGCCGGCGAG
>Ga0180436_10006170_pt1 | contig 10449 bp, 7 predicted proteins | sample SS_ome_2_FD_132434 | JGI IMG/M metagenome (GOLD analysis project Ga0180436, IMG submission 132434) | Hypersaline lake sediment archaeal communities from the Salton Sea, California, USA - SS_3_S_2 metaG | ecosystem: Environmental > Aquatic > Non-marine Saline and Alkaline > Hypersaline > Sediment...
GGAGGCGATACGACGCGCCCGGGCCGTGGGAGATCGTTGGTACGACCTGTTCGGGATACCGCCGACCGCCGATCCCGTACATCCTATGCACGGACTCTATCGATTCAAAACGGGGTTTGGCGGACGGATTATCCATCGGGCGGGAGCATGGGATCTTCCGATCCGTCCGATGCGGGCGCGAGCCTATCGCGGTGCCGAACGACTGCGGCGATGGTACTACTTCTCTTTTCGAAAACGAGGTAGCTGATGATGGGAACGACGGAACATCGGGGCAGACGTATCGTGGCATCGGTTATGAAGGTCATCCTGGCGGCAGGCGCGGTGCCGGCGATGGTGGCCCTGGCGGCCGGGTGTGTCGGTGGTCCGCGAGAACTGGCCCCGGAGGAAGAGCCCCGGGTGATATCGGAGACAGCGTTCGAACTCGACGGCGGTGCAATCCCGACGATAGAGATCGATCCCATGGGACTCGCCGAGCGACCTGTCGACGCGATCCTCCTCCGTGCGTACGCGGAATCCGGTGAGCTCGTGCGGGAATGGCAGCTCCCTGGAGACCTCCGATTGGATCTTCCCGTAGACGGACTCGAAGACGGTCACAGCTACCGATACGAGATCGCGATACGCAGCGACGGGTACGAGTATCCCCTTGCCGATCCGATTTCGGTGCGGCTCTCTCTGGGGCTACCGGTGTTTCGTCCGCGGGAGGAGCGTGTTCTGAGTATCGATCCCCGTCCGTGGTTACGATGGGAACCCGTAGACGAAACCGAACGGACCGCGCCGCATGGACTGGTTCGCCTCACCGTCGGTGGCGACGGTGGGACGCGATCGATCGAGGTGTCGCCGGACCGGGACGAGTATCGTTCAGAGGAACAGTTGGTTGATCCTGCGGCGATCCGCGCCGGCGCGCGCCTCCGCTGGACCGTCCGGGTGGTTCACGAGTCGGGTATTCTCGGTCAAGCCTCCGTCCCCGGCGAGGTCGTCTACGATCTCACGGCAGCGGCGCCGGTGGGACTTACCGGAATCGACGGCGCCACGATCGTGGAGCGACCGGTCCTGCGCTGGACCGAAGTCTCCGGAGCCGAACGGTATCGGTTTGAAGCGCGTCCCGGCGATTCCGGCGAGGTGATCGTCGTTACCGTCGATGCGCCGCGGGTACCGCTCGATATCGAGCAAGTGGAAGCGGCGCTCCAAGGGAGTGAGCGCCGGATCATTCGCTGGCGGGTAGCCGCGGAGGGACCGGAGGATATCGTCACCGCCTGGTCCCGAAGCTACACGGTCTCGTACCGCACGCTCATGCCCGCGTTCTTTCCGGTTCTTCCCCCCGGTACAACCGCCTCGATCGCAATGGGTATCCCCGCGGTGACGGAGGATCGTGTCGTGGACGGCTCCGAACCGGACGAACGCCCGGCGATCGATGTGACCCTGCGACGCCCCTTCGCGATGGCCCGATTCGAGCTCAGCAACCAGATCGTGGCGGAGCTCCTGACGACCGCTCTCAGCCGTGGATTCGTCACGGAAGCGGGTGGGTTGATTCGGAACACCACGGACGGTCGTGTTCTTGTCGGGCTCGAGGAGCTCCAGTTTGGCGTACAGTTTGGCTTGGAGGCGATACGCGACGAGGCGGGAGAGCTGGCAGCGGTACGTCCACGCCAGGGATACGAGTCGCATCCTGCGGTCGGTGTGAGCTGGTATGGAGCGGCCTACCTGGCAAACGCCCTCTCCCTGCTGGAAGGACGGGAGCCGGTATACGCGATCGGCGAAAACCGCGTGGACGTCTATCCGGCGCGAAACGGGTATCGCCTGCCCAGCGAAGCGGAGTGGGCCCTGGCGGCGGCGCGGACGAGCGCCACGGATCCGCAGACTGTGCGTATTCAGGCTACGGAGAACCGCGCCCTGACCGTACTGGAACAGCGCGCCGCCAACTACCTGCGCAGCGGCGATCGATGGGAAGACGTCAACCCGCCCTATACCGCTGCGGGAGGTCCCACGGTACCGGTGGGGGCGTTCGGGATCACCAACGCCGCGGGTATCAGCGATCTCGTGGGCAACGTCTGGGAGTGGTGCTGGGACTGGTACGATCCGGACTGGTACGGCCGCGATACGGCGCGAACAGACCCTGCCGGTCCCGGTGAACCCGTGCCGGATCGATACGGTCGGCAACTGCGGGTGGTTCGCGGGTCCGCCTGGAACACCCCCCAATCCGAAATTCGGCTTTCCAACCGCGGCGCGTTTGATCCGGAGACCGGGAGCCACAGCATCGGCGTTCGACTGGTGTATACGCTGCGGTAGGACGCCTCTAGACGATACCGAACTCCTTCTCGAGTTTCTCGTAATAGTTGATCACCTTTCGGACGTAACGCCGTTTTTCCTGGTAGGGCTTGTAGGAGAACGATCGTTTGAAGCCGTAGATCGTTATATCCTTGAGCTGGTTGGGCGTAACCGGAAAGGTACCGATCGCCAGATTGATTTCTTTGGTGACCGAGGTGTGCGAGACGAGTCGGTTGTCGGTACAGAGACTGACGGAGAGTTTGTTCTCCAGCATCTTCCCGAGAGAATGGTCCGCCACCGTCTCCAGATCCGGAGAGGTCTGCATGTTGCTGGTGATACATACCTCGATGGTGGTGCGATTCTCGGCGATATAGTTAACGAGCTGGTGGATGTACCGTTCCCGGTCGGTAATCGCCTCATCCCGGATATGGGTCGGATCAAAAAGACGGAGTCCATGGCCGAGGCGATCCGCGTGAAGTACGGTAATCGCCTGAAAAATCGATTCAGGTCCGTAGGCCTCGCCGGCATGAACGGTCTTGTTGAGAAAGTGGCGATGGACGTAGTCGAACGCCTCCCGGTGATCTCCCGCAGGGTATCCGTATTCGCTCCCGGCCAGGTCGAACGCCACGACCTGGATGTCCGTCTCGTTGCGAAGTCGCACCGTCGCCCGGGCGAGTTCACTCGAGGCGAGCTGGATGATCTCGTCGGACGTGGAATAGCGATGGACCTCGCTGAACGCCTGATAGAACCGGGAGAAGTTTGGCGCGAAAAAGCGCATAGCGATCACGATGATGCCATAGTCGAACTCCGGTTCATCGTCGGATATCGAGCGGTTGATCTCGTCTCGCGCCCGCTTGAGACCGTCGTTGACGGCTTGCATCACCTGCAGAAACGAGAGCTCCTCGCTCATGTGGAGCTGCGGAGCGAATCTCACCTCCAGGTGGCGAACACCTTCCGCGAAATTGTCCATGGCGAGTTCGTACGCGATCTGCTGAAGGTACTCCGTTCGTTGCATGACTTTGTTCGTCAGACCGAATCCCCGCAGATACTCGTCGAGATTGGCATAGTCTGCTTTAAAGACCAGTTCGTTTAGTCCATCCGTCGTGTAGGAGGGAAGATCGATCTTCTCCTCCTTAGCGATGTCGATCAGCGTAGGGAGTCGAAGACTGCCGTCGAGATGAACATGAAGGTCGGTTTTCGGAATTCGCGCGATAAAATCGTCGGGGTATTGTGTCATATCCCAATAATAGCCAGCATACCGGTAATGACGCTACCACGATTTGTGTGCTTTGCGGCGATTCTCCTGGGGATTACCGCCGCGGCGGCGTCGCAGGAGACGCTCTCGCTGGATCTCCGCACCTATCCCTCGGACGCTACGGTGTCGCTCGCCCTGGGACCGGCCTTTTTTGCCGGAGACCGGGTGCTTGTCCCGCTCCGGCGCGATGGCGAACGACGGGAGTTTCGGGTTTCGACGGGAACACCGCCGGTCCTGTTCTTGCGGGCTCCCGGATATCGGGACCGCGTTCTCTTTTTGTCGGGGACGGAGGATCGCGTCGTTGCGGATATCCGTCTGCAACCGGAGGGTGGGCCGCTGCAGGTGGTTGCGGAAGTCCCCACCGGGGGCTCGCCGAAGAGTGCGCTCTTTGTGGGGCAGCGAGAGCTGGTGATTCCGCTCCTGAGGGACGGAGGTATCGATCGGTACATTCTCGGGGACGGAGGTGCGCAGCGCCTGCGGAGGACCGAGCCGCCCCGTGAGTGGGCCCAGGCGGAAGGATTTGTGGAGCCCTGGTATTCCGCCTCGCGGCGGGAACTGTATGTCTCCCAGATGACTACCAATACTATTCACGTTTTTGATACACAAACCGGCGAATACCGTCGGACCTTTGACGCCGGGGGGCACTGGCCCAAGGTGCTGATCGGGGACGCCCGGGGACGGAGGCTCTGGGTATCACACTGGGTATCCGAGACAATAGCGGAACTCGACGCGGAAACCGGAGCGCTGCGTCGGCGAATACCCGTTTCGGGAACGCCCCGGGGACTGGCGCTCAGCAACGACGATACCCTGTTGTGGGTGTGTGTTTTCGGCACCGGCGACATCGAGGTATTCGACACGGCGACGGGACGGTCTGTGGCTCGAATCGATCGTGCCCCGGGGGCGTCGCGCCACATCGTCGCCGATGCGGAGGCGCGGCGCGGGGACGGAGGTCGGCTGTACTTCAGCGATATGTACCACGGTACGGTCGGGGTAATCGATGCCGCGTCCCGGCGCGTTATGGCGACGCTTCACCTGGGAAGCAATCTTAATACGATTGTGCTCGATCCGCGGGGGCGCTACCTCTATGTGAGCGAGCGCGGTCGAAACAACCCGGAGTCGTATCTGTTGCCGGGCCCGGCTTTCGGCCGGATTTTTGTGCTTCGGGCGGACACGCTCCAGGTGGTGCAGGTACTGCGGGGCCGCAACCAGCCCACGGGGCTCGCCGTATCGCCGGATGGGCGGTATCTGGCGGCGACAGATTTTCTGGACGACAATCTCACCGTGTACCGGGTCGACCACTGAGATCGGATCGGGAGTAGCGGGTATCCGGAAGCGTGGTGTTCAGCCCAGGAAGGGACGGAGGAGGGCACGAAACTGATCTCCCCGGTCGAACTCGTTCCTGAACATCCCGAAGGAGGTGCATCCCGGTGAGAGAATCACGATCGTATCTCGACGCTCATCATCCGCGGCGTCCATGGCTCGCGTGACTGCCGGTTCAAACTCGTGGAACGGTCCGATCACCAGCTCGCGCAGTCGCGGCTCCTCCCGCAGGAGGCGGTCCGTCGCGGTCCCCGCCAGGAGGACAGTCACGCCTCGCCGGTTGTGGACGAGGTCGATCGCGCTCACCAACGGCGTTAGATCGAGGTCCTTATCGGTACCTCCGGCGATCAGCACGAGACCGGTGTCCGGCTCAGACGCGTAGATGCTCTGTACCGCGGCGAGGCTCGCCTCAGGGATCGTGGCGGCGGTATCGTTCACCACGGCGATCGATCCGGCGTGACCCCGTCGGCGTCCCAGGTGCTCCATGCGATGGGGTACGCCGGTAAAGGATCGGGCAGCCTCCACGATCGCCTCCGACGGGGCACCGCAACGGTACGCCGCGATCATGGCCATGGCGAGATTGTGACGCATGTGGTCACCGTGGAGACGTAACCGGTCCGGCACCGTCGGGCCGTACCCGGGAGGAACCTCCGTCCCCACCGAGACGATCCGGTCCGGCGCAACGCCGAGAGCGATAGCGTCGTCTGCAAAGCCCCGTCCCCAGGCGCCGTCGTCGAACACACAGAGACCCTCCTGCGGCATCTCGTGGTAGATCCAGCGTTTGTCGGCTACATAGGCGTCCATGGAGCCGTAGTAGTCCTGGTGATCACGAAAGATACTCGTGATCACCGCTACGTGGGGACGGAGGATCGGGGCGAGCATCGATGATTCCGGGACCGATTCCGGGGACGGAGGATCGCCGTTTCGATTGAAATCGCGGCAGAATCGCAGGTCGCCGAGCTGGAACGACGATAATTCCAGCACCACCGGAGTCTCCGGGGGGAGTCCATCCAGAAAGGAGAGTGGCGAGATCGTTATGTTGCCACCAAGCCGCACCCCCGCGGGATGTGCTTCCAGGAGATGAGCCGTGGCGGCGGCGGTCGTGCTCTTGCCCTTTGTTCCGGTGATCGCGACAAGGGGCGCCCCCGGCGGTCGTTCCGCGAGAAACAGCGCAATATCGGTCGTAATCGCCCGGGCGTGTTGGAGAATCGGAACGTGCCGCGGTACGGCGGGGTTCTTGACGACCAGGTCCGCCTCCGCAAAGTCACGCTCCTGGTGACGCCCGAGAACGAGTCGCACCTCCGGCGGGAGGTTTTCGAGGGAGGGACGGAGCTCGGACTCGCTACGCAGATCGGTGACGGTACAGCGCGCACCCCGTTCAACCAGATAGCGTACCGCGGCAAGGCCTCCTCCATGGAGACCCAGACCCATGACGAGAACCGAGGCGCCCCTCAGATCAGACGGCGTCACCCGTGAGCACCTCGAACTCTTTCATGTCGCGATCGTTCAGGTACATATCGAGGGAAAAATCGTCCCAGAAATGCATCCATTCGTCGGGGACCATCGCTTTGATCCGCTGAAACGTATCGAGACCCTCCGAAAACTCGTCCTCCCGGAGAACCTTTTGAATCTCCTCGAGGTGCGGCATGAGAAAGTGTTTTACCCGATGCAGCATCGGTACTGCCTTTCGGCGCGAATCGAGATCGATCGCGATCGGCGCATGGGTCACCGTGCGATACTTGCTTGAGAACGGATAATACGGATACAACCTCCGTCCCCGGGGAATAAACAGCTTGGAAAAGAACTTGGTCAGGTCCGTATCGAGCCAGATACCCTGAACGAAGTATCCACGTCCCGTCTCACCGATCCACGTATCGGATATGAGCTGTTCGATATCGAATCCCGTCAGTTTTCCGTTTTCAGAATGGACGGTTTTTACCGGGATCAGGCCAACCTCGAGTATCAGTTCGTTCGTTTTGTAAACCGCCGTCATATCGTTGCTGCCGCGCTCCACCACGATGTGGTTCTGCGGGCGAAAAACGAGGTCCAGTTTGAGTAGGTATACGTAGGTCTCGCCGGCAACACGAAAAATCTGAAAAAACGTCGGACGCAGGATCTCCGCCGGGTCGAACATGTAGGTGAGCCCCCGAAACAGGTCCGGCAGTAGCGGTTGAATCCGATCGATCACGGTCGTGAGCGTCGCCAGGTACTCCGGTTTTGGCTCGGTCAGGCGTACATCGTGATGAATCGGGAACGACGGAATCTCGAACTCCCGGCTCGTCTTGAGAAAGAAATCTTCCGCCTGGTTGAAGTGGCGGCTGTATGAAGGCGTCTCCGTCGTCTCCCGCTGGAGCATCTGGTTGATCCCGTTGTCCGTGAACGAAACGGGGATTGCGCCGCCACCGTGTTCCATCTGAAACAAAGTACTTTGAATCGTGACCGCGTGCAAGTGACGCCTCCTTGAGAAAGCGCCCCGGGCGGGCTACATTTACTGTATGTACCGGTCATTTCGAGCGTTGCTCGGGGGCGTGTTCGCCGTTGCGTTTCTTCTGTTCGCGGAGGGTCTCGTCCACGCACAGAACCAGGAATCCTACGCGTTCGTGATCTACGCGGAGGGATACGACCTTTCGATCTATCGGAACGGAGAGCTCTCGACGTACGACGTCCTCGTGGACGACGTCATCGGTATGCCTCTACTTCCCGGCGATCTGGTACAAACCGACGCGCGGACCTTCGTGGAGATCCAGGTAATGCCGGCGCGGACTGTGGTAAAGGTTGCCGAAAACACTACCTTCGAGATCGAACGAATCGGAGGAGCCGGGGGTGGAACGTTCAACATGGCATACGGTCGCGTTCGAGCCCGGGTGGAGCGGATTACCAGCGATGATCCGTTTCAGATTCGCGGGTTTACCGCCGTGGCCGGTGTACGGGGCACGGACTTCGGGTACGATCTCGTAGTGGAGCGTCAGGCGGCGAGTGAGCTGCAAACAAAGGTCTATGTGTTTGAGGGTGAGGTGGACGTTACGGAAGCGGAACAGAGCGACGCGGTAGAGTCGGTGGAATCCGGCGATGCGCAACCGCAGTCTGTTCGAATCAGCTCTAACGAAATGGTGTCGGTGGTGACGGATGTTCCCCCGGAACTGGTCGAGCAGGCCGACGCGGCGGTGGAGGGTGGCGTGACGACACCGGTATCGCCGACCACGATAGCGCCGCCTGTGGAAAAAGTCGTTTTTCGGCGTTCTGCGATCGAGGAAGAGATAGAAGAGTTCTGGGACGAGCAGGCCTTTCGGGAAGAGCCGGTAGATCCCGCAGCCGTGGAAGAGAAGTTTCCCGGGATCGGAGCCCGGGTTCAACAGTTGACCGAAGAGCGGCGTCGCTACGAGGAGCTCCAACAGCTTCGACGGGAGGGACTTCTTACCACGCCGGAGGATCTTCTCACCGAGGCCGAGGCGGCGGTGGAGGAAGAGGAGCGAGAACCGGAGACGGTGGTGCTCGGTGATCCGCTGCCGGAGGATCGCGTCCGGAGGATTCTCATTCCACGGGACGGTGATTCCCTGTCGCGGCAAAGCGTCATTGCCGGTCACTGGTTTATCGGTGCCGGCCTGTTACTGGAGACCGTCGGTGCGCTCGTCACCTGGAATGATGACGGGTTTTCCGATTACGATACGTTTACCGCGGGAGGACCGGGGCAGGGCATGATGGTTGGTGGAGGTATCTTTATCACCACCGGGCTTGTCAACTATCTGATCGGTGTCATAATGGATCGCTGAGCGATTCGATTATCTCTCGTTCGATAGCGGTGATTTCCCAGGATTGTCGGCCCGCATGGAGTGTTATCTCGTCGCGAACCCGCGTTCGGTAGAGAATCGTCGTTCCCTCCGATGCCTCCGGGCGCCAGATTCGGTACTCCGCGATCACGCGGGCCTCCTCTTCGGTCTGTCGAATCGGCGTGATCGTGAGCTCGTCGATACCATAGGGCATGCTGTTCTCAGGACGGCCCGCGGCGTTCCATTCCTCCACCGAGAGCAGGCGCCCCTGGTCGCCGTAGGCGGTCTGAACGCGCTCGATGACGTACACGTTGGTGACTTCCCGGATGAGATCTCTTGCCACTCCTCGGGAAACTGTCTCCTCCATCAGGATGTGGTCGAGATCGTTCCAGGCGTCGAAAAACACAGCGACGACCTCAGCCGGGGCCATTCCCGCCGTTGGTGGTGGTCGGAGCGCCCGCCGCAGGATGCCGAACGGGATCGATCCGAGTAACAGTACTGCCGCGGCGATGAGAATGACTCGCGAACCGTACCGCCGGCGGAAGTCCCGACGACGGGAGCTCCTGGTCCACTGTGCGAGTGTCTGTTCCGCCGCCTCCCGGCGCGCCTGGCGTTCATCCGACGGGAGATTCTCGTCGATCAGCCGCGACGAGCCGACAAGCAGCGACCGGGCGAGCGTCTCGAATCCCTCAGGGTCGCGTGTTCCCGTCCCGGCGAGGACGGCGTCGATCGCAGCCGCCGCCTCGGTCGAGACATTCGGCGTATGGAGGTGAACCGGTTCCTTGGCGGTACCCGCCGAGTGGCAGAGGTCTGCTTTTCGGACGTCGGATTCGCGACAAATCGCGGTACCGGTCAAGACTCGGAAGGCGATCGCCGCGAACTGGTAGCTTTCGGCATCGACGTCGTGAAGATGGTCGTGCCGATACGGAAAATGGGCGATCCGACGGAGTTCCAGCGGAAGATTTGCATTGATTCTGTCCGACAGTTCGCGTTTGATGTACAGAACCGCACCGTCCGAACCGATCGCGGAGGTGATCACGTTGCACAGAGAGAGTTCGTGGGCGATCGCGTGACGAGCGCTCTCAAACAGCGTCTCCAGCAGTACGTACCGGTCCTCCGTCCCCGTGTCCACTCCATGGATCACATCGACGACGCTTCGGGCGTTCTCGATCAGCGGTCCACAGAGATAGAGTTCACCCTGATGCTCCACGAGACGTTCTACAGGCCACGGCGTAAACCGGTCCGCCTGGACGATCATGCCGCCGTGCATCGCGACGCCGGATAGTTGCTGGGCTCCAAAACCGCGTGAGGATATACCCGTTCGGATACCCGTGAGAGTACGCTCTCCGATAACAACCGTGATCGGCGTCATTGAGCTTGTGAAGATCTGAATATCTGCCACTCGTCTACATGTACGCTATCGCCGCCAGCGCGACGCTACCCGTATCTCCATCGTATTCCGTGTCGAATATACCACGAGCAAGGACCGATGGACGAGCCTGTTCTCCGGCGAGAACGTGTCCGACGGCGATCGTCGGCAGGGACCGAACGGGGTTCTCCATCGTTTTGATGTTGTCGACGATCGCCCGGCCCGGAGAGGTCATCAGAAGCCGAACGATTTGGCGGGATCGCCCATCGGACTCCTCAAGAGAAGCGAATCCGCTGAGATTGGCGCCGAGGACGACGATCGTCGAACGATCCCGGGTTACATCGGCGATCGTGTGTGCAACCTCCGGCAATCGGTCGATTTCGATTCGACCGAGAAGAATCGGAACGATCGGGATCGGCCCGAACAGGTAGTGTAGCGGCGGTAGCAGGAGTTCGATGCTGTGGTTCGCCAGA
>Ga0180436_10006171_pt1 | contig 10449 bp, 21 predicted proteins | sample SS_ome_2_FD_132434 | JGI IMG/M metagenome (GOLD analysis project Ga0180436, IMG submission 132434) | Hypersaline lake sediment archaeal communities from the Salton Sea, California, USA - SS_3_S_2 metaG | ecosystem: Environmental > Aquatic > Non-marine Saline and Alkaline > Hypersaline >...
CAATGAATATAAAGGATAAAATTAAAGAAGTTCAAAAAGAATTAAGGAAAGGAGAACCTTTCTATTTTGTTCAAAGTGCTGGCATTATGGTTGTAGGATTCAGAATGGGTTTTGACGAACAATGTGATGAATATGAAATATTTGTTTGTGAAGACATAAAACAAGTTAAATCAGGATTATATCGTAAAAAATAACCTACCCTATACGGGGCAAATAATACGATTAAAAAGGTGATATATAATGGCTAAAGAAGGAAACTATTTTTTCAGAGATACATACAACATAATTGAAACAATGATATATTTTGCAGGTGGATTTTTGTTAGGTAAAGGACTACTATTTGCAAGTTTTGGTGTTATTCTAGCTGGAATAATAATATATTTCATAAGGTGAATAGATAATGAAAATAACAGAAATATCTACAGATGATGGTCAAGTTAAAATTTCTCTAAGAGACCCAAAAAATAATTTTTGGGCAATAATACAAGGAATGACAAGACTTAATAGAAACGGAAGTTGGAGTATAGAACCTATACCTTCAAATAGGACAAAAGAATTCATAGAACAACATTCATTCACATATGAAGAAGCACTAATTGAACTTCAAAAATATGAGGTATAAAAATGCGTAACATAAAAAATCTTATAAACATAAGTGGTATGCCAAAAGAATATGAGGATGCCTGTCAAGATATGCTTCAAGCAGGATATGAATGGCTTGTGAATAATAATCAGATAAAGAACCCTAAAAAATTCTACAAAAAAGACCAAGAAGAACTTGAACTTGTGATAGTTAAAGCAGTAGATGATTGTTCAGGAGCTATGCACTCTGCAGTAATGGGACATCTAATATATATAAGAAATAATGATGTTGATTTGTGGGAAGCTGTAGTTACTGAACATAGAAAAAAGAATAAGTTATCATAATAAAAAATCCAAAGTGTAACGTGGTTCTCCACATTCTCTGCAATAAAATTTCTTATTTGAATTTGAAGTTCCACATTCACATATCCAACGCTTCACATAAGAAATACCATTACGACTGAGGTAATCGACTGTTCTTGTCTCGTATGTCTCTTTTTCCACTACAATCACACCATTTTTTGAATGGAGGAACAAGTTCCTTATGAAAATCATCTCTGCACATTCCACCACATTGAGAACATATCATTATTGGCGTTTTTCATCACCTTTATTGTTTCTTAAATACGTTTCTACGTGTATGAATAAGTCCTTATCTTTCGGAGGCTCTGGCAATTCATCATCTAAACAAAACTTGGCGTTGATGTATTCTTCAGGGTATCTTACAAAACCTAATTTTCCTTTGACAGTTTCTGCAATAAATACCTCTTGTCCATATAACTTTGTTGAACGTAAGTCATATATGTATTGGTCAGAAGTTATTACACCATTGACTATACTTGAAATTGAATCTGATATTTCTATGATATCGGAATTGACATTATTAATCTTAAATTCATCCTTCATAAACTTAGATATTTTAATATAATTAGGTAATAATAATTCATCATATGTATTGATGAAATCGGCATATATATCATATCTTTTTTTCAAACCTGTAGTAATCATTTCTCTTAGGACTCCACCTGAGTTTTCATATTGGTGTATGTCATCTAAGATTTCACTTTCTAAATTTGTTACTATAGCTTGTGCATTTTTTTCAACATCATTAGTCATAGTCTTCCCTCTAACATATCTTTAATTGTCTCAACATATATCTTCCACTCCTCTGATATACTTTCGACATCATCATTCAACCATAGAATGAAGTATCCCATAGGAAATAGAACAGGTGCTATTAGAATACCGAAAACTCCAGCAATTCCAAAAAGTATTTTTCTTACTACATCTTTTGGTCTCATTAGAAAGCACCTATTGTTTGAACCCAGTCCTCAAATGAGAGTAATTCCCTAGGGTCTTTTTTTTCGTCTCCTATGTATCCTTTCACATAGTCTGCATATTGAGTTTTTTTGTCATTGTAGTATTTGTCTTCAGTAGGACGAAAATGTGCTACTAAGTCTTTGTGTCCTTGGAATGGACCACAAGCCCAAGGTCCATCTAATCTATCAAATCCACATAGTTGTATTGAATTATTACAATATGTATCATCTCTATGTGGGTAGGGTCGGCCACCGTCTTTCAACTGAGAATATATGTGTCCTATTTGTTTTCCATTACGCATTATAGATACATAAGTTTTTGAATCTTGTTTGAAAGTTATTTTTGACTTACTATCTTTTTTTGTTTCATTAGTTATGAAATCCATTTTTATTCTCTCCGAACTCAAGTCTTTGTATTATATCATCTATCATTTTGAATATGAAGGTTCGGCAGCACCTGGTGGATTAGTTGTTGCTACAACTGACCTTGCCGAAGGGTCAGTACCGGTTTTGTGGAGTTTTTATCTAGGTACTCCGAACCTTTCCAGTTAGCCTCCCGAAGCTTTTCTGGATACATGGTAGATATAGCCATTCGGCCATACCGTCCGAGGTGAAAACCCATGGCATTTGGGTTTAACGTGAGTGTTATCATACACCGGTGGTTTTATCCCAGATAGTTACTTGTAGTCTATCCGAAAAACGAACTCCCTCTCTACAGGCTAATGTAACACAAGACTCGTAGTGGCTCTGTAGTTCTTCTCGTGTCGCACCCTCCGGCATTACTACTATTTGATGTCGGCTTATAAGCCCCGCATCTAGGAAATCTCTTTGTATCTCTTCCCAGTCTTCTTCACAAGTTATTACGAATTTGAAAAAGGCATTTTCCTGTAATGCTATTGATTGTATAACTTCTGGTTTGTATCTTAACTCTTTTTTGTTGCCTGAATTTTCTAGTTTTGGACTATTATTCCACACATTCACAAACTTAGCAAAGTTTATATCAGGCATTACGGTACATTCATTCTCTACTTCAACAAATGGAACAAAATCATATCTCTTATGAAATCTGGTTAGTAAGTCAGCCAAAGCTTCTTGTTGTCTCAAAGGACTTCCACCTGTAAGTATTAATCTTTGTCCATCTCTAAGTTTATCTACTGCTCCTTTCTCTTCCATCAAATCAAGAAGCTCTTCTGTTGAGTAGGGATTACCCTTTCTCCAAACTTCTGCAGTATCACAATTATGGACTAAACAACTATTTATGAGATATGTATTATAAGGCTTACAAGATAAATTATATACTTTTGTTTTATCTATTTTACTATTACCAAATAATCTAGCTTTTTTCTTATTTATTATAATATTATTTTCTGATAAATCATTTATTTTAGTAACTTTTTTACCATTGAAAACATATGACATTAATTTGTCAGTATAACCATTTTTTAAGTCTAATTCAGTTAAAAACAAAACATCATATCCAAATTTTTTATAATGATTGATTGTCTTATTTAACCATTCTTGACCTCTTCGTTTTCTTATATTATTGATTAAATATTTATATGTAGTATCATATATTTCTATTAATTTATTTTTTCCTTCTACAACAAAATCAGGAAATCTATATCCATCATTTTTATTTCCTATAGGTAGTTTATTATTACCTACATATTTGATAGGTAAATCTTTTTCATTGAAATCATTCATATATTTTACTTCAATATTGCTAGGTTTCTTGAATCTATTCATAGCACTTTTTTTAACAATTTCAGGATTTTTCATAGGATTATATTTCTTATGGTAATCAGAATTTAGTTTATTAGCTTTGGCAGTTTTTGGAACACCTTTAAATCTTTCACTTGTCATTCTATTTAATTCTAATCTTTTTTCTTTTGATATTTTATTAGTTGCATTATCAGTGATTGCTTTATATGATACTCTTTGACTACCATTAACATTTAATATTATATCACCAAGCTTAAGATTAGAAGCTTCTATCCAACCTTTATTTTTAACATAAAATCTATGATTTTTGGTACATACTATAGGATTACCTTTCTTTTCAGTTTCAAAAGATATCATATCTTTTATTTTAACTTCTCTATTCATTGTTTTTTGAACTATTGTTTCTACAATTTTGCCTTCTTTAGGGTCTAATGTTAAAAGTGTATCTCCTTCTTTTATGTCTTTTATTGGGACTTGACCACCATTCTTTTTTGAAACTTTAGCATTTGGATGAAAACACCACTTACAATTGAGTGTGCAAAATTGTAACCTCAAGAACATTGCAGGATTACCCATTATGTTTTCTCCTTGAAGAGTATTCATGAAAAACTCTGCTACATTCAATACTTTACTACCATCATCTCTTGCTGTTCTAGACTCTTTTGGAAACGCTTCTATAAGTGTATCTACCATATTTATCTACTCCGTTTATTTAATAATTCTTGTTGTTTTTTATTGATGTAATCATACTTCTCTCTGATTAAACTATCTGATTCTGCATAGTCCATATTGAAAGCAAAAATTAAACCATCAATTACTGATTTAAGTCTGATTGCATCTTGTATATGAAGTCGAACAATATCTTTTCCTTTATCTGTCCAATCTTGTAATACAATTAATGGAGCACCATTTTTATCTACAGCAAGTTCTGAATTTAGTCTTTTAATTTTTGGGTCGTGCCATAAATCAATTACTTCTCCTCGAATTTCAGTATATGTAACTTTCTTATCTTTTTGTTTTTTTACCACGTTTTTTCACCTTTCCTCTCCTTGTATAATTTCTTGAAATATAATGTTTAGTGCAGTACCCATCTAATCTAGGAGGTGCTGTACATCTTTTACCATTTGGAAGTTTAGCTTTACACGTTACCTTCATATTATAAAACCTCTTATATTATTTAAACTTTGTGAAATTATCTTTGCATATGAAATTTTATTGTGAGTTCTTCAGACTTCTTATCAAAATCTATATCATCAACTACAGGTTCAACTGGTGATTCTATATCAGTATCTATTATGTCACGTATTTGTTCCTTAGTCAATTTTGCAGTATATTTAATGTATTCTACCATTTTTAATAAGTGTATTTAATATCAGGGTCTGGACATACAAACAACAAAGGTATTGGTGTTCCTTTTGGTAATCCTCTTTCTTTTCTTATTTTTTCAGCCATTTCATCACAAACTTTACACATCTTTATTCGCCTCATCTAGATATTCTTTCATCTTCTTTGGATTATAGTTTTTGGATTTAACTATATATCCACAAGCACATACAACAAAAGTTCCACGTCTTATATCATGAATTCTCTTACATTGAAAACAACTTCTAACTTCTCCTCTAGGATTACCAAACATTTTCTATACCTCAAAATTTTCATTTTCTCGGAATTTACCTTTCTTGATGTCAGGTATTCCTAGTTTAAGTTTTCTGATTAGTCTCAAATTATCAAGACATTTTTTACAGAATACTCCTCCTGGTACATAGGTCAAAGTGTTCTTATCTGTACCACAATATTGACATTTAGTTCTATTCATCTTATCAATCTCTTATCTGATGTTCCGTGCATTTTTATTATACAATTTTTACAGGTGACTTCTTCATCTTTTAAGGCAATTTTTTCTCTTGTTACTGATGAAGCTGTTTGACATATATATCTAAGTCCTGGAAATGGTCCTACATCTTCCCAATATGTTATATGTTTTATGTGTGGATTTTTTATTCCCATTATTACCACTTATTTCTTTTCTCAAAATCATCCATAGCTTTATAAATCTTTTTTAGTTGATTAGGACTAAATCTAATATCTGGGTCAGGTTTAAACCAAGTGTAAATACCAAAAGCACCATTGGTCAATGTTACTTCACCAATTTTTTTAGTTTCATCTTCATATACTGAAAATTTACTATCTCTATTTACTTTAATCTTTATCTTCATATTATCTCCCCGCTGGTTCCTGTCTTTCTGATTGCCAAAACTCTTCCGTATCTACATTCATTATAGTCAATCTCCCTGTCCAACCCGCTCCTGTGTCTAACATCCAAAGGTTATTAAATTTTAAGGGTATTGTGGCATTGCCAAATGTTTCAGTAGTTGTATGACCTACAAATATCCTTCTGAAGTTTGGTATAGGGGCATAACGAGCATAATCAATAAGTGTTCTATCCCACATTTTATCTTTATCTGAACTATTCTCTAAACCTTCTTGTAAAATAAAACCACCGTGTATAAATAAATCTCCATCTCTTATGTGAAACATTTTCATATTATTAAAGAACTCTTGATGTGTAACTGGAACCGTAACCTCTTTATATACATCTCCTGGTTCATAGATAGCACCTTTAAGATAAGCCTTCCCACCATATGATTCTATAGTATTTACTCCACCTTGATGTAACCAAAGATTCTCAGACCAGCCTTCATTCATATGTTTAATAAACCAAAAATCATGATTGCCGAGTATTGGAATAAGATGTTTTATTTTAAGTAATTCATCAACACATTCTTTAGAGTGATATCCGCCATCAACTACATCTCCTAAAACAATCAAAGTATCTTTTTCATAATCAAATCTGGAAAGTTCTAGGCATTCTATTAAAGCGTCAATTCTGCCGTGTATGTCTCCCATCACGTAAGTTTTTCCGTTTTTGTCCATCTCTAATCCACCATATAATCAATAATAAAATAAAGAAAAAAATAATAATATTTACTATATTTGATATGTTTCTACACTCAGTTGTATATACTCCATATGTAACACAGTCATTCCAACAAGCGTCAAACCAACAAGTCATTTTGGACCCTGATAGTTAGAAATCTTATCTAACATAGACAGCCTATCCGTTTCGAATAATTCGACAAACTCTAATATTTTCTCACTCCAACCACTGATTAGAGCTACATTAGGGTCGTGTGGTGGAACTACTATTGTTCCATACCCAGATAAATCAAATATATACAACTTGGCATTAGGATTAATCTTTTTGTAATCAGTCCATTCATCTTTAACTGAATGTCTTGTGTCACTACCCCAATAATCATATTCATCACTATCATACATTTGCATATCTGTAAATAACATTACTCTATCAACCATTAGTTTCTTTTCATTAAGATGTTGTATAACCTTATATCCATTTGTTGAATGGCCTACTCTCATATTTTTAATTATATCTGTATTTACCAATATGGAATTTCTATTACTTAAACTAATCTTTGCGAAACTTTCTCCAAATGCAGATGTATAAACCTTATCATCTGATATCTTAAATGCTATTGCCTGCATTACACAAGCTATATCCATATATGATATAACACTTCTTTCAGATAACCTTGACTCCATACTACCACTTAAATCAGAACTCATAAATGAAGTTCCTTTTATTTGTGGTAAATTTACCGTACTCAATTCCAAAGCATCATTTATTGTATCTAATACCTCAGTAGTATTTGCATCAGACCTTTCTAATTCCTTATAAGCAGAATAAAATCTAAATGGATATTGTTTGCTTTTTTTAACTTGGTCTGGGTCTCTTATTTTAGTCAATACAGGTTCCAAATTAGCATTGTGTTTGACCAAGTTTCTAAGGTTTCTAAGCAAAGCCATATAACCCATCTTAGGAACTATTCCGTCCCAAGTTTCCTTGGAAGCACCCTTAGTCATAAGTTCGTGCTCCCAAGTTTGTGGTGGTTTTACTTGGTCATTCATTATATCCCTATATAATTTAGATTCGGTGTCATTCTTAGGTTTAGGGTGTATTAGTTTAATTACATCCTTTAATTTAACTTTGTTCTTAGAACCCTTGTATTTAGATAATTGATACTCATCAAACTTATGTATAGCTTTACTTAAACCTCTTAAAAGACTATTTGGTATAGGTTTCTTATATTTATCTAATTGATAAGCTAAAATTTCTGTCAATTCATCTGCTCTTTGAACTATTTGATTGGTATATTTTCCTATTAATCCTGTTCCTTTAAATTCAGGTAACTGAGCACACTCTACCAATAATACTTGTGGTATAGTTCTCAAATACATTTCATTACGAGCATAAGAAGCTAGTTTTAATATATACTCTGGGTCTTCTTTAGCTACAAGTTTAAGGTCAGAAATAATATTATTATCTTCATTTCCGTAAAACTTTTTCTCACCAAAAAAGCAAGTAAGAACTCTTTGATACAACCTTTCCTTTGGCGTTAGTTCATAAGCCAAACCACCTTCTTTATTAGTGGTACTTTCCAATTTGTTTTTGGTATTAATTTTCATCTTAAACCTCCGATTCGCTATTTTAAACGATAATAAAGCTGACAAAAGTCGAATAAAGTGTTTTTTGCATAGTTTCAGTATCCACGAAGTAACTTCATCCTACGGTTCAGCTAATGGTTCTCAATAATCAAAAGTCCTTAGACTCCCTATTATCAATATAAGGTGAAATGACAATGTTCGAGTATAGTTTGTTTTTTCTGGTTTCGTCATTCGAAGTAACTACACTCTACGGTACACTTCAATAAGTAAAAAGTATAAGTAATATATAAATTTTACTCCTTTTTTGCCATTTCTGTATTTATTATCATTTGTTCTAAGACATTTTTACATCTCTTAGCTAATATATTTCTACATATCTTAAAATTTAATTCATGAAATTTATATGTAATCTCTTTATATTCCTCGTCCCAGATATCATCCCAGACAAACTTTATTAAATCACCCATCAAAGACATACTTAAATCTTTACCATCATTAACAAGTTTCATAATAGCCTTTTCAATACGTGGATTTGTAGCATAAGTATAAACCCACTTCTCATTCAAATCCTCAGACCTTTTAGGGCTACCACCAAATACTTCTCTATTTTTTTCTTTAAATTTATCACGAACATATTTAGCAAAAATTTGTTTATCATAATTTTTTATTGTGATACCTTCAGCTAACCTATCTTTTGCTGATGGTAAAGCATATTCAGATACAGGAACCATTTTTGTTATATCTTTTTTGGTAAATTCCTCAGCTGTCATATAACCTACGATTGGGACATATGGTATATTTAAACTATCAAAGAATTCTATTTTATCTTTATAATCCAAATACTTTTCATCTACTTTTACGTCAAAAGCCAAGAAAGGTGGCATATTATCAAAGTCATATGTAATAGTATGAGCTATACAACACTCGCCAAATAAAATAGTATCTTTATCAGGAAAAAAATCTTTAAGTTTTTGTGATATAAATTCAACACATTTTTTCCAAGATTTATCATCATAATCTTCTTCATCTAATATTCTATTACGTGAGCCAACAAACATTCTTCCATCTGGTTGAATATAAACTCTAAAGTTCGCTCCATCAATTTTTTCTTCAATCAAAATTAAATCATTAGGGTCATCAAAAATACCTTCATTTTCTTTATCTCCCAATACTTTAATTTTTCCATATTTATGAAATTCCATTTTTATTCTTTATTTAATTTTTTAATGATTTTGTCATATTGCAACTTATCAACTTCAGCTTTTGCTATCATACCTATAATAGTATTGACATCATGATATAAAACAGTCTTACCACAACTATAATGAAAAAATTGATACTTTGGATGATTATAAATATCTGGATATTGATGTCTCCATCTTATAACATCTTTATCAATTTTTTTACCACACTCTCCACAAGTAGCTTTACTACTAGGACTTATTTCTATTTTCCAGTCTCCCATTCTAATCACTTCTTAGTAGAAACATCTTTCACTTTTCCACATACCGTACATTTGAATCCCTTAATACCTTTATTAAAGACTCTCATTTGTTTTCCATTGATTCTATCCTGTGTCTCGTGTTTGCATTCACATTTAATTATCATTTTCTCTACCTACATCAACCTCAATACTTACTATATAATGGTCACTATATTCCTTAGTGATTCCTTCACTATCAATTTTTGGATAATCTATTTCATTAACCATATCTTCATTTACTATGATTCTGTCATAAGCACAATCTGCATCTGAAACTGTCGTATCTTCTTCATTATAAATTAACCAAAACCATTCATCAAATGCTTCATCTTTCTCTTCATCATAATATGAACAATCAGCATTTAGGTCTCCCAACACCATTACATTACCTTCATTTACTATAATATCTTCTAAGGCATTTATTTCTCTATACACATCATCCGGTTTTAGATGCGTATTATATATAGTAAAGTTGTAATCTTTAACCTCAAACTTTACCATTACTGGTGACCTTTCCCAAACATCATCAGGGTCAGGCAATGTAATAATACTTCGTAATGTTAGGTCCTTTTTATATATTACGCCGATTTGTTCTTTACTTGATGTTCTACCCTCTCTATCAGTTATCACACAATTATATCCTTCAAACTTTTTACATAATTTATTGAATGCTTTACCTGATGAATCTCGTATCTCTTGAACAAAGATAATATCATATTCACTTAGTTTCTCATCATAAAAATCTAAAATATAACCTTTACTTGCTTTGGTAGGACCAAAGACTTGAAGGTTCCAATTCGCAATAGAAATATAATCATC
>Ga0180436_10006173_pt1 | contig 10447 bp, 10 predicted proteins | sample SS_ome_2_FD_132434 | JGI IMG/M metagenome (GOLD analysis project Ga0180436, IMG submission 132434) | Hypersaline lake sediment archaeal communities from the Salton Sea, California, USA - SS_3_S_2 metaG | ecosystem: Environmental > Aquatic > Non-marine Saline and Alkaline > Hypersaline >...
CGCACCGATGCGGGAGAACATGCCCCGGTGTTCGGCAATGAAGCCGAACCGGTCGGACCCGGTACGCGCGCGCAGCGCGTCGGCGAGCTTCTGGCGCAGACCGAGCATGCCGGTGCGGACCGCTTCCAGTTCCGCCGACCAGTCGGCCCGCAGCGCGTCGTCGTCGAGGATCATCTGCACCAGCCGGGCGCCGTGGTCCGGCGGGAAGGAAAAGTTCTGCCGGTTGAGATGGGCGAGCGACGCCTGGGTGAGCGCCTTCGATTTCTCGTTCGGCGCCACCGCCATCAGCAGCCCGGTGCGTTCGCGGTAGAGCCCGAAGTTCTTCGAACAGGACGCCGCGATCAGCGTCTCGGGCAGGCGCGCGGCGATCAGGCGCAGCCCCGCCGCATCTTCCTCAAGCCCATCGCCGAAGCCCTGGTAGGCGATGTCGATCAGCGGCACCGCGCCCTTGGCGTCGATCAGGGTCGCCACCTCGTCCCATTGCGGCAGGGAAAGGTTCGCGCCGGTCGGGTTGTGGCAGGCCCCGTGCAGGAGCACAACGTCACCGGCCTTCACGCCGGCGAGGTCCTCCATCATGCCGGCGAAATCGACCGCCCGGGTCTCGTTGTCGAAGTATCGGTACTCGGTCATGGTCATGCCGAGATGCTTGATGATCGATGGGTGGTTGGGCCAGGTCGGGGCCGAGAGCCAGACGGTGGCGCCGGGCGTCGCCATCTTGATCAGCTCCAGCGCCTGGTGGATCGCGCCGGTGCCGCCCGGTTGCGCCGCAAAGGCCAGCCGGTCTTCGCCAACCGCGTCGCCCAGAACCAGCCCCGACAGCGCCCGGCCGAAGCCGGGATCGCCGGCGAGCGCGGTGTAGGTCTTGGTGTCCTCCACCTCCCAGAGCTGTTTTTCGGCAGCCTTGACCGCGCGCATCACCGGGGTGTGCCCGGTGGCGTCCTTGTAGACCCCGACCCCGAGGTCGACCTTGTTCTCGCGCGGGTCGGCGCGGAACTCGGCCATCAGCGCGATGATCTTGTCCTTGGGCAGCTCTTTGAGATGTTCAAACATCGATGTTCTCCGGTTGCAGGGCTCACGCCCCGGTGGCGACCCTGAGGTCGTTGTACATGCCCCACTCGGCCCAGGCGCCATCATAGACGGCGTGGCGGGGGTGGCCGATCATGGCCAAAGCCAGATCGAGGATGCAGGCGTTCACGCCCGAGCCGCAGGTCGAGATCACGGGTTTGGACAGATCGACCCCGGCACCCTCGAACAGGGCTTTCAGGTCGTCGAGCGATTTCATCGTCTGATCGGCGTTCAGAAGATCGTTCCACGGCAGGTTCTTCGAGCCCGGGATATGCCCCATGCGCAGGCCGGGACGCGGCTCCGGCGCCTCGCCGCGGAAACGGTCGGCGGCGCGGGCATCGACGATTTCCCAGTCGCGCAGCTTCGACGCGGCGGCGACCTCGGTCACGTCCTTCACCATGTCGCTCTGGCGCACCACCGTCATGTGGCGATCGCGGATCACCGGGGGTGCATCGGTCACCGGATGCCCCTCGGCCTGCCACTTCGGCAGCCCGCCGTCGAGCACCGCGATGTTGGTCTGGCCCATCACCCGGAACAGCCACCACACCCGCGGCGCCGAGAAGATCCCGGCCGAATCGTAGACCACCACCTGGTGGCCGTCGCCCACGCCCATCGCCCGCATCCGGCTCATGAATTTCTCAACCGGCGGCGCCATGTGGGGCAGGTCCGAGCGCAGATCGGCGATCTCGTCGATATCGAAGTAGCGCGCGCCCGGTATATGAGTTGTCTCATATTCGGCCTTCGGATTACGATCGACCGTGGGCAGATACCGTGACGCGTCGCGCACCCTCAGATCCGGATCGTTCAGATGGCGGGCCAGCCAATCGGTCGAAACCAGCGTTTTCGGGTCGCTGTGCGGCATGGTTTTCCCTCGCTTTCCACCGTCCTGCCTACAAAGCAGCGCGGGGGGAGGCAAGGGAAATGGGGCCGGTTTCCCGGCCCCGAAAGCTCACTTCGACATCATCGACTTGACGACGCCGACCACGGCCATGATCACGCCGCCGCCGACGCCACCCGACGCGATCGACCCGACGATCGAGCCGATGTCCATGCCGCCGCCCGCGGCGTCGGCCAGACCGCCTGCGCCGACCATCGACAGGAGCTGGCCGCCGAGGCCGCCGCCGACGATCCCGGCAATCGAGTTGCCGAGCGTGCCGAGGCTGAGGTTCTTCGCCACGCCGCCGACGACGTTGCCACCGATTGCGCCCGAGATCAGTTGGATGATGAGTTGTTCCATGGTTCCCTCCCACGGGCCTGCAAGGAATTCGCCCGGAGAGGGGCCCGCACCCATCCGTTGCGCAAGCCTAACCGCAACCGGCCATGCCGCCAAAAGGGGAATTATCCGGAGGTTTTATCCGCAACCGCCGCCCGCACGGCCCGTTCCAGCCCGTCACGGAACCGCGCCCGGTCGGCCTTGCCGAAGGGTTTGCCGCCGCCCTGCCGGAACGGATCGGCGGCACGCAGGTCGGTCATCAGGTCGCGCGTCGCCAGCGCCTGGCCGACGTTCGCCCGCGTGAGCGCCTCGCCGTTGGGCTTCACCACCCGCGCCCCGGCCTCGACGCATTTGGCCGCCAGCGGGATGTCGTTCGTCACCACCACGTCACCCGCGCCTGCCCGCTCCGCGATCCACTTGTCGGCCTCGTCGGGGCCCTCGGTGACATAGACCATCTCGACGAGCGGGTTCTGCGACGGACGCAGCCCGCCGTTCGACACGAAGGCGATGCGCAGCCTGTGGCGGGTCGCCACCGCCTCCGCCTCGGCCTTCACCGGGCAGGCGTCCGCATCGACGTAGATCATGCCGCCACCCATGCGATCACTGCCGAGACTGTCAACACCGAGGCGGTGGTCGAGACCAGGATCGCCGCCGACACCCGCTGCGGCGCCACACCATAGTGCTGGGCGAGGATGAACACGTTGCCCGCCACAGGCAGCGCCGCGGCGGCGATCATCACGCCTGCCGCGAAGGGCTCGACCGGCAGCACCACCAGCGCCATCACTGCCACCGCCGCCGGGTGCAGGACCAGCTTGGCGAAGCTGAGCCAGCCGGCCACCGCAATGCGCTCGGCGCTCTTCGTGGCCAACGATGCACCGATGGCGAAGAGCGCCCCCGGCGTCGCCGCCGCCCCGAGCAGATCGAGCGTCGCCGAGACCGGCCCGGGAACCAGCCATCCGGTGGCCGACCATGCGAGCCCGACCGTGATCGACACGATCATCGGGTTCTTCAGCAGCCCAAGTCCGACCGAGCCGAACACCGCCGGGCTCACCCGCCCGTCGCGTCGCGCCGTGATCAGGATCACGATCAGGCTGCCGAAGACGATGAGATCGACCGCCAGCACCATCATCACCGGCCCGATCGCCGCCTCGCCGAGCAGCATCGCCAGCATCGGGATGCCGAGGAAGCCGACGTTGCCCACCACCGCGCATTGCGCCTCGACCGCGGCTTCTTCCATGCCGCGCGCCCTCACAAGGGCCACGACCGTCGCCAACAGATAGACCGCGAGCGTGCCGACGAGGTAGGCCGAGATGAAGGTCCAGTCGAGCAGGGCCGAGAGATCGAGCCGCGCCGAGAACTTCAACAGCATCGCCGACAGCGCGAAGTAGAACACGAACTTGGTCAGAGCCGCCGTGGCCTCCGCACCGAAAAACCCGCTGCGCCCCGCACCGTAACCGAGGCCGATCAAGGCGAAAAACGGAAGCGTCTGGACCAGAACCGCAAGCATGCAAGGCGCCTAGCACGCGCCCGAAAAAACTGCCATTCCCCTTCATCTTGGCTCAAATACTCCGGGGGGATCGTTCAATTCGCCTGGCGAATTGAACGTGGGGGGCAGCGCCCCCCACCCGGTCGGACCGGCGCAAGCCGGTTCGAACCCCTCAACCGCCGCCGATCAACACGCCCGCCGCGAACACCAGCGCGCCACCGAGCACGACCTGGAAGGTGGCGCGGAAGAACGGCGTGTCCATGAACCGGTTCTGGATCCACACGATCGCCCAGAGCTCGACGAACACCACGATGATCGCGATCACCGTCGCGGTCCAGAAATCCGCGATCAGGTAGGGCAGCGCGTGTCCGAGCCCGCCGAGCGTGGTCATCACCCCCGAGGCGATCCCGCGTTTCACCGGGCTGCCGCGACCCGACAGCTCGCCATCGTCCGACGCCGCCTCGGTGAAGCCCATCGAGATCCCCGCCCCGATGCTCGCGGCAAGGCCGACGAGAAAGGTGGTGTGGGTATCCTGCGTGGCGAAGGCGGTGGCGAAGATCGGCGCCAGCGTCGACACCGAGCCGTCCATCAGCCCGGCAAGCCCCGGCTGTACCCAGGTCAGCACGAACTGGCGCCGCGCCGCCTGGTCTTCCTCGATCCGCTCTTCGCCGCCAAGGTGTTTCGCCTCGAGATCGCCCGCGAGCACGTTGTGTCCCGCCTCCGCCGCCGCCAGGTCGCCGAGCAGCTTGCGGGTTTCCACGTCGCTCGACCGGTCGGCCGCCTTGCGGTAGAACTGTTCGGCCTGGCGCTCCATCTCGCGCGCCTCGCCCCGCATGCGCTCGAGCCCGAGGTTCTCGATCAGCCAGACCGGCTGGCGGGCGTAGAAGCCCGAGACATGCTCGCGCCGGATCAGCGGAATCACCTCGCCGAACCGCCGCTTGTGCGCCTCGATCAGCCGGCGGCGGTGATCGTCTTCCTCCACCGCCATTTCCTCGAACACCTTCGCCGAGGCCGGATAGTCCTCGCGCAGCCGCTCGGCATATTGCCGGTAGATCCGGGCATCGTCCTCCTCGTTGGAGATCGCGAGCGCAAGGACCTCCTGCTCGGAGAGATCCGAGAACCGGCGCCGTCCACTGGTAATTCCGGGGATCATCCGGGGCCTCCTGTTTGGAACGATTCCAAATTAGCAGGCCGTGGGCCGGGTGCAAGGGCGCTTACGCGTCAGTCCACCCGGCGGACGTAGACGTGATTGCCTTCGCGCTTGGTCTCCAGCCGCTTGAGCTCGGCCACGAGATCGGAAAGCTTGGCCTTGCCGTAGGTCCGGGTATCGAAATCGCGCACATCCGCCTGAATCGCCTGCCCGAGTTGGCCAAGCTGAAACCAGTCGCCATCCTGGTCGACCTTGTCCATTGCCCGCAGAATCAGCGGCAAGGCCTCAAGTGGCGGGCGCTTGCCACTCTTCGTCTTGCCCGCCTCGCGGGCCTCAACCGGCTCCTCGACGATGTTCTCGATCATCACGAACCGGGTGCAGACGTTGCGCAGGCTCTCCGGAGTCTTGCCCTCGCCGATCCCGATCACGTCGAGCCCGTGCTCGCGAATCCGGTTGGCCAGCGAGGTGAAATCGCTGTCGGACGAGACCAGCACGAAGCCGTCGAACCGGCCGGTGTGAAGGAGATCCATCGCGTCGATCACCAGGCCGATGTCGGAGGCGTTCTTGCCCTTGGTATTGGCGGTTTCCTGGTGGGCGACGAGGCCCAGCGCATGCACCTTCTTCGCCCAGGGTTGCAGCCGCGGCGACGACCAGTCGCCATAGACCCGCCGGAGCGCCGGCTCGCCATAGGCGGTGATTTCCTTCAAAACCGCCTCGGCATGGCGCGCGGGGATGTTGTCGGCATCGATCAGGACGGCAAGAAGCGGGGTGTGGTCGGATGTTTTCATCCACCAAAGGTAGGGCCGCGCCCGCCAAACCACAACATGCGACGGACACGGCCCCTGCTTGTCAACGGCGGCGGTCGCTGCCGCGCCGCATTCGGTGGTGCCTACATCTTGTAATCCGAATGGCACGCCTTGCACGAACCGCTGAGTGGCCCCATCGCCGCGCCCAGCGCCTCCGGGCTGTCGACGCCCAGGCCGGCCTCGGCCGCCGTTTTCAGCGCTTCCGATTTCGCCACGAAATCATCGTACATGAACCAGATCTCGGCCCTGGCCTCGCTTTCCGGATCTTCAGCTTCCACCTCGAACAGCGCCGGCACCTCGGCCGCTTTCTGCGAAATCACCGAAAAGGCGGCCTGCGCCGCGGCGGCATCGAACGCAGTCTTGCCCTGTGCCATCTGGCCAAGAACTTTCGTGTTGGCGCCGATCATGCCCATTGCCTCCTGGCGGGCCTTCACGATGGGGTTCGTCGCCTCGGCAATGGCAACGGTCGCAGCGCCGAACGCCAGCGCGGCGGCAAGGGTTGTCTTCAAGTTGAGCATAGATCGATCGTCCTCTTTCGGTTCTGGAGTTCGCGACGGGTCCCAAACAGGACGTGCCAAGCTTAAACGGCGAAGGCCGTGCGTCCAGTCACAACACTGGTAGAATCGTTACGGACCGCGTTCCCCGAGCGATCAGTTTCGGCCCTTGCCCGGCCCCGGACCGCCCGAACGGGTTCACATCCTTGCGAGATGCGGCATCACGGCGCTGGCAGGACCGGGCCGGAGTGTGCATCTTCCCCTTCATGACCGTGATTGCCCAAGACGCCCTCACCGCACCGGACTACGCCGGGCCAGCCTGGCATGGCGAAGTGGCCGAGGATCTCGCCCAGCGGCTCACGCCGCCGTCGGAGTTCCCCTGCACCTTCTCGCAGAACGCCTTCCGCAGACAGCTCGTGCGCTTCATCTTCGTCGAACGGCGCGATCCGGCCGGCCTCGCCCGGCTGCGGGCTGACCTCGCCGACTACATCGCCGAGGCAAAGGCCTGGAACGGTCAGGTCAATACGGCCCACCCGCTCGTGGTGGCGTTCTCCCGCGAGGCCGCCAGCGCCGACACCATCGAGGGCTACCACGCCATCGGCTGGGAAGTGCTGCAGGACTGGCACGACAACGACCCGGCGCCCTGGCCGGAGGGCGTGGCCACCGACCCGATGGCGCCCTACTGGTCGATGTGCTTCGCCGGCATCCAGCTGTTCGTGAATTTCTCCGCGCCGGCGCACAGGCAGCGCCGGAGCCGCAATCTCGGCCGGCACTTCCTGTTCATCGTCAACCCGCGCGAGCGCTTCGACATCGTCGCGGGCGACACGCCGGAAGGCAACCGTGTGCGTCAGGTGATCCGCGACCGGGCCGAGGCCTATGACGGCATCCCCCACGCGCCGGAACTCGGCAGCTTCCAGAAGGGCGAGATCGAGTGGTGGCAGTACGGCATCACCGACGACAACAGCGCGCGCAGCGACCGCTGCCCGCTGAAGATGCGCGCCTGAGGCCGCCCCCGCTGCGCCGCATCGCGGGATTTCGCCCGACCCGGTGCGTTCCCGATCTCGATTTTCCTTTATGGAATAATGACCTGACGGCTTCTTCAAGGGTTCTAGATCTCTAGAGGTCTGAAACCGTTTCCGGACCGGGCGCGAGGACCGATCACGCAAAGTTGCGAGAGCCGATCGCGTGAAGACATGGCCCGTCTGGCGTCACCCCGGACTCGACTCCGATGCACACCGCAGCTATGAGAACAAATACGGAACAAATGCTGCCCGCCCGAACCCGTCATGCCGAAGAAGCGCTTTCTCAGCCTGTGGTTTCCCCGCCTCGCGGCGGAGCGCCTGATGCGGGCGGACCGCGGGCTCGCCCCCGGCCCGCTCGCCATCGTGGCCGACCGGCGCGGGGCACAGGTGCTGGCGAGCCTCAACACCGAGGCCGAGGTCTCCGGGCTCTTCCCCGGCCAGCCGCTGCGCGATGGGCGCGCGATCTGCCCCGATCTCGTCTCTCGGCCCGAGAACCCGCAGGCCGAGGCCGCCTTTCTCACCACGCTCAGGCGCTGGGCGGGCAAGTTCAGCCCCTGGGTCTCCGAGGAGCCGCCGGCCGCGCTGGCGCTCGACATCACCGGCTGTGCCCATCTCTTCGGCGGCGAAGCGGGGCTGGTGGCCGAGGTCGAGCGCGATTGCGCCGCGCTGGGGCTCTCGGTGCGCCTCGGGCTGGCCGATACCGTCGGCGCGGCCTGGGCGCTCGCCCGTTTCGCCGGGGCGGCGCCCGACACCAGCGGCGCCGGCGACGCCATCGACCAGGAGGCCCGCGCCACCCGCTCGCGCGCCGCCAAGCGGCGGCACTGGACGCGCGGCGGCCAGCCGCCCCGCTCACCGGGGCCGATGCCGCCCGCCCGGATCGCCCCGGTCGGCGGGGCGCGCGCGGCCATCGCGCCGCTGCCGGTGGCGGCGCTGAGGCTCGGGGCCGACACCGTCGAGGCGCTCACCCGGCTCGGCCTGCGCCGCGTCGGCGACATCCTCGGCACACCGCGTGCCGGGCTCGCCCGCCGCTTCGGCACCCATCTCGTGCGCCGGCTCGACCAGGCGCTGGGGATGGAACCCGAGCCGGTCTCGCCTGCGCGCCCGCCGCTCGTCTTCGCGCTCAGGCTGCGCCTGCCCGAGCCGATCGGGCTGGAGGACGACCTGCTGGCCGGGCTCGACCGGCTGCTGCCCGAACTGTCCCGGCGGCTGGAGCGGGCGGGCCGGGGCGCGCGCCGGGTCCGGGTGGAATTCAGCCGCACCGACCGCACGATGCAGGCGGTGGAGGTCGGCCTCGCCCGCCCGGCGCATGATCCCGAGCGGATCCGCCCGCTCATCGCGCTGAAGCTCGCCGATATCGACGCGGGCTTCGGCATCGACCAGGTCCGCCTCTCGGTGCCGGTGCACGAGCCGGTCCATGCCACCCAGCACCGCGGCCACCTCGCCGCCGGCGCGGCGGCGGCGAACAGCGCGGGGCAGGAGATCGACGATCTCATGGGCCGGATCGGGGCGCGGATCGGGCTGGAGGCGATGACCCGGCTGCACCCGGCCGAAAGCCACCTGCCGGAGAAATCCGCCATCGTGCTGGCCGCCGCCTTCGCGCCGGCGAGCGATGCCTGGCGCCCCGGCCCGGAACGCCCGCTCAGGCTCTGGCCGCCTGAGCTGGTAATGGCGCCCGAAACGCCCGACCTGCCCGCCCGCTTCCGCTGGCGCGGGCGCGATCACGCGGTGGTGGCGGGCGCGGGGCCGGAACGGATCGCGCCGGAATGGTGGCTCGACGACCCCGCCTGGCGCACGGGAAGCCGCGATTACTGGCGCGTCACCACCGACCGGGGCGAGCGGCTCTGGCTCTACTTCGCCCATGGTGCGGCGCTCTCGGCTGGGTGGTTCTGCCACGGGGCGTTTGCATGAGCTGAGGGGTTTCCCGCAGGGCAAGCCCTGCGCGACCAATTGGGGGGCCAGCCCCCCAAACCCCCCGAGGTATTTCAGGACCAAAGAAGGATCAGGCTTCGATGCGGATCGGCTGGCGTTTGCGGCCCCATGTTCCGGGCGGGCCTTCGACCACCCCGGCGAGTTTCGTTCCGCAGCGCGTGCAATGCCCGGTGTCGTCGAGGTGCCACTCGGTGAGCGCATACCAGTCGCGGCCGATCACCTTTTCGCCGCAGCCGGTGCAATAGCTCGAATCCGCCGCCTCGTTGTGGACGTTGCCGACGTAGACGTGGTTGAGCCCCATGCGCCTGGCGATCTCGCGCGCTTTCAGCAAGGTCGCAGCGGGCGTCGGCGGGTGGTCGAGCATCTTGTGCTGCGGCGTGAAGGCGCTGAAATGCAGCGGCACGTCCGGCCCGCAGGTCTCCGCCACCCAGGCCGACAGCGCCTCGATCTCGGCGTCGCTGTCGTTCTCGCCCGGGATCAGCAGCGTGGTGAGTTCGAGCCAGACATCCGTGTCCTTCGCCACGTATTCGATGGTTTCCAGCACCGGCTCGATATGGGCGCCGGTGAGCTTGCGGTAGAACTCCGGGTTGAAGCTCTTGAGGTCGATGTTGGCGGCATCCATCGCACCGAAGAACTCCACCCGCGGCTCGGGGCTGATGTAGCCCGCCGTCACCGCCACCGAGCGGATGCCCTCGTCGCGGCAGGCCGCGGCGATGTCGACGGCGTATTCGAGGAAGATCACCGGGTCGTTGTAGGTATAGGCCACCGAGGCCGCGCCGTGACGCCTGGCCGCCGCCGCGATCGCCTCGGGCGAGGCCCGGTCGGTCAGCCGGTCGATCTCGCGGCTCGTCGAGATGTCGTAGTTCTGGCAGAACTTGCAGGCGAGGTTGCAGCCCGCGGTGCCGAAGCTCAGCACCGGCGTGCCGGGCAGGAAATGGTTGAGCGGCTTCTTCTCGATCGGGTCGATGCAGAACCCGGACGACCGGCCGTAGGTGTCGAGCACGATCCGCTGGCCCTCGCGCTTGCGCACGAAACACATGCCGCGCTGGCCCGGCCTGAGCTTGCACAACCGCGGACAAAGATCGCAGCGAAGCCGGCCGTCTGGCTCGGCGCCCCAGTACCGTGCGGTGTTGTCGTGGTCTTCGGTCATGGATTTCTCGCCAAACTGGCGTAGACTTATCGCATCGCGTGGTTATATGGCACTCACATGATGGGTCTCGGTGAAAAAACAAGACGTAGCCCGGCGGTTGCGGGCTTGTTCTACCCCGGCGAGGCGACGGCG
>Ga0180436_10006175_pt1 | contig 10445 bp, 7 predicted proteins | sample SS_ome_2_FD_132434 | JGI IMG/M metagenome (GOLD analysis project Ga0180436, IMG submission 132434) | Hypersaline lake sediment archaeal communities from the Salton Sea, California, USA - SS_3_S_2 metaG | ecosystem: Environmental > Aquatic > Non-marine Saline and Alkaline > Hypersaline > Sediment...
CCATGGTCTGGGGATGAGGACCACGGCCACCATGATGTTCGGGGTCGGGGAACCGGTGTCGGCGCGGGTGGAGCACCTGCTCGCGGTTCGCGCTCTGCAGGACCGCACGGGAGGCTTCACCGCCTTCATTCCCTGGACCTTCCAGGAGGCCGACACCGACCTCGAGGGCGAGGTGAGGCTGGCGGGTGGAGTGTCGTATCTGAAGACCCTCGCCGTCTCGAGGCTCGCGCTCGACAACATCGACCACGTGCAGGGATCCTGGGTGACTCAGGGCGCCAAGATCGGCCAGCTGTCCCTGTTCTTCGGCGCCGACGATTTGGGGTCGATCATGCTCGAGGAGAACGTGGTCGCCGCCACCGGGGTTCGCTTCCAGATGACCCAGACCGAGATGGAGCGAACGATCCTCGAGGCCGGCCTCACGCCTCGCCAAAGGCGATCGCTGTACGAGCCGCTCTAGCGCGCGTCGCGCGCAAAGGCTTTAGCTATTAGCTTTTAGCCATTAGCCATCGCGTCGAGGCCGCCCCGTGATCAGGCTGTTTTGCGATGGAGCTAAGAGCTCATGGCTAACGGCTAAGAGCTTTCTTCTCATCCGATGATCTCGAACTGCTCCTGGTGGAGCTGGGCGTTCTCCCGCATGATGACCTGCAGCCCGTGCACTTCTTCCAGCTCGCGGAGAAGGTCGCGGAATGGTCCCTGCAGATAGTGAGACACCTCGGGGTGAATGACCAACGAGACCTGATCGGAGATGTCGGCCGCGGCGGCGGCCAGCAGCTCTCGTCGGATCTCGAGGCAGATGGTGGCCAGACCCTTGATCCGTCCGGATCCGTGGCAGTAGGGGCACTCGCGGCTCAACGTGCGGTCGAGGCTCGGCCGGGTCCGCTTGCGGGTGAGCTGGATGAGTCCGAGATCCGACATCGGCAGCAGCTGGGTCCTGGCCGGGTCGGTCTCGAGCTCGCGCTGGAGCGCGTCATACAGCTCTGTTCGATGGGCCGGGTCCTCCATGTCGATGAAGTCGATCACCACAATACCGCCGAGGTCGCGCAGCCGCAGCTGCCGAACGATCTCTCGAACCGCCTCGAGATTGAGGGTGAAGACGGTCTCCTCCAGCGAGCTGGAACCAACGAACTTCCCGGTGTTGACGTCGATGGCCACCAGGGCCTCGGTCTGGTTGACGACGAGGTAGCCGCCGGACTTCAGCCAGACCTTGGGGCGCAGGGCCTTCTCGAGCTCTCGGTCGAGGCCGAAGGCGCTGATCAGATCCGTCGCCTTCCGGTAGAGCTTGAGCCGCGGAACGAGCGAGGGATCCGTCTGCTCGAGGAACTCGAGGATCTCCTCGAACGCCTCCTCGTCGTCCACCCACGCCTCCTGGACCGACAGGGTGAACGTGTCGCGAACCGCGCGCAGCACCGGGCTCAGCTCGCGGTGGACCAGGTACGGGGCATGCGCCCGGTCGGCGCCGGCCTGGACGCTCTCCCAGAGCCGCAGCAGGTACCGCCGGTCGGCCTCGAGCTCCACCTCGCCCTGACCCTCCCCCGCCGTGCGGACGATCCATCCGCCGCCTTCGAACGACTCGATGATGGTTTTCAAGCGGGTGCGCTCCTCGTCGTCGGTGATCCGTCGGGAAACGCCGAGCTGGACCACGGTCGGCATGTAGACGAGAAACCGTCCGGGAAGGGTGATGTGGGTGGTCAGCCTGGCCCCCTTGGTGCCGATGGGGTCCTTGACCACCTGGACCAGGATCTCTTGACCCTGGCGAAGCAGGTCACCGATATCGGTGTCCGGCATGTCGGTGGAGTCCGGCACGTCGTCCACCCGGAAGATGTCCGTGAAATCGTCGAGCAGCCCGCCCGCCTCTCGAACGTAGAGGAAGCCGTCGCGTGGAAGACCGATGTCGACGAATGCGGCCTGCATTCCCGGTAGAACTCGGGTGACGCGGCCCTTGTAGAGATTGCCGACGACGCTGGAGGTGCGGTGACGTTCGGTGCGGTAGCTCACCAGGCGGCTCTTGTCGCGCAGCGCCACCCGGGTTTCGAAGGGATTCACGGAGAGGAAGAGGGTCGAGTTCATCACTGATTCACCAATCGATGCCGCCAGACCGACTGTACGACCCCGAGGGCGGCGCACGTCGACAGCAGGGACGAGCCGCCGTAGGAGAACAACGGCAGCGTGATACCGGTGGTCGGAAGGAGGCCGAGGACCATCCCCAGGTTGACCACCACCTGAAAGGCGAGCCAGGCGCCGACCAGAATCGACAGCGCCAGGCCGTGGCGGTTCTCGGCCACCGCCGCCGTCAGCCCGATGCGAAAGAGGAGCAGGGCATACGCAAGGAGCAGCAGGGTGGCGCCGAGGAAACCGGTCGCCTCGGCCCACACCGCGAAAGCGAAGTCGGTGTGCTGAGCGGGGAGGTACCGCAGCAGCGACTGTGAGCCCTGCCCCATCCCCTCGCCCACCAGGCCGCCCGATCCGACGGCGATCTTCGACTGGCGAACCTGGTAGCCGGCGCCGAAGGGATCTCGTTCCGGGTCGAGCACGGTCAGGACCCGTTCTTTCTGGAAGGGCTTGAGCACGGTGTGCCACGAGACGCCGGCGATGACCAGGGCGACGACCACGGCGAGAAGCCAGGCCCAGCGGGGCAGTCCACCGAGCCAGAGCGCCGCGACGAGGACCGGAAGGTAGGTCAGTGCGACACCGAGGTCCGGCTCGAGCGCGACCAATCCAACGGCGGTGCCGACGAGGGCGGTCACGATCGCGGTGCCCTTGAACGAAAGGCGGGAACCGCTGCGGCGGCCGAGCCAGGCGGCGACCATCACCATCGTGGTGACCCGGGCGAACTCGCTCGGTTGCAGCGTCAGGGGCCCGATGGCGAACCACCCACGGGTCCCACTTCGAACGTCGCCGAAGAAAAGGACCGCGACCAGGGTGATGAGGCCGAGAACGTACAGCGCGGGGGCGAAACGCGCATACAGGTCGAGGCGGAGGCGAGAAAGAACGAGAATCGACGCCAGGCCGGCCCCGGCCCAGATCAGCTGCCGCGCCAGGAGGCGCACGCCGACCACCTCCGCCACCGCATGCTGGGTCACGAGCGACGCCCCGACGATGCTGATGACGGCGAGGATGAGCCAGGCGTCGATGCGGTTCTCCATGGCGTGATTCTACTCCCCTGCCGGCGGTGGGGCGGTCGGGTCGGCGCCGTGGTCGAGGGCGGCGGAGAAGAGAACCGCCGCACTGGGAGCAGCGATGCTGCCACCGCCGCCACCGTGCTCGACGACCAATGCCACCACCAGTCGAGGATGATCCAGCGGCGCCCAACCGACGAACCACGCGTGGTGCTGGAGGTGGGGCGCAAGCTCGTCGGAGTCCACCCCCTCCACGAGCCGGGCCACCTGGGCGGTCCCCGTCTTCCCCGCCACCGGCAGGGCGGCCAACGACCGGGCGGTGCCGTGCTCGCCGTGCACCACCTTCTCGAGACCTCGGTTGATTCGGGCCAGATGGCCCGGGTCGAGATCGAGATCGAAGGGCTGGGTTCCGCCGTCGCCGACGATCACGTGTGGGGTGACGAGGCGGCCGCCGTTGGCGAGAGCGGCGTAGGCGCGGGCGAGCTGAATGGCGGTGGCCTGGACGGGGCCCTGACCGATGGAGACCGAGACCGCTTCGCCGGGATACCAGGGAGTTCCCCGCACGCGCCGGCTCCACTCCGGCGTTCCGATGAGGCCGGCCGCCTCGGACGGCAGGCCGATTCCGGTGGTCCTTCCGAAGCCGAAGAGGCCCAGCCACCTGGCCATGCGATCGATCCCGAGGCGCTGACCGAGTTGGTAGTAGTAGACGTCGCACGAGGCCTCGAGAGAATGCTCGAGGTCGGTGGTGCCGTGGCCGCCCCGACGCCAACAACGGAACGGGTGGCCGTGGAGAACCACGCTACCGCTGCAATAGACGGTCCAGTCCGGCGTGACGGCGTCTTCGGTGAGGCCGGCGAGAGCGAGAAACGGCTTGATCGTGGAGCCCGGCGGGTAGGTCCCCTGAAGGCAGCGATCCTGGAGCGGATGGCGGGGGTCGGAGGCGATGCGGTCCCAATCCTCCGGCGACAGAGGGCCGGAGAAGAGCTCCGGGTCGAAGGACGGCGCCGAGTAGAGCACCCTGACGGCCCCGGTGTCCGGATCGATGGCCGCAACCGCTCCGGCGCGTTCCCCAAGAGCATCGGCGGCGATGCGTTGCAGCCGGGCATCCAGGGTGACCGAGAGGTCCCTGCCCGCCGCGGCCGGAGATTCGCGAACCACGCCGAGCTGGCGGCCCACCGCCGACACCACCACCCACCGCTCCCCCGCATGGCCGGTGAGGAAGGTGTCCGCCAGCGCCTCGATGCCGGTGGCGCCCACCCGGGCGGTCGGATCGAGCCCCGGCGCCGCCCGGAGCTCCCCCTCGGAGACCAGGCGGAGGTGTCCCACCGCGTGGGCGGTGGCCGGGCCGAATGGGTAGTGGCGGCGAAAGCCGGCCACTACCGAGAGCTCCGGGTGGTCGCTCTGGTGGGCGCGAACCCGGGTCACATGGCTCCAGTCGAGATCCTCCGCGACCACCAGCGGCGCCAGCCGGTCCACCCCGCGGGCGGCCACCCTCTCGTGGAGGGCCGCGGCATCGGCGACGCCGAGGGAGGCGATGAAGAGAATGGTCTCATCGAGTCGAGCCGCCTCGTCCGGAAAGAGCAGCAGATTCCAGGTCGGGTGGTTGTCGGCCAGCACGTTGCCGCGGCGATCGTAGATTCGCCCGCGCACCGAGGCGAGGGGGATGCGGCGCAGGCGGTTGTTCTCCGCCATCCGGCGCCAGTGGGCGCCTTCGAAGATCTGCAGCTGAACGAGACGAAGGTGAAGGGCCCCGAGGAGGAGGAAGACGATGGCCAACAGCGCGACCGCTCGTCGGCGGACGGGTCCGAGGTCTTCGCGAATCTCCATGGCTCCGCTACCGCAGCTTGCGCGACCGGTAGCGGAGCCACCGGGACGGCAGGTCGAGGGCGATGATCCAACCGATGAGACAACACCACCCGGCGGTGAGTGACACGCTGACCGCGGCGGACCGCCAACTCAGGCCGCCGGTCATGCCCAGCGGCAGCAGCGCCACTTCGCGAACGACGATGACGAGGGCGGCGCCGAGGGCCCCGAACGCGAGCCACGCCCGCGGTGACCGATCGGCCACCAGTGGAACCACGAGGCTGATGACGACGGCTGCCGCGCTCCACGCGATTGCTCCCGGGCCCACCACCGGCTCGAGCATCAGGTCCCAGGCAAGGCCGAGGAGCAGCGCGAAGTGGGGCCAGCGGCGCTCCGATTGGAGCAGCGGCGGGGCGGTGATGAAGACCACCGGAAGCAGCACCGCCGCCATCCAGGGCGGTGACGAGGGCAACCCCAGCGCCACCTGAGCGGCGAGCGTTGCGGCGGCCAGGAACACGACCTTCATCATGGGCGGGACCCGACAGGGGGAGGAGGACCGGCCCAGCCATGCAGGAAGAGCACCACCCGCGCGGTGGCGGGCTGTGCTGCAGGCTCGGCCCGGACGTCGAGAAATGGGCGGTCGCTCTCCCGAACCGTGATCACGCGGCCGACCGGAATCCCCGGTGGGTGGACGCCGTCGGCGCCGCTGGTGACGATCTCGTCGCCGCGCAGCAGGTTGGCGTGGCGCGGGACGTAGCGGATCTCGAGGGTGCCGGGCTCGGCGGGGTCCGATCCCACGGCGAGCCCCTGAACCTCGCCGTCCGGCGTCTGCACCGCCACCGCGGAGGCGGGATGGGTGATGACCTCGACCCAACAGCGCCGCCCTTCGGACCGGATGACCCGGCCGATGAGCCCGCCGGTGGCCACGGCCGAGGTGTCGGACCGGATCCGGTGTCCGGCGGCGACCACCGCCACGAGCCTTCCGCGAGAGAGGTCGCGATGGGTGGTCCGGCCGGGCACCGCGGATGCCGCCAACCCGGGAATCAGCCCGATCGTCGTTTCGACCTCGCGGCGGGCGCGCATGTCGTCGCGCAGGAGGAGGTTCATGGCCCGGGTGGTCTCGAGCTCGCGTTGCAGGCGGTTGTTCTCGACCACGAGAGCGGTCGCGTCGGACACGCCGGTGATGGTCCCCGCGACGAAGGATCCCACCGCGTCGCCGACATACAGCAGCGGGGCCACCGCGGCCCGGGTCCAGCTCCACAACACGAGCTCACCGGTTGGAGACCGGACCTGCGCGGCCGCGACGAGCTCGAGCAGGATCCACAGCAGCGCGGTGCGAAGGATGAGGAGACGCCGGTCGGTCACGCCTTCGTGCCCGGGCTCAGGCGAGGGCGATCTTGCGCAGGAGATCGATATTGGTGAGCATGAGCCCGGTTCCGCGGACCACCGCCGAAGACGGCTCCTCACAGTGCGCTACGGGAAGACCGGTTTCCTCTCGCAGCCGTTTGTCGAGGTTCTTCAAGAGCGAGCCGCCGCCGGCGAGGATGATGCCCTTGTCCATGATGTCGGCGGAAAGCTCGGGCGGTGTCCGCTCCAGGGCGTTGCGCACCGCGTCGACGATGGTGGCGACGATCTCGGTAAGGGCCTCGCGGACCTCCTCGTCCGTGATGGTCAGGTTCTTCGGAACGCCCTCCACCAGATCGCGGCCCTTGACCTCCATGCTCAGAGGTTCGTCCAACGGGTAGGCGGATCCCACCTCCATCTTGATCAGCTCGGCGGTGCGCTCGCCAAGGAGGAGGTTGTACTTCTTCTTGAGGTACTGGATGATTGCCTCGTCCATCTCGTTCCCCGCCACCCGCACCGATCGCGAGTAGACGACCCCCGCCAGGGAGATCACCGCCACGTCGGAGGTTCCACCGCCGATATCGACGATCATGTTGCCCGACGGCTCGGTGATCGGCAGGCCGGCGCCGATGGCGGCGGCCATCGCCTGCTCGATGAGGTAGACCTCGCTGGCGCCGGCCTTCAGGGCGGTGTCCTTGACGGCTCGTTTCTCGACCTGGGTGATTTCGGACGGCACCGAGATGACGATCCGCGGCCGGACCAGGAACGACCGCCCGTGCGCCTTCTTGATGAAGTGCTCGAGCATCTTCTCGGTGACCTCGAAGTCGGCGATGACGCCGTCCTTCATCGGTCGAATCGCCTGGATGTTCGACGGCGTCTTCCCGAGCATGTCCTTGGCCTTGGCCCCGACGGCCTCGACCCGGTTGGTGATCTTGTTGACGGCGACAATGGAGGGCTCGACGACGGCGATGCCGCGGCCGCGGACGTAGACCAGGGTGTTGGCGGTCCCCAGATCGATGGCAAGATCCGATGAAAACAGCCCGAGCAGGCTGGAGAGCGGCATCAATAAACCTCCACGAAGACCCGTTCCCGGCGGGTGGTCTTGTTACCCGCCGGGTCCGTGGCCACGACCTCGATGTTGTTCCACCCCTCGCGGGGGATCTCGATTGTTTTGCTGAAGTTGCCGTCGGCGTCGGTGACGGCGCGTTCGCCGTTGACGCGCACCGAGGCTCCGGCCTCGGTCCGGCCCTGGATGATGAACATGGCGCCGAGCTGCTGGGTGGGCACCAGCGAGAGCACGGGGGCCGTGCGATCGGCGAGCATGGCGCGCTGCAGCGACGAGTAGATCCGCATTCGCCGCACCTGACTCCACTCGCTCTCGACGCCGGTGGGAGTGATCAGCGACGCGCGCCAGAAGTAGGTGCCGGGGGCGACCGCTCTGAGCCGCGCCCGGTCGTCCCGGATCTCGCTGCTCTCCACCTCGAGGAGGTCGCCGGTGAAACGGCGCGAGCGGCTGACCTGGAGGTGGACGGCCTGGTCCTCCTCGCGTCCCCGCCACGACAGAACGATGACGTCGTCCTTTTTGATGTCGAAGCTGGCGTTGTTCTGCGGTTCGAGCAGCAGCGGTGGATCCGGGATCGGCCGGGTGGCCGAGAGACGGCCGTCATCGGTGGTTTCCACCTGCTGCCGGCGGCCGAGGACCACTTCGCCGCCGTCCTCGGTGCGGACGCGGGCTCCGCCGTCGAAGGCGGCGACCCGGGTTCGTCCGTCGGCGCCGTCCTCCACGTCCACCTCCACTCGGCTGTCCGACGAGATCTCGGTCTCGGTGGTCTCGGTGGTCACCGTCGAGCTCGAGCCCGAGGTCATGACGTGAATTCTGCCCACCCGCATCTTGACGGTGCCGCTGGCGCTGTCGGCCTCGGCGTTGTGCTTGATCTCTAACAGGGAGTCGGGGGCGATGCGATAGAGGCTGCCGTCGGTGAAGAGGATCTCCGCCGAGCCGTCGCGCCCGGAACGGACGAAGTCACCGTTGAAGACCGGCATCCGGTGTTGGGCGTCGCCCCACTCGGAGGCGCCGGCGCGTTGCAGCTGAACCTTGCCCTCGAGGCTGAAGAACTCTCCCACCCCGGCGAGCTGGTGAGAACCCGAGCCGGCGAGGGCCCGAAAGCGCAGATCGGCGCTCTCGGCCGCGGATTCCGCATCGAGCCAGCGCTCGGCGAGGTAGCTCTGGCGGGCCGCCTCGAGCTGGGCCGAGGCCTGGCCGAGCTCCCGCCGAAGATCCTGGGTCAACACCTGCTCGGCAGCTTCCTGCTCGCTGAGCTCGGCTTTTTCGATGGCTTTCCTCGCGCGCGCCTCGGGGGGCAGGTTGAGGCGCGTGTGGGCGAGGAAGAGCAGGCCGACGGCAATCACCCCGATCACCACCAGGGCGATGATCCGCCGGATGTTCGAGACCTTGATCAGGTACCAGTCGATTTCGATGGAGCGTGCCACGCTGTCAATTCCCCAACCCACACCGTAACATCCTCTCGAATCAGCAGCAAGGAACCGAAAGCGGCCCCCGGCGGCTTGCGTGCCCCAGCTCACTCGGGTAGACTTCGCTGTCCTGATTTGGTCCCTGGGAGGGCTCTCATGGCTCTGAAATGGCTTCGCGACAACCTTCGCCACCTCAAGTTCATCCTCTGGGGTGTGGTGGCCGTGTTCGTTCTGCTCGTTTTCGTCGACTGGGGCGCGGGGGGTTCCGGTCCCGGCGGGCGCTCCGACGCCGCCGTTCGGGTGGGCGACACCGCGGTCTCCCGGGACGACTTCCTCGGTCAGATGCGGCGATTCGAGCAGCAGTACTCGCAGCAGTTCGGTGAGCGGTGGAACGAGATCAAGGACCAGGTCAACCTCTTCGACGAGACCCTGGGGTACTTCACGAACCGCATTCTCCTCCTCGACGAGGCGGAGAAGGCGGGCATTCGCGTCTCGGAAGCCGAGCTGCGGGACGATCTTCTGAACACCCCGATCTTCCAGGACGAAACCGGTCAGTTCGTCGGACCGGAAACCTATCAACGCATCATTCGCCAGTACTTCCAGATGACGCCGCAGGAGTTCGAGGAGCTCCGCGCCGAGGAAATCGCCATCACCAAGCTCACCGCCATGATGCAGCGCGGGATCTACGTCGCCGATGCGGACGTTGAGAGGGCGATTCGGCGGGAGCGGGAGATGGCCGATTTCGACACCATCATGCTGCCCTACGAGCGCTTCCTCAGCGACGTCGCGATCACCGAAGACGAGGCGCTCGCCCACTATGAGCAGACCGCAGAGGACTTTCAGCGTGACGAGCAGCGGGTCATCCGCTACCTGGTGGTGGAAACGTCCCGGTTGCGCCGACAGCTGCCGGTGGAGGATGACGAGCTGCGGGCGTATTACGACGGCCACCTCGACGAGTTCGTGGAGGAGGAGCAGGCGCATGCGGCGCACGTGCTGATCCGCGTCGCGCCCGACGCCGACGTGGATGTCCAGGCCGACGCCGAGATCCGCGCCCAGGGCGTGGCCAAGATCGCCCGCGCCGGTGGGGAGTTCGCCGCCCTCGCCGAGAAACACTCCGATGACCCCGGCTCCAAGGATCGCGGCGGCGACCTGGGCTGGTTCGGACGCGGCCGCATGCTGCCCGAGTTCGACGAGGCGGTCTTCGGCGCCAAGCCCGGCGACATCGTCGGCCCGGTCCGGAGCCAGTTCGGGTATCACATCATCAAGGTCGAGGGCTTCCGCCCCGAGAGCCAGCGCCCCTTCGAGGACGTGGTGGAGCAGGTTCGCTTCCGGGTCCTCGAGGGCCGCGCCTCGGTGGAGGCCGAGCAGCGCGCTCGCGACCTCGCCCAGCGCATCCAGCAGAGCCCGCCGGCGGACGACGCCGGCTGGCAGGCCATCGCCGACGAGGACGAGGCCGTGGTGCTCAACGAGAGCCCGCCGGTGTCCGACGGCGCCGCCGTTCCGGGAACCGGAGAAGGCCCCGAGTTCACCGTCGAGGTCTTCACCGCCGAGGCCGGCGATGTCGGCGGCCCGCGGGCCATCCCGCGCGGCTGGATGGTCTGGCAGCTCAAGGAGGTGCGACCGGAGGGCGTGGCGCCGTTCGAAGATGTCCGGGTTCAAGTGGAGCAGAACCTGCGCCGTGACCGAGCGCTGGTGATCGCCGAGACCCGC
>Ga0180436_10006177_pt1 | contig 10444 bp, 11 predicted proteins | sample SS_ome_2_FD_132434 | JGI IMG/M metagenome (GOLD analysis project Ga0180436, IMG submission 132434) | Hypersaline lake sediment archaeal communities from the Salton Sea, California, USA - SS_3_S_2 metaG | ecosystem: Environmental > Aquatic > Non-marine Saline and Alkaline > Hypersaline >...
GGACCGTTATGGCGGCTCCGATCAGGATCATGGTGATGGTCCAAATATTCTCTGCAATTCCCCAGGCCCCCCAGTTCTTAGCGACCAGGAGCGCGGTGGTATTGGCAATGGTGGCAACCGTGATCCAGCCCAAATAGATATAAACGGGGATCTTGATGCAGAGACATGGCGTCCATCCTTTTAATTTCAAATTGTCCGTATCAATGAAAAGCCGGATCAATGCGACAAGAAGCGCGATCATTAGGATCTCGGACAAGATGATAAGCTTGTAATGCCACAGAATGATCCAAACGGCATTGAAAACACAGGTCAGGGCAAAGGTAATTTGCATCTTAACGGTGACTGCCCCATTAAGGTTTCCCTTCAGGGAGACAAGCAGAGCATAGATAATATAGATGAAAAGGAATGTGTAGATCAATCCCCAGATCGAAAAGGTCAGTCCGGCCGGGACGAAAAGATTGGGATAAAATGCCGACAATTCGCCGGTGGTCAATCCATTGATGGGCAAAGCATTGGCCAACGCGTTCACCGTTAGCATGCCGGCAAAGAACAGAATATTCAAGATCGCCAGAATAATATGCACATTTTTTTTATCATGTGAAGCCTGCATACAACCTCCTTTATTTCAGTATTTATTTATGGTAGGATAAATCTATGATGTTTTACGATTGCATGCAAGTAATTGACATAAGAAATCATCGGTTCTCAAACAATGATTTTAAAAAAATATTATAAATAGTATCTAATTTTTATCTGAACCCGAATGATATTTCTTTTCAGCCGACTTCCAGGTAAAATGTCCGAACAAAAAACCCCCGGGACAAAAAACAATAATGGAAATGAGCAATTGACTATACCAGGGCTGGGAAGAATCCTTTAATCCTAAAAAGAAAAAGACAAGTGCCATAAGCAGTCCCCAAAACAGAACACCGTAGATCAGGATGAATTTTGTCCTGCCCATCTTCCGGGTTTCAGCCCAGTTCTTTTTGTTTTCAATGTCTTTTTTTACTTTGTTTTCATTTGATAGTGCCATCATTATTCCTTTTAAAAGCCGGACGTCAGCAGCCCCTTATTATTTAACAACGGTCCATTTGTGATTATTTCAAGCTGTGTTATATTATCTTCCATTGAATTGAATAGCACGTTTATCGGTTCTTTTCAAGGGAGGTTCCGGTTACAATGACAACGATGATCGCAAGAACGGCCCAGGTTGCTCCGACAATAAGCATGGTTTTGGGTTCGTCCAAGGTGTTCTTGAACCAAATGTAAAACCCAAGATTAATGGACAGGTGGAAAAGTGAAGAAACATAAATACTGAAACCGGTCCTTCTTAACATCATGGCAAGAATGATAGAAGCAGAGATGATCATCACTATAAAACCGGCCATAAAGATCCATCCATTCTGGTAATTGCCGATATGCCAGGCACCCCAAAGAATTCCCGTGATGAGCGAAGCATATAAAGGTTTGATCTTGTTCTCTAAGAGCGGTTGTAAGAATGAGCGCCAGCCGGCTTCTTCACCCACGGCGCCGATAAGCATGCCGACCAGAGGATATCCCAACAAAGGTGAGAGATCCGAGTTTGCCGATATCTTTACGCCAAAAAGTTTCATACCCCAGAATATCAAGGTAAATAAAGCAAAAGGAAGAACGAGAGCTTTTAAGGATTGCAAAGCCGTTCTGCTGTCTGCATCCAGATTGAGTTTGAATTTAAGATCCCTAAAAAACATTGCCAGAATAAGAAAAGCAAGCCCGGGAGCCAACTGGGGTAAAGCGATCAGGTCAAAATTGATCTCAAGAGCTTCCTGAGCTCCACCGATCGCAATGGTAAGAAGCGGTGCGAGCACCATGAATAAAACAAGTTTCAATATCATTGTGTCCTCCTTAAAATTACTCCCATGGTCCGGTATACCTGGTGTACTGATCCGGATCTGCAAATTTACCGTTGATCGTGATAGCGTTCACCGGACAAAAATTATAACAGCGCATGCAGGCGGTGCAAGTGGCTTCAAAGCGATATTTCCCGTTTTCTTCAAAGATGGAATGGGTTGGACACTCACGAACACATCGTCCGCAGTGCGTACAGCAATCAAGATCAACTCCTAACGTTTGATAGTGGGCCTGTAAGCCGGGTTGGAATGTTTTCCTTAATTTGATTCCCACGATCAACTGCGGCCCAATTCCCTGAATGCGTTTTTTGCCATGCATGATCAGGTCTGACATGTTTTTGATCTTCGCCTCGATCCCGGCTTTTTTACCCAGTCGTTTATCAGGTGCCTTGATCGATGTTTTTAAGCGCGGAGTTGAGATATTATTGAACATCTTGACATTGAAATATGCATCGATATCCCGTCCCAGCATTTTTTTTTCGGCAAAATATCCAAGAGCATTTACATATCCGAAAGTGGCGATGACCGTCAGTTTTTTATTTCCGGGGATCAGTTCGTCAACCCGCTCGATCACGAAACGCGGGACATGAGCACCATAGACGGGATGTGCCACAATAAACTTATCATAATCATGATGATCGAATTCAAACTCTTTTTCCAGATCAAAAAGATCCACTGTCGTGTTTTGCGATAGATGCTTGTTCAATATTTCCGCCACCCACCGGGTATTCCCGGTACCACTGAAAAAGAAAAGTGCGATCTTCATGTTTCCTGCCACAACATATTTTTAGTTCTTGTTCGAACGAATATACTAAGGAATGTGTAAATATGCAATGTTCGGGACAGCGGGCAAGGGATCTGGAGTATGAGCTTAGCTGTTCCGATCTTTCTTAACGTATTTCGGGAAGACATTCAGCAGAAGCAAGGCAAGTCCGATGCCGATACAATTGGCGATCCAGTCGGCGAGGTCAGAAGTACGTCCCTGAGAAAAACCCTGCAGGAGCTCCGACACACTTGCGTGGATCAAGGCAATGATCAGGGTCCAGCGCCGATTGAACCATGGCTGAAAGTGACCTTTATGGAAAGAAAAGATCAAGCCGGCTGCAAGCAGGAAGTACGTGATAATGTGCCATAGTTTATCAAGAGAGAATATTTTATGCACAGGCAATGAATCGCTGGGCAATAGAAGCGCCACGAACAGCAAAATGGCATAGAGTCCGGTCAGAATAAAATAGAAATGGCTTCGCCTGTTGTTCACGCAAGCACCTCATCCGCTTTCAGGACCTTGGGAATATTGTCCAGAATATCGGAGGCGATCATCGAACGGTTTCCCAGCTGTTCGGCCGCTACTTGTCCGGCCATGCCGTGATAATAGGCGGCGATAAGGACGGCGTCTTCGGGTGTATGTCCCTGTGCAATGAACGAAGCGATCAGGCCGGCAAGCAGATCACCGCTTCCTGCGGTGGCCATGCCGGGTGCGCCGGTAGGGTGGATGAACACCCTGCCGTTTGGCAGTGCCGTAATGCTTGTAGATCCTTTCAGGTGCACGATCGTATTTGTGTCCGTTGCCAAGGTCAGCGCGCACTTGACCGGATCGTTCTCAATTTCTTCTTTGCTTAAACCCGTCAGACGGGCAAACTCACCCGCATGGGGCGTGATGATACAGCTGCAGCTCTTATTTTTTAGATCTTCTATCGTTATGTGAAAAAGCCCGTCCGCATCCAGCACAAGCGGAAGATCGTTTTCTTTCAGCAGCGCGCGGACCAACTCGGCGGTCGCGGGCTCTCGTCCCATTCCCGGTCCAAGCACCAGGGCTTTACTTTTTTTCTGTAATTCGCGGATCACCGGCAGATCATCCGCTGTCAGATGATCCGGATGTTCGGATGTGCTGACAATGCCCTCGATCACTTTCTGAAGAAAAAGGTCCTTGATACTGCCGGGGATCAAAGCGCGCAGCATGCCCGCGCCGCTTCTAAGCACTGCCAGTGACGCCAGCGTCACCGCGCCCGGCATGGCGGCCGAACCGCCGATGCACAGGACTTGGCCCGCGGAATATTTATGGCCCGTGATCGATATGGGCTTTAAAATGGTTTGTATACATTCATGATCGCAAAGGTACAAGTCGGGTTTTGCAAGTTCAAAACACTCTTCGGGATAATCCAGGGGGACAAGTTCAAGTGTTCCCGTGAAAGATTTTGCATCCTGAAGAAAATTGCCTGCTTTATAAAAACCCATCGTAAGTGTTTTGTCGGCTTTAATTACCGGACCCAATGATCTGCCGCTGCTTCCGCTGATCCCGGAGGGGATGTCTACTGCAATAACGGGTTGGGAGTCATGCAGATCGCGCAGTTTTTCCAAAACGTTTTTCACATAACCTTCGACCGGTCGGTTCAAACCGGTGCCGAAGATCGCATCGATCCAGCAGCTGTGCTTGACGATAAGCGGATCGAGTTCTTCGTGGTTATAAACAAAGATCGCATCAATACCGCTTGCCCTCATGTCCCTAAAAAAGTGGCCGGCATCTCCGCTGATATCGTTCTCGTTCGCGAAACAGAAAACGTCGATCTTCTTGATCCCGAGTTTTTTCAGCTCAATGGCAGCGACATAACCGTCACCGCCGTTATTGCCCTTACCGCAGAAGATCTGGACATGGCTGAGCTGATGCTCATTGCACATGTCGAATGCTGCGTTTGCAACCGCAGATCCTGCGCGATGCATCAATCCTGTCCCGCTAATGCCTTTAACTGCAATGGCGTCGTGATCGATAGCTTGTGCACCTTGAGCACTTACAACCCGTTTCATTTCATTCTCCAAGTTGATTTACGATGTCAAGAATATCTCTGACCCGTGCGATCTCAAAATCGCCGCCATGATCCTGAGTATTGAAAATATCCCCGTATCGGGCAAAAACGGTGGTCATGCCGATATTCTTGGCTCCGGTCATGTCACGTTCTGCCCAGTCACCGACCATGATACAGTCCGTTGCTTCCAGTCCGAGTTTTTCCAATGCCAGCTTAAAGGGTTTGGGGGAAGGCTTGAATTCACCGGTGTCGCTGTGAGTGACCACAACGTCAAAAAGATGATGAAAATTCAACTGGCACAATCTTAGCCATGCTTCTCGTCCCGGTGCATCCGAAACCACCGCCAGCTTTATTCCTTTTTTTATCAGTGCCATCAATGTGGCATAAACGCCGGGATAGGGGACCATCGATGCCTCGCGACTGCGTTTATAGGCAATAATGGCTGCGGCAAGGAATTTGTGGTTTTGTTGTCCGTGGAATTCCATGATCACATCATCAAAAACGGTCTGATATTCCCAGCCCTTTTCTTCATAGATCTCGAAGATGCGCTTGTAGACCGCTTCCTCATCAGCCTGCAGTCCGGCTTCGAGCATGCCTTTGACACCACCGCGGATGGCAAGCTTTTTCAGTCGTGAAAAATCCATCAGCGTGTTGTCCAGATCGAATACAATTGCTTTAACCATATTGAAATATACAACAGTCGGAAGCCAGAAGCCAGAAGAGAGAAGAAGTGAAGTGGAGCAATAGCGTGCGAGGGTGTAGTGAGGGAGAGAAAGATATTTAATATTTATTTTGTAGGGACGAAACATTTTTCGCCCAAAGTTTAAATTCACCGATATTAACCGTAAACACTTAACATTAAACGAAATTTATGTTCGTAAAAATCTCTTCCATTCCCCTAAATAATCCGTATATTTTGTTTAACAGCTGAAAAATCCCGAGAGAGAGAGACCATTTTGGAGTTTGTATGCGGCGTATGCTTAAAAATCTGTTTCTTCTCATTCTTCTTATCCCGCTGTTTGTTGCATCCTGCTCATCCTTAGAACCCGAAATAAAACTTCATTATTTGGGACATTCATGTGTTTTTCTTGATTTCGACGGCAAGGTCAGCGTGCTTTGTGACTATGGCATGAAAAATGCTTATTTGGAGTGGGGCTGGGACAGTCCCATATACGACGCCGGTGAGCCCGGTCCGGATATCATAACATATTCACACGCTCATGATGATCATTTCGATCCGGAAAGAGCGGAAAAATACGAGGCCCTCAGATTCTCCGAAATGATGGATACGACGATCAAAAACCTGTCCATTAAAACCTTTGAATCCTCAGAAAACGATATAAGCACCTATGACAATCTCTCGTTTCTATTTACCTATAAAAACCTGCGGGTTTTGCATCTTGGCGATTGCCAAGCAGATATTATGATGATCAATGATCCCGCCGTAGCGTGGAATATCGAACAACGCTATCCCAAAGGTTGCGATATAGTGATCATGCCCATCGAAGGGACAAGGCAGTACATTCTTCAAGCGGTAAAAATGGTCGAATTGCTGGAACCGAACGTGCTGATCCCGACCCATTATTGGAGTCAAAGCTATAAACAGGAATTTCTTAATGAAATTGAACGGCAATTCAATGAAAAAGAGAAAGCCATACAGGTCATTGGTGTTAGCACGTCAAGTTACACTTATCATAAGACGGGATCGGACACCGGATTGCTTATACCGAATTTAATACAGTCGGAGAGGAAATAACTAAAATAGAGAAAAGGAGAAGGATATGAAAAAAAGAATAGTATTTATCTTACTGGTCTTATTTACGATAACACAGATATTTGCCTTGACCTGGGAAGAGCTGTTGGAAAAAGCCAACAATGGCGATGCTGAGTCCATGCGAGAACTGGGTGTACAGTATTATAATGGAGGGTATGTCGAAAAGAATGTATATGAAGCCTTCAAGTGGTTTTTAAAATCTGCTGAAAACGGGAATATCCATGCACAGTATGCCGTAGCCTATATGTACGAAATCGGTGAGGGTGTCAGCCAGGATTCCTCAAAAGCATTCTATTGGTATAAAACAAGTTCCGAGAATGGGAACACGGAAACCTATGTGGAGCTTGCCTACAAGTACTACAGCGGTTACGGTTGCGATGTAGATTATGAAAAAGCGGCTTACTGGTATAATCAAGGTGCGACTCTGGGAAAGGAAGTGGCGGAACACTCATTGGGATATCTTTATATGGAAGGCGAAGGGGTTGAGCAGAATAATGAAAAGGCCATCTATTGGTTCAAGAAATCAGCGGCCAAAGGACGAAAGGGTTCATATTTACATTTGGCAAAATTGATCTACAAAGAAGAGTATGTAAGCGATTACTGGCTTGCCCACAAATACCTGAAGATCTTGGCCGAAGAGGATAATAATGCTGAAGCCCAATACCATCTTGGCCTCTCTTATGTTGACGGACTTGGAGTTACCGCAGATGCCCAAAAGGGTTTCGAATGGATGATGAAAGCGGCAGAACAACAGAATACGGATGCGATGTACAAGCTCGCTGACATGTACAGAGACGGGATCGGAACAGCAATGGATACGGTAAAAGCAAATGAATGGGAAGATGCCGCGTACGATATCGAATGGGGTTGGCTGTATGATTTGTGGTTTTAATACGACAGGAGATAAATATGAAACGATCAGGAATACGAATAATTCTGATCAGTATCCTGTGTGCAAGTTTTTTATTTGCCAATAACATAAGCGCTCTGCTGGAAAAGGCGAATAATGGTGATGTACAGGCTCAATTTGATCTTGGAGTTAAATATGCCCTAGGTGATGACGTAGAAAAAGATCTTGAAACGGCTTTGTATTGGATGAGAAAAGCTGCTGAACAAGGAGAACCGGCTGCAGAATATAACCTTGGGCTGATGTATCAGCTGGGACAGGGGACGGAGATCAATCTTGTTATAGCTAAAGCCTGGTACGAAAAAGCGGTTGCCCAAGATTACGAAAAAGCCATGTATACGCTCGGGTATATGTATTACACGGGAGAAGCCGCTGAAAAAGACCTTGAAAGAGCCGCCGAATTGTTCCTGAAGGCAGCTCAAGCGGGGGTAGCTGATGCGCAGTATTCGATCGCTTATATGTACATGCAGGGAGAAGGCTTTGAAAAAGATATTGATAAAGCGCTTTCCTGGTTTGAAAAAAGCGCAGCCCTGGATAATGTAAATGCGAAATTCTTTTTGGCTGACTTACTATATAAAGGAGAAGGAGTTATCGCGGATACCGCCAGAGCCTTTGACCTGTTTGCAGATATATCACTCGTAAATAACGATAGCGAAGGACAGTATTATTTAGCTTTAATGTATTTGAACGGCCATGGTACAAAGTGGGATCCGGAGCAAGCTTTTTACTGGATGACAAAGAGTGCCGAACAGGAGTTTATCGAAGCTCAATATGAACTGGCAAAAATGTATTTTGAGGGTATTGGAACCGCCGTTGATTCCACGGAAGGAGACTATTGGGAGACGGAAGCCAATTTGAATGAACTATATCAATACTACTGGTAAACAAAACAAGAGGTATACAAATGAAAAAATCAATCAAACCCCTAGGCTTGACCTTGACCTTGATCATGATCCTTATCACCGGCGCTTACGCTCATTGTGAGATCCCCTGCGGAATTTACGGAGACAACACCCGGGTGGAATTGATGCGTGAACATGTTGCGACGGTTGAAAAATCCATGGACATGATCGAAAAACTGTCAGCCGAAAAGGATATCAATTACAATCAACTTGTCCGCTGGGTTAACAACAAGGAAGAACATGCGAACAAGATACAGGACATTGCCACGCAGTATTTTATGTTCCAGCGAATAAAACCCAAAGACAGTTCAGATAAAAAAGCCTACAAAAAGTATCTGAATGAATTGGAGTTGATGCATCGCATTACCGTATATGCCATGAAATGCAAGCAAGGCACCGATAAAACAAACACCGGAAAAATACTGTCCTTGTTGCATGAATTTGAGCACTCGTATTTTGAGGATCACAAGCATTAGGAGCTCTGAGTGCTGATCAATGCTATATAATGAGATGTACAGGCGACTCTTGAGTCGCCCTTTTCCAAATGGGCGAACACATAGGTTCGCCCCCGCAATCAAACAAAAATTATACCAAACAGCCCAGTTCTCGATCCCGAGGATCCTTTTACTCACCACTCACAACTTATCACTTATAATAAAAAAAGGCTCCATTCGGAGCCTTTTTTATAGTGTAGAAAATTATTAGAAACTCAGGTCTTTGCCCTGAATAAGTCGTTCACGTTCGGGATCAATGATACCTCTCCAGGCTTTATCGAGACGGCCCTTGTTAAAGGCGTTGATAGCATTTTGAGGGTCATTCAACTTGGCGTATGCAACACCCAGTTCAAACCAACCGCCACCAAAGGTCGATTTGACCGTGGTAACTTCCTTGGCTACATCCAAGGCTTTGCGATGTTCGCCGATCCTGTTGTAGGCGTATGCCAAACGATAATTGGTCTGATATTTTTTTGCGGGATTTGAGATCAGTCTTGCCGCTTCGGTCAACTGGACGATGGCTTCGTCATAGCGTTCCTGGTTGTTGAGAAGTTCGCCGTAGGCATCACGTACTGCGGGTGAATTAGGATCCAATGCAATGGATGTTTTAAAATTGTCCTCGGCTTGGCTTTCCTTGTTCAATGCCAGGTAAACCTGTCCCAAGGTCGTATAGGATTTTGCGTATCCGGCTTCCAGAGCGATGGCTTTTTTAAGTGCGTCTTCGGCTTTTTCATACTGTTTAACGCGACGGTAGGTCGAACCGAGATTATACCATGCCGAACGACTGGTAGGTGTATAAAATACCGCTTTTTCCATGTTTTCTATAGCCGAGCTGATATCTCCCTGACGGAGCTTGATATACCCCAGTACGGAATAAGCAGAACCGAATTCTGGGTTGATCCTTAGGGAGGTCAATGCCTTGCGTTCCGCTGTGATCATATCACCCATATTCAAAGCTTTTTGTGATTCTTGAAGAACCTTGCCGGCAAGAATGCCCTTTGCTTTTGTGTATTTATCAACGGTAGGAGCCAAAATACTGGCTTTATCGAAATTGTCGCGAGCGGCATCGTAATCGTTTTCCTGGATGGCAACAAAACCCAATCTGTAATAGATCTCGGCAACCGAGGGGTTCTGGGCGATCAGTTCATTATAGATGCGTTTGGCCGCTTCATAGTTTTGAGCATCAACCTCGCGCTGAGCATCTTTGACCTGATTGATCAAATCGCGCAGTTCATCGAATTTATCGCGATAAGATTGCTCTGAAGGTGAAAATTCAATGGCTTTGCGTACAAGAGCCTGCGCTTCACTGAGGTTACCGTTCATCAGTTCAATATTGTGGTATGAGTATAATGCGGGAGCAAAGGTGGAATCTTGAGCCAGGGCCTCATCAAGAAGTAGCTGCGCGGCGGCAGCATCAAAATTCTCTAACATCGTTCCGGCTTGATCCACTTTAGCCTGCAATGCTTCTTTATCGGCATCCTGTGAAAGTGCAAATGAAAACAGACCGATAACACAAAACGTCAGTATCAAGACTTTCTTTAGTTTCATATCGTTTCCTTTCATAACGCTATTTTAGAGTGCCCAGGGCGGGACTTGAACCCGCACAACCGAAACAGTTACATGGCCCTCAACCATGCGCGTCTGCCAATTCCGCCACCTGGGCAAAAAACATGCAAA
>Ga0180436_10006179_pt1 | contig 10443 bp, 8 predicted proteins | sample SS_ome_2_FD_132434 | JGI IMG/M metagenome (GOLD analysis project Ga0180436, IMG submission 132434) | Hypersaline lake sediment archaeal communities from the Salton Sea, California, USA - SS_3_S_2 metaG | ecosystem: Environmental > Aquatic > Non-marine Saline and Alkaline > Hypersaline > Sediment...
CTGTGATGTTGATGGCCACCGTGTGATTCTCAGAAGCAAATAGCTAACCGCTACTGAGAGGAGCCACACGATGGCCACCCATGATTCTGCCCTATCTGATCTGTCTGCGCTGCTTCTGGCGACTGACGGGTCGTTGTCGACGTCGCTTGCCGAGATTGTGGCGACTGCGGTTCAGGAGCTGATCGAGGCCGAGTTGACGACGGTGATCGGTGCCGAACCGGGCGAACGTTCCCCTATCCGGTCGAACCTCCGCAATGGGCATCGCCCGAAGCTGGTATCGACCCCGGCTGGTGATATCGAAGTTGGGATCCCCAAGCTCCGAAAGGGCAGCTTCTTCCCCGAGCTCCTCGAGCCGAGGCGTCGGATCGATAAGGCGTTATGGGCGGTGATCATGACCGCCTATATCACCGGCACCTCCACAAGGAAGGTCGATGATCTAGTGAAAGCACTCGGCTGCGACACCGGCGTGTCGAAATCGACCGTGTCTCGTATCTGCAAAGCCATTGACACCGACGTGGCGGTGTTGCGGGAGCGTCGCCTGGATCATCAACCATTCGTCTATGTCTGGTTGGACGCCACCTACCTGCATGTCCGAGAGAACCATCAGGTTGTCTCTAAGGCCGTTGTGATCGCCACAGGGCTCCGCGCCGATGGACACAGGGAAGTTCTCGGTGTCGACATTGGTGATTCGGAGAACGAATCGTTCTGGACCGAGTTCCTCCGCACCCTGAAAGACCGGGGCCTCGACGGTGTCCGATTGGTGGTCTCCGACGCACATGCCGGCCTGAAGGCAGCCATCAAACGTGTCTTCCAGGGAGCGTCGTGGCAACGCTGCAGAGTCCACGCCATGCGCAACTTGATGGCAGCAGCCCATCACAGCCACCGGCAAGTCATCGCTGCTCTGATCCGCACCATCTTCGTTCAACCCGACCACAAGACAGCTGTGGCGCAACTGCGAGCCGTCGTTGACCAGCTGGGAGGTATCGCACCCGCCGTGGCCGAGAAGCTCGAGGAGATGGAGACGGACCTGTTGGCCTACACCGCATTCCCCGCCGCGCACTGGTCCAAGATCTGGTCCAACAACCCAATCGAACGGCTCAACCGGGAGTTGAAACGACGCACCGACGTCGTCGGTATCTTCCCCAACACCGAATCCGTGATCCGGCTCGTCGGAGCACTCCTGGTCGAAGTCAACGACGAAATGATCGCCGCTGAACGCCGCTACATCGCAGCCGCCACCATCACCCAACTACTCGAAGAAGGAGACCAACTACCCTCACTACCCGCAGCCCCCCGCAACTAGAAAACCGAATCACACGACTACACCAAACGCTGGGACGCAATCGCGTTCTCCCAGAGCCGGACGATCCCGGGATATCTCTGTCCCCACTTCTGGTTGAAATCGTTGAAGCGTTCCTTGGCGTCAGCTTCGTTGACCGCGGTGTATACCGGGCGCAGGTCTTTGGCGAGTTTCTCCCAATCGGCCCTCGATGCGAGCCGGAATGTGTTGCGCACCAGATGCAGCACACATGTCTGCACCAGAGCTAGAGGCCAGGTCGCTTCGATCGACTCGGGGAGGCCTTTCAACCCGTCGCAGACAACGATGCAGACGTCCTCGGTTCCCCGGTTTCGTATTTCGGTGAGGACTTGGAGCCAGAACTTGGCGCCCTCGCCACCGTCGCCAACCCACAAGCCGAGAATGTCCCGTTCCCCGTCGACGGTGACGCCGATGGCGGTGTATACGGGCCGGTTGGTGACCTGCCCATCACGGACCTTGACGACGAGGGCGTCGATGAACACCACCGGATACACCTGATCCAGCGGCCGGTTCTGCCAGTCAGCCATTTCATCGATCACCTTGTCAGTAATCCGGCTGATGGTGTCCTTGGACACCTCGGCGCCATACACCTCAGCCATATGGGCTGCGACCTCACCAGTCGTCAGACCCTTGGCGGTGAGCGAGATCACGAGCTCGTCGACCCCGGTCAAACGACGTTGCCGTTTCTTGACCAGCTGCGGCTCGAACGAGCCGTCCCGGTCCCGAGGCACATCGACCTCAACTGGGCCGACATCGGTCAACACCGTCTTCGACCGGATCCCGTTCCTCGAGTTGCCCGTGTTGTTGCCGGCAGGCTCGTGCTTGTCATAGCCAAGATGCTCCGACATCTCCGCCTCGAGCCCGGCCTCCAACACATCCTTCGTGAGACCCGTCAGCAACCCGCCCGGGCCGACCAGCTCGACGCCATCCTCCCGAGCCCGCTCGACCAGCTCCTCAGCCAGCCGCTTGTCCTCCGGCGAACGAACCGCCGGCTCTGTCGTATCGGCCATTGCCTGTCCTTTCCGCCAAACCACAACGGTTCAGCATCACAGACCAACAGGCATTTACACCGTTATTCGGACAGTCCCACTTGTAGGCGGGAGCTAGACGGACTGGTGGTCATCCTCCGCACCGTCAGCTCCCGCCTACCCGAGCAGCTTCGGTCAGCTACGGCCGGACAGTGCCGATGGCGGCCCGGCAATCGAGCTCGGCGGCCATGGCTGCGCTTGCCTTCGTCGTTGTGGCCACCAAGCCGCTCGCCCGACAGCAGCCGAGGCGGCAGTAGGCGAAATGGCCGAAGCCGCAGAGCTGGCTGAACCGTTGGCAGCCCTCAAACAGGACAATCGCTTACGTCCGTGGGGAATCCCTCGCCGTCAACCTGTTCCCCGCAGACGCGTTCACCGAAGTGCGGAGACGCCCGCTTGCGCATCTCATCCCCGCAACCCGCCCAACCCGGATTGGCATCGACGATGCCCGAGCGGAGTCCACAAGCTACGGTATGACGGACGTCTCCTCTAGCGCTCGGTATAGTCCTCCCAGTGGAGGGCTTGTCGGCACTAGTCACTATGCCGACTGCGCGATAGCTGTGGGCAGCAAAGCAACGGGTGATTCACCAACACCCGATACCAACAGGCCCCTCGTCCCCCCTGGGGGCCTGTTGCCGTTTACGAACTCCAACGTATCGACCCGCGACGTTGGGCCCTTTTCGGACACATATGGGGTGATGCACCCTTCATTGCACTCGAAACACCCTGCGTGTTGGTCAGGTTTGGCCCTGAGTCACCAGGATCGTGCTCTGTTGATGGCACACATTCGGCACCGCCGTCAGGCGGACATCGCGGCAGAGCTCGGTGTCTCGGATCGGCACCTTCGTCGGTTGGCGCGCGCCTTGGTGGACCGGCTCGGCGTCCCAACGGTCCACGCCGCTGTTGTGGTCGCCGTGGCATCTGGGGCGCTGCCTCTCTCGCCACGCACTGCGGTTGGACTACATCCGGATCAACGACTCGTCTCGAGGATCAACGAAGATCGAGCCGGCGACCACCAGAAAGGGGGTGGCTGGCGGTCGCCGTACTAGGGGCATCCGGTGTTCGATTCCTGAGTGGGACTATGTAAAGCCAGAAGTTGATAGCCACTACAGCGGCGCTAAGCGCCGCCGTAGGCACGATGCCCGTTCGGTTGGGCCCTTCGAGCATGAGGAGCCAAGCGATGACGAGCGGTACCAGATTGAGGCCGGTTATAACCAGCGCTGCTGCGACGAATGCCGCGATCCTCGCTGCCAGCAGCACCGGTTTTGTGGTCGGTGTCGCTGCGTGAGGCTCGGTAGTCATTGCGTCATTGTCCATGTGCCGGTGATGCGTCCGTCGTGATAGAGCTTCGCAGACAGATTGACATATCTATAAATGTAGTACAGGTATCCGAAGCGATATGTCCAGTCCCCGCCCACTCTCAGGTAGCTAAAGCCAGTAGAGCCACTCCACTTCGAACAACCTTGGTAAGTCCAGCCAGATCCTGCAGAGCCAGAACATGTCTGGGTCAGGAGCTGCGTGACTACGCCATTCTGACCGCACCACTCGACGTACATCGAGGCGGTTGTCGACGGGTTTCCCCAGCCGTTGTAGTACGTCTTGGACATCGTCGAGTAGTAGCACGTCCGCGTCGACGTGGTTGCGTAATCGCGGGCGAGAGCCGCCAAGTCCAGTTCGAAGCTCGATTCGTGCACATCAACATAGTCCGTAGCCGACACAGAGACCTTCGACTCCGGGTCACCAATCACACCCAGGTCAAGTGTCACTTCAGCGGCTGAGACCTTCACGAGCTCAGAGATGTCTGCGGACGGGTCGTCCGAGCTGCCCGGCATCTCGGCGGAGGCCGGCAACGCTGACACAACCAAGAGGACTGCCGCCAAGGCGGCGGTCAATCTTGCACGGACCGAAAATCGCATGATCCCTCCTTCGTATCTTGCAGTAACACTCTGGTATTTGCTGCGGCAAGTGGCCCGGTTCACCGTCGCCCTCAAAGGTACGGCCAGACCCGCCGACACAGCTTCGTGATGTACCCAGAGGAGGTCGGTACCCGACTCAACCGAACATCTGATCGCCTAGCTGGCTTCGGCGATTCGGTGGCGTTGCTCCTCGAGATGGCGCACGTGCGAGTCGTTGCCGGCGGCTTCGGCGGCTTGGAGGCGTAGTTCCCAGCATCGGTCGCAGTGTGGATCGGCGAGGATGCCTTTGGCGGCAACGTCGTCGGCGGCGTCGTAGTGCCCGAGGTTGATCTCCAGCGTGGCGAGCTGATGGGCGGCGTCGTGGAGACGTTGCATCGCTGTAGTGACGATGCCGTCGGTCATGGCCCACATCCAGTCTGCTGACGTGTCGAAGGGTCGACCCCGCACCAGGTTGAGGGCCTCCCGGAGGTGGGCGGCCCGCTCGGTGTCATTGCCGGCGGCGTCGGCGTCGGCGACGTGTAAAGTGAAACGCTGCTCGTCGGAGGTCACTTCGGTGCGGTACCAGCCGTCGCGTGCCCGGGGCAGCAGTTCGAGTCCGACAAGTTTGCGGATCTCGGTGGAGAGTTGTTGCAGTGTCGGTCGCTTCGCTCGTTGGTTCTCGGCGTTGGGGAACAGGACATCGAGGAGCTTGTCGGTGGATGCCCCTTTGGGGTGGGTGACCAGGTAGGCGAGCAGCTCGATCGATTGGCTGCGCCGCAGTTGCGGTTCCTCGTCGTTGATGATGAGTCTGGGTGGGCCCAGCACCTGCAACTCGACTGCCGGCGCCGGTCGGGCCTCTAGTTCGATGACTTCGGCAACGGGAGTGGCGAGTCCGTCGACGGTGACCGGTGTCACCATCGAGGGGATGTCAAGGGTCCCGTAGGCCGGCATTGACCAGCGGAACTCGGGAGCGGCGTCTGGGGTGTCCCAGGACGTCAGCAGTGCGACACCGCGATCGGACCCGAATGCGCTGACGGCGGCAGTGAGCCGCGCCCGCTGCGGGGCGGGGACATCGGCGGCCACGATTACTGCCAGCGGCTGAGACGTGCCCAGGCGGCGGGTGGCGACACTGGTCGACGGCGGCTTGGGTGCGGCCGAGAGGCTGCCAATGACGCTGTCGATGTCCGCCGGGGAGCATCCCTGTGGGGGGTGGTCACCAATCCAGGTGACGATGGTGTCGGTTCGCCCTACGAGGCGGCGCGCCCATGCGGCGAGGACCGGGGCGACGTGCGGAGTGGCGCCGTCGACGGCGACCACCATGGCGGCCTCGACGTTGACCCACAACATCTCGTCGTCGCTGTTGGCACCGACACGCACCAGTCCGGGTGTGGCGGCGGCCGCCGAGGCGACGTACCGGCCACCGATCGCCGACGTTGGCACCTCCCAGACGTCGGTGAGCTTCTCCGACAGGGTCCAGCCTCGTGGCGTCCGGTCCCCCACCCCGGGAACCACCACTCTGGTGATGTGCGGATCAACAACCGCTACCAGCGGCGTGGGTGGAGTGCCTCGGAGGCCCTCCAGGGCGGCACCCACCGCCCACAAGCCACGATCGTCGGCCACTTCGGCCGGCAAGTCGTGTTCGTTTTCGTCAGTGGTGTCTACTACCTCGGTGTCGGGTGGCGCATCGACCGGCTCGAGGCGACGCCGGCGATGCCACCAGGCCCCTGCAGCCACCGCTCCGGTCACGGCAGCCGCAGCGGCAGCTGCAGCCGGTAGCACTACAAAGGGATCAGCCGATTCCGGGATGGAGGCGGCGACTTCCTCGGTCACCCACATCTGAACGTCACCCGCTATCGGCTCGTCTGGCTCAACAGCCAGCTCGCCTTCGGGACCGGCCGAAAGCCATTCAGTGTCGACGGTCACATCGTCATCAACCCAGACGTTGGGTACCTCCACCGTCCCGGCCGTGGTCTCGGTCTCGCCGAGCGAGGCGTCGGCGGTAGTGGCCTCCTCGGGTTCTGTTGCTGGCTCAACTGGTTCTTCGATTGGTGGTTCCGGCTCGTTGGTGATCGCCCCGGCTGCCGCGGCCGACGACAGCGTGTCGGCGACTGGGGATAGCTCCAGCGTCTCGCCTTCGTAGATCAGATCCGGATCACCGGAGCGGATGTTGTCTTGGTTGGCATCGACGACGTCGCGCCAGTAGGAGGAAACCTCGGCGTCGGTGACGTCCCGTTCGAGTACGTCCTCGAGGTGCTCCTCGGCGATGACCCACTGGTTGTCCCCTGACTCCACCTCCACCTCGGCCGCTTCGTAGGCTGCCATGGGGAGCACGGCATCGGCGGGGAGCATCAGTTTCCATCCCGGCCGGATGTCCTCGTGGCTGGCCGCCAAGACGGTGCCGTCTCCCATGGTGCGGCCGGCGTTGAGATCCCGGATCTCGACCCACCTGCGGCCGTCGGAGAGAGTCTCCTCGGCGATCGACCAGTAGGAGTCCCGCACCGACCGGACCGTGTAGGTCGGACCAGATGCGGCTGCTTCGGCTTCGGAAGCAACCACAGAGTCGATCGACGCTGGGATAGCAGGGTCGTTGACAACCAGCACGTGGGCGGTCGGGGGTGGGACGTCGATGCCACCGAGGGGGGCGGCCAGGGCCGGTTTGACTGGACCCAAACTGGTGATGATGAGACTGGCGGTGGCCACCAGACGGGCCGCGACCAGTTGGAGGCCGGGCAGGGTGTCGGTGCGGCGCGCTACTCGTCCCCGGATGGCGGCGATGGTCTCGACAGCGAGGGCCCACACCAGTTGCGCCCAGGTGACCCACACCACCACAGCAAGTGTCTTGATGATGATCACCTGGTCGATGCCGGTTTGAGTCACGGTCCTCTCTATGACTTCCCAGCTCGGGATTTCGGTCGGCAGCGGCCAGCCGACGTAGGTGACGAGTAGATAGGGAATGCCGGCAACAAGGCCAATGGTGAATGCCAGCGCGGCGAGGCCTTTGATGATGTCTGTGACGCGTCTCATGAGGGTTCTCTCCACGACCTGTAATGGTCACGAGGCTGTACCGGTTGTGAACACGCCACGTTCATCCCTCCTCGATTCGGGCACTGGCTGACTCTGTGGCAGAGAGAGTGACGGGGCCGATGGGGAGAATCACCGGGTCGTAGGTGATGGTGACGGTGACGGTGATGGTGTCGCCGGCGACGACCGGTGTCCCGGAGTGGCCCACCACCGATAGGTAGTTGGTGGCGGCGGCGATCGCCGCGGCGGAATCGAGTTCGGCGGGTCCGCCGTCACGGATCGAGCCGAGGTCGACTTGTTGGGCGCCGACTCGAGCTGCGTTGTCAGCGATGTTGGTGGCTTCCCGCAGGGCGGTGACCTTCTGGCCACCGACCAGGACCAGGCCGATTCTTGAACCTGGTGTTCGCCATGATCAAGTTCGTGGCCCGGATGGTGGCCAGCTTTGTGGAGTGGGCCGCCACCTTCGAGGTGCCGTCCCTGTTTGGGGAGCAGGCCGAGATCATTGCCGAACGGTTCCACAACGCCCTCGGGTTCGAGAACCCCGGCGCCAACACCTTGTTCCGGTTGGCGTTGGTGATCATGGTGCTTGTGATCTTCTCCCGCTTCGTGCGGGGCCGCCAATCCAAGGGCATCGCCGAGGCCGGGGTGTCGTGGCTGATCCTGATGGTCTACTTCGGGTGGATCGTTGCCTCACCCACCGGGTACGCCACCGAACACCCCATCTACGTCGGAGTCATCAAAACAGGCCACTACCAATGCGTCGGCGGCGGCTCAATCGCCACCAAACCGGACTGCCGCGAGTCGCACCACTGGCACTGGCGAGGCGCCGACATCTCCGTCGTCAACGGCAGCGCAGTCTCCAACCACAACCCAAGCGCCTACGAACTCGTCGCCGGCATGTCCGTACTACCGATAGGCAACCCGATCCGACCCGCCGAAGTCGGCTCCCCCTGGCCCGAGTTCGACCCCCTCGCCGGGTTCTTCCACGACAAAGACCACACCGGCCACATCCACCTCGCCGTATGCGGACCCCGCATCTCAGAAGGAGTCCTCGTCGACACCTGCGGCTAGGTGCTCTTCCTGACGGTCCCGAAGGCTGTTCTTGTGGTCGCTGCCGGTATGTGACTAGTGAGATCGTCCCGACTTCGCTTCGGAATCAGGGACGGGTGGCCCTAGCCCAGATTGGGCTATTCGGAGAGAGCGTTTCAAGTATCTGCGTCGAGTAGAAGGGGACGATCATGTCGCAGAGAAGAAGGGTAGGGATTTCGGCAGCCACCGTCGTGTTGTTGGTAGGTGTCGCCGCTGTGTCACCGTCAGCCGCCGCCAGTGAGGGGACCACATCGGGGGGCCTCGAGATTCCGCAGGTCGCCTCGGATTCACCCGCACCGGCAGCCGATGAGAGCACAGCCTCTGATGTGGCCGCCTATGCCGAGAGGTTCGCGGTACCCATGGAGGAGGCTCATCGCAGACTGGGTCTCCAAGAAGATATCGATAAGGTCCGGGAGCATGCGCAAGAGGTGAGCGGGCCGGCCTGGGCAGGATTGAGGATCGAGCACTCACCGTCATTTAGGATTGTGATCTCGGTGACCTCAACCGATGGACTCGACGTCTCGGCCGCAATCAGAGAAACAGATCTGGTCGCAGATGAGATCGAGATCCGCCAAGTGGAGCACAGCCTCGACGAACTGCTTAACGAAGCGCGCAAGATCCGGGAGGCCAACCTGGGTCTTGCGATGGACACATCCATTAACGAGGCGCTCAACGTCGTTGAGGTGTTCGTGACGAGGAATGCCGAAGGGTATTTGCCGGTCGTTGTGGACGTCGACTCCGAAAAGGCGTCAGTAATCGCGGTTGACCAGCTCGCGACGCCCTCAGCGAACATCTATGCAGGTCTGCACCTCAGCAGTTGCACCGCCGGCTTCACAGTCAGGAACAGTTCCTGGACCAAAGGCATTACCACCGCCGCCCACTGCACCAACACGTTGTCATACTCCGGGACCAGTCTTCCGTACGTCAGTGGAAGCCTGGCGCAAACGAACGACGTGCAGTGGCACACGACTCCAGGGTTCACTGACAAGAACTGGGCTTATGACGGAATCTGGGGCGGCTCCACGCCGTACTACCGGACGATCACGAGCACAGTAAGCAGGGGAAGCCAAGACGTCGGAGACTGGGTCTGCAAGTACGGCAAGACCACCGGTTACGATTGCGGCGAAATCATTAGCCGCACCTATTGCCCTAACTGGGTCGGCTCCTGTTGGGACACGTTCATTCGAGTCGACGGCGGAACGAAGGACTTGTCGTCACCAGGAGACAGTGGCGGACCGGTCTACTACAGCAGCCAGGCTTGGGGTATACACTCCGGTGCTGTGGGATCCGGCAGCATTCATGACATGATCTACATGGCTGTCAACTATGTATCGAACCTTGGTCTTACCGTTCTAACGTCATGACGAACACATCCTGGACAGGTGGGAGACGCTGGCAAATCGGCGTTTTCTGCCTGTTCGCTCTCCTGGCAGCCTGCAGCGTTGATGACAGCGTGGATATCCCCCCGACCTCCGGTGCAATCCCGGAGCTGCCTACCCACGAGTACACAGCGGAGGAAGGTGTCCCTTCTGGCGATGTTTTCGGCACGCTGCATGTCGAGGGCGGGTGCGCAACCCTATCGGTGGGGCCAGAAACGTACCTATTGATTTGGCCGTCTGGGTATGTATTGGAGGATCAACGCATTCTCAACGAGGCGGGCCAGCTCGTCGGGGAAGACGGAACCGAGACCCGGCTAGGCGGAGGCGAGGCGGGTGGTTTTGAGGTACCGGACGATGTGCCGGATTGTGGGGAAACCGGGTACTGGTTTGTCGTCCCCCTGGGCTGAGGGCCATCGACTGTGTTGGTCTTGGAACCGAGACGTGTCGGTTGCCCACAAGAGGGGTGAAAGCGCTGCGGCTCTGGCACGACAACACCGCACATGCCGGTGCAGCCAAGGGCGTTTCTCCCCTCTCAGTCGCGTCGCCGCCTCAAGGGGCGATCGCTGAGTTCAAACACGGGTAGTGGCATGGGTTGAATCGCCCCGGGATTGGTGACTGCTCCACTCTTTGAGAGGATGGAGCGATGTCAGGGAAGAAACATGTCGGGAGGTATCCCGTTGAGGTGCGCGAGCGGGCGGTGCGGATGGTCCGTGAGC
>Ga0180436_10006180_pt1 | contig 10443 bp, 7 predicted proteins | sample SS_ome_2_FD_132434 | JGI IMG/M metagenome (GOLD analysis project Ga0180436, IMG submission 132434) | Hypersaline lake sediment archaeal communities from the Salton Sea, California, USA - SS_3_S_2 metaG | ecosystem: Environmental > Aquatic > Non-marine Saline and Alkaline > Hypersaline > Sediment...
GCGACAGTTGCAGACGCTGTGCCCACTCCTGCACCGCCGGGATCATGATCGCAACAACGGTTGTATTATTGAGAAAGGCGCTTAAAAAAGAGGTCGGCAGCATCAAGCGCATCTGACTGCCTAATACCGTGTTGGGCTGCCCTAAAAGCTTGTGAGCAACCCAGTAAATGGCGCCGGTATCCCGCAGCGCTGCGGCAATCACATAAAGTACCGCCACCGTCATCATGCCGGCGTTGGAGAATCCCGCCAGTGCCTGCCCTGTGGTAATCACGCCGCCAACAAGCACTGCCACCATCGCCGCCATCATGATGAATTCGGCGGGTATGCGATTGCTTGCCAGAGACACCAGCACGCCAACAACAACTGCTATGGTGAACAACATTTCCGCCGTCATATTCAGAATCGCCTCTCGTATTCACTTTGCTGATGAAATCCTGCACCCGAACCTCAGGATGCGCCTTTCAGCTCGCAAATGGCATGCCAATCTTTCTGAATTCGTATCCTGTTGATTTACATAGGCGTTAACCGAACGGAATCCTTATTTTGTCCTTAAACGTCATATATCACCTATAATTCAGTCATATTTGATATCTGAACTGTTCATATTGACTGTTTCGATAATGCAACCCTAAACACTTCAGGCACAGGACATCAGCGTGGAACCAACCATCACCACCGAACATCTTTACCCCTTGGACGCTGTGGAAGAAGAACGCATCATCGGCTCCGACGAAGGCCTGCGCACGGTGATGCAACGCGTGGAACAGGTCGCGCCAACAGAAGCAAACGTACTTATCCTTGGCGAGACCGGCTCCGGTAAAGAAGTCATCGCTCGCGCCATTCACGAGCAGTCCAGAAGGCAGGAAAATGCCTTTGTACGGGTCAACTGTGGCGCTCTGCCGCCGGACCTTATCGATTCCGAACTGTTCGGCCATGAAAAAGGCAGCTTCACCGGCGCTGTTGCCCTCAGGCGGGGATGGTTCGAACGCGCGGACGGCGGCACCCTGTTACTGGACGAAGTAGGCGAGCTACCGGTGGCTGCTCAGATCCGACTTTTACGGGTACTGCAGGATGGCATCGTGCAACGGGTGGGCGGTGAGCAGAATATTGTTGTTGATGTCCGGGTTATTGCCGCCACCCATCGCAACCTGCCCGACATGATCAAAGAGGGCAAATTCCGCGAAGACTTATGGTATCGGCTGGCTGTGTTTCCAATCATCCTGCCAGCCCTGCATGAACGCCCCGGCGACATCAAACCATTGGCTGTGCATATCATTCAACGTGCCGCCCAGCGCCTTGGTCTGCCCACACCCGCCCTGCGGGCAACAGATCTGGAACTGCTGCTGAGTTATCGCTGGCCGGGCAATGTGCGCGAACTGGGTTCTGTTCTGGAACGTGCTGTCATTCTGGGTCAGCACAGGGAACTGGACGTCAAGACGGCCCTCGGTGTGGAAGGCATCAGAAAATATTCAGCGTCTCCATCCAGAATGCGCTCAACAGCATCTGAGGAAGAAGTGATAGAGCCGTTGGAGGTCACGATCAGGGCGCACATCAGACGCGCGCTTGCCAGAACCGGCGGTCTTGTAGACGGTCCCAGAGGTGCTGCACAGTTACTTGGGCTGAAAACAAGTACATTAAGAGGCAAGCTCCGCAAGCTTGGCATCGACCCCGCACAGTTCAGAGATTGACATCGATCGATGCATTGCCTGTGCGTGACACACGATATTGCACAACAAAATTGAGCAGACGCGACACCTGGTAAAGCCGGAAAAACGCCTGCGGACTATTTTTCCGGATCTTCCGGTACCGTGGGATGGGTTTCCTCCTCGATCTGATGCTGGGCTTCCCGCTCGGACTCGCGCAACAGGAATTTTTCAATCCGGCTGCGCAGCAGTTGATCCTGTTGCTCGCGGCGCCACAGTTCCCGTTGCAGATCCCTGTGCAAGGCCCCAGCCATCAGTAGCATCAGCAGCATAAAAGGAAAAGCGGCCAGGATCGACAGGGTGCGCAAGCCGTAGAGTCCACCACTGAGCAGGAGGACAGCTGCCATCAGCAGTTGGAGCACCCCCCAGAGAATGCGCACGAAACGTGTGGGATTCAGTACACCGTTGGAGGTGAACATTCCCAATACAAAAGTAGCGGAATCGGCCGAGGTGATAAGGAAGATAGAGACCAGGGCGATGGCCAGGAAGGCGGCGTAGCCCCCTCCGGGCAGTTGATCCAGCAGTGCGTACAAACCGGAGGGAACTTCCTGAGCAACGGCATCGGCAATGCCGCCGGTACCAAACAACTCCATATAAATAGCGGAACTGCCGAAAGTGGAAAACCATAGAATACTCAACCCAACAGGAACGATCATCACGCCGGTAACGAACTCTCGAATGGTGCGGCCGCGCGATATCCGGGCGATGAAACTGCCAACGAATGGCGCCCAACTCAGCCCCCAGGCCCAATAGAACATGGTCCACTGCTGTACCCACTGATCACTGGAATAGGGCGTGGTTACCAGGCTCATTTCCACGATATTGCCCAGGTATTCACCCACGGTCTGGGTGAGGTCGCTGAAGACAAACCCCGTGGGACCCTGAATCAGCACAAACAGTAACAATCCGCCTGCCATGGCCATGTTCAGATTGCTCAGGTAGCGGATCCCCTTGTCCAGAGGTGTCATCGCCGACAGGGTAAAGAGGATACCGATACCGGCGATGATCATGAATTGCGCACTTACCGCGTAAGGTGCCAGCTCCATCCCCGCCAGCCCGCTGTTGATCTGCAAAGCACCGAGCCCGAGGGTTGTAGCCACGCCGAAAATAGTTGAAATGACAGCAAGTATATCTATGGCCTTGCCCCAGGCTTTATCCACGCGCTCGCCGAGCAACGGCCGGAAGGTTTCACTGATCAAACCATGACTGTTGTGGCGGAAGCGGACATAGGCAATGGAGAGGCCAACCACCGTGAAACTGGCCCACTGGTGAAAGCCCCAGTGAAAGAATGCATAGCGCATCCCCAGCTGTGCCGCTTCCGCAGTACGAGGCTCGCCGATGCCGAGCGGCGGTTCGTTGAAGTGCATCATGGGCTCCGCCACACCCCAGAACACCAGGCCCACACCCATGCCACCGGAAAAAATCATCGCCAGCCAGTTTTTGTAGGAAAACTCCGGCGGTTCGTCCTCCGCGCCCAGTTTGAAAGCACCGTAGCGGGAGATTGCCAGAAATGCGGCGAAAAACACAAAACCGCTGGTTACCAGCAGATACATCCACCCCACCTTGCCGGCGATGTTATCCAGCAACTGCTGGGCAAACTGCTCTACCTCATCTGGTTTGAACGCCGTAACACTGACAAAGCTGGCGATGATCAGTACCGAGAGGTAAAAAACGGGCCCTACATCCCCCAGCATCCGGTGAATCAGGGCGGTAAAACTTTGCACGCTCCTCCTCTTCTGCATCATTGGTGGTCGAGAGATACGTTCAGTCAGCCGCAACCGTAACATAATTGAGATAGCAGCCATTGTTTCGAGGCCTGTTGCATATCCGACAATGCACAGACATTAATGAGCTGTATCAATCGCTGGCAGCACGACGCCGTGCGCCACACCCAACGTGATCTCTGCAGCTGATTTTCTGGCCGACCCGCACGGTCGCCTTGCCAAAACTTATGGAGTGATCCCGTCTAACGGGTTATAAAGGTGCTCTGCGACAAGCCTGATATCCGGGAGGGGTGCCAAGTTCATGCAGGCATATATTGCGCGGCGATTGCTGGCGCTGTTGCCTACGCTGTTTTTCGCGAGTTTGATTGTTTTCATGTCAATGCGCCTGATTCCGGGCGATGTCATCGATCTGATGCTTGCGCAGAATGATGTTGCGACCAGTCAGGACCGAGCACGGATAGAGGCAGCGCTAGGTCTGGATCAGCCACTGCTGACTCAGTACCTTGACTGGGTTGGTGGCGTTCTGCAGGGCGATCTGGGTCGTTCTCTATGGCAGAACACCCCGGTTACCGAACAACTGGCAGCAACCCTGCCCATCACCTTTGAGCTTGGCTTTCTTGCACTGCTGATTGCCTTGAGTGTGGCGCTACCGATTGGCATCTACTCAGCCATGCGCCAGGACACCACTGGCGATTATGTGGTGCGCTCTTTTTCTCTGCTGATGTTGGCCATACCCAGTTTCTGGCTAGGTACGCTGGTCATGGTATTCCCTTCCGTCTGGTGGCGCTGGTCACCGCCACTGGCTTACGTACCCTTTTTTGAAGACCCTGTTGCCAACCTCAGTCATATGCTGGTACCCGCAATTCTACTTGGTCTTTCGATGTCCGCTGTGACCATGCGCATGACACGCACCATGATGCTGGAGGTGCTGCGGCAGGATTACATTCGTACAGCGCGAGCCAAAGGACTCAGTGAAAACCTCATGATTGCGCGACACGCACTGCGCAACGGTCTGATTCCGGTGGTGACACTGATCGGCTTACAGGTACCACTACTGATCGGTGGCGCGGTGATTCTGGAACAGATTTTTGTGGTGCCCGGCATGGGTCTGTTGTTGCTGGAAGCGGTATTTCAACGAGACTATCCGGTGATTTCAGGTATTTTCCTCGTTGTTGGCGTCGGTGTGTTGTTAATCAACCTGCTGATCGATCTCAGCTACGGGTTTCTCGATCCAAAGGTACGGCACCAATGAGCTGGTCGCTGTTCAAACGCATGTGGCGCGAAAAGCGCCTTGGCGCCATTGGCGGACTGATCTTTCTGCTGTTCCTGCTGTGCGGGATTTTTGCTGATTTTCTTGCGCCTTATGGCATGAATGAGCCTGACCTCACGGTGCGCCTGCAGGCGCCGTCTAGCGAATATTTTTTTGGCACAGACCATCTGGGCAGGGACGTTTTTTCGCGCGTTCTGATCGGCGCACAACTCTCCATGGTGGTGGGGTTTTTAGCCGCGGGTCTGGCAACCGTGGTGTCGATTGTTGTCGGCGTTTTGTCAGGATACTTTGGTGGGCGCATCGATATGTTTATCCAGCGCTTTGTCGATGCATGGATGACCTTTCCAGATCTTCTTCTGTTGATCGTAGTGATCTCAATCCTCGGCCCGGGTATGCCGCAAATTATTATTGTATTAGGATTTCTCTATGGCATTGCCGGGTCTCGCATCGTACGCGGCTCCGTCGTTTCTGTGCGCGAAACCATGTATACCCATGCGGCACAGTCCATGGGTGCATCTACCCTGCGAATATTGTTCAAACACATACTCCCCAACGTAATGCCTGTGGTGATTGTGCTTTTTACCACACGGGTCGGAGCCACCATTCTGGCTGAAGCCGGATTATCCTTCCTCGGGCTCGGTGTTCCACCGCCTTCACCTACGTGGGGCAGCATGTTAAGTGGTACCGGTAGAACGTATATGTATCTGGGGCCCTGGCTGGCACTGGCACCTGGGCTGTGTTTGACCATCGTGGTATACGCGATAAACGTTTACGGTGATGCACTACGCGACCTGATCGACCCACGAATGCGAGGTGTACGATGAGTGGCAGAAGTCTGTTTTGCGCAATGTGGCTTGTTGTGTTCAGCCTTCCAATATTTGCTGAGGAACCGCAATACGGCGGCGAGCTGAACATCGGCACCGTCTATGTGACCCTATCCCCTCTGTCCTGGGACCCCCAGGACTGGAGCTGGAAGACAAACCACGACACATCCATGGTACGTGAACAACTGTTTGTTGCCGATTTAGACAAAAGTATACGCAAAGGCGGACCGCACGCGTTTGTCTCAGATGCTTATCTACCAGCAGATGCGATTCGAGGAGAACTGGCTGAAAGCTGGCATTGGCTCGACCCGTTGACGTTGGAGTTAAGTCTACGCAAAGGCGTGATGATTCCCGGCAAGGCTGGCGTTATGGAAACCCGTGAACTGGATGCCTACGACGTTGTATTCAGTCTCGAGAATCTGCAGTCCAGTCCAAAGAAGATTAACGAATACCTTGACCACATCGAGGAGTTGGAAGTAGTGGATCCGCATACGTTGCGTTTTCATTTCAACAAATTCAATGCTGAATGGGATTATCGGTTCGGGTATGGCTACTATTCTGCGATTGTGCCCAGAGAGACCGCTGACGTAGATGCAAAAAGCTGGCGCAATCTTGTTGGCAGCGGCCCTTTTTCAATGACCCGCTATGTGCAGGGCAACTCGCAGAGCTACGCGAAAAACCCTGACTACTGGGATTCTGAACAACTCAACGGCAAACAGTATGCCATCCCTTTCATTGACCGCTTGAACTATCGCATCATCAAGGATGAAGCCACCTATTTAACAGGCCTGCGCACCGGCAAGCTTGATATTCTGGAGGCTATCCGCTGGATCGCCGTTGACCACCTGAAAGAAACCACCCCTGAGTTGAACTGGCATCGATGGCTTTCTACCAGTGGTAACTTCATTGCTATGCGTCAGGATTTTCCACCGTTTGCTGATAGACGCGTGCGGCGGGCGATGAATCTGGCCATTAATCAGGCGGAGATTGTTGAGCTGTTTTATGGCGGTCACGCTGAGCTGATGGCATTCCCCCAACACCCCGGCTTTGGTGATTATTTTCAGCCTCTGGAAGAGATGCCCGCCTCTGTCCAGGAGCTGTTCGACTATGATCCAGAGAAGGCCAAAGCGCTGCTGGTTGAAGCAGGCTACGAAGACGGTTTTGAGGTTACCGTACAGGTGTGCTCCTGCAGCCCTAACAATATGGATCTGATCCCGTTACTCGAAGGGTATTACGCAAAGATCGGTGTGCAGCTGATCATTCAACCATTGGAGTACGCATCCTTTCTATCCATGATGACAACACGCAATCACGCCCCGGCCTACTTTATGAATACTGGACACGTGAATCCGACAACAACGATCCGCAAAAATTTTGTCACCGGCCAGCTGTGGAACCCTTCCCTGCACAGCGATGCAGAATTTGATGCCCGAGTAGAGGATGCTTTTGCGACCCGCGACGAAACACAGAGGATTACCAAACTACGCGAACTCACCGTTAACATCCTTGATGAAGCCCCCTATGTCTGGCTGCCAACAACCTACGTTTATACCGCCTGGTGGCCCTGGGTTAAGAACTACAATGGGGAACTGCGCGCCGGCGCGGTAAGGCCAGGACCAATTTATGCGCGTATCTGGCTGGATCAGCAGATGAAAAAAGACATGGGTTTCGAGTGAATCAGCCCTTACTCGACATTCGCAACCTAACTGTAGGTTTTCGTGGCGAACATGGCCCTGTCTGTGCAGTGAACGACGTCTCGTTCCATGTCGCACCGGGCGAAACCCTGGCCATTGTGGGTGAAAGCGGTTCAGGGAAAAGCGTCACAGCACTGAGTATCCTGCAGTTGCTGGGTGAAGCCGGCTCTATTAATGCGGGATCCGTTTTCCTCGAGGGGGAAGATCTGGTGGGTCTGGGCGAAGCGCGCATGCGCAAAATCCGTGGCAATCGGATCAGCATGATCTTTCAGGAACCCATGACCTCACTGAACCCGGTGATCACTGTTGGCGATCAGGTAGCCGAGCCACTGGTACTGCATCGGCAGATGGACTGGAAGCAGGCACGTGCAGCGGCGGAAGGGTTGTTACGCAAAGTGGCTATTCCCGACCCCGCAGGGAGGTTGCACGACTACCCACACCAGTTATCTGGCGGCATGCGCCAGCGCGTGATGATCGCCATGGCGCTGGCCTGTCAACCCAAGCTGATTATTGCTGATGAACCCACCACCGCCCTGGATGTAACGGTTCAAGCACAGATTCTGGCGCTGTTGAAAGCGTTGACCCGGGAAACCGGCGCGGCACTGATTCTGATAACACACGATCTGGGTGTGGTGGCCCGCTACGCTGATCGGGTTGCGGTAATGTATGGCGGCAGAATAATGGAAACGGCACCCGCAATACCGCTCTATAAAACACCTCTGCATCCCTATACCCAGGGTTTGATGCGTTCAATCCCCAATCTCGAAGGAGATGTCAGTGCCGAGCTAGCAACCATCAGCGGACAACCACCGGACCTGTCAAATCCACCGCCGGGTTGTCCTTTTGCACCACGTTGTGAACATGCCGTGGAGGCGTGTCACCAGGCTGCCCCGGCGCTTGAGTGGATCAACCAGGAGCATGCGCGGGCATGTATTGTAGATGTCTGATCTGCTGCTTGAGGTCAACAACCTGAAAGTCCACTTCCCGGTGCATGAAGGCATTGTCTGGCGCAGACAGGTGGCCTCAGTGAAAGCGGTTGATGACGTTTCTTTCACCCTGCGCAAGGGTGAGACCCTGTCGCTGGTCGGCGAAAGCGGCTGCGGAAAATCAACAACCGCCCTGGCTGTGCTGCGCATGCTGCAGGTCACCGAAGGGCAGATAATTTTTGCAGACAACGACATCACTCATCTAGATGGTAAAAGTATGCGGCCCTATCGTCGGCAGATGCAGATGGTCTACCAGGATCCCTATGGTTCCCTGAACCCACGCATGAAAGTGCGGGACATCATCGGTGAACCGTTGAAAATTCATAAAGCCAGTCTCACCAAACTGGCCTATCGCAACCGTGTAGCAGAGCTGATGGCGCTTGTTGGTCTCCTGCCCGGAATGATCGATCGCTACCCCCATGAGTTTTCTGGCGGCCAGCGGCAGCGAATTGGCATTGCCCGGGCTTTGGCCCTGGATCCGGAACTCCTGATTTGTGATGAAGCTGTTTCCGCCCTCGATGTATCCATCCAGGCCCAGGTCATCAACCTGCTGAAGTCTCTGCAGTCTGAGCTTGGCTTAACCTATCTGTTTATCTCTCACGATCTTTCCGTGGTTCGACATGTCAGTGACCGCATCGCGGTCATGTATCTGGGCCAGATTGTTGAAACGAAACCGCGAGATGAACTGTTCGCCCGACCCGAACACCCCTACACACGCACGCTGCTGGACGCGGTGCCGGTAGCGAACCCGGAGCTCGAACTCAGCCGTCCACAGCCGCTGATCATTGGTGAAGTACCCAGTGTGCGCAACCCGCCTGACGGATGTCGTTTTCACCCGCGTTGTACGCGGTCCGCAGAGGTCACCCCACCCGGTTTATGCAGCCGGACGCAACCGCCTGGAGTGCCGCGTGAGCAGGGCCTGGTAGCGTGTCATTTGTTCGCCCGGTAAGCAGCAGGCAGACTCGTACAAAACGGATTTCCCAGCATCCTCAACCAGGCCGACGCATCGGCTGACCAAAATCAGGATTCTGACTGATCCGCCGGGCCACCGTACCTTCAGGACTTCTGTACCAGCCCGGATCACTGTAGTCTCCGCTGGCTAAGTCATCCCGCACCTTAATGACCGTGAACATCCCGCCCATTTCGAGATTCCCGTAAGGTCCTTTGCCCGCCATCATCGCCAGGGTATTGGGCGGTCCACTGTGATGACCCATGTCGACGTGCATCTGGTGTTCAGCCATGCCATGTTCGCCCATCGCCATATATCCTGGCAGAATCTTGCGGATCTCCCGGTCTATGCCACTTTGATCCACGCCTAATACATTCGGCACGTCGTGGCCCATTGCGTTCATGGTGTGGTGGGCCATATGGCAATGAAAAGCCCAGTCGCCCGGCACCGCGGTAAACTCAAGATCACGGGTCTGCCCGACACCGACGATTTCTGTTGTCTCCGGCCGCCAAAGGCGGTCTGGCCAGCGCCCTCCATCCGACCCGGTGACTTCAAATTGCACGCCGTGCATATGGATCGGGTGATTCCACATGGAGAGATTACCGACACGCACACGAACACGCTCGCCTGTACGCGCCACCAGCGGATCGATTGCAGGGAAAACTTTGCTGTTAAAGGTCCACAGATCAAACTCCACCATTACGGCTGGGTCGGGCCGATAGGTGCCTGGATGGATTGCCCAGTTGTGTAACATCAGAGCGTAGTCACGGTCGACGTGTTTTGCTTCCGGCTCTCTGGGGTGAATCACAAACATACCCATCAAGCCCACTGCCATCTGCGTCATTTCGTCCGCGTGTGGGTGGTACATATGGGTGCCATGCTGTTTCAGGGTGAACTCATAGGCAAAGGTCTCGCCGGGTTTGATATGTGGCTGACTCAAGCCACCGACCCCATCCATGCCGCTGGGCAACAGAATGCCATGCCAGTGAATGGTTGTATGCTCTTTGAGATTGTTTGTCACAAGAATGCGAACGCGATCACCCTCAACCGCCTCCAGAGTGGGGCCTGGCGTAGAACCATTGTATCCCCAGCACTTGGCCGTCATCCCAGGTGCAAACTCGTGTTCAATTTCCTCAGCAACCAGATGAAACTCTTTTACACCTTGTTTCAGGGTATATGGCAGAGTCCAGCCATTTAGTGTACGTACAGGCACGTGGCCTCCTTGAATTGTGTTTTGCAGCTCGAGCGGTGCGCGGGGTGCATCTTCCGCATGAACACCAACTATTGGTCCCA
>Ga0180436_10006181_pt1 | contig 10442 bp, 6 predicted proteins | sample SS_ome_2_FD_132434 | JGI IMG/M metagenome (GOLD analysis project Ga0180436, IMG submission 132434) | Hypersaline lake sediment archaeal communities from the Salton Sea, California, USA - SS_3_S_2 metaG | ecosystem: Environmental > Aquatic > Non-marine Saline and Alkaline > Hypersaline > Sediment...
AGAACTTCCAGAACTTCTTTTTTATTAAATGAAAATCTCATTCAGGTTCCTTTTATGCTTTGTCAATTAAAGGATTGTTCTTGAAATATGTATATCAAAACCGGTTTTTTATCAATTGCTAAATCCGTCACCGGTTTATTTATGAATATTTAAAAAAAACAATAATAACAATAAGGGGTGTTCATATGTTCAAAACGGTATAATTTATTGAAATAAAATACAATTTTTTCCAAAGTCATGTCGAAAAAATGTTGGGAACCCGTCTAATTGTATCCGGTTATGAACACCATGTCCGACAGGTGTTCATAACCCCATGGGTTTTGAACCGGTTTTCGACACAGTTTTAATCATTGTAGATCCAGGTGCGCATCTGATCAAACCCCTTGTTTTTCCAGTCATCATCGATGCGCTGTGCCAGAAAAGTGAAAAACAGGGTGTCGATAACCTGTGTGATCCTGAAAACCAGCAGGGCTTTTTCAATGATCCTGCCTTCGATTTCGTCCGCAGACCCGTCCCCGGCGGCAGCCGGTGTTTTCATTCCGGTGATGTTGAAGCTGTCTCCCTTGATGGTGAACTGATACGCTTCTTCCGGACCCAGTTTGCATATCAGGTTCATTTCCGTGACCTTGGCCCCTTTTTTCAGGGCGGTGGTGCCTTCTTCCAGCCCGGCCTGGTCTCCCTTGATGGTGATCTTTTCCCTGGCGTTGTCCCCCAACGTGTTTTCCAGAATCAGGGAATTGCCGATCTCAAGAGACACCGGATCTTTGGTTTTGACGGCCTGTGAGATGTCCTGACCGGTTTCGATCATGAACCACAGCCAGGTGAGAAATTCATTGCCTAAAAATGCGTATTTGTTGTAAGCGGTAGCGATATCCAGCATGGGGTCACCTCGAAAAATGGCATGGGGTCAGGGTCAATATCCGGTCTTTGTTTGCAGATGAAAAAGCGGATCTGGTTTCGACCAGGGTATAGGGAAACAACCGGACCGGCTTCAGGTTGAAAGATTTGAAAAAAATGGTTTCAAAAAATTCGTTGGCCGCCTTCTGGGTGGTGAACAGAAACAGATTTCTTGCGTCATAATCCCACAGCACATCATATACATTGGGGATGGCGGGCATTTTTTGCATCAGCACATCCATGATGGTTTCCTTGATTTCCGATTTTTCGTTTTTGGAAACAAAATCCCGGCCGGAAGATCGTTTTTTTTTCTCGATTTCAATAGCCATCTGCTTGTGCACCAGTTTGGCCGGGATCGATTTTTTATCAATGCGCAGCGAAAACAGAAAATAGGTGCCGAACACAAAAGAAAACTGTTCGAAATCCGGCAGATACGGGCTTTCAAAAGGGGTCCATCCGGCGGAGATCTCTTCGTATTCATTTTCCAGTGTCGGGATGGCGTGTTGAATCAGTCCGTCGCGAACCTGTTCCATGGGTTCGGTGTCAAAGGCATCTAAAATATGATACCGGCTCATGGATTGGGTGGCGGATAAAAATCCCATAAATTCTCCTTGGTTAATTGATATATAACCCGCTTTTTTTATTATAAATAAAATAAAAAAACAATTCGCTGACGATATCACATTTTCTTGAAAAAGGACAGGCCATAGATGGTACGGCATTTACAAATTTAATTATTTATTGTAAGACTAACGGGTTATATCGGAATTTTTATTTGCTCGCATCAAACCACAAGAGGTGAAAAACATGAAAAAAAGAACGCAGACCATTGACGGAAATACCGCTGCAACCCATGTGGCCTATGCCATGAGTGAAGTGGCTGCCATATACCCCATTACGCCATCCAGCCCTTTGGGGGAGATTGCCGACGGCTGGGCATCCAAGGGACGGAAAAACATTTTCGGCCAGGTGCTGGATGTCAAACAGATGCAGTCTGAAGCAGGGGCTGCCGGTGCCGTTCATGGATCTCTGGCCGCCGGTGCCATGACCACCACGTTCACCGCCTCCCAGGGACTGCTGCTCAAAATACCCAATATGTACAAAATTTCGGGCGAACTGCTGCCCTCGGTGTTCCATGTGACGGCACGGGCCATTTCCGCCCACGCCCTGTCCATTTTCGGGGACCACCAGGATGTGATGGCGGCCCGGCAGACCGGGTTTGCCATGCTGGCTTCCGCATCGGTTCAGGAAGCCCAGGATCTGGCCCTGGTGGCCCATCTGGCCACGGTGGAAGCCCGGGTGCCGTTCATGCATTTTTATGACGGGTTCCGTACCTCCCACGAGATTCAGAAAATCGAAATGATTGATTACGAGGACATGGCATCGCTGTTCAATTTCGAGGCATACAAGGCGTTCAAGGCCCGGGCCGTGAACCCGGAACATCCGGACACAAGGGGAACCGCTCAGAACCCGGATATCTATTTTCAGGGCCGGGAAGCGGTCAACAGATATTATCTCAAGGTGCCGGCCATCGTCAAAGCCTGCATGAAAAAGGTGGGAGACCTGACCGGCCGCCGGTACAATGCCTTTGATTATGTGGGGGATCCCCAGGCGGATCATATCGTCGTGGCCATGGGATCGTCGTGTGAAGCCATCGAAGAATCCATCGAAAGCCTCAATGCACAGGGATACCGGCTGGGTCTGGTCAAGGTCCGGCTGTACCGGCCTTTTGACACCCAGGCGTTTCTGCAGACCATCCCGTCCACGGTGGAAGCCGTGACCGTGCTGGACAGAACCAAGGAACCCGGCGCCATCGGCGAACCCCTGTATACGGATGTGTGCACCGCGTTCATGGAATACGGGGAAGGCCCCAAAATCATCGGGGGACGGTACGGGCTGTCTTCCAAGGAGTTCAATCCTTCCATGATCAAGGCGGTGTGTGACAACATGAACGCCATCTCCCCGAAAAACCATTTCACCGTGGGCATCGATGATGATGTCACCCACACCTCTCTGGAGGTGAAAAAAGGGTTTGACCCGGCACCGGAAGGCACCATTTCCGCCAAGTTCTGGGGACTGGGGTCCGACGGAACCGTGGGGGCCAATCAGTCCGCCATCATGATTATCGGCGACAACACCGACAAGTATGCCCAGGGGTATTTTGCCTATGACTCCAAAAAATCCGGGGGTCTGACCGTGTCTCACCTGCGGTTCGGCGATGTGAAGATCAAGTCCACCTACCTGATCGAAAATCCGGATTTCGTGGCCTGTCACAAGGCCAATTATGTGCAGATCTATGACGTGCTCAAGGGCATCAAAGAGGGCGGCACGTTTCTGCTCAACTCCCAGTGGTCCATCAAGGACATGGAAAAACAGATTCCCGGGGATGTGCGAAAAACCATTTTCGACAAAAAACTCAATTTCTACAATATCGATGCCGTGGCCATCGCCGAAAAGATCGGCCTGGGCAACCGCATCAACATGATCATGCAGACCTGTTTTTTCAAGCTGTCCAATGTATTGCCCGTGGAACAGGCCATCCAGCTCCTCAAGGACGATATCAAAAGGATGTTCGGCAAAAAAGGGGATGCCGTGGTGAACATGAACATCCAGGCCGTGGACCAGACCCTGGACAACCTGAAAAAAGTCAAGGTTCCCAAATCCTGGAAAGATGCGGTCAGAGAGGAAACACACGCTGAGCCGGCCACCCCGTTCGTGGAAAACGTGATGCGAAAGATCAATGCCCAGGGCGGGGATGACCTGCCGGTATCCGCGTTTTCCGTGGACGGCGTCTTTGAGCAGGGAACCTCCAAGTACGAAAAACGGGGGGTGGCCATCAACGTGCCGGAATGGCTACCGGAAAACTGTATCCAGTGCAACCAGTGCGCGTTTGTCTGTCCCCATGCCGCCATCATTCCCATTGTGGCAAAACCCGAAGAACTGACCGGCGCCCCAAAATCCTTTGTCACCATCGACGGCAAAGGCAAGGGCATGGAGGAGTTTGAGTTCAGAATCCAGGTCAATCCCCTGGACTGCCAGGGGTGCGGCAACTGCGCCGACATCTGTCCATCCAAAACCAAGGCCCTGGTGATGAAACCGTTGTCCACCCAGGTGGAGGAACAAAAGGTCAACCACCGGTTTTCCACGGGGATTTCGTTCAAGACCGATATCCTCAAAAGAGAGACCGTCAAGGGCAGCCAGCTGTATCAACCGCTGCTGGAGTTCTCCGGTGCCTGTGCCGGATGCGGGGAGACCCCGTATGTCAAGGTAATCACCCAGCTGTTCGGCGAGAGAATGACCATTGCCAATGCCACGGGATGCTCCTCCATCTGGGGGGGATCGGCCCCGTCAACTCCCTATTGTACCAATGTCGACGGTCATGGTCCGGCCTGGGCCAGCTCCTTGTTCGAAGATGCGGCTGAATACGGGTACGGCATGATGCTGGCCACCCAGAGCCGTCGCAACACATTGGCTTCAAAAATGAAACAGGCCCTGGAAACCGATCCGGCCCCGGAGGTGAAAGAGGCTTTGGAAGGCTGGCTGGCCGGCAAAGACGATGTCCAGGAGTCCAGCAAGTATGGGTTTGCCCTCAAGACCCTGCTCAAGGATGTGACCGACGGCATTTTAAAAGAGATCTATGATGAAAAAGATGTGTTCACCAAAAAATCCCACTGGGTGTTCGGCGGGGACGGCTGGGCCTATGACATCGGATTCGGCGGTCTGGACCATGTGCTGGCATCCGGCGAAGACATCAATATTCTGGTGATGGACACGGAAGTGTATTCCAACACCGGGGGCCAGTCTTCCAAGGCCACGCCCACCGGTGCTATCGCCAAATACGCGGCATCCGGCAAGAAAATCGGTAAAAAAGACATGGGCCGCATGATGATGAGCTATGGATATATTTACGTGGCATCCATTTCCATGGGCGCCAACAAGAACCAGACCATGAAAGCCCTGGTGGAAGCGGAAAATTATCCCGGTCCTTCGTTGATCATCTGCTATGCTCCGTGTATCAACCAGGGTATCCGCAAAGGCATGGGGAAATCCCAGGAAGAGGGCAAACTGGCTGTGGAAAGTGGTTACTGGCCGTTGTACCGGTACAATCCGGAGCTGATCAAAGAAGGCAAGAATCCCTTTATTCTGGATTCAAAAGAACCGGACGGCAGCCTCCAGGAATTTTTGAGCGGGGAAGTGCGGTTTGCGGCCCTGGAAAAAAGTTTTCCGGAAGAATCCCAGCGGCTGCGCAAAAAGATCGAACAAGAGGTGATGGACCGCTACCACATGCTGAAAATGATGGCGGACGTAGGAAAAGCAGAGGATAAATAACTTGACATTGCCGGCCGGAGCCTGTGTTCAGGCTCCGGTTTTGCAGACAGTCAATACATTGAAGCCGGAGCAATGATCCTGGATACACCTGCTGATGTTATCTCCGGTCCTGATCCGGGAACTGGGCCAGAGTGCAGACATGGTGGTGGGGACGGTACTGGTGGCAGGGGCCAAGACCTCCCTGCTCATAACCAGGGATATGCTGTCCACAATGAAAAAAGGTGATGAAAGGATAAGCTATGACAAAAATCGTTGTATCAATAGAAACTAAGGACCCTTTCGGCTGAACAGGAAATTCAAATGACCATAGCGCCTGAAACCATATTGAAAAATGCATTTTTCGGGGTCATGGAAGTGGACAGCACCGGGACGGTTCAATTTACCAATTCGCGGGCTGAAAAATTGCTTGGTTTCGACGTCCCCAGGGGTACTTACTTGAAAACAGCTGCTCCTGACATGGGAGAAAAAATCTTATCCTGCCTTGAACGCAAAAAAAACAACCAGACCTTTCATTTCCACACCCCTGGAGGAGGGATTGAGGCCTTGGTATCTCTTATGCCCGACAACCAGGGCTCCCGGGGAGCTGTCTGCTTTTTTCGGAATCTGAAGGGGATCGAAGACTCCGCCTGGGGACTTCCCAATATCCGAGAGATGAATCTGCAGTTTCAAACCCTTCTGGATCACAGTTATTACGGTATCTACATTCTGGATGGAAAAGGCATCGTACTCAGGGTAAATGATGTTGCTGCAGGTCTTATCGGGGTGAAAAAAGAAGAGATCATGGGAAGGGATATCAATGAATTAGCTGAAAAAGGAATTGTGGACCAGGCCCTGACCCCGTCCATCTTAAAATCCAAAAAACCGTTGACCCGGCCTCTTTATGTCATCAAGAGCAGTAAATATATCATGGCTTCGGGTGTGCCTATCTTTGACGAAAACGGAGATATTTTATTTGTGGTGGTCATCGAACATGACATGACCATTGTCAAGGAGTTGAGATCCCAGCTGGAGGAGGTTAAACAGGTGGCGGACACCATCAAAAGCGAGTTGTCCGACCGGAATCTTCTGGAATTGAAAAATAGTGAGATCATTGCCGAAGCCCCGGCCATGAAACAGGTGCTCGCTGTGCTGTTAAAGCTGGCAAAACTGGATGCCTCCAACATCCTGATCACGGGAGAGTCGGGAACGGGCAAGGGGTTGCTTTCCAAATTTTTTCATCTCAATGGGAGCCGCAAGGACAAACCCTTTATATCCATTAATTGTGCCGCCCTGCCTGTCATGCTCTTAGAAGCAGAATTGTTCGGCTACGAAAAAGGGGCTTTTACCGGGGCTGCCGATTCAGGCAAAGCCGGTCTGTTTGAGCTGGCCAACCAGGGAACCATTTTTCTGGATGAGATCGGTGATCTGCCTTTTTCCATCCAGGCAAAACTTCTCAAGTGCCTTGACGACGGGGAAATTAGAAGACTGGGGGGAACCCACACCATCCTGGTGGACTGTATTGTCATCGCCGCCACCAATCAGAACCTTGAAGATCTGGTGGCCAGGAAAAAATTCCGCCAGGATCTTTTTTTTCGCCTGAATATCTTTCCGGTCCACATCCCCCCCCTGAGGGAGAGGCGGGAAGATATTTTGACAACCTGCCTTTTTTATCTGAAAAAATACAATAAAATCTACCACCAAAAAAAGCGGTTTTCAGAAAAGTGTATTGAACAGCTCCAGGCCTATGACTTTCCTGGAAATGTCCGGGAATTAAAAAACATCATTAAAAATGCCGTGGTGATAAAGGAGAAGGATATATTGGAGAAGATCCTTCCCCAGGAAAGCCCCTCCTTGCCCCGGAAAACCCTTTCCTCAACCCCCCAGAACTCCGCCTCCTCTATGGGGCTTAATGAAGAGCTGGTGGCGTTTGAACGTAAAAAACTGGAACAGGCCATATCCCGGGTCACCTCCACCCGGGATATGGCAGATCTCCTTGGCATAAGCCAGTCCACCGCTGTCCGAAAACTCAAACGCCACGGGCTTTCATTGAATTAGGCTGATAAAAAACACGCTGCGTCATCAGAAGATCTGCGCCGGAACCCTGAATATTATCCAGCTTTCTGGTGAGAATCTTTCGGGGTACCGCCGGGAATGTAATCCCCCCGGTACCGGCGGAAACCTGTTTTCATGCTGGGAGCGCTTTTCTGATGACCCGGTCGGGCCGTCCGGTGAGGGTGGCATGGATGATGCGCTCCATGAAAATGAGATTACCGGAAGCGGTTTTCGGAATCTTGTCTTTGATGGACAGGGTCACGGTCCGGCAGGAGGTACCGGCCGCTTGACCAAGGTCTCTGACCTTTTTGACCAGGATATCCCTGGCAACGGTGTCTGCCCGGGCAAAATCCAGAAACTGCCGGGTGTCGGCAATCCCTTCCACTGTGAAACCGCCCTGCTGTGAGGGCGTGATGCGGATCTGGCGATGGATCACCACATCCGATGTGATGGCACCGATGGCATTGGCCACATCGGCGTCTTCGGGTAAGATCGCTTTTGCCCCCAGGGCCCGGGCTGCACCGGGCAGAAAAAAGCCAATGGGGGCGCCGATGCCGATCACCGGCCGCTTCAGATCAATGCGCACCTGGAATTCATCATTGCCGCCGGTCATGAGGTTGTCCACCAGGGCCCGGCAAACCGGGCAGGATGCCAGATTTTTCGGATCGACCTGATCATCCAGCTGCCGTTTGAGCAGTTCCAGGGACAGTTGTCTGGTGCCGGTTTCCAGGAGCATGGGGACCATCTCCTCCATGTTCTGTCCGGCAAGAAAGGCGATGCATTCGCAGAACGTCTTGGCTGCCTGCCGATCCCATCTGGTGAAATCCCCCTGGATGTGGAGCAGGTCGGTGAAGGTGAGGCCGCAGCGCTGGATGGCGAATTTTTCCTCCAGCCGGGATAAAAAAAGACCGGCATCGGTGAGAACCCCGGTTTTAAAAACCAGTTCCTCAATAGACCGGGGCCGTTGTGCCAGAAGAGACATCACCTTTTCTTCCATGGGCGTAAGATCCGAAAGCCTGGCAGAACCGGTGGCGGTGACAATCTGCATACGTCTGGTGGAGGTGGCAAACCGGTTCAGATTATTCCTGATAAAATCCAGCGCTTCCCTGGTATCGGGCTGGTGTTTCCCCAGCCAGGCAATGGGGGCCACCCGGCCCGGTCCGATGGAAAATTCGCCTTTTTCAAAGGCGATCAGGCTGTCCCCTCCCAGGCCGGCGGTGCGGATCTCCAGGGCCTGGACATGGGTTCTGCGCCCCCCCACAACGGAGCCGCTTTCATTGAGGCGGACCAGGTTGTTCTTGAGTGCGGCCGTATCAGTGGTGGTGCCGCCCATATCCACCACCAGGGCATCTGCTGCACCGGTCAGGTGCCGGGCCCCTGCCACGGAAGCGGCCGGACCCGACAAAATGGTTTCCACAGGCCGTTTTTTTGCCATGGCCGCATCCATGAGGGTGCCGTCCCCCTTGACCACCACGATGGGGGCTTCGATGGTGAACTGGAAAAGGACCTGTTCCAGGTCTGACAGCAGGTTCTTCAGCCGGGGGATGATCCTGGCGTTGAGCATGGCTGTGACAGCCCTGGTCTGAAAATTCAGGGTATCTGACAATTCATGACCGCAGCTCACAAACATCCGGGTGTGGTCCTGGAGAATTTTTTTCACCGCCAGTTCATGGGCCGGGTTGATGGTGCCGGCATACCCGGATACGGCAAAGGCGGTCACCCCTTGGCTGGTGATCACCTGATCAGCCGATTTTCTGATCTGATCAGGGTCTATGTCGGTTTTTTGCCTGCCTGAGATGTCCAGCTCCCCCTGGATAACGGTTTTGGGTGAATAGTCAATGGTTTGGGCCAGGCCCGGGGGTGCCATCAAAAGCATGGCCACGGTCTGGCCTTCGTTTTCCACGATGGCATTGGTGGCCAGGGTGGTGGAAAGAGCCACCAGCTCCACAGTTGCCAGCCGGTCCTGGTCCAGCTTTGCCAGGGCGTTTCCAATGCCGATGGTGAAATCCCATTTTGTGGTCAATGCTTTGGCCTTGGACAGCGTGGCCTGGTTCTCCAGATCATATACCACAGCATCTGTATAGGTGCCGCCGGCATCGATGCCCAGTCCGGTCCGGATATCATCCGGTTCTGCAGCGTCATGGGCAGGTGCTTTGTCAGAAGGAATAATACACACCGTATCCCCGGCCTGCTCCTTTGCCGTGGAGCTCCAAACCGGACTGACAGTCAGGTTTGCAGTGACGGCATCAAAAGCAATGACATGGCCGGGAGGGACCACTAGCACCCGGGGGGTTGATGCCGTGGTTGTCAGCATCTGCCGGAGCAGGTCCTGGTCTCCTGTGATGCGCTCAAACTGCCAGCCATAGGCTTTTGCCATCTCCTTTGCCATGCGTTCATATTTGGGGGCCTGGCCGGAACAGGTTTCAATGAAGGCGGCCCGCTGGTAATTTTTCTGCCAGGAGTTGAGAAAGGCAAAGGTATGGTCGGCTGTTTTCTGTCCGTGGGAGTTTTTCAGGTCTTCATACACCAGCTGGCGGTTGCCGAACCAGGCTTTTTTGCGGCGCTGGGAAATGGGTTCCGCTTTTTCCTCACACCAGCCGGCAGACAGGTAATAGGTGCCGGGAAAGCGTTTGAACTGCTCCTGGTAGGCCTGGTTCCCGCCCAGAAACAGGGCGATACAGTCATGAACCCGGGGGATGACCAGGGGGATATCCCGGGCTGTCAGTCCCACAGTGCCTTTGCCGCAGACCCCGTACCCGATGATAATCCGGTCCCCGTCCCCATGGCCTGAAATCTGATCAATGGTTTCCTGGACCTTTGTTTTCAGCTTATGGGGATTTTCATGGAGACCGGCTTCCAGGAATGTAAAATCCATTTCCAGGCCCAGTTCCCGGGCAATTTCTTTCATATCCCTGACCAGCACTGCGCAGGCGATGACATAGGTCTTCTTAGTCACTCTCGATTTCCTTTGCCGTCTGGACCCGTTTTCTGGAGGTATTGATGCGTTCTCCGATTACTTCAAACATGGGTCTCTCCTTATTCGTATCCCTTATGCGGCAAGGCGTTTGGCCAGTTTGGCGGCAGAACCGGCATCCGGAGCGAACCCGTCCGCACCGATCTCATCGGCGAATGACTGGGTCACCGGGGCACCGCCTACCAGGATTTTCACCTGATCCCGCAGGCCG
>Ga0180436_10006185_pt1 | contig 10432 bp, 5 predicted proteins | sample SS_ome_2_FD_132434 | JGI IMG/M metagenome (GOLD analysis project Ga0180436, IMG submission 132434) | Hypersaline lake sediment archaeal communities from the Salton Sea, California, USA - SS_3_S_2 metaG | ecosystem: Environmental > Aquatic > Non-marine Saline and Alkaline > Hypersaline > Sediment...
CGGCGACTATATGCAGATCCGAGGCGTCTCGGCCGGCCGAACGACCTACAAGGTGACACTGGACAGCACACTACGGGATCAGTTTGACCAGACCCTGGAACGCGACAAGACGGTGACGTTCAAAGTCGGGTCGGCGAACCCGAGCCTCTCGGTTCCTAGCGGGACGCTGGTGACGCTCGATCCACAGGCGGCCCCCGCTTATTCGGTCTGGACGATCAACTATGGTCGCCTGCACGTCCGGGCCTATCGCGTCCAGGTTGAGGACTGGGAGGACTTTGTGTCCTGGCGTCGCAAGGCCAACTCGCATTTCGAGGCAGAGCCTCCCGGAGATCTGGTGTGGGACGAGCGGGTGCGCGTTGCCAGCAGGCAGGACACGCTCACTGAAACGGTACTGGACCTGACCAAGTATTATGCCGAGTCGCGGGACGGGGCGTACCAGGGACATCTCGTGCTGGTGATTGAGCCGGAGGAAGGGCTGATCGAGTCGATCCTCGGGCGGCGCACTCCACGCATCATTCGCATCTGGGTGCAGGCCACCGAGCTGGCTGCCGATGCCCTGGTCGACTATGAGGAGGCCATCGCCTGGGTGACACGCCTAAGCGACGGCACGCCTGTCGAGGGGGCCGCACTGACCCTCTCTCCCGGCGGGGTTACCGGAAGCAGCGATGCAGAGGGGCTGGCCACGCTCAAGCTCTCCAGGAGCGGGGACAGCGAGGCACTGGCCTATTTGGTGGCCAAGCTGGACGGCGACACCGCCATTCTGCCGCAGGATAGCTATGGTTGGGCCAAGGGCGGCTGGCGCGCGACCAGTCCCGGCGGTGGACAGCGCTGGTATGTCCTGGATGATCGCGGCATCTATCGCCCGGGCGAGACGGTGCAGATCAAAGGTTGGGTGCGCAATGCGCTCCAGGCCAAGGCGGGCGACCAGCTCACGCCACCGGCGGCCGGCACACAGCTCTACTATGACGTCATCGACGTGCGGGGCAACACGGTCGCCGAGGGGGACCTCAAACTGAACGCGCTGGGTGGATTCCATATGGAGATCGCCCTGCCCGAGGCCATCAACCTGGGACCGACGACGCTGCGGCTCAGTCTGGGAAGCAAACCCGACCGTCGTGGCGCGAGCCATTCACATGGTTTCGAGGTGCAAGAGTTCCGTCGCCCCGAGTTCGAGGTGAGCGCAACCGCCAGCGAGGGACCCTACTTTGTGGGCGACGAGGCGACGGCCACGGTCGACGCTACCTACTATGCGGGTGGCCCGCTGCCCAACGCCGATGCCTCCTGGACGGTTTCCTCGTCGGCAAGCAGTTATCGTCCCCCGAACTGGGATGACTTTACCTTTGGCTTTTGGGTGCCTTGGTGGCGGATGGGTGGCTGGAGCCATCCATCCCTGGTCGAAGGGTCCGTACAGACGTTTGATGGAAAAACGGACGCCTCAGGATCGCACACCATCGCCATCCAGTTGCAGGAGGCCCAGCCCCCGCGCCCGCACCTGCTGTCGGCGGAGGCGGTGGTCATGGACGTCAATCGGCAGGCCTGGGCGGCCAGCGCGTCGCTCTTGGTCCATCCGGCCGACGTCTATGTGGGGCTCAAGAGCGAAAAGATGTTTGTAGAGCAGGGCGATCCGATCGAAATGGCGGCCATCGTCACAGACCTCGACGGCGAGGCTGTGGCGGGACGTCCTGTAACGGTTCGTTGCGTGCGCGTTCGCTGGAAGTATGAGCGGGGCGAGTGGATCGAAGCAAAAGCCGACGAGCAGATCTGCAATCTGACATCGACAGCCGATCCGCTGACTTGCAGCTTTGAGACGCCGCAGGGTGGTCGCTACCAGGTCACGGCGTTGGTCGAGGATAGTCAAGGCCGCCTCAACATGACCAAGCTCACACGCTGGGTCAGCGGCGGCAAGCGTCCGGTTGCCCGTCGGGTCGAAAAAGAAGAGAGTATGCTGATCCCCGACAAGGCCGAGTACCAACCCGGTGACGTAGCCGAGATCATGGTGCAGACGCCATTCGTGCCGGCCGAGGGGCTTTTGACGCTTCGTGCCAACGGCGTGATCAGCACCGAGCGGTTCCAGATGAGCGAGAGCAGCACCGTGCTGCGCATCCCCATCGTCGAGGCGCACATGCCCAATGTACACGTGCAGGTCGATCTGACCGGCGCGGCCTATCGGCTCGACGATTCGGGCGAACCGCTGCCGAATCTGGCCCAGCGTCCGGCCTATGCCAGTGGCCAACTGGACCTTTCGGTGCCGGCCTATTCGCGGACGTTGAGCATGACGGTCGAGCCTCGCGAGCGCGAGCTCGAGCCGGGCGGAGAGACGGTCGTCGACGTGAGGCTGACCGATGCTGACGGCAAGCCGGTGGAGAACGCCGAGGTAGCGATCATCGTGGTTGATGAGGCGGTGCTGGCCCTGACGGGCTATGCGCTGGCCGATCCTATCGCCCTGTTCTATCCGCACCGCGCGGCGAGCGTGGGCCAACGGTATGCGCGCAGCTATGTGCTGCTGGCCGATCCCAACCGCTTGGAGCTAGACATGGAGGCGTCCGTTGCCCAAGACGCAGTGTTCTCCATGGCGGCACCTGGAGCGGCTCCGCAGGCCACGCGCTCGATGGTCATGGAAGAGGCCCCCGCTGAGATGGCCAAGGGCATGGCCGATGGCGAGGAGGCCAGTCCGATCCGCATGCGCACTGATTTTAGTGCCCTGGCGACTTTTGCTCCGGAGGTGCCTACCGATGCCGATGGCACGGCTTTGGTTCTGGTCGAGCTGCCCGACAACCTGACGCGCTATCGCGTGATGGCCGTGGCGGTGGCCGGAGATCAGCACTTTGGCAAGGCCGAGTCGACGTTGACGGCGCGCTTGCCGCTGATGGTTCGTCCCTCGCCGCCGCGCTTTTTAAACTTTGGCGACGAGATCGAGCTGCCGATTGTGCTGCAGAATCAGACCGACGAGCCAATGGTAGTCGATGTGGCTCTGCAGGCGACGCAACTGATGTTGCTGGGCGCCGCAGGACAAAAAGTGACTGTCCCGGCCCGTGATCGCGTCGAGGTGCGTTTCCCGATGCGGACCGAGAGCGTGGGAACGGCGCGCATCCAGGTGGGTGCCGCGTCTGGTAGTTGGGCCGATGCCGCCGAGATGTCGTTCCCGGTCTATACTCCGGCGACGACGGAGGCATTCGCCACCTATGGCACCCTCGACGAGGGCGCGATTGCCCAGCCGGTGATGGCGCCGACTGATGCCTATACCCAATTCGGCGGGCTCGAGATCAGTACCTCGTCGACGGCTGTGCAAGCCCTGACCGACGCGGTGCTCTATCTGGTCGACTATCCCTTTCTCTGTTCGGAGCAGTTGGCTTCGCGCATCATTGCGGTTGCCGCGCTACAGCCGGTACTGGACGCCTTTGACGCCGAGGGGCTGCCCGAGCCGGACGATCTGGTCAAAGCCACCCAAAGGGATGTGGACCGCCTGGTGGGGCTGCAGAACGGCGACGGCGGGTTCCCGATCTGGCGCAAGGGGTATGATTCCTGGCCCTATCACTCCATTCACGCTGCGCACGCCCTGACGCGCGCCCGCGACCAAGATCTGACAGTCGATGGCGAGGCGCTCGACATGGCCAAGGGCTACCTACGGGACATCGAGCGGCACTATCCATCCTATTATTCGCAGACCGCGCGCGATACGCTGACGGCCTATGCGCTCTATGTGCGCTATCAGATGGGCGATGTGGACACGGCGCGCGCGCGGCGTCTGTTCAAAGAGGCGGGGCCCGAAGGTTTGTGCCCCGAGGCGCTCGGGTGGTTGCTGACCGTCATGTCGGACGATCCAGGTTCCCAAGCGACGCTGGACGAGATTCTGCACTATCTGGGGAATCGCGTCAGCGAGACGGCCGGTGCGGCCAACTTTGTGACCAACTATCGCGAACAGGACGGCTACCTCCTGCTATCCTCGAACCGTCGGGCCGATGGGATCATCCTGGAGGGACTGATTCGCGTCACGCCCGACAGCGATCTGATCCCCAAGCTGGTCAAGGGGCTGTTGGCTCACCGCAAGGCGGGTCGCTGGGGCAACACGCAGGAGAACGTGTTCATTCTGCTGGCTTTGGATCGCTACTTTCAGACCTATGAGGCGCAGACGCCCGATTTTGTGGCGCGTGTCTGGCTGGGCGAGCAGTATGTTGCCGAGTTCCCCTTTGAGGGCCGCAGCACCGAGTATCAGGCGACCAGCGTGCCCATGAGCTATCTCGCAGAGGCGGGGGGAGAGCAGACCCTGGTCCTCTCCAAAGAGGGCGACGGCAGGCTCTACTATCGACTGGGACTGCGCTATGCGCCCACTGACTTGGATTTGCCGCCCTATGAGGCCGGATTCGCGGTCGAGCGGGCCTATGAGGCCGTCGACGATCCCGAGGATGTTTGGCGCGACGATGATGGGGTGTGGCACATTCGCGCTGGGGCGCGGGTGCGCATTCTCCTGCGGCTGGTCGCGCCATCGCGACGCTACCATGTCGCGCTGATCGATCCGCTGCCAGCCGGACTAGAGTCGATGAACCCAGCCCTGGCGGTCACTGGCTCGATCCCGCAGGATACCGAGTCAAAGCCGACGTATCGTTACTGGTGGTGGCGCTGGACGTGGTACGAGCACCAGAATCTGCGCGATGACAGGACAGAGGCCTTTGCCAGCCTGCTGTGGAGCGGCATCCACACCTATACGTACGTGGCGCGCGCCACAACACCGGGCCGCTATGTGGTCCCGCCGGCCAAGGCGGAGGAGATGTATTCCCCCGAGGTGTTTGGCCGTAGCGCCACGGAAAAGGTGATCGTCGAGTAGACATCAAACTCGATGGGGTGACTCGTACCAATAGGCAACGGGAACGCGCAATCGAAAGATTGCGCGTTCCGTTCGCTCCGAATGCTCACAAGGGGGATATCCGATCATGGCCAAGAAAAGCAAGGGCGGCCGCACCAATGCGATGCGGGTCCTCGATGCCCGAGGCATTGCCTACCGTACACACACGTATCCCTCTGAGCGCCACTCGGCCGGCGAGGTGGCCGCCCAGATTGGGCTGCCCGAGGGACAGGTTTTCAAGACGCTGGTGGTCTTGCCTGAGGGGCCCAGACCACGTCCGGTCTTGGCCATCCTGGCCGGTGATCGCGAGCTGGACCTCAAAAGGCTGGCGAACGCTGCAGGGCAAAAGCGACTGCGGATGGCGCCGCAGAAGGAGGCCGAGCGGCTGACGGGGTTACTGGTCGGTGGTATCTCGGCGTTGGCGCTCCTGGACAGGGGGTGGCCCGTGTTCCTCGACTCCTCGGCGCGCGAATGGCCCCAGATCGCCGTGAGTGCCGGACAGCGCGGCATCAACCTGCAACTGGCGGTCGCCGATCTCGTGGCCCTGACGGGCGCGACCGTGGCAGACATTTCGCGGGCGCCGGCGCGGATCAGCTAGGGGCGCCGCTCGCGCTGGACGATCGGCGAGAGTGGAATCTCGACCCACACGCGGGTCCCGTGCCCGGGGCGCGAATCGATGCGCGCGCGTCCCCCGAACAGGCGAGCCCGCTCGTGCATACCCGTTAGGCCCAGACGGCCCATACGGACCAGTTCCTTGCTGTCCTGTTCGACGTCGAAACCGACGCCATCGTCCAGTACCTCGAGTGTTACGCCACGCGGTCGGTAGGTGAGGATGACGTCGGCGTGGGAGGCCTTGGCATGGCGGCGCACGTTGCTGAGGCCCTCTTGCGCCAGACGGTATATCCCCAGCTCGGCTTGGGGGGAGAGCGGGATCGGCGTGCCGACGATGGCCAGCTCAACATCAAAGGACTCGGTGCGGTCGAGGCGGTCGACCAGGATTTCGAGCGAGCGAGAGAGCCCCAGCTCTTCCAGCAGTGGGGGACGCAGATCGCGGGTAAAGCGGCGCACGCCCTGCAAGGCGCCGTCGACCGCGTCGCGAAGATAGGCCAGGCTTTCGGTCAGGTCCTCGCTGGTGGCCATCTCCTGGGCCATTTCGATCTCGCGTCCCAGCACGATCAGGGTCTGGGCGGTCTCGTCGTGCAACTCGCGGGCGATTCGCTTGCGCTCGCGCTCCTGGGAACTGAGGATCGAGACGACATAGTCCTGGATGTCGTTTCGATACTGACGCAGTTGCTCGACCATCAGGTTGAACGAATCCTCCAGTTCGCGGACCTCTTTGGGGCCGGTGTTGATCGAGACCTGTGAGTCAAACTCCCCTGATGCGATGCGGTCCGCCTGGCGCGCCAGGCTCTCGAGGGGGGCCGACACGCGTCGGCTGTTGGCGGTCAGCAGAACGAGCAGAAATCCGATCACGGTCACCATGAGCAGGAGCATTAGCCCGATATAAGGCCGGACCGGCGACATGAGGTCTTCCCACAGCTCCTGCGTCAGGAGGCCCCAGCTCTCCCAGCTCTCGTCGGCCATCAGAGAGGTCGACACGCCGTGGAACGAGATGGGAGCATACCCCACTACGGTGGCCAGGCCACCCTCCGAGATCGGCTCGGCGCCACGCTCGCCCTGCATGACGGCCTGCACCACGGGATGGTAGCTCGAGTCGCTGCCGACCTGGGCAATGTCGGGATGGTAGAGAATCGTGCCCTGCTCGTCGACCAAGTAGGCGAATCCGCCCTCTCCGACGCGCACTCCGGCTATGGGCAGTCCCAGGCGGGTCTTGGACAAGTCCCAGATGCCCAGCATACAGCCGGCAAAGCGGCCATAGACGTCAAACACGGGCACGGCCACCGTGATGCGTTGGTTGCCTTTGTCGTCCTGGTTCAGGTTCGAGCGTACAGGACGTCTCAGACGGCGGGCGCGCTCAAAAAAGGGTTGGTCGCCGATGGCTGGCTCGGGGCCAGATCCGCCGACGCTGGCAATGATCGTGCCGCGCTCGTCGGTGACCGCCAACTCGTCAAAGCGCTCGCGCAGAGCCTGGTCGGCCTGCAACAGGTCGATGATCTCGTCGGTGTCGCCTTCCAGGATTGCCTGGGTAGCGGCGATCTGGGTCAAGAGCAGCACAGAATCGCGAAAGTCATCGGCGATCTGGCCGGCGGCCAACTGCACCAGCTCGGCATCGCGTTGACGGACGAGTTCCTGGGCCAGTCGGGTAAAGCCAAAACCACCGACAGCGGCCATAGCGATCAAGAGGCCGATCAGGGGGGCGACAGTGGATAGCAAGAGCTGCCGGCGCAAACTATGACGTTTGCTCGGCCTCGTTGGCGCGAGGCGTGCCATCATGGGGACTGTCGGGGCGCTTGGCGGCTCATGGAGCGATTATAACATCGCGCAGGGGGGCTCACAAACACTCGGGGGCCGCGCTATGGTTCTGGATCAAAAAGCTGGGCATCGAGAGTGTCGAGGTCGACACGCCCAAAGTCCGTCGTGTCGAGGTGAACGAGCGGGCCGGGGAGGTCGAGAGGTCCATAGCGCTGCTCGCGCAGGCTCGTGGCGACGGCCTCGATCTTGCCGTCGTCGGCATGGCCCGGATGGCGCTGCCCGGCCACCCAGCGTCTACGGAAACGCCCCAAGAGGACCTCTGCCGGGGCTTTGCAGTGCACCTGCCGGACCGCATGGCCGTGCTGGCGGAACATCTCGCTCAGGCGCAAATTGGCCCGCGTGGGTCGAAAGTTGGATTCGACGACCAGCGAGACGCCGCCGCAAAGGAGGCTCTCGAGGGTGGCATAGAGCAGTTCGTAGGCGGCATGGTTGATGGCCTTATCATCGAGCGGCTGTGTATCGCAGAGGCAGTCAAAGAGCGTTTCCTTAAAAGTGTCCTTGGTGATCAGCGGCAGTCCGAGGCGCTCAGAGAGGTGCCTGGCGACCCACGATTTGCCGCTGCACGGCGGGCCTGTGACCACGATGCAGAGGGGCCTGGGCGCACCCTGAGCGTCCGGCGAAAGGTGGTCGGTCGCGCGCATCGGACGCCTATACGCCAAAAAGCATGTGCAGCATGTCGTCCCACAACCCCTCGCTGCTGAAATCGAGGCGTCGGTAGAACGGCGACATCTCATGTGCGGGATAGTAGATTGATACGCCGTGCGAAGCGGCGCTGAGATAGCCCAGGTGCCGTTCGTGGAGCACAAAACGGTCGGGTCCGGCGGGATCGATGGATGCGACCACCGCTCGAGCGCGCTGTGCCAGGTCCGGCATATCGGCGCTACGCTCAATGATGCGCAGACAGAGATCACAGAGGTCTTTATAGTCCTCGTCGGCATACTTTTGAGCGCGGCGTGAGGCCCGCCCCATGATATAGGCGCAGGCCTCGATATGCTCCATGACATAGGATGAGAGATCGTCGAGCACCAGGCGCACCTCGTCGATGCGGCCCAGGTCGAGCGAGGAGAGCGTGGCCGACTCGGCCTCGACAAAGCCGCCCATGTAGCTATCGACGATGCAGGCCGCCAGGGCCGCGCCGTCCATGCCCGGGTTGGCTACCAGTTCGGCCAGGATGTCGCCATAGGGCCAACCCTCGCCCGGCTCGGTCTCTTGGGATGAGACCATCACCTCGGCCAGGTCCTTGATCTGGTAGGCGACCTCGAGCATACTCATCAGGCAGGCGTCAAAGCCCAGCAGCGTGAGCTTTTCTACACCGGTGAGCAGCAGACCGGCGTCGATGGCGCGCTGCATCTCGCTGTTATCCAGGAAATCGCTGGAGGTGTCGTCATAGCCGATGCCGCGGGCCATGATGGCATCGATGCTATCGCTGAACATGACCGGACGCTCACGGCGTTGCGCGACCTCTCGGGCCAGCAGGCGGACATGGTCAGCTTGCCGCTCGCCCGATGCCTTTGACTGCGAGGGCGAGCCGAGCCTCAACGAGGCATAGAGATCGTCCTCTTTCCAGCCGACGCCGTGGTTCCAGATGACCAGGGCATAGCGCTCGGCGGGATAGGCCTCGACGGCCCAGGCCAGGAAACGGGCCAGTTCGCGGGGATCGCCCGAGTTGGTCTCGCCCAGCTCGGGGCCGACCTGATCCTCGTCAAGTGGCGTATCGTGCCGCAGGTGATAGCGCCGGGTGACGCCGTCGGTCATGCGGTCGAACTGGGCCACGATGTTGACATCGGCTGTCGAGCCGATAGCCTTCATTTCGGCCAGGTCGAGCAGGCCGAACTGCTCGAGGTTGTTGTCGCCGGCCATATAGACCAGGAACGTCCAGTCCGGCAATGGCTCGGGGAGCGGCGAGTCGCCGAGAACGGGTCCCGAGCCGGGTTCGAGTCGTTTACCGTCGTGTAGGGTCATCTTGGCCCACCTCGTGACGTCCGGCGCGACGGGCGTCGTCGCCGATCCAGATCGGGTTGGTGAATATCCAGCCGCGCTCCCGAAAAGCATGGCGACGATAGCACTCGACGCGATACACCCCGGGGGCGTCGCTGATGTGCTCTAGTCGGCGCCCCTGTTCCTCTGCCACGCAAAAGCCATTGAGCATTAATCGAATCTTGGCCGTCGCGGGGGTCTCGACGATCAGTTTGACGCGACGATCGGACTCGCAGCGATCCCCCGGGTAGTAGAGCGCGTCGCTGCCCTGGGCCCAGAAACGGAACCCGCGCGTGGGGGCCAGCCCATCGTATCCCACGAACGAACGTCCGGCCACGATGGCCTCATGGACCATCTCGGCATCGCGCCCAAAATCCTTCGTCCAGGTCGACGGCAACCAGAGATGCAGGTTGACGGCGCGGAACAGGTGGTCGTAGCTGAACACGCGTCGCTTGAGCGGGCCAACCTGATAGAGCGTGGCGTGGGCATCCGAGCCGGCAACAGCCACGGTTTCTTGCCGAGCTAGCAGTTGGTCCCAACGGGTCAGCGTCTCGCGATAGGGCCCGCGGATGGCCAGCCGAGGTGCATAGGCATAGAGCAGCGTGCGTAGCGGGCCGGTGAGATAGGACTTGAACTCGGACATATAGTTCCAGATCTCGATAGCCTCGGCGTCGGCGACCGACCAGTCGCTCCAAGGGATGACCGGCTCGCCGGAAAAGCGGCCCGCCCGTTCATAGGGATGGGCGATGGCGCCAAATCCACCTGCCTCGCGGACCGCGGGCAGCAGCTCGGCTGGTCCTTGCTCGCCGTGCGGCGCCATGTCGCTCTCGGCATTGAACACCAGGTAGTGATTCTGATGGGGGCTTTCGGGCTGATGCACCTCTTCGCCGACCAGCAGCAGTAGCCCGTCGTGCCAGCCCTGATGCTCGGGGACACGGACATTGTGGTCGTTGATCACCAGGAAATCGAGCCCGGCCTCACGGGCGGCGGCGGCGATCTGTTCAGGAGTGCCCGTGCCGTCCGAGTAGGTTGTGTGGATATGCAGGTTCCCGACGACCTCGTGTTGCACGAGAGCCTCCTGAGTGGTGTGAGCGATTATAGCCCGCGGCCAAACGCGCTGTCAACGGTTCGGCTGCGGGAGCATCCTCACAGGTCGGCGAGTTCCTTTTCGATGGCCTCGAG
>Ga0180436_10006186_pt1 | contig 10432 bp, 9 predicted proteins | sample SS_ome_2_FD_132434 | JGI IMG/M metagenome (GOLD analysis project Ga0180436, IMG submission 132434) | Hypersaline lake sediment archaeal communities from the Salton Sea, California, USA - SS_3_S_2 metaG | ecosystem: Environmental > Aquatic > Non-marine Saline and Alkaline > Hypersaline > Sediment...
CCAGTTTGCCCCGGCCACCCCGCTGACTGTTTTACATTGGACTATGCCTGTGCTAGAATGCCGGCCGGTTCTTCAGGCAGTTTCACGATCCAGTTCACAATAGTTCGGAGGCTTACAATGAAAAAAAAGACAGTACAAGACGTCACCTGGTCTGGCAAGCGCGTCTTGGTCCGTTGCGACTTTAATGTGCCCCTCGATGACAGCGGCACAATCACCGACGACACCCGCATCCAAGCGGCGCTCCCCACCATAAAGTACCTGCTGGGCGAGGGCGCGGCCCTGGTGCTCTGCTCGCATCTCGGCCGCCCCAAGGGTATGGTCGTCGAGTCGATGCGCCTGACGCCCGCCGCGGCCCGACTCTCCGAGTTGCTCGGTGAGCCCGTGTGCAAGCTCGATGACTGCGTCGGCCCCGAGGTCGAGGCGGCCGTCAAGACGCTCCAGCCCGGGCAGGCGCTGCTCTTGGAGAACTTGCGCTTTCACGGCGAGGAAAAAAAGAACGACCCGGCCTTTGCCCAGCAGCTCGCTGGGCTGGCCGATAGTTATGTCAATGACGCCTTTGGGACCGCCCATCGCGCCCACGCCTCGACCGCCGGCGTGACCGAGTTCTTGCCCGCCTGCGCCGGTTTCCTGCTGGAAAAAGAGATCGCCTTCCTCGGCAGCGCCGTCGAGAACCCCAAGCGTCCCTTTGTCGCCATCCTGGGCGGCGCCAAGGTCTCGGAAAAAATCACGGTCATTGAGAATCTCCTGACAAAGGCCGACGCCCTGCTCATCGGCGGCGGCATGGCTAACACCTTCTTGGCGGCCAAGGGCTATGAGATGGGCGACTCACTCGTCGAAGAGAGCGCCATCGAGACCGCTGCCGACCTGCTGGCAAAGGCCGGCTCCAAGCTGGTCATCCCGGTGGACGTGGTGATCGCCGACGATTTTAGCGCCGTGGCCAACACGATGATCGTCGATGCTGACGCCGTCACGGCCGGCTGGCGCGTGCTCGACATCGGCCCCAAGTCGGTGGAACTGTTCGCGGCACAAATCGCCTCCGCCGCCACGGTCGTCTGGAACGGCCCCATGGGCGTGTTCGAGATGGCGCCGTTCGCCAAGGGCACGTTTGCCGTCGCGCAGGCGCTGGCCGACTCTTCTGCCACCAGCATTATCGGTGGCGGTGACTCGGCGGCGGCCGTGCAGCAGTCGGGTCTGGCCGACCAAATCACCCACATCTCTACCGGTGGCGGCGCCTCTCTCGAGTATCTCGAGGGCAAGGTTCTGCCGGGCATCGCCGCCCTCGACGACAAATAAGGAGCGACATGCCGGCTCGCATCCGCCACATCGCCTTGCTCACCAGTGGAAGCGATGGGCCTGGGCTCAACGCCTGCATCCGCGCTGTGGTCCGCTCCGCCATCCACGCGCAGTCTTGGACTGTCAGCGGCGTGGTCCGCGGCTATGGCGGCTTGATGCGCGGCGAACTGACTCCGCTCGACTCGCGCTCGGTCAGCCACATCATCGAAAAGGGCGGGACCTTTTTGGGCGTCTCGCCCAGCGCCGCGTTTGGCGCGCCAGAGACGGTTCGCGAGGCGCTGCGCAACCTGAACGAGGCCGCAGTCGATGCCCTGGTCGTCATTGGAGGCGACGGCAGCCAGGCGGGCGCCCAGGCACTCTCGGCAGCCGGGTTCCCGGTTGTCGGCGTTCCCGCTACCATCGAGAACGACGTCTGTGGCAGCGACGAGGCCATCGGCGCCGATACGGCCCTCAATACGGCCCTGGATGCCCTCGACCGCATCAAGGACACCGCCTCTTCACAGCAGAGCGCGTTCCTGCTCGAACTGGCCGGCGAAAAGTCGGGCTACCAGTCCTTGATGGCCGGCATCGCCGGTGGCGCCGAAGCAGTCTGCCTCCCCGAAGCCAGCCATTCGCTTGAGGACATTGTCCGAATCGTGTCCGACGCCTATGTCCGCGGCAAGCAGCACTGCATCATCAACGTCGCCCAGGGGGCCAACCCGGATGCAGTCGCCATCCGCGATCATCTACGCGCGCATAGCGACCAGACCGGCTTTGGTGTCCAACTCTGCGCGATCGCCCAGATTCAGCGCGGCGGCGTGCCCAGCGCTCACGACCGTTTTCTGGCCACGCGACTGGGGGCCGAGGCTGTCTCGGCCCTCGCGGAGAGCCAGAGCGGCGTCCTCGTTGGCGTGCAGGGAGGCGAATTGATGCGAACGCCCCTCTCCGAGGTGGCAGGCTGCGTGCGCACCGTCGACCCCTCCGACCTTGCGTTGGCCCGCGTCCTGGCACAGTAGCGACGGCAACAAAGTGGATCAGAAAACGCCCCCCACGCGCGTGGGGGGCGTCGTTGCGTTTCACAGAATCCGCGTCTACTAGGCCTTGGCTTGGTTGGCCACCGCCGCCGCGGCCTTGGCGGCCGCCTCGGGATCGCCCAAGTAATAGTGCTTGATCGGCTTGAGGTCATCGTCCAGCTCGTAGACCAGGGGAATGCCCGTCGGGATGTTGAGCGCCGGGATCTCTTCGTCCGATATGTTGTCCAGGTACTTGACCAGGGCGCGGAGGCTGTTGCCGTGCGCCGCAATAACGACGCGTTTGCCAGCCTTGACCCGGGGCGCGATGGTATCGAACCACAGCGGCAGCATACGCTGCACGGTGTCCTTGAGGCACTCGGTCAAGGGCAGCTCGTCGTCACCCAGGTCGTCATAGCGCCGCTCGTTGCGCGGGCTGCGCTCGTCATCGGCCTCGAGCGCGGGCGGCGGCGTATCATAGCTGCGACGCCAGATATGCACCTGATCGGCGCCATGCTTTTCGGCCGTCTCGGCCTTGTTGAGTCCCTGCAGCGCCCCATAGTGCCGCTCGTTCAGGCGCCAGGTACGGTGCACCGGAATCCACATCAGGTCCATCTGATCAAGGATGGTCCAAAGTGTGCGAATGGCGCGCTTGAGCACCGAAGTATAGGCCTCATCAAAGGTAAAGCCCGCCTCGCGCAGCAGCTTGCCGCCGTCCAGCGCCTCTTGGCGGCCTTGATCCGACAGATCGACGTCGGTCCAGCCGGTAAAGCGGTTCTCTAGGTTCCAAACGCTCTGTCCGTGACGAACGAGAACGAGCTTGTACATGTCTCTCTCCGTTTCGAGCTGTGATCGGGCAACTACCCTTCATTGTGCCCCATAGGCGAACCAGGGTCAAATCGGGGCGGCCCTTTGTCCGAGTACCCCTTTTGTGGTAAACTCGCTTCGTTGTCCTTTGGGCGCATGGTACTGGCGAGCCGGTCGCGCCCCCTCGAGAGGTATACGCATGCGCAGACAGGCCCTCGCGATTCTATTCATCCTAATGACCGCGACCCTCTGTTCGGTGGCGCCGGCCATGGCCGAGCCCGTCGCCCAGCAGATTCAAGTACAGATCACTCAGCCCGAGATGGGCGAGCAGTTGCGCGGCCCGGTGGTCATTATCGGCTCGGCCACGGTGGGCGCGTTCCAATTCTACAAAGTCGAGTTTGGCGTCGGACCCAACCCGCAACAATGGGCCGTAATCGGCGACTTGCACGACACGCCGGTCGTCAACGGCCAGCTAGCGGTTTGGGACACCACCGCGCTTCCCGACGGCGTCTACTCGCTGCGGCTGCAAGCCGTCAAGCAGGATGGTAACTGGGAAGAGTTCTTTGTGCGGCAGGTGTCGATCGTCAACACGCTACCGACGGCCACCCCTTCGCCGACGGTGACACCAACCGTCAAGGCAACGTCGACGCCTCGAGCCACGCCCAAGGCCACCGCCACATTGCAGATCATTGCGCCCACGGCGGCGCTTTCGATGCCCACGGCTACGCCGACGCTCAGCCGGCCAGAGCAGGAGAGCGAGCTTCCGATCGACCCCGAGACCTGGGGCCAATCGTTCATCTATGGTGGGGCCGCCATGGCGGCTGCGTTTGTGTTGTTGGGCGTCGTATTCGGCATTCGACGGTTGCTGTAGCTACGTAGCAACGTTCGATCACCGTCTCAGGGGCTAGTCGTCGCGATTAGCCCCTCATTCTGTTGTGAGCAGCCAGCATGAAGCTATTCCCCAAAAAGCGATTTGCCTCCGATAGCCCTTACCTCATCGTGGGTCTGGGCAATCCCGGCACGCAGTACCGTCGAAATCGCCACAATATCGGGTTCATCTGCCTCGATGCCTTGGGCCGAACCCATGACATTGCCGTCAAGCGGCGCCGCTTCAAGGCACGTATCGGCGAAGGGCGCATCGGGGAAAAGCGCGTCGTCCTGGCCAAGCCGCTGACCTTTATGAACTGCAGCGGCGAGTCGCTTTCAGCGCTGTCGCACTGGTACCATACGCCTCCCCAGCGTATCCTGGTCATCCACGATGATCTCGACCTGCCGTTTGCCAAGATTCGGGTGCGACCCGGAGGGGGTAGCGGGGGGCACAACGGCCTCAAATCGATCATCAGCCAACTGGGCGACGGCGATTTCTGTCGTGTACGCATTGGGATCGGCCGGCCCACCCATGGCGACCCCGTCGACTATGTGCTCAACGATTTCGACCGCGATCAAGCGTCCTGTCTGGACGCGATCCAGGAGCGCATCGTAGAGATCATCGCCTACTGGTTGGATCACGGCGTCAAGCAAACGATGAACACCTACAACGGACTGGCCTTGACCGAGTCGCGTCGCGAGGGGTGATCGCATGAAGCTGCATGGCCTGCTAGGCGCGCTCCAGTCGCATCCCAGCTACCTGGCGCTACTCTCGCGGCTCTATGGACGCGAGACGGGTACCCCGACGCTGCCCGCGCTAGAACTGCGCGAGGCCGCGCGCCCCTATGTGATCGCCGCCCTGCAGAGCGACTGGCCCGGGCCCATCGTAATCGTTGCGGCCAAGCCGCCCGATGCCCGCTACCTCTACCACCAGGTTCAGCACTGGTCGCGCACTCCCGACCGGGTGCACTACTATCACGCGCCGGATACCATCTTTTATGATCCGGCGCCCTGGAATCGCGATACAATCCAGTCTCGCGTCGCTACCATGGCCCAACTGGCCGAGATATCTCGCGACGAGGCCCCCGACGCTGGCGCCCACACCGTGATCTGCACCTCGATCTGGAGCCTGATGGCCAAGAGCGTTCCCCCTCGGGCATTCCGCCGAGCCATGCGCACCATCGAGCGGGGGCAGATACTGCCGATGCGCGACCTGCTCACCTGGTGCGTTCGATCAGGCTATGACCCGGTGGCCGTCGTCGAAGAGCCCGGCTCGTTCAGCCATCGCGGCAGCCTGGTCGACATCTATGCGCCCAACCGCCCCGACCCCGTACGCATCGACTTTTTCGGGGACGAGATCGACTCGATCCGCTCCTTTTCGCCCTCGACGCAGCGTTCCCAGGAGCAGTTGGCGCGGATCACATTCTCGCCTGCCAGCGAGGCGCTGCCCCAATGGGCCAAAGCGGCCGCTCCGCGCCTGCAGGCCCTCGACCTGACGGCCTGTCGCGCCGCCCCACGGCAGCGCATGGGAGAACAGATTGGCGCGCTGTCGAGTGGCGAGTATGTCACTGGCTCTGAGTACTATGCCGCCTATCTCTATCCACGACCGGGAACACTGCTGGACCACTGTCCGCCGAATGCGCTGCTGCTTCTCGACGATGCCACCGCCCTCAAGAGCGCCGCACTCGGCCTCGAAAACCAGGCCATCAGCGTGCGCAACGATATGCTCCGGGATGAGGCCCTGCCGCCTAACATGGCCGTGCCCTATTTGGCCTGGGACGACCTCAAGCCGCGTCTGGTACGCCAACCGGCCCTCGAGATGGCCTATGGCGCCGAGGAGGACGCCCTTTCGCTGGGACAGGCTTTCGGCCATCCTCCCGAGATGGGTCAGCGTATCGATGACGTCCTCAGCGAGATTGAGGCGGCGCACCGGCCAGGGCACACCATCGGCCTGGTCACGCGCCAGGCCGAGCGCGTCGCCGACCTGTTGCGCGAGCGCAACATCTGGGTCTCGCCCACCGACGTGGTGCTGGAGGAACCCAGCGACGGCAGCCTGCTGCTGATCGATGGCGTCATCGAACGCGGCTGGGTGCTGTCGGACAAGGGGCAGACGCTGACTCTGCTTAGCGACGCCGAGCTGTTCGGATGGCAGCGTGTCCGACGCCGCCGTCCAGCGGGCAAACGCCGCTCCTCGCCCGAAAGCCTCTTTGCCGACCTCAAGCAGGGCGACTATGTCGTTCACCTGGAGCACGGCATCGGCCGCTACCACGGCCTGGCGCACAAAACGTTGGCCAACTTGGAACGCGAGTACATCGAGATCGAGTACGCGTCGGGGGATCGCCTCTATGTCCCCATTCACCAGGCTGATCGCGTCAGCCGCTATTTGGGTGCCGATGACCGCCAGCCGCGCATCCATCGGCTGGGCGGAACGGAATGGTCGACTGTCCGGGCGCGCGCCGAAAAGGCCATCCGCGACATTGCCGCCGAATTGCTCGAACTGTATGCCGCGCGCGCCGTGGCCCCGGGGTATGCTTTTGCCCCTGACGGCGCCTGGCAGCATGAACTGGAGGGCTCGTTCCCCTACGAGGAGACCGACGATCAGCTCCGCGCCATCGCCGAGGTCAAACGCGACATGGAGCGCCCCAAGCCGATGGACCGCCTCATCTGTGGCGATGTGGGGTACGGCAAGACCGAAGTCGCGCTACGCGCGGCGTTCAAGGCGGTGATGGACGGCAAGCAGGTTGCCATCCTGGTGCCCACCACTGTCCTGGCGCAGCAACACTTTCACACCTTTCGGCGGCGCCTGCGCCCCTATCCCGTCGTGGTCGAGATGCTCTCGCGCTTTCGCTCGCCGCGCCAACAGCAGCAGATCCTCTCCGATCTGAGCGATGGCCGCATCGACATCCTCATCGGCACCCACCGGCTGCTGTCCAGTGATGTCTCGTTCAAGGACGTTGGGCTCCTGATCATCGACGAGGAGCAGCGCTTTGGCGTGACCCACAAAGAGCACTTGAAAGCGCTTCGACGCCACATCGATGTCCTGACAATGACCGCTACGCCGATTCCTCGGACAATGGCTATGTCGCTCAGCGGCATCCGCGACATGTCGATCATCGACACGCCGCCCGAGGAACGGCTTGCCATCCGCACTCAAGTCCAAGAGTTCGATCCCGCCATCGTGCGCAAGGCCATCCTGCGCGAAATCGACCGGGGAGGCCAGGTCTACTATGTGCACAATCGGGTGCAGGATATCGAGATCGTCGCGGCCGAGCTGCAGCGTCTGGTGCCCGAGGCCTCAATCGTCGTGGGACATGGCCAGATGCCCGAGGGCCATCTTGCGCAGGTAATGCTTGGCTTTGCGCAGGGAGAATACAATGTCCTGCTCTGCACCACCATCATCGAGTCCGGCCTCGACATCCCCAACGTCAACACCATTGTCCTAGACCGCGCTGACATGTACGGCCTGGCCCAGCTCTACCAGTTGCGCGGTCGCGTCGGCCGCGGCGTGCATCAGGGCTATGCCTACTTGTTCTTCAAACCGCCGCTGAACGACATCGCGCAGCAACGCCTGCAGGCCATCCAGGATGCCTCCGACCTGGGCGCCGGGTTTCGGGTGGCCATGCGCGACATGGAGATTCGCGGGGCTGGCGAGATCCTGGGCGCCGAGCAGCACGGTCACATCGCCGCCGTCGGTTTTGACCTGTATCAGCGTCTGCTTCGCCGCGCCGTCGAGGAGCTGCGGGCTACCCCCGGCGCTCCGCCGGAGGCCATTAAGTTGGCGCAGGAGCGCACCGCCGCTGAGGCCCTTTCGCTCGATCTAGGGGCTAGCATCGATCTTCCCGTCTCGGCCTACCTGCCGGACGAGTACGTCCCCGACGGACCACTGAGGCTGCGACTCTACCGTCGCCTGGCGCGCATCGAGGATCGGGCCGCCCTCTCCGAGATCGCCCAAGAACTGGCGGATCGCTTTGGCGAGCTGCCCCATCCAGTGCGGGGCCTGCTCTATCTGCTCGAGGTGCGCCATGCCGCCGGGGCCGTGGGCGTTTCTTCGATCAAGGGTCAGGATGGCCAGATCGCCATCGCCCTACCGGGACCGCTCCCGCGCGACTTATTTGCCAGGCTATCGGCCGCCGTACCCTCATGCCGCACGCGCGGAACCCGTCTTTGGCTGCGCCCCGGACCCGACTGGCGCTCCGATCTGCTGTTTCTGTTGCAGGGCCTCGCCCAGGCCCAGACGCGGGTGCCCATCAGCCCAGAATAGCATACAAGTGTCAGGCAGACGTCAAGCAGTCTGCTCGATTCCGACACATTGTATAGGCGCAAGGAATTTACCTTGCGCCTTGTATGTCTCTGGAGTCGATCATGCCCCGGATCGCCTTTCGCAAGGCCACCCCTGACCGTCTGCTCATCGAGGTGCTGGACTATGATGGTCAGCAACTGCTCGTGCTGGCCAGTGACTCCCCTGCCAGCAAGGCCCGCCCCGTTCAGGTGCTGGGCCTCGTTGTCCGCGAGGTCAATAGCCCGACCTACACCTGGTACTATGAGTACACGCCGCTTCCCAGTACGGTGTCTCGCTCACAGCTGGTAGACTGGCTGGCACACCACGGCTATGCGCAGGGCACCTTTGACCAGTACGGCAACTTCCGAGCCGCCTAGCAGAGACGCCAGCCCCGTCTATTCGCGTGGACCATCCTCGCGTGAGCGATCCTGAAAGCCGCGCATCAGCAGCACCAGCCCCACGACGATCACCACGACCGGCACCAGGAACTTGAGCCAGCCGCCGAAAATAGATGAAAACACCACAAAAAAGAACAGCCCGATCCCCCCGACGATGGCGGCAGCAATCAGCAGCCCCCGCTCCTTGAGCCCCAACGCATACATGAGCAGCAGCCCCGCACCCACCGAGATCGGCTCGAGCGTCCACATATAGGCCCAGCTCGACCAATCGCCGCTGAGCGACTGATAGAGCAAGATCAGGCCGTTGATCGTGATGATCGTCCCCGGTACGGCCAGGCCGATGATCTTTTTCCGGTCGTTCCACCAGATGAGGATCGGCAGCAGAAATGCTACGCCCAGCATCAGAATGACCAGCGGCCATAGCCTCGCCCATCCCATCTGGACCTCGAATGGCTTGAGCAGCGTTGATGACAACTGAGCCAGCAAGAAAATCCCCCCGAACGCCAGCAGCAGAATACCTACATACAGCGATCCCTTGTTCCGCATGATGCTCCTCCCTCGGCCAATGTTGGCTCGTCTGCCTGCCCGCTATACGCGCCAGCGCCGCAAGGGTAGCGCAGGACCGCTGTTCTTGGCTGTCATGCTGCGGATCTTGACACGCAGCCCATGCTGCCGCATCCTTGGTCCCGCCACATCGTGTCGCCAAGCATCGCGCCCAGCCACCACGGGTACCTTTCCTACCCCGCTGTGTCCACAGGAGAACCGATGAGCCTGAGCAAACGCGAGCGCGTCCGCCGCGCCACCCTCCGCGAGCCAGTCGACCGCTTGCCAACGCAGATCAACACCACGCCAGCCATGCGCGCCCTGCTCTCAGAGCATCTGGGCGTCACATCCACCGACCTGGACGTGCGCCTGGGCAACCACCTTCTGCGCGTCGATCTCTCGACCCCGCGACGCCTATCGCCCGACGGCAGGACCGCATTCGATTGGTGGGGCGCCGGCTGGTCGACCGAGACCGAGGGCTATTGGCACACCCACGCCCCCTTGGCCATTACCGAGGACCTCGACGCTATGGAATGGCCCGATCCCGACGCCCCAGACCTTCTGACAGGGGCAACCGAGGTCATCCTTCGCAACGAGGATGAGCGCTTTGTCGTGCCCAACCTGGGGTTTGCCCTCTTTGAGCGAGCCTGGTCGCTGCGCGGCTATGAACAGCTGAATATGGACCTGGCCCTGCGGCCCGAATGGGTCGAGGACCTTCTCGATCGCATCGCGGCCATCCAGGTGCGGCTGATCGAGCGTTATGTCGCCATGGGCGTCGACGGCGGCTACTTTGGCGACGACTATGGCGCCCAGCGGGGCCTCTTGTTTTCGCCGCGTACCTGGCGGCGGCTATTCCGGCCGCGACTCGAGCGCATGTTCGCCCCCTTTCGCAAAGCGAACTTGCCGATCATCATGCATTCGGACGGCGACATCCAGAGCATCCTGCCCGACTTGGTCGACCTCGGACTGAACTGCCTGAATCCCGCCCAGCCCGAGGTACTCGACTTTGCCTGGATGCGCGGCACCTTTCCGCGACTGGCCTACTATGGGGGCATCTCGACGCAGCACGTGCTGCCGGATGGCTCTCCCGCCGAGGTCGCGTCCGCAGTCGACCATAGCATTGCCCAACTGGCCGATGACGGCAGCGGGCTGCTTGTCGGGCCGTCCCATCGCATGCAGTCTGACATCCCCCTGGCCAACGTCGATGCCATGATATCGGCCCTGGCGCGAATGGTGGAGCATACCCCATGAACGAG